>Ga0102591_1000920_pt1 | contig 46409 bp, 39 predicted proteins | sample AraplaCol_mCL_r2_2_FD_76860 | JGI IMG/M metagenome (GOLD analysis project Ga0102591, IMG submission 76860) | Arabidopsis root microbial communities from North Carolina, USA - plate scrape MF_Col_mCL_r2 (SPADES assembly) (version 2) | ecosystem: Host-associated > Plants > Roots > Endosphere...
CGGACAAGCGCTGATTCATTTCCTGCTGCATGCGCCGCATTTCCAGAAACGGGTCGAACCCGATGCGGCCAAAATCCGATACCAGCATGTGCATCCTCCTTCGTTTCTTAATCAGCCATGTTGCTTGCGACGTGCCAAGCACGTGCATGCCGGAGCCGAATGGATCGGAGGCGGTCGGGACCAGACGATGAGAAGACCGAGACGGTCGATCGCACACCGCGTTACGCAAGAAGGTGGGGGGTCGGGCAGACGCCGGACCATATCCTCCTTGCGAAGCGATATGAACCGAACCCGGTCCAACACATGAGTGGACCATCGTTCCCGTGCCAGGACCCGAGAGGGGCATCCGGCAAAAATGAGGTAGGTGAGCAAAACGCGCGTTTCAAGGGCCGACGTTGCTTGAGAGTAGTTCATTCTTTGCTCGGGCGGGCTCTGATCTCACCGAACGCGCGGCCTGGCTTTTGCGTTTTGATCGTTTCCTAGCCGGTGCCTCGATCAGCTCCTCTGGGGCTCGCGGACACGCGATGCGTGCTCGGGCGGCGTCAGCCGTCTAAACACCAGCCGCCATCCGGGAGGGGTGACGTTTGGTACGCTCCTGCGATTGTTCATGTTATGTGCGTCTGGGATCGCATAATGTATCGACCGGAACGGAGCTTCCGAGCTCTCCGTCTGAGTTCCACTGAGCCTCTACAGGAAGGTAGAGCTTGCCCTCACGTACCCGATTTCCATTTCATCGCTTCGAGCGGGTAGCCGACAAACCATTTCGGTCTGCTCAAGATGACGTGCATGCGGATATAGCGAATACCTATATCGGCGGCCATCATCTCGTTAATCAGCCGGTCGATTTCCGGGATGTCCGAACAGACGACTAGGGCTATGAAATCCGGATCCCCACCAACGCGCATGCAGTCGACGACCTGCGAGAACCCGATGAATGCGCGCTCGAACCCGGTAATGGTCTCGGGCCGGATATTGTCCATGTGCACCATGAAGTAGGCTTGCACATTGTGGGTAATGCGATCGAGATCGGTTGCGATGATGTAGGCCTGAATGCAGTTCGCCGCTTCCAATGCCTGCACTCTTTTCAAGCAAGCGCTCGGCGAAAGACCAACGCGGTTTGCGAGTTCCAGGTTGGTTATCCGGGCATCTCTCTGGAGTTCGATCAGAATCTTGCGGTTGATTTGATCGAGCTCGATCGACTTCTTCGTCATTTTAGGTCCTTGTGAACAATCTTCTCTTCCGCCCGTCCGCCAGGAAATTTATGGCGGCATCGCATCCGATATTCGAGATTTCATTCGCCGCCTCTTCTCCTAAGTTTTTCTGAGAAAACGGGCCGAAGTCAAATCGGCCTGATGGGGAACAGGGACGGTTCATTTACATCCGGGTTGCGAAGGACGCAGCCGGCGGAGCCGACCTCTTGCAAACTAAGGAGGTAGATCTTGCGTCTAGCAGTCGATGTTGGCGGCACATTCATTGACTTCGTCTATCATGACGAGTTGACGGGTGAGGTTCGCACAGAAAAGGTCCGTTCGGCCGGAACATTGAGCGGTCGTCTTGTGGAAGGCATCCGGGCGCTCGAGGCGGATATCACCTCTCTGCCGACGATTGTTCATGGAAGCACCATGGTGCTCAACTCAATCGTGCAGGAGAAAGGTGCGCGTGTCGGGCTCATCACCACGAAGGGATTTCGGGACGTTCTCGAACTCGCCCGCGGCAACAGAGCGGAGATCTACAATCTCTTCTACAAGCAAGCCACACCGCTCGTTCCGCGGTACCTTCGAATGGAAGTGTCCGAGCGGGTCGATTTCCGTGGCGTCGTCGTCGAACCACTCGACGAGCAGGAACTGATAGCGTCTGTCGAGACACTGGTTGGGCAAGGCGTCGTCAGTATCGCTTTGTGCTTCCTCAATGCCTACGCCAATCCCGAGCATGAGCTATAGGCAACCCGCCTCATCGGGAAGCTCTATCCCGATATCTTCGTATCGATTTCGTCGGATATTGTTCGAGAGCGACGGGAATTCGAGCGCACGAGCACGACCGTACTGAACGCGTTCACCCGACCTCGCTTTAGCGGGTACCTGGACCAAGTTGGTCGTCGCCTTGCAGAGGAGGGTTTCTCGGGCGCTTTGACCGTGATGCAGTCCACTGGCGGCATCACCTCCACAGAAATCGCCAGCAAGGTCCCAGTGCGGGTGGTTCAGTCCGGGCCCGCCGGGGGCGTTATTGGAGCAACGCGCCTCAGTAGCCTGATCAATCAAGGGAATATGGTCGTTGGCGATCTCGGCGGGACGACGTTCGACGTCTCGCTGATTAGCGAAGGTCAATATTCGGAGCGCAGCGACGTCAGCATCAATCGTCGCCCGATCATGCAGCCGAGTATCGATATCGTCTCGATCGGCGCGGGTGGCGGCAGCATCGTCAGTATCGATGAGGAAGGTGGCCTGCGGGTCGGTCCTGAAAGCGCACAGGCCGAACCGGGTCCGATCTGCTACGGCTTCGGCGGTACGCAGATAACCTTGACTGATGCTCTGGTGACGCTCGGCTATTTTGATCCTGCCGTGTACATGGGCGGGCGTATTGCCCTCGACACGAACTCCGCTGAAGCGGCGATCAAGAACCAGATTGCTTCGCATCTGGGCCTCAGCTCTGAAGAAGCCGCGTCCGGTATTGTGCGGATAGCGACGACGAACATGGCCTACGCCATTCGCCAGGTGACAATCGAACGCGGTTTTGATCCGCGCGAGTTCGCTATGCTGTGCATTGGCGGCGGCTGTGGCCTGTTTGCTGGCGGTCTTCTCGATGAGCTTGAGTTCAAGTCGGTAATCGTCCCGAATATGCCAGCGGTGTTTTCCGCCTGGGGTCTGCTGAATGCCGATTATCGCGAAGACGTCTCGCGCACGCTTCTGACAGCCCTGGACGACAAGACCGGGCCACTGCTGGCAGACGCTTTCGGCGAAATGGAGGAGCGTACGCGCGCGGCTCTCGCCACGACGACTGCCGCATCGATCCGCATCGAGCGCTTCTGTGAGATGCGGTACACCGGTCAGGCGCATACGATTAAAGTCTCGGTGTTCGCTGACGAAATTTCATCAGAGACGACCGGCCTCGCTGGCCTTAGAACCCGGTTCGAAGAGGCCTACGCACGCCAGTACCGCCACATCCTTCGCGACAGTCCGGTCGAAATAACGGCAGTTCGCCTTGCCGCGATCGGGGAAACCGAAAAGCCGCAGGTGAGCGAAGTGCTTGCACGGAGCGCCTCGGATGAAGCCAGCCTGATCGGCAGCCGCGACATTCATTTTGGTTCAAAGGCTGCGCAGCTCCAGTTCGCTTTGCACGACCGCGCACGGCTAAGGTGCGATGACATAATCCAGGGCCCGGCTGTGATCGAGGAGTGGAACAGTACGGTTGTCGTTAATCCTGGGCAGCAGGCGACCGTTGACCGTTATGGCAACCTCATTTTGGAGAAGCTGAAGTGAGCATCGATCCCATTACAAGACAAGTAATCCGAAACGCGCTGCGCGCCGCGGCAGGAGAAATGCAGACCAGCCTGATCAAAACTGCGCACTCGCCCTTGATCTACGAGGTCCAGGACTTCGGCGTCGCGCTGACGGACGCCCGCGGTCGCCTGGTCGGCGAAGGTGCGGCACTCGCGGGCTTTCTCGGCTGCCTGCCACCCACGATCCAAAAAGGTCTCGAAGTCTTCGGTCCGGACGGCTTCGAAGAAGGCGACATCATTCTCGCGAACGAGCCCTATGATACGGGAACGCACATCAGCGACACCGTTCTCTACATGCCGGTCTTCTTCGAAGGACGACTGGTCGCTTTCACCGCAATCATGGCGCACTGGGCCGATATCGGTGCGTTTGCACCAGGAGGATGGTGCCCATCGACGACCGACGTCCACCAGGAAGGCCTGATCTTCAATCATTTGAAGCTTTACGATGCCGGCCGCCTCAACAAGGAAATGCTACGGCTCATCCTGCGTAACGTTCGTACACCAGAAGCAGTCAATGGCGATCTCAACGGGCTGATCGCCTCATGCAATACCGGCGCCATGCGGTTCCAGGAACTGTGCCGTCGATATGGCGTTGAGACGCTGAACGGTGCAATCGAAGAAATCTTCGAAAACTCCGAAGCCCGGATGCGGCGCGAAGTCAGCGAGATTCCGGATGGCGTCTACCATGGCGAGGCGTATCTCGATCATGACGGCGTCGAACGCAGCAAGCGCCACCGCATTGCCGCAACGGTGACGATCCGAGGCAGCGAGATCGAAATCGACTTTGACGGCTCCGATCCCGTCGCACGAGGGCCGGTCAACCACCCGCTCGTTGGTACCCGAGCGCTCTGCGCGACGGTTCTTAAATGCGTGACTATGCCCGACGATGCGACGAATGACGGGCATTTGCGTGTCGCCACTGTCAAAGCACCGCGGAACTCCATCGTCAGCCCGGAGTATCCCGCACCTTGCGACAGCTATGGGTATGTTGCGGAGCTGGTGGAATACGTCGTTCTCAAGGCCTTAGCCCGTGCCATTCCGCACCGCATTCCTGCTCCGAGTTACCAGATGTATGCCTACCATCTGGTGCGAACAGGGGAGAGTGAACATGAGCCGTTCATCTGCGCCGAGCCGGTCGATGGCGGCGGCGGTGCATTCCCTTTCGATGACGGGCCGAGCGGGATCATGTTCCTCGGTAACGGCGATGCTCCGAATTCTCCGATCGAGATCTTGGAAGCGAGTTACCCAGTTCGCTTCACGCGCTACACGTTCAATCCAGAAAACCGTGGCGTCGGAAAGTATCGCGGAGGATTTGGTGTGATCCGCGAACTCATGGTGACCGAAGACAAGGCCTACTTGCAGGTTTCGACCGAGAACAATGCAAACCCTCTTTGGGGCCTGGCAGGTGGCGGCGACGCAGGTCGGTCAAAGACAGTCGTCACGTTCCCGGATGGGGCGGAACACACCTTTGATGACAGAGTGGGCGACGTGGGCCCGTTGGAGGCCGGAACGTTGATTTCCATGTATACCGCTAATGGTGGGGGATGGGGCGATCCTGGTGACCGCGACCCAATGCGGATCGCCGATGACGTCGTCAACGGCTTTTTCACCGCGGAGGAAGCCGCGGGCAGCTATGGCGTCGATTTGGGACGCATCGAAGAGGCACTGAGGCAGCGCCGGTCTGAGATGTCGGAGGTGAAGCATGCGCGATAACGATGTCGTAGAAGATTTCCTGCTCCGTCCCGTTCCTGAAGCGGAGACGCTCTCCGGGTTAAAGATTGCTACTGTGCTTATCGCGCTCGGCTTGACCTTGCCGGTCTTTACGATGGGGTCACAGATAGTATTAGCTCAGGGGCTACTGAACGGCAGCCTCATCATCACTGTCGGGTGCGGTATTACCGCGCTCCTCGCTCTTGTCACGTCCCTAATCGGTGCGCGGCTTCGCGTCTCGACCTACGTCCTTCTGACAATGGTATTTGGCCAGGTTGGCGGAAAGGCGCTTAATCTAATGTTCGCGGCGATGCTCATTGGCTGGTTCGCCAATGTGGCGGACCTGTTGAGTGTCCAGCTAAGCAGCGCAGTTGCTGCGACCTACGGAGTTTCGATCCCGCCGATCGCCTACTCGACAGTAGCACTGGTGCTGATGACCCTGACGGGAACGTTTGGATTCCGAATGATGGAGCGCTTCGCTTCGTTGATCGTACCTTTGCTCTTTGCATTCATGATCTACGTCCTGTTTCTGGCGTTTGGAGACGGTCGTATCGGCGCGGCTGTTCTCAAGAGCGGCGATGGTTCTCTCACTGTCGTAGATGGTTTGTCCGCTGTCGTCGGCTCGGTCATTTTGGCGGGTGTCCTCGCGCCGGACTTCACCCGCTATGCTCGAGATGGAAAGGCAGCGACCCGTTCGGTTCTCGCACTCGCTATCGGCTATCCCCTCATCATGCTGATCGCCGCAATCCCCGCTCTCGTGGTCAATTCGGCCGATACGATGGATGTCATGATGAAGCTAGGACTGCCGAGTCTGGCCCTGGTCGTCCTCGCGCTCTCGACCTGGTCGAGCAACACCGGAAACCTCTACTCGTCAACGCTGACGCTTGCGACTGTGCTCACGAAATGGCCCATTTGGCGGCTGGGCTTGATCGGGTTCGTTTGTGCCTGGCTTGCTGCCTACTTCAACGCCTCGGCCTACTTCGTTCCCTTTCTCGTTTGGATGGGTGTTGCAGCCATTCCCGTTGCAGGCGTCTATGTCTCCGCGTATCTCGTCCATCGCTCGGCCCCACAGCAGCTTGCCAATGGTTCCATCCAGTTCAAAACGAAGAACTTTGGAGCCTGGTTGCTCGGGACCGTGGTTGGGAGTGGGAGTGTTATGACGGCTGGGTTTATTGTACCGGTCCCGGCTCTTGAAGGTCTCGCCGCCTCCGTTTTCGCTTTCCTGCTGCTCCATAATCGGGACCTGCTTCCGGCAAACAGGCGCAGGAGCGAAGATCCGACTGCCGCCTAGCATCGCGAGAAAGCGTGCTGGGTAGGGGCGATCAGCCGCTGCCCAGCACCTCTCCACGCGGAACCGGGATTCCCAGATTCTCGAATAACAACACGTTTGTCGCCGGCCGCGGATTCGATTCTGCTCAAGGCGACAGACGCATCGAGACAACTGTCGCAGGGGCCGCCGGTGAAAGCTCGACAACGAGGAGGCCCTGACCATGTCCTTGTCGGGGCGGCCGGGCCAGCGGACAGCGGTGTAATGCGTCGAGCGCGACGTCGCCGATGAAGAATGTGGTGATGCGATTGATCCCGTGCCTGCCGCGGCCGCCACCTTTTGGTTGAAGGTCGTGCTGTCGCCTGGTTGTCCGGGCCTTTGCCGATGACTATGTGTGCGGCAGGCAAGAAAGGATCAGACCCAATGCGTATTGTCACATTGTTGCTCGTACTCTCCGCGCTCGTCGGATGCTCCCAGATGGCCGGCGGTCCGAGCAGTGTCAGAGAAGATTACTACGGCGGCGACGGCGGGTTCTATGCGGGCGCGGTTGCCCCGCGCTGATGCGGCGCTGGCGGCTCTGCGAGTGCACTGCTGATGTCCGTGAAAACTCCGACAGCGGCTGGGGCTGACCAGCCGTATCGGGTAGCATGACGGGGCATCGCCTGATCCTCGCCCCTAGTGGCGCCGAACGTCGCCACGGCGACACTGTGAGGACCGCGAAGCTATTTTTGCTGAGCCTTCAAGAAATCACGGATCGCGTTTGCTTCATTTGTTCCCACATCGATAATGAATGCACTCGAGCAGGGCGCTTGGAGGACTGTCAAAACGGTAGGATCTGGGTCGGGGAAAACTGCAGCGCTTGGGCCCCGCAATGGCGGTAACTGAGACGTAGCGTTGCGTAGTCCGATCAGAAAAGGTCCTGACTGCATCTCCTCGGGTTCACTAAATGTAGAATTGTCCCAGGTGACCAGGAGCGTTTTGGGAGCTTTGCCAATGAGCACCTCATCAACGTCGATATCGAAGCGCGCGAAATCGGTCTTCTTCTTGGACAGAATTTTTCGCAACTCCGGTGTTAGATCCTTTGAATTGGCGAGTTCAGTACTGAATGCCCGCCGCGGATGGAGCGGGATGCGGCGCGAGTACCATCGGTGTTCCGCACCCCGCTTTACTGACCCCGGGGAGGGTTAGCGAACGTAGATCGTCAGCCCGCCGTCAGTCGCCTGTTCAGCGCCGCCAATGTTGTCCATCTCGACGTTCTGCGCCTTCAGCTTTTCAGCCAAGGACTTGTTCGCTTTGACCGCCTCGAGCAGCGCCGCACGTTGTTCCGGCGTGGCATGCTCGACCCACATGCGCGTTTGGTTCTGCTCCGCAAGTGTGCTTACATCGACGACATTGATCTTATCGCCGCTGTAGCTGCGTACAGTTTGCTCAATCTCTTTGGGCCAGTCCATTGCGGCACCCTGACCGTACACGATCCCAGTGAAGCTCAGGGCGGAGAGGCAGGCAAGCATAGAAAAAGTCGCAATGCGGTTCATTGTCATGCTCCTTCCTAGGTTTTGCGCTGGTGACCGGAGCGGCAACCAAGCGCGGCTGCTCAAACAACTCGTCGCAGCTGAGATTACGTGAAACTCCACTGAGCGATATTGTCCTTAGGGGAAGTCGTCGGCCGATGCACTTGCTCACCCGGGCCCTCGGTGGCGTTAGTTCGCGCATCCGCCGGAAAAGGGCTTCGAAGGCTGCGCCGGTCCCGTTGCTTTCAGAAGGTCGGAGTGAAAACATCGACAAGCCGGGAACCCACTGTCGTCAGTTGCCAGGCCGGGTTTTGAGATCGGCGTCTATCGTGTCGATCGTAGCAAGACTTTAGTCTGGTGGCGGCAGTGCCGCCAGGTAACCGCAATAATATCGTTGCATGGTACGTATGGCCGCCGGGGTTGGCGCCGATTGCCGCGCTTGCGCCAGCCCTCGGACGGCACGTCGATTTTACTCCAGAGATGCTGACCTCAAAACTTTGTCATGTTCGCGGCCGGCGGGTTGGGCGATCGCACGAGGGTAGCCTTGTATTCCTCCACAGCCTTCAACAACGGCCCGAGGACCCAGTTATACATCTCGCCGATATTGTGCTCTTCGTGCGGATCCGACTCGATGTTGAACACCTTTGGATAGCCGTTCATCGGCGCCGCGCTGCTTCCCACGCCGCCCAGCAGCGTTGCGCCGCCAGGGCCGCTGCGGCCAGGTGCTACGTCGGCAAAATAGGCCCGGAACTGTTTCCAGCGGACGGCGACCAGGTCGGAGCCGACGAAGGTCAGCAAATGCTGGCGATGTCCGCTGTCATTGTCGCCGAGCAGCAGGTCGCTCTGGTCGATCCCATCGAACGGCCGGTCGTCCGGCACCTTGCCGCCCGCAAGATTCGCGAATGTCGGGAAGAAATCCATGATCGAGAACATCGCATAGGAGGATCGCGGCTTGATCCGTTGCGGCCAGCGGATCACCGCGGCGGTGCGGATCGCGCCCTCGCTGACGTCGCCCAGCGCGCCACGATAGGGTCCTGTCGTTCCCATATCCGGCATGTCGGTGCCGAACCGGCTCGCACCGGGGCCGTCTGGTCCATTGTCGGAGGCGAAGACCACAAGGGTGTCTTCCTCAATGCCAAGATCCTTCAATGCGTCGAGGATCGTGCCGACGATCGCGTCGCCCTCCATCAGGGAGTCGCCGAACTGGCCGATGCGGGAAGCTCCTTCGAAGCGCTTCGAGGGGAGGTTCGGAAAGTGCGTCCGGGAAATCGGCAGATACAAGAAGAACGGCTTGCCTGCCGCCTTTTGGCGCCTCATGAAATCGACGCCGCGGTCCACCAGTTCCCAGTCGATCCCGCGACGCACTTCCTCGGTATAGGGTTTCACCAGCTTCACCGGCTCTCCCCGTTTGGCCTCGACGATGTGAGGCCCCTTGTCGAGCGGGACGTCGATGGACTTGGTCTGATGGCCCTGGCGGATCATCCCGAACGCGTCCCAGGTGTCACCAGGAGGGATTCCGTAAAACTCGTCGAAGCCCTGGTTCTGCGGCTGGCTATAGACCTGGGCGCCAAGATGCCACTTGCCGAAGATCGCCGTGGCGTAGCCGGCGTCGTGCAGCATTTCCGCCATGGTGATTTCCTTGTCCGGCAGCGAGAAAGGCGTGCCTGCGACCGCGACCAGCGATAGCCCGGAGCGGATGGAATAGCGACCTGTCATCAAAGCGGCGCGCGACGGCGTGCAGGATGGCTCGACCAGGAACTGCGTCAGCCGCAGGCCCTCTGCGGCGAGCTGGTCGATGCGCGGCGTCGGCGACCCGCGCAGCTCCCCGCCGCCGTAGACGCCGATGTCGCCGTAGCCGATGTTGTCGGCGAGAACGAAGAGGATGTTTGGCGTCGATTGCTGCGCAGATGCTGTTCCGACAGGCAACGCATTGGCAACGAGACAGGAGCCGATCGCCAATACAAAGCACATTCCCCGCCACGGTCCGAGCCACTTCATGTTTCGTCTCCCCTTTCGAAACCGCCGTCCGCGAGTGCTGCTTCGGAGCGGCTTCCGCTGGCTCGTCATTCAATCGTCGGGCGAAACCGTCATCGCCCTTTCGATGGCGTCGATCAGGGATTCGGCCGGGAACGGCTTGTGCAGATAGGCGACGCAGCCCGCTTTGACCGCCTCCTGTTCGAGCGCCTGATCGTCGACGGCGGTGATGAAGATGACCTTTATCTTCGAGCCGCCGTCCTTCAGCCGGTGCCAGAGTTCGATGCCGGATATGCCGCCGAGATGGACATCGAGCACGATGCAGCCGATCTCGCTCGACGTGGCGCGGTTCAGAAAGGCCTCGGCCGAGGCATATCCTTCCGTCGCGAAACCATGCGCGTTCAACAGCCGCGCGACGCTCTTGCGCATGCTCGGATCGTCTTCCACGACGGCCACTTTGCGTGGTTGGCTTTCCAAGGGATGCCTTTCTGAGGCCCATGCGGAAAGGCATGTCTAGCCCCGATCATGACGATCGTATGACCAACGTCGAAGGCTGGATATTGTCCTATGGGGAAGCGCGGCGAACAGCACCGTGCGCATCATCAGACGGTTTTGCTGTCAGGTCGAGAAGTCCCAGTCTCTCTGCGATCGACACGGCCTCGGCCAGCGAATGCACGCCAAGCTTTTCCATGACGTTGTGCCGGTGCGCCTTGACGGTTCGTTCGGAGGTGCCGAGTTCGTAAGCGATCTGCTTATTGAGCTTGCCGCGGACGATCAGGCCGAAAACGTCGAACTCGCGTGGCGTCAGGGCGTCCAGACGCGCCTGGAGTGTATGGACGCGATCGTGTTCGGCGCGCCGTATCTCTGAGCGAAGCAGCGCCCGCTCGACGGCCCCCAGCAACGCCTCCCTCGAGGCCGGTTTCTCCAGGAAATCTTCGGCGCCGGCCTTCATCGCCCGGACGCTCGCCTTGATGTCGCCTCGCCCCGTCAGAAACACGATCGGCAGCAGTGGTGCTTTCTCGGTGAGCCGGTCCTGCAACTCGAGCCCGCTCAGACCTGGCATCTGCAGGTCGAGGAGGATGCATCCGGGGTCGGAGCCCGACAGGTTGGCCAAAAGCTCTTCGCCCGAGCCGTAGGTGACGACGCGATAGCCGGATGCCTCCATCAACCGTGCCAGCGCGGTGCGATAGGAGTTGTCGTCGTCGACGATATGAATGATGGGTTCCAATTGGGTCATCCGTGCTGAGCAAGCGGCAGGACGAAACGAAACACGGCGCCGCCTTCGGCACGATTGTCCGCCCATATCTTGCCGCCATAGGTTTCGATAATCGCGCGGGCGATCGAGAGACCCAGCCCGGTGCCTGTCGGCTTGGTCGTGTAGAACGCATGGAAAACATGGTCGAGCTGGTCGCTCGGGATGCCGCGGCCGGTATCGGAGATCGACAGCTCGACCTCGGAATTCTCGATCAGCGCCGTCCGAAAAAAGACCAGCTTCCGCTCGGTCGTCGCCGCATCGACCATGGCGTCCATCGCATTGGTGGCGAGGTTGAGAATGACTTGCTGGAGATGTACCTTGTCGGCCCGCACCGGCAGCGCCCGGGTCGGGTCGCTGGAGCTGACGACGATGCTTTTTTGTCCCGCCTCGGCGTGGAGGATATGGATCGCGCTGTTGACCACCTCATTCAGGTCGAATTCCTGCCAGTCGATCTCGCTTCGCTTCTTCAGCAGTCCCCGCAGTCGAACAATGATATCGCTGGCGCGCTGGTCGTCCTCGCGGATGTCGATGAGAATCTGCCGGATGAGGTCGAGATCCGGCTGCTCTTTCCGAAGCAGGATTTCGAGGGCATCGACATTGCTGCGGATCGCTCCGAGCGGCTGGTTCAGTTCATGGGCGATCGATGCCGACAGGGCTCCCGCCGTTGCCGACTGGTTGAGATGCACGAGTTCGAGCAGACGAAGCCGCGCTTCCTGCTCCGCGGCCAGCCGGCGCTGCCGCTCGACCAGAAGCACCGTGATGATCGCCCCCTGAAGCGCAAGCGCTGCAACGATGCCGATGATCGCCGCCCAGTATTCCTCCCAGAGGCTCTTCTCCTTGAAGCTCAGGACGGTTCCGGCAGGAAGCCCGCTCTCCGGCAAGCCCCAGCGCGTCAACTCTCTCGCATCGGCGACAAAGGTTTTCGGCACGTTGACGCTGGCGATCGGTTTTCCCGCGATCGCGTCGAGGGCGAGTTCGGCGACCGCCGTTCCGACCGACTCGAAGGTGACGGTATTACCGCCGACGGCGCCATGGCCGATATACGTGGAATAGGGACCGTAGACGGGAGCGCTCGCCTTGGCGGCAATCCGTTCGAGCGCGTTGCGCGGAATGAAGTTCCTGCCGCTGCGATCGGTAAAGACGGTCAGAACCAGAATGATGCTCCCTTCCGGCACACGCGAGGCGCGGTCTGCGAATTCATCGATGGTCAAATCCTCGACGTAGGTCGTTTTAAGACCGCTTGCGGGGCCGGGGAGATCCGAGCGCGCCGTCGCAAGCCAGGAGCGGTCGAAATCCGAGGACCCGCCGATGATGACGAGATCGCGGGCTTCCGGCTGGAGACCGCGCGCCATGAGAAGGGTTTTTGCGATGTCATACTCGCTGAAAGCCCCGACGACGTCGCTCGGCAGACTCAACTTCACGGCGTCCGCGCTGCTGAAGCCGCAGAACACGATCTTCGCATCCGGGGCGATCGCATGCCGGTACTTGACGATGAAGCCCGTTGCCTCCTCACCAAGCGCAATCACTACATCCGGACGTCGGTCGGCGTATTTCTCACTGAGATATCGCGCCATCCGGTCGATGTGAACCTTCTCGGGGAATCTGGAAAGATCGAGAAATTCCGAGAACAGATCGACCTTGCCCATTGTCGCCTGCTGCAGTCGATGTCTCAGGGTCTCGCCAGCAATGGTCGTTGCCGGGATTTTCTCGTCATAGGGATAGAGGATGAGGATGCGTGGCACCTGGTCCACGATCTCCGCCGACAAGGGCTCGGCCATCACAACGATCAAGAGCAACAGAAGGCAACGAAATGCGGATACGATCCGGGTGAACGGGCTCGATGGTTTCGTCGATGCACGAGCCATATTGAACGTCCTTTGCGCCATTCTCCGTCAATGCGTTCGGAGGTGACGATGCGGCCGGGGCGACTGCCCGTCGGCGTTCAACTATTTCAAAAATTAGTCCGGCCCCCGCGCCGAAACCTTCCTGCCCTGCGTACGGCTTCCACACCCAATGCGATTGCTGACCGATCCATACCGCGCCAACTCGTGCGCGCTGCCCCAAAGGACAATACCGCCGAGGCGCGTTCCTGACTAGGCTGCGATGCGATGAATAGCTTTCGCGTAAGTAGCAATTGCGTGAACTCGGCGTAGTTCCAGTTTCGACGACAACAGACGCGCGGCGTGCTTCGGTGCATCCATCAATGCAAGGTCTGCATGTGGTCAGGCCACCGTCAGCTATCTTCGGCTGGCAGAGTGCGTCATCACACGTTCGTCGGGGGGACCGGCAATGAGTCGCACAACCATAAATTATGGTCTTGGTGCGTTGAGGAGAAGTGTCGGACACGCACGCTGAGAAGTCCCTTCGAGGAAACTGCTCCGCTGTGTCGACGATAACAATCGACCCGCCTGCGATAACTGGAAGATGCGGCATGAGGCGTTGCCATATGGGGCGCAGGCTGCCGGCCCATTTCGGGCAGCCAGGGAGGGAATCGAGACCATGAGCAAGATGAAAAACATCTGGTTTGGTCTGCTGGCTTCCACTTTTGTTGCCTCAGCAGCAATCATGCCGGCAGCCGCGCAAGATCAGCAAAAACCCAACATTGTCGTCATCATGGGCGATGATGTTGGCTGGTTCAACATTGGCGCCTATCACCGGGGCATCATGTCCGGGAAGACGCCGAACCTCGACAAGCTTGCCTCCGAGGGCATGCTATTTACCGACTACTACGCGGAAGCGAGCTGCACTGCGGGCCGAGCAAGCTTCATCACAGGTGAAATCCCGTTGCGCACCGGCTTGACGACGGTCGGACAAGCGGGGGCAGACGTCGGCATGCCGGACAAGGCCGCAACCATTGCCGCCGCCCTCAAGACCGAGGGCTACGCCACCGGTCAATTCGGTAAGAACCATCTCGGCGATTTGAACAAGTTCCTGCCAACGCTGCATGGCTTCGATGAGTTCTTCGGGTACCTGTATCACCTCGATGCGATGTCAGACCCCTACTGGTATTCGTTCCCGAATGACCAATCGTACCGGGACAAAGTGGGGCCGCGCAATTTGGTCCACAGCTTTGCAACGGACACGGACGACACGACCGAGCAGCCGCGTTGGGGCAAGATCGGCAAGCAGCGGATCGTCGACGAGGGACCTCTGGCGCCATTCGCCGACATGACCAACGTGCCGAACATGCATGACATCACGCCCAAGGCAAAGTACGACATGGGGACGTTCGACGAAGTGCTGGTCAAGGCCTCGTGCGACTTCATGGACAAGGCCAAGACTGACGGCAAACCGTTCTTTGTCTGGCACAACACGACGCGCATGCACGTCTGGACGTTTCTGTCGCCAAAATACCAGGCGCTCATGAACAGCGACAGCAATTACGGCCTCGAAGAAGCCGGCATGGCGCAACTGGATGACAGCGTCGGCGCCATCATGAAGTGTGTGGAGGATGCGGGCGAGACCGACAACACCATCGTCATCTTTACAACTGACAATGGGGCGGAGGTGTTTACCTGGCCCGACGGTGGCATGACCCCGTTCAAGGGCACCAAGGGTACGGTGATGGAAGGCGGCTTTCGGGCACCGGCAATCATCCGCTGGCCGGGTAAAGTCAGGCCGGGCACTGTCGAGAACGGCATCTTCTCCGCTCTGGATTGGTTCCCCACGCTGGCGGCGGCAGCTGGCAACACCGAGATCACTGAGCAGTTGCTCAAGGGTGTGAAGCTGGGCGACAGGACCTACAAGAATCACCTTGATGGCTACAATCAGTTGGACCTGCTGGTGGGCAAATCCCCATCCGCACGGCATGAATTTTTCTACTTCGGCGGCCCTTCTCTGGGGGCGGTTCGCATCGACAACTTCAAGTTCCAGTTCTTCCAACAGCCGCAGGGCTGGCCCGGTGGGAAGGTCACAACGGACATGCCCACTATGGTGAATATCCGCCAGGACCCATTCGAGCGGACACCATCGATCGGCGGCCAAAGCCTCAATGACCTCGGCGGAGGCTATATGAATGACTTCTTCGCACGCGAGTTCTGGCGGTTCGTCAGCGTCCAGCAGGAGGTCGCAAAACTGGCGCTCACGGCGATTGACTATCCGCCGATGCAAGACCCGGCTTCGTTCAATCTTGATGCTGTCAAGAAGCAGATCGACGCCGCAATTAAGAACAAGCCAGGTAACTAGAAGGCCCGCTCAACACGACGGGCGGTTTTCCAGGGCCGCCCGTCTGGTTTCAAGGCACAGTCCTCCGCATGTCTCAAGGGACGATGCGGGAATCTGGACACCTAACCGATGGAGGGGTCGTTATGACTTTGGGACGTAACTTCCTCAGACTGGCCGGCGGAGTCGTGCTTGGCCTGGCAACGTTGTTTGTTGTTGCCTCGGCGCAGGCCCAGACCGCTCCGCTGCCGTCGTGGAATGACACCGTCCCGAAGGCGGCCATCGTCGCCTTCGTCGAGAAGGTGACCAAGGAAAACTCGCCCGACTTCGCTCCCGAACCGGAGCGCATCGCCGTTTTCGACAATGACGCCACGCTGTGGGTCGAGCATCCGATGTACACCCAACTCGCCTTCGCACTCGACCGCGTGAAGGCCGAGGCAGCTTCCCATCCCGAATGGACGGACACGCAGCCGTTCATGCGCTGCCCCAAAGGACAATATCGCTGAGGCGCAATCCTGACTAGGCTTCGATGCGATGGGTGGCGTTCGCATAGGTAGCGATTACGTGAACTGGGCATAATTCCAATTTCAACGGACAGCAGACGCGAATGCTCCGGCGTGCTTCCGGCGCATCCGTCAATGCAAGGTTTTACATGCGGTCGCCGAATTTCGATGGATTGTCGTCCATGCGTCCAGAGTGTCCTTTGTGCGCTCCCCCTTGAACGCGCGGCGCTCCAGCGCGAAGGCCACCGCAACGGATATCTTCCGAACGGGAGATGTGTATTCACCGGAGGAGCTGAAAATGATCCGCAAAAGCCTTAGTTACAGTCTCGGTGCGTTGACGACTGTGGCGTTTCTCTGGGGCGCGATCGCCCCGGCGCAAGCTCAGGAGACGAGAAAGCCGAACATCCTGTTCATCATGGGCGACGACATCGGCTGGATGCAGCCGAGCATCTATCATCAAGGCATTGCGGTGGGAGAAACGCCCAACATTGACCGCATCGGCAATGAGGGTGCGAAGTTCATGACGTACTACGCCGAGCAGAGCTGCACGGCCGGACGCACTGCCTTCCTCACCGGCATGCAGCCGGTGCGCGTCGGCATGGTCCTACCGGAAATTCCCGGAAGCCCGTCCTACTTGCGGACCGGCACGCCTTCGCTCGCCAAGTTCCTATTCGATCTCGGCTACAACACCGGCGAGTTTGGCAAGAACCATCTCGGAGATCACACTGAATCCCTGCCGACCGCGCACGGCTTCCAGGAGTTCTGGGGGTATCTGTATCACCTCGACGCCATGCAGGGAGTAAGCTTCCCTGATATCAACAGGACACCGACCGAGCAGACACTCGCGCCGCCTTGCAAGAACACGCCGATCCCAGGACTTGCGGAGGATCCCGCGGCCGTTGATCCCAAGACGACAACTTGCCTGACGCCACCGCGTCCGATGCTCGCGTGCACATCGTCCGACGGGACTGCGGCGAACCAAAGCTGCAAGGATCAGGGCCCGCTGACGCTGGAGCGATCGAAGACCGTGGACGAGGAGATCTCGGCCAAGGTTATCGACTTCCTCGACCGCAACGATCCCGAGAAGACGAAGAAGCCGTTCTTTGTCTGGTACAACCCGGCCCGTATGCACATCACGACCGTGCTCCCGGACAAGTACCTGGCCATGGTCGGCGAGCCTGGCGGCAAGGACTGGGGCGTCAACGAAGCCGGCATGAAGCAGATGGACGACAACATCGGCTACGTGCTGAAAAAGCTTGAGGAGATGGGTGAGCTCGACAATACCATCATCGTCTTCACCACCGATAACGGCGCCGAGACGATCACCTTCCCCGACGGCGGCACCACCCCCTTCAAGGGCGGCAAGCTGTCCACCTGGGAAGGCGGCATGCGCGCGCCGCTGGTTGTACGCTGGCCCGGGCATATCGAGCCCAGAACGGTGAAGAACGAGATGTTCGCCGCTCTCGACTGGCTGCCCACCTTGGTCGACATTGCCGGCGGCCCCAAGGGCAACGAGCTGAAGGCGCGGATCGAGAAGGGCGAGTATCCTGGCATCGCCAAGACCACGCTCGACGGGGTCAACCAGCGCGACTACCTGGAAGGCAAGTCGGAAAAATCCGCGCGCGACCACTTCTTGTACTACTCCGGTAAGGAGCCGTCGGCAGTGCGATACAAGAACTGGAAGATGTACTTCGCGATGGTGTCGGACGACCCGGCTGGCTTTATCACGGGCGTGGTCCCCTACGCCTGGACGCAGGTCGTCAACATCAAGCGCGATCCTTTCGAGACTTCGGTAGGACAACAGTTGAAGACGCTCTTCGGTACGGGCGGAGCCATCGCATCACCGTCCACTGCCTACGTCTACGATTGGAACATGCTACCCATCGGGCAGCAGTTGTGGCTGAAGCACCTCCAGACCTACGTCGACTTCCCGCCGATGCAGGACCCGGCAAGCTACAATCTGGAGCAGGTCATGCAGCAGGTCCGGGAAATGAAGACCGGTCACGACTGACGCGCCAATGGGCGTACGACATGGCGGGGCGGCCCAGGACGGCCGCCTGCCAACCGGACGCGCTGCGGATCGCTCTGTATTTTTCACGGGAAAGTAGCGGAACGACCCCCAAGGCGCTTGCCGTTACCGCGGCAACTGCTCGCCAACAACAGGAGACACGACATGGGAGTGTTCCATCATTTCGAGCGCGGCCGTCGTCGACTGTTCGTAACGCTCGCGGCAATCTTGGTTCCGATCGCTGTCGCCTGCTCCGGCGATCCTTCACAGGCCCAGACCGATCCGCTGCCGTCGTGGAACGATACCGCCCCGAAGGCGGCCATCGTCGCCTTTGTCGAGAAGGTGACGACGGAGAACACGCCCGATTTCGTTCCGGAGCCTGAGCGCATCGCCGTCTTCGACAATGACGGCACGCTGTGGGTCGAGCATCCGATGTATACCCAACTCGCCTTCGCGCTCGACCGTGTGAAGGCCGAGGCTCCGTCCCATCCGGAATGGAAGGACACGCAGCCGTTCAAGGCAGTGCTCGAAGGCGACATGAAGACCCTTGCCGCATCCGGCGAAAAGGGCCTCATCGAGCTCATCATGACAACCCATAGCGGAATGACCAGCGACGAGTTCCAGAAGGTCGTTTCCGATTGGCTTGCCACCGCACGCGATCCGCACTTCAAGCGTCCCTACACCGAGCTCGTCTACCAGCCGATGCTTGAACTGCTGGCCTATCTGCGCGCCAACGGCTTCAAGACCTTCATCGTATCCGGCGGCGGCATCGAGTTCATGCGGCCGTGGTCGGAACAGGTCTATGGCGTCCCGCCCGAGCAGGTCGTAGGCTCGTCGATCAAAACCCAGTTCGAGATGCGTGACGGGATGCCGACCCTGTTTCGCCTGCCGCAGGTCAACTTCATCGATGACAAGAGCGGCAAGCCGGTCGGCATCAACGAGCATATCGGCCGCCGCCCGATCGCCGCCTTCGGCAATTCCGACGGCGACCTGGAAATGCTGCAATGGACGACAATGACGGGTGGGAGCGTCCGTTTCGCCATGCTCATTCATCACACCGATGCCGAACGTGAATACGCCTACGATCGCGACACGGAATTCGGCCGCCTCGACGAGGCGCTCGATGCAGCGGCGATAAACAAATGGACCGTGGTCGACATGAAGGCAGATTGGAAAGAGATCTTTCCGAAGAAGTAGACTGCGTTGCGTGCATCGTGTGCGACACTCTTGTGCAGTCAATGTCCATCCACGTTCGTGAGGCCATCAGGACAGGCGGCCCTGCCGCTTATCCCAAACTCGAAGGACATCCACGATGAAAATCAATCATGTCGCCGGCTTGATAGCCGTTGTCGGAGGCCTGGCACTGGCGGCAACCGCTGCACTCGCCCAGGATTCCACGAAGAAGCAGCATGTGCCGCTGGGCAAGGCGATCGGAACGGTCGCGCCCACCGGTCCGGTGCCGTCACTTGCAGTCATCAACTCGGATGGCGCCAAGATCGACGGTGACAAATTGGTTCTGACTGGCGTGTCGGCAAATTCGATCGTCTTTGCCGATCGACCGGTGCGGGCCGCCGGACATGTAACCACCGAACAGTTCATCATGCAGTGGGATGAAGGCAAGGACAACTTCGCTGTCGACCCTCCAAACGCAACGGTGTCGGTGCTGGGAGGTGGCGGCTCGGACGTCAGTGACGTCGTGGTCACTCTGAAATCTCCAAAACTGGAAGGTACTACGCTGACCTTCGATATTGCCGTTCTGGAAGGAAGTCTGAGTGGTGCGGCCGGACCCGCTGCGGTTTTCATTGATCATTTCGCCGGTGGTTTTGGCGGCGGTGGTTTTGGCGGAGGTGGCTTCCGCGGTGGGGACTTTGGTGCCGGCGGGTTTCATGGAAGCTATGCGCGTGTCGGGGACGCCAGTTTCGCCCATGTCGGAGGTGCCTATTGGCACGCGCCCGTCTATCACGGGGCTTGGTATCGCGGCGCTCCGGTTGCCGCGGGGGTGGTGGCTGGTGCCGCCGTCGGCGCTGCAGCAGCCAATCCGTATTACTACCCGCCGCAATGCGGCTACTATCCGTACCCGCCTTGCTACTAACCTGGCAGGTTGTTGTAGTCAGCACGAACACAGCCGCCACGAACAAAAAATGGAAAGCTCGGCTGATTGGGTTCTCTCAGTTGCTTTTCTGCCCGATGCTTTGGTCACGCTGCCGGGTGCAGCGAGACCTTTGTTCCAGAACGATACGGAGCGTTCGATTGACGGGGCGGCGTTGACTGCTAGCGTCAGGACGTCGAGGACCACCACCCACACCATCCAGGCACGGAGAATCTTCGACGCCTGTGGCCACGACCGCGCGTGGAAGAGCCGGGCAAGTTCCGCATTAAGGCGAATATCGCGTGTGCGTCCCGCAAGAAGACGATCGACTTCGCTGACGACCGTAAGACATCTGATCATTGGCACGCGGTGACTGAGCCGGCTCTTTTCAGGTTGCTAGAACCTATGGAGCACCCAACCCCGCTCCGGTGGTTCGCACGGAACGCCCGGGATGAGCCGTGCTCAAAGCGAACGGATCAGGCGGAAGATCTCACTCGGAACATCGGTCGTGATCTGGCGCACTTTCGCCCCCACGAGCGTACGCAGGATGGAGTCATTGATGTCCCGGCCGGGATTGACCGTCCAGGCGTCCGTTTCAATGCCGAGGTCGAGCAGGCGCGCAACGAGGGGAAAGCCCTGGTTTTCTGCGGCAACAATGGCGTCGAACCGGAGGTAGGCAAGACTCACGCCGGTGCTGCGCCGCTCGATGTGGCGCAGCAACCGCTCTGGATCGCGCAGGTCTCGCTGGCGGGAAACCGCCAGCATCGGATCGTAGCCGAGCCGGGCTCCGGGAATGGCCGCGGCGAGACGGCGTGCCTCATCCAGATGATGCGAACCGACGACGATGGCGTCCGCTAGCCCGGTGACGGCCGCTGCGGCATCGGCCACCGCCGAATCCGGAAGCGTGTGTCCTTCGAGCAGCTTGAGATCGAGCTGAAGGTTGGCCGATGGCGCTCTCGGTAGTCTTTGAAGCGGGGCCACGAGTTTGGCGAGCGACAGGACCGGCGCATCGGGATCGGGGGCGCCTGCTGCGTCCCGGTGAAAAAGCCCCGCCATCGATGCGATCGGCGTGCGCGGAACGCGGCCGCGGCCGGTCGTCGATGGACCGAGCGTCGCATCGTGGAGAACGGCGAAGCGGCCATCGGCAGTGCCGAGTATGTCTACCTCGAGGCTCGCGCCGAGCTGCCAGCCGAGGGCGAGGTTCGACCGCTTGAAGGGCGCCTCGGCGAGGCGCGTGCGCAGTTTGTGCCACTTGAGCCGGACAGGGCCATATGGGCCCTCGACGGCCACCGGCGCGTTCGACGTCTGGTTGCTCGTCTCAAACGCTGCCACTGGCGCGCCCTTCTCCTCTCCCCACCGAGAAATGGGGCGGCTGTCGCTCGATCGTGTCACGCCGGTGCACGAACATGCGCGCCCCCAATGAGCTTCTGTCGCGCCGTCTCGAACACAAGCGAGTTCTCGGGCAGGAAACCGATCTTTACCTGCTCGCCAGTCGAGTGCACGGCGGACGAGCCCTGTTCAAGCACGCGCACGGCGCCCATGCCGGTTTCGACGACATAGAGGATCTCCCGGCCCATCGGCTCGATCTGCACGATACGGCCGGCGAAGCCGGTATCGCCGATTCTGAGGTGCTCCGCCCTCAGCCCGACTGTCAGCGCCCCGGACGCGCCCTCGACCGGAAATCTGGCGCCATTCACGGTGATCGTTCCGGCCTCGGCTTCGCCGGCAATGAGGTTGATGGGCGGCGAGCCGATGAAGCCGGCAACGAACAGGCTCGATGGCTTGAGATAGAGGTCGTCCGGCGTCCCGACCTGCTCGATCCGGCCGGCGCGCATGCAGATGATACGGTCGGCCATTGTCGTCGCCTCGATCTGATCATGCGTGACGAGGACGGTCGTCACGCCGAGTTGCGCGTGCAGCGACTTGATCTCGGTGCGCATCGAAAGGCGAAGCGAAGCGTCTAGATTGGAGAGCGGCTCGTCGAGGAGCAGCAACTGCGGCTCCTTCACGAGGGCGCGTGCAAGGGCGACGCGCTGCTGCTGGCCACCGGAAAGCTCGCTGGGACGACGGTCCAGCAGTTCCGCAACACGAACAAGGTCCGCGGCGGTCTTCACCTTCGCGAGAGCTTCGTCGCGTGGCGTTTTCTTGAAGCGCAATGGAAACAGGATGTTGTCGCGCACGCTCATGTGCGGGTAGAGCGCGTAGGATTGAAAGACGATGCCGACATTCCGGTCGCGTGCCTCTACTTCGTTGACGATATGGCCGTCAAAGAGGAGCTCGCCGCCGCTCGGAAGATAGATACCGGCGAGCATGAACAGGCTCGTCGACTTGCCGCAGCCGGAGGGGCCGAGAAGTGCGACGAACTCGCCGTCCTCAATGACGAGGTTCATATCGGGGATCACCTCGACGGCGCCGAAGCGCTTCACCACGTTACGGAACTCGATCTTCGCCATCTTCTCAGCCTTTCACGCCGCCGATCGACATCTGCATGAGATACCGCTGCGCGGCCATGTAGAGGATGAGACTCGGGACAAGGTAGAAAACTCCGACCGCAGAGACGACGCCGTAGTCCACTCCCATGACATCATCGCGCACCCAGTACATGTAGAGGCTCATTGTCCAATTGCTGTTCCTGATCAGGAACGTGAACACGAAGATGTATTCTTCCCAGCCGCGGATGAAGGTGAACACTGCGATGGCGAGGATGCCGTTCCTGACCTGAGGCAGCACCACGCTCACGAATGCCTGCCGTCGCGACGCGCCGTCGGTCAGCGCGCTCATCTCGATGTCCCATGGGACTGCGTCGAAGAAGCCCTTCATGATGAAAATCGCAAACGGCAGTTCGAAGGCGACAAGCACAAGTATCACGCCGGAAAGCGTGTCGAGCAGCCCGATCCAGTAGAGCATCAGGAACATGGGCACGATTAGCGTCAGCACCGGGAAAGCATGGAGCACCAGAAGCGAGCGCAGCATCGAGGAGCGGCCGGGGAACTGGAAGCGCGACAGGTAATAGGCTGCCAATGAGGCGACGGTGACGACGATGGCAGTCTGTGTGCCGGCGATCAGGATCGAGTTGCCGAAGGCATGCCAGACGTTGGGAAACTGGACCGCGCCTTTGACTTCGCCGATCCGCGACCTCACCACCGAGGCGAAGTCCGGCTCCCACAGGAAGATGAAATTGCCGAGGTGCAGGTCGGGGCCGACCAGCACGGCAAAGGCGAAGATAGCGATCGCGGCGACTGCGGTGAGGCCGATCCATAACTGGCGCCGGCTTTGCGCGAGCGCGGCAGTGAGCCAGAAAGCGACGACGGCCGGAACGACCACGGCCATCGAGCGCCACAGAACCGCCGTCTCGGCAACGCCGGTCCTGGCCGAGAAGGCGATCGTGACGAGCCAGAAATAGGGGAGGATGATCGGCAGCGACACGGCGATCAGGAACGCGTAGAGGACGACCGCCTTGGCGCGCCGAACGCCACGCGCCCGCGCTGCCACTGCATCCCAATCGACTGGCGGTTCGGATGCCGCCGTGGACAGCTCGGGGATCGCTTGCGCGGCCATCTCAATGCACCTCGATGCGCGGGCGCTGCAGCAGGCGCTCCATATCAAAGAAGCGCCAGCCGATGAGCGCGACGACTACGCCGATGACGATGAGAAAAAGTGCCAGCGCGGCTCCGTAGCCATATTGGCCGCTTTCGAAGGCGCGGCGGTAGACGTAAAGTGCATAGACAGTCGTGTCGTAGAACGGACCGCCCTTGGTGAGGAGCAGGATGTATTCGAAGCTGACCAGCAGCGAAAGTGTCTGGTAGATCGTCACAAAGCTGATCGGCCAGCGCAGCGCCGGCAGGGTGATGAAGCGGATCTTTGCGAAGGTCCCGGCGCCGTCCACTGCCGCGGCGTGGAACAGGTGCTCCGGGATCCCGCGGATCGCGGCGGTGAAGATGATCATGCCCATCGAAGCGCCGATGAACCCGTTCGAGATGATGATGAGCGCGACCGGCGCCGAGGTCAAAAGGTCAAGCGGCGCGTCGAGCCCGAACGCCTGCATCAGGACCTGGTTTACGAGGCCAGCTTCGGTGGGGCTCACCGCCCAGAGCCAGAGCAGGATGTAGAGGACTGACGGGCTCATCCGCGGTAGCAGCCACACGCCCCGGAAGAAGCTGCCGGATACATTCCTAATCGCCGTGGTGGTGATGGCGAGGATCAGGCCAAAGGTCACGTTGAAGATCGCGAGCGTGCCGAAGACGTAGATGAAGGTCAGCCCAATGACCTGCGACAACCGGCGATCAGTTCGAAGGACCTTCTCGTACTGCTCAGTAGTGAACTCGCTGATGCGGAGCGAGCGGCTGAGGTCGGTAAACGACACAGCTATATCGATGATCACGGGGACGACGAAGAAGAGGATCGTCAGGACGATCGCCGGGCCGAGAAAGATCACGAAGTTCGTGCGCCTGCGCGCCGCCGACCCCGCATGGCCGCGCCGCTCGATCGTGAGTTCATCTGCTATCGTCGTCATCGATTAGCTCTTACGGCGGACCTCGCAGCCGCCGACCCGGGCGCGCCGGGTCGACGACTCGAGACCGATCGGACTTATTTGACGATCACGTCCTCGAGGGTGGACGAAGCCTCCTCGATGACGAAATCGGCTGCTTTCTCAGCTGACAACCGCCCCGATTCTATGCCCTGAATTCCGGCATAGATGATGCCGTTGAGTTCGCCGAACTGCGAGTTGTTCGGCAGGAACTTGGTGATCTTGAGCAGGTCGGTTGCCCTGGCGAGCGGCCAGGCCTTGGCATAACGCGGGTCTTCGAGTTGTTCGGGTTTGATGCCGAGATGCGTCGTTGTGACCGCGTGATCGGTGTTGAGGTCGGCCGCCGAAGCGTGGCCAAGCAGGCGGGCGGCGAGTTCAGGCTCCTTCGTGTCGGCAGCGATCGCATAGACGATCGGATGCGTCAGACTGACCGGTGAACCGCCCTTCTGCGGTGCAGGCCCAGCGATCCAGCCCCAATCCGCGAAGAAGGCTTTTTCGTCCTGAGGCAGCCCGTAGGTCGGGAACCCGACGCTGCCGAGATCCCAGATGCCGTACATCCAGAATGCGGCGTTGCCGGTGTAGAATTCCTTGCGCAACGCATCGAATTCCATCGCCGTGTTATTGGCCGGGATGACCCCTTCCTTCACCCCGCGTTCGAACCAGCCGAAGGCGGCAGCGAGCTTGTCGCGCTCCAGGAGCAGTTTGCCGGTTTCGGGATCGACGAAGCCGCTGCCGTAGGCCTGGAAGACCATGATGTAGTCCGGACCCTTGTTCGGCCGGTGAAGCACACCGTATTGCGCTTTTGTCTTGTCGACGACCTGCTTGGCGATCTCCAGTACCTCGTCCATCGTCAGGTCGCCCGACAACGCACGCTCCGGCATGGCGTCGACAAAGGCAGAGTCGTAGCCGGCCTCGCGCAGGAGCTTCTTGTTGTAGAAGAACATTCTCGCCTCGGCGTCCTGCGGAATTGCGTAGGTGCCGTCGGGACACTTCGCTGATGACCAGAGCGACGGAAAGATCGTGCCGAAGTGTTGAGGGTATTTGGAGATATAGTCGTCGAGCTTGAGAACGAAGCCATCTTCCTGGAAAGCGCAGATCCATTCGTGTGCGGCGATGAATATATCGGGGCCTTCACCGATGCCGAATACCTTGAGAAGCTGCAGTGCGTCGTCGTCGAAGCCCTTGGCGGGGCTCTCGCGCACAGCAACCTCAACGCGCTTGGGGGAGCCTTCGGCCGCGAGTTCCTTGTTCAGCCGCTCGGCAGCCTTGACCACATTGCCAGGGCGCAGCGGCCCCGAAGGATCCTGACGCGACCAGAGCTCGAGCTTCACGGTTTCTTGCGCTAAGAGTGGCGTCGCTGAAAGGAACGCCGCACTGCCCCCCGCTAATGCCGCGCAGAGAAGCGCAGCCGTTCCGATTTTCCAGTGAATCATCCTGGTTTCCTCCCGTTCCGCGGCACGCTTTTCATCGTGTCGTCATTGTTGTTGCAATGCTGTGCAACACGATTATGAATGCGCTTCGGAGAATGTCCAGCGGGGTCAAAGCAAGTGTCGGATACCAGACACAGCAACCAGGGCCGCTTCGTGAGCGCCCAGGCAGTCGCCGAGCTTGCGGGTGTGTCCCGATCGGCGGTCTCGCGGGCATTCACCCCTGGCGCAAGCATCGCACCTGCAACGCGGGCGCGGGTGCGAGAGGCAGCTGCGGCGCTCGGATACCAGGTCAACGATCTCGCCCGCGGGCTTCTCGCCAATCGGAGCCGGCTGGTGGGACTCGTGACCTCCGACGCCGATACTCCGTTCCGGGCCCAGATGATTTCGGCCCTCTCGTACGCCTTGATCGAGCGCTCCAACGTGCCGGCGATCATCAACATCGGGCCAACAGCGGAGGATGTTGCGAATGCCAGCCGCCAGTTGCTGCGCTATCGGGCGGAGGCGACCATCTTCCTCTCTGGCTCGCCGCCGGCAAGCCTTGTCGAGCTCACGCGACGAAACGGACAGCCGCTGATATTGGTGAACAGGGCCGAGACTGGCCTCGACAGCGTCCATTGCGATGACAGGGAAGGCGCGCAGCAGGCCTTTGAGGCCCTGCGCATGGCTGGAGCCTCCCGTTTCGCCGTGATCAACAGGGCGAATCCGAGCCCGAGCCTCTCCGCCCGCGAGCACGCCTTTGTTGAATTTGCCGCCGCTTCCAGATTCGAGACGAAGATCGTTCGCGTCGGCCGCGCCGACTATGGTGGCGGAAAAGAGGCGGCGCGACAGCTGCTGGCGAGCGGACCGGCGCCCGACGCGATTTTCTGCGTTAATGATCTCATGGCGTTCGGAACACTCGATCACATTCGCGGCGCGGGCCTGCGTGTACCCGACGACGTTTCCGTTATCGGCTTCGACGATGTGCCGGTCGCCGCGTGGTCCTCCTACCGTCTGACCACCCTGCGGCAAGATCCCCGGCGGATTGCCCGGGAGGTCGTATCAATTCTCGACCGGCGCCGAGCCGATCCCGATTTGCCGCCGATTTCCGTCTACTTCCCGGTCGAACTCGTCGTTCGCGAAACAGTCAGAGCGCGCTTGTAGAGAAGTCGCGCTCTTACGATGGAGGAGCATATCGAATGGCCTTCAGCTTCCTTGCCCGCGACGCGGGACGTACTCATGTCTGCGGCCACCGCGGCTACAGCCTTCATTATCCGGAGAACACACTGCCAGCATTCGAAGCAGCAAAGGCTGCAGGGGCGACCACGGTCGAGATCGACGTCGTGCTGACCGCAGACGGTGAGCCGATCATTCTGCACGACCTGACCGTCGACAGGACGACAGATGGACACGGCTTTGCGGCAGACCTCCGCCTCGAGCAGATCCGCAAATTGGATGCGGGGGTTCGGTTTCATCCCGCTTTCGCCGGAACGAAGATACCGACCTTGGCGGAGGCGCTCGATTGGGCGAAGGCGGACGACATGGGGCTTGTGCTCGAGATCAAGGAGGCAGAGCGGCCGGACATCGCTGTTGATTGCGTGGCAGCCTTGCTGAGATCGACGGGAACTGTCGACCGGGTCATTGTCATCAGCTTCGACCATGTGGTGCTGAAGCGCGGGGTCGAGCGCCATCCGGGCCTGCGGACCGAAGCCATTACGCATGCTCGCCACGCCGACCTAGTCGGGGTGTTGAAGGCGTGCAGCGCGAGTTCGGTCTCGATCGAGCTCGACATGTTCCGCCCCGACGGTGCGAAGGCGCTGCATGCAGAAGGCTTCAGCAACCGCGTACACGTGCCTCGCCCAGATGTTCTCGCCGAGTATTGGCGCGGCGGACGCGATCGGTTGCCGGAGCTCGTGCAATGGATCGCCGACGGGCTCATAGACACGATCTCGGGTGATGACGTGCCCTTCATCGCCATGCTCGTCAGCCGCGCCGGTCGCGCCGGCTCAGCCTCCCCGAGGTGAGACGACACAGCAGCTCTCGGCGATGGTCGAAGGCGTGCATGGGATATAGTGAGCGAGGCAGACCACAGATTAGAAGTCTCGTGGGGGCGGGCAGGCTGGTGTTCGGAACTGGGTACAATCCAGTTGCGGCCGCGCTCTTTTCGGCGAAAATAGGCGCCGGTGCCCTTCTGAACGGCCAGCCGATGAATGCGGGGACCATTCGAAACGCACACAAGAAGCTGCGTGGGTAGCTCTGAATGAGGGCCGAGAGTCGATGAAGGCCGTCTTCGTTCTGTTTGACTCGCTCAACCGACACGTGCTCGCCCCGTACGGCGGAAAGCGGGTCCCGACGCCCAATTTCACCCGCTTGGCCGAGCGCACCGCGATGTTCGACCGCCATTATGTCGGCAGCCTGCCCTGCATGCCGGCGCGCCGCGACCTGCAGACCGGACGGCTCGGCTTTCTCCACAGGAGTTGGGGGCCGCTCGAGCCGTTCGACAATTCCTTTCCCGAACTGCTGCACCGGGCCGGCTCCTACAGCCACCTCGTCACCGACCACTTCCATTATTTCGAGGACGGCGGTGCCACCTATCACACCCGATATGACAGCTACGACTTCATCCGCGGTCAGGAGGGCGACCCGTGGAAGGCAATGGTGCAGCCACCATGGGAGCGCTTGCGCCAGATGTATCATGAGCGCCAATTCAGCCCGTCGGCCCGCGACAAGTTTCGGCGCAACATCGTGAACCGCGAGTTCATCAAGGACGAGAACGAGTTCCCATCGGTGCGCTGCTTCGCCGCCGGGTTGGAGTTCCTCGAGCAGAACCGAACCGCCGACCACTGGCTCCTGCAGATCGAGACGTTCGACCCGCATGAACCCTTTACCGCGCCCGAGCGGTTTCGCGAGGCATTCAGGACGGGCTGGAACGGTCCGGTTCGCGACTGGCCGCGCTACGGCCGGGTCGACGAGCTGCCGGAGGAATGCGAAGAACTCCGCGCCAACTACTACGCTGTCATCGCGCTTTGCGATTTCCTCATCGGACAGCTTCTCGACTATTTCGATGCGCACGATCTTTGGCGCGAAACCGCGCTCGTTGTCACCACCGATCACGGCTTTCTTCTAGGCGAGCACGATTTCTGGGCGAAGAACCGGATGAATATGTATGAGGAGATCGTGCACATCCCGCTCTTCCTGCACGATCCGCGCCGGCCGGGAAGAGCCGGCACCCGCCGGTCCGCTCTGACTCAGACCATCGATCTCGCTCCGACATTCCTCGATCTGTTCGGCGTGGAGACCGTTGCCGAGATGCAGGGGCACTCCCTCCTGCCGCTGCTCGGCGCCGATCGTTCGCTGCGGCGCGGCGCACTGTTCGGCTATTTCGGCGGTGCGATCAACGTGACGGATGGACGCTATACCTATCATCGCTTCCCGCCCGATCCTCGCTCTCAGGAGCTTTATCAATACACGCTGATGCCGACTCACATCTGGGAGCCGTTCACGCCGGAGGAACTCGCGGGAGCCTCGCTGGCACGGCCGATGTCCTTCACGAAGGGAGCGCCGGTCCTCAAGATCCCGGTGATCGAGAGATCGCCCATGTTCGACAACTACGGTCCCGGCGCGCTCCTTGAGAATGAAACCCGACTCTACGACCTCGCTGATGATCCAGGGCAGAATACGCCTCTTTGTTCCCCGGAGATCGAAGAAGCAATGACGCGTCTCATGCGGGATCTCATGCGCACCAGTGATGCTCCGCGCGAAGCTTTCGCACGTATTGGGATCGAAGCTCAGTAACGTAAGACGCTTGTCAGAGCTGCCGTTCGCCCACCGACTTGGTCATCCGATTCAACTTGGAACGCGTTTTGCTACTCATGGTCACGGTCTGTTTCGGCCAACTGCCCGGATCAGGGCCAGCACCCCGCGCATAAAGCAGGTCGAGCGCGCGCCTCGTCGGAAGGGCCGATCTCGGCGACCATGTCGAATATGGGGTGGAGACCGAAGTCGGTACGCTTTCATTATCGACCGACGTTTTTTGGCCAACGCTGATGTCATACCGGGCTTGAAGAATCGTGGGCAGTGCATTGATCACGAAGTACACTTCTCTCATTACGAAAAGGAAAGAACTATGAGCATGCATGAAGCAGGTCTCGACCGGCGATTTGCACTAGCGAAATCAATTGCCGAGGAGGCGGGGGCGCTCGCGCTCGACTACTTTAACAAGCGCGATACCCTGGTGATCGAGACCAAGCGCGACCCGCAGGATGTCGTCTCGATTGCCGACCGAAACGTCGAGATGCTGATCCGAGCGCGCGTCGCCGCGGAGCTTCCGGAGGATGGGTTCCTCGGCGAGGAATTCGGCCACATGGAGGGTGCTTCAGGCTATATCTGGGTCGTGGACCCGATTGACGGTACCGCGCCATTCGTCAACGGTATGTCGACGTGGTGTGTCTCGATCGCGGTTCTGCATGGCGGCGTGCCGGTGATCGGCATGATCCATGCGCCGTGCGACGGCGAACTCTATGCTTCGGCCGCTGGCAAAGGCGCGAGTCTCAACGGAAAGAAATTGAACCTCGATCCGTCTCGTACCATCCAGAACGCCATCACCGGCATTGGCTGCAATACCTATGTAGAACCGGAGCGGGTTGGCCAGATCATCGCCGCGCTGCTCCGCATGGGCGGCAACTTCATCCGCAACGGCTCCGGCGCACTGATGCTCGCCTATGTCGCGGCGGGTCGTCTGGTCGGTTATTACGAGCCACATATGCACGCCTGGGACTGCATGGCAGGTTACTGCCTGGTGAAGGAAGCCGGCGGCGACTACCTGTCCTTCCCGGGCGAGGGCGAAGCCTTGTTGAAGGGCCACCCAGTACTGGCCAGCAATCCGACGGCCTATGCCGATCTGTTGGCAATCCATGGCCGTTGAGCCTGTCGCAATTATTTGCCTGACACTCAAGTTGTTGGTGAAGAGGGGCTTCGGTCAGTTTGAGGAGCATTAGCCCGTAAAGTCTTTTCAGTTCGCTTTGCGCTCAAAAGGAGCGTGCCGCGAAGGGGGCAAGCGCTCGCCATTACACGACCGCGTCGTCTAAATTTAGGCTATTCGCAGCAGCCGCAATAAACGAAATAAACGAAAGAGACCGAAGTTCCCTGGGGCTCAACACTGGCCCTATTGATATTCCTGGTCTGCGGTTCGAACCCCTTCAAGGCGACAGAATTTATGGCGCTGTCTTGGCTGAAATCAGCCTCATGGGTTAGTCGGCAAATACTTTGCCGATGTGATCGAACGCGCGGGCGACGGTTGCACGTGGTGGTGCGTGTGCAGGATCCTGTTCGGCTTCGACGACCAGCCATCCTCGATAGACACTGTTCCGAACGAAGCGAGCGATCGGAGTGAAGTCGACGATACCGTCGCCTGGCACCGTGAACATTCCGCTGCGCACGCCGGCATTCAAGCTCAGGTCGCCGGTCCGAACCTCCCGCATCACCGATTTGCGGACGTCCTTTAGGTGGACGTGCACGATGCGATCGGAGAAACGCTCGATGAGCTCGAAACCAGCTGCGACCGCGTGGCCCGTGTCGAGCAGCAAGCCAACTTCCGTGCCGGTCTTGTCGAAGATGTTGGAAATTTCATCGAAAGTCTCTGCGACCATCATCAGGGTGGTGGTGATAGGCAAGCGCAAGCCCGTACTCGCCCGCAAGACGGCTGGAGAACTCCGTCAATCGCGCTGCATAAGCTGCGACGTCCGCCGTAGGCATGATCAACCTCTGCGACATCGGTGCGTCCAGTGGGGATCCTGGCGTCATCATTGCAACCTCGCCATAGACCATGACTTTGCAGCCCACCGCCCGCAGGAGTTCAGCATGATCGGCATATTATGAGTGACATCTAAAAGCAAGATAGATGACAATCAAAATCTATCAAAATTATGCTGCCGCCGCGTCAGCCTGCCTGCCACCGCCTGTCGGGCCGCTGAAAGGTGCTCTGGCTGCGATCCCGACGGCCACCCAACCTCCGTCTTTCCAATTATTCAGCGGGCGGCTCCGCGCCGAATACTGTGGGCGGGATATCCGTGGCCGGCATTCCACCATGCCGTAGGTGCTGGCAATCGTGGCGCTTCGATCGAGCGACGAACGGGACATGCCGACATCAAACTGCCTCGGGCAATCCCGGCAATGCGAGTGTTTGTCAGTCATATAAACAAACCTGTAATACAAGTTTGACATATGTTCGATAATCTGTCTAAGTATGTGTTATACAGGATGGCTCAGTAAGCCGGCCCAATTCGCATACCGGAGGAACAATGATCATCACCGACGTCGAGGTGCGGGTTTTCCGCACGACCACACGCCGCCACTCGGACAGTGCTGGTCACGCGCATCCCGGCCCGCCGCATCAGGTCGAGCAGGCAATGCTGACAATTCGCACGGAAGACGGTCACGAGGGGCATTCCTTTACGGCGCCGGAGATCGTCCGGCCGCATGTCATCGACAAGTTCGTCAAGAAGGTGTTGATCGGGGAAGATCATCGCGACCGCGAACGGCTGTGGCAGGATCTCGCCCATTGGCAACGCGGTTCTGCAGCACAGCTCACGGACCGCACCCTGGCGGTAGTGGATTGCGCGCTGTGGGATCTGGCAGGGCGTACCTTGAAGCAACCTGTATACAAGTTGATCGGGGGTTATCGCGACAAGGTGCTCGCCTATGGTTCGATCATGTGTGGTGATGAGCTTGAGGGCGGCCTTTCAACCCCCGAGGACTATGGGCGCTTCGCCGAGACCCTCGTCAAGCGCGGCTACAAAGGCATCAAGCTGCACACCTGGATGCCGCCGGTCAGCTGGGCTCCGGACGTGAAGATGGACATCAAGGCCTGCGCCGCTGTGCGCGAAGCCGTGGGGCCGGATATTCGCCTGATGATCGATGCCTTCCACTGGTATTCCCGCACCGATGCGCTTGAACTCGGGCGGGGGCTCGAAAAGCTGGACTTCGACTGGATCGAGGAGCCAATGGATGAGCAGTCGCTTTCTTCCTACAAGTGGCTCGCCGACAATCTCGACATTCCCGTCGTTGGCCCGGAAAGTGCTGCCGGCAAGCATTGGCACCGTGCGGAGTGGATCAAGGCGGGTGCGTGCGACATCCTTCGCACAGGCGTCAACGACGTCGGCGGCATTACGCCGGCGCTGAAGACGATGCACCTTGCCGAAGCATTCGGCATGGAGTGCGAGGTGCACGGCAACACCGCGATGAACCTGCATGTCGTGGCCGCCACCAAGAACTGCCGCTGGTACGAGCGCGGCCTGCTGCATCCGTTCCTCGAATATGACGACGGGCATGACTACCTGAAGTCGCTGTCCGATCCAATGGATCGCGATGGCTATGTGCACGTGCCGGATCGTCCGGGGCTCGGCGAGGAAATCGACTTCAGCTTCATTGAAAACAACCGCGTGCGGTGACGAGCGGGGGACCTTGCGATGAAAACCGTTCTCGCTTTCGGAGACAGCCTGACCTGGGGCGCCGACCCGGCAACGGGCCTGCGACATCCGCCGGAAGGGCGATGGCCTGAGGTTCTGGGCGAAACACTCGGTGGCCTGGCAAGGATCATCCCTGAAGGCCTCGGCGGCCGCACCACCTGCTACGACGACCATGCGGGCCCCGCATGCCGCAACGGCGCCAAGGCGCTGGAAGTGACGCTCGCCAGCCACATGCCGCTCGACCTCGTCATTGTCATGCTCGGGACCAATGACATCAAGCCTGTCCATGGGGGGCGGGCAGAGGGGGCCGTTTCCGGCATGCGCCGGCTCGCGCAGATCGTCGAAACCTTTCCCTACAAACCGAAGGGGGCGAAACCGAAGCTTTTGATCGTTGCGCCGCCTCCCTGCTCACCCGGGCCTGGCGGACATCCGGCGGCGGGCCGCAGCGTGGCCGAATCCGAGCGGCTGTCTCCGCTCTACCGCAAGCTCGCAGAAGAGCTCGGCCACCCGTTCTTTGATGCTGGCTCGGTCACGCGGGCGTCGGAGATCGATGGGGTGCATCTCGAGGCCGCGAACACGGCAGCAATCGGACGGGCGCTCGCCGTGCCTGTCGGCGAAATTCTTGGCTGATCCGGTCTTTGCCTGTGGAGGAACAGGCCGGCGGATCTTGTAATCGGAAGGCCGCTTCCCGAGTGGACGGCCGCAAAGGAGGAAGCATGAAACACTTTCTAGCAACGGTCGCATTCAGTGCGCTTCTCGCCACGACGATGCCCCATGTCGTCCTGGCCGAAACACCGGAAGATCAACTCGTCGTCGCCACGACCATGAGCAATATTTTGACCCTCGACCCGGCCGCCATCACCGGTCGCGAGACGGTCCAGGTGCTGAACAACATCTATGACACGCTGGTCGTGCTCTCGCCGCAGGACCGCAGCGTTCAGCCGCGGCTGGCAGAACGCTGGGAAGTGGCCGACGACCGCATGTCGATCCGGTTCCACCTGCGCAGCGACGCCAAGTTTGCTTCCGGCAATCCCGTCACCGCCGAGGACGTCGCCTGGAGCCTGAAGCGTCTGCTTGCGCGCAATCTGGCGCAATCGTCCTTCCTCAAGACCCGCGGCTTTACGCTGGAAGCGGCCGACAAGCTGTTCGTCGTCGAAGACGATCGCACCTTCGTCTTGCATCTGGCGAAGGCTGACGACCCGAACCTGATCCTGATGATCCTCGCGCAAAACGGACCCGGCTCGATCATCGACAGCAAGGCGGCGCTCGAAAACGAGAAGGACGGCGATCTTGGGGCCGCATGGCTGACCTTGAATTCGGCCGGCTCCGGTCCGTTCACGCTGACGCAGTGGAAGTCGAACGAATTCATCATTCTCACCCGCAATGGCGAGTACTGGGGCGAGGCGCCGGGAATGAAGCGTGTATTGCTGCGCCACCTGCCGGAATCGCAGTCGCAACGCCTGCTACTGGAAAAGGGTGATATTGACGTTGCCTATTCGCTTCAGGCGCCGGATCTGAAGTCGCTGGAAGCGGACGAGGCGATCACGATCGAATCGACCCCGGGCTCGGGCTTTTACTACCTCAGCGTTTCGATGAAGGACGAACGGTTCGCCAACAGGAAGGTCCGTGAGGCGCTTCGTTATCTCATCGACTACGAAGGTCTCGACAAAGCGGTGATGCCCTACTACGGCAAGCTGCACCAGCGGCCGCTGTCGACGGGGGTCCTCGGCGCTTTGCCGGATGAAGGCTACAAGCTGGATGTCGCGAAGGCCAAGGCCCTGCTTGCCGAGGCGGGCTATCCGGACGGCTTCAAGACCACCTTGCGCGTCCTTTCCGAAGACCCCTTCATGAAGGCGGCGACCGCCATCCAGAACACCCTTGGCCAGGCGGGTATTCAGGCCGAACTCATTAGCGGCTCGGGAGACCAGATCTACGGCGCGATGCGTGAGCGCAATTTCGAACTGCTGCTTGGCCGTGGTGGCGGCGGCCAGCAGCCGCACCCGGACAACAACCTCAGGTCCGTTGCCTATAACCCGAACAATTCTGATGACGCGAAGCTCACCAACTACCAGAGCTGGCGTACCAGCTTCTTTGACGAAAAGCTGAACAAGATGATCGAGGAGGCGCTGGTCGAGCGCGACACCGCCAAGCAGATCAAACTTTATGAAGGCGTACAGACCTACATGGACGAGATCGTCATGTCGATCCAGCCGTTCTCGGAAGTCGTCGACACAGCAGCCTTCCGAAGCGACGTGAAGGGCATGATCGTCAGCCCCTGGCTTTCGCGTTTCGAAGGGGTGAAGAAGGAACGGTAATCCCGGCCCTTGGCCTGTATCGAATCTAAAAAGGCGCGTCGCGAGACGCGCCTTTTTCCGTTTTTTGCGAGCGCAAATGAAACCGCCTGTCGCTTTAAGGAACGCCGCCCCTTACTCTCTTGAAATGATCGGGAACGGCGCCGGATCGACCGCCGTAAGTCCGGCCACGGCTTGACGCGGCGACCGGCGCGAGGTCGGACATGTGCTTCACCTGACCCCCATCTCGATCGATGCGGTGTTGTCCGCAGTGAATCCCGCTGCGCCTCATGTCGGTGAACGAGCGCCGTGCGCGGGAGCACGAAAATGCTCGAGGGCGCGCGGCGGTTCTTGGGGCAGCTGCAGGCCGCAACCGCGTTTGGGCCGACATTGCCGACGTCGGGCATGGTGAATTGCCGATAAACTCCAGTGCTCGTCCCCCGCAGCAAGAAAGGCCCGGCAAAGAAAAAGCCCGGCACTGGGCCGGGCAAGTCGGGGGAGAATTTTGTTCACGCATCGCAGGCCGAGGAGGGTAGCCTTGCAATGGAGTTGGCTTGCGGGAGCTTCAGTGCGCGCCCTCATATTCCAGCGAGGCGCCGATCAGTTCGCGGGCATAGGGATGGGTCGCGCGATTTCCGGGGATCGCCTCGCGCGGCAGAACTTCGGTGATTTCGCCATGGAGCATGACGGCAAAGCGGTCGCACATATGGTCGACCACGGCGAGATCGTGCGTCACCATGATGTAGGTGAAGCCACGTTCTTCGCGCAGGCGCTGAAGCAGGTTGAGGATCTCCGCCTGCACCGAAACATCGAGCGCCGACGTCGGCTCGTCGAGCAGCAACAGCGATGGCTCGAGGATCAACGCGCGAGCGATCGCCACCCGCTGCCTTTGGCCGCCGGAGAGTTGGTGAGGGAACCGGTCGAGGAACGAGATCGGGAGGCCGACATCGGTGATGGCCTTGCGCATGCGCTCTTCGCGGTCACCAAGTTTGTGGATGACGAGCGGCTCGTTGAGGACGGTGCGCACCGACTGGCGCGGATGCAGCGAGCCGTAAGGGTCCTGGAACACCATCTGCAGCATGCGGCAACGCTTGATGAGCGGCATGTCGCGCACCGGCTTTCCGCCGATGAGAATGTCACCGGTCCAAATGTCTGTCAGCATCGAAACGCAGCGCAGGACTGTGGATTTGCCCGAGCCGCTTTCGCCAACGAGCCCGAAGCACTCGCCGGGTTGCACCGAGAAGGTGACGCCTGGAAGAACCTTGGCGGCCGTTGGACCCGTGCCGAAGGTGATAGCGAGATCGCGGCATTCGACTGAAACGGACATCAGGCAATTTCCTCCAGCCATTCAGGACGGCGATCAAGCACGGCAAGCGGTGCGCGCCCGCCGCCGATCCGCGGCTGCGCCGCGAGCAAGCCGCGCGTATAGGGATGCTTGGCCTTGTCGAGGTCCGCAGCCGCCAAGGTTTCAACGATTCGACCGGCATACATGATCAGGACGCGGTCGCAGAAGTTACGCACCAGGTTCAAGTCATGGCTGATCATGATGAGGCCGATGCCGCGATCCCGGACAAGACCATCAAGGATGTTCAGCACCTGCAGCCGCACCGTCACATCGAGCGCCGAAGTCGGCTCGTCAGCGATGACGAGGTCCGGGTCGGCAAGCAGCATCATGGCGATCATGACACGCTGGCCCATGCCACCGGATATCTCGTGCGGATATTGGTCGTAGACGCGCTTCGAGTCGCGGATCTTCACCGCTTCAAGCATGGCAAGGGCCTTGTCGCGCGCTTCGGCCTTCGAGCACCTGAAGTGCCGCAGATAGGTTTCCGCCACCTGGTCGCCGACGCGGCGAATGGGGTTCAGCGAAAACTTCGGATCCTGCAGGATCATCGACATGCGCCGGCCGCGGACCTTGAGCATTTCCTTTTCGGAGAGCGACGGCAGATCGAGCTCGGCAAAGCGAAGCCGGTCGGCGGTGATGGTTGCGCCGGGCAGAAGGCGCAAAAGCGCGCGTCCGACCGTCGATTTGCCGGAGCCGCTTTCACCGACGATACCGAGACGCTCGCGTCCCAGAGTGAAGGAGACGCCGCGCACTGCGTCCGTCGGAGCGCCGCCATAGCGGATGCGCAGGTTCTCGACTTCGAGAATGGTCTTTTCCATGGGGCTATCTCCGGTTCATCTGCTTCGGATCGAGCGCGTCACGCAAACCGTCGCCAAGCAGGTTGAATGCGAGACTGACGGAAAGGATGGAGATGCCCGGGAAGGTGACGAGCCACCAGCTGTCCAGCATGTACTTGCGGCCGGTCGCAATCATCGCGCCCCATTCCGGAAGCGGAGGTTGCGCACCGAGCCCGAGGAAGCCGAGGCCGGCGGCGGTCAGGATGACTGTCGCCATGTTCAACGTCAGTCGGATGAGGACCGAAGGCAGGCACATCGGCATGATCGACTTGAAGATGATGCGCGTCGAGGAGGCCCCTTGCAGTCGCGCAGCCGAAATGTAATCCGCCTTGCGGAAGGTCATCGCCTCGGCGCGCGCCAGCCGTGCGATGGGCGGCCAGGAGGTGAGCGCGATCGCGATGATGGCGTTGTTCAGGCTTGGACCGAGCGCTGCGACGAAGGCGAGCGAGAGAATGAGGCTCGGGAAGGACAGGAAAATGTCGGTGATCCGCATCATCACCGTATCGACCTTGCCACCGAGGTAACCGGCCGTCGTGCCGATGATGAGACCGATCGGACCGACGACGATCGAGACGAGGAAGATGATCGTGAGCGTGATGCGCGCGCCAAAGACCAGCCGGCTGAAGATGTCTCGGCCAAGCTCGTCGGTGCCGAACAGGTGACCGTTGCCGGGCGCCTGCAAGGTGTTGGCGAGATCCTGCGCATAGGGGTCATGGGTGGCGATCAGCGGCGCGAAGGCGGCGACAAGGACAAGCAACGCCAGCACGAAAAGACCGAAGGTCGAAGTCGGGCTCTTCAGCAGGAAAAGAACGATGTTCTTCAGCGCTTGAACGGGTGCCGGCAGACGGAAGGTGGGTTGAACGCGTGCGTCCATCAGCGTGTCCTCGGGTCGAAGATGCGGTAGAGAACATCGGACAGGAGGTTGAGCCCGATGAAGATGATGCCGACGATCAGCACGCAGGTCATGACAGCATTCATGTCGCCGGTAATGAGATTGCTGGTGAGATATTGGCCAAAGCCCGGCCAGGCAAAAACCGTCTCGATCAGCACGGCCCCTTCGAGCAGCGAGCCGTAGGCAAGCGCAATGATGGTGACCAGCTGGACGCGGATGTTGATAAAGGCGTGTTGCCAGATCGTCTGGCTGCGCGAAAGACCCTTCACCCGCGCTGTCGTCACATATTCCTGGCCGAGCTGGTCGAGCATGAAGCTGCGCGTCATGCGCGTGATATAGGCGGATGAGGAATAGCCAAGGAGAGCAGCCGGCAGGATGATGTGGTTGACGGCGGACCAGAAGACATCCATCTCGCCAGCCACCAGGCTGTCGATCAAGAGGAAGCCGGTTCGTTCCTCGACAAGGCCGATATAGAACTGGTCCATCCGCCCGCTGCCACCAACGAGGCCGAGATGGGCGTAGAAAACGATCAGCGCGATCATGCCAGTCCAGAAGATCGGCATAGAATGACCGAAGAGGCTGAAGACGCGCACGACATGATCCGGCCAGCGATCCTTGTTGACGGCGGCTAGGACGCCGAGCGGAACGCCAAGCCCCGCGCCGATGAGGATCGCGAAGGTGGCAAGCTCGATCGTCGCCGGCATCACATGCAGGATATCCTGGATGACAGGCTGGCCGGTGCGAATGGAGGTACCGAAATTGCCGGTGAAGACGTCTCCCAGGTAATAGAAGAACTGTTCCCAGAGCGGTCGGTCGAGACCCAGCGAGCGGTAGACCTGCTCGTACGTCTCCCGGGTCGCATCTTCTCCGACGATGGCGCGAACGGGGTCGGCGGGCATCAGCCGGCCGATGAAAAAGGTCAGGAGAAGCAGGCCGAGCAGCGTGACCGCGATGGTCCCGATCTGTCCGGCCGCGCCATAGAAGCGGATGCGGCGTAGTGACATAGTTCCTCCGTGTGTCAGTCGCCTGAAGGTAAGGCGGTACAGGCTCCTATCCTGTATGACAACTTTGGCAAACCTGTCACAGGTTTGTCATGCTGTCAAGCCAAACCGGTCACAGGAAATCGTCGCGCCGGGGCGTGAAGCAGTCGATAAGCTCGCCCGCCTCAAGGCATTGGCACCCGTGCTCGGTGTCTCCGGGGATAACGAGACTATCGCCTGCCTGCAATTCATAGGCCTCGCCGTTGCGGAAGAACCGGAAACGGCCGCGCGCCACATAGGTGGATTGCACGTGCGAATGTCTGTGCAACTTGCCTTTGGCGCCGGATTCGAAGCGAAACGACACGACCATGAGTTCGGGGGAATCGGAAAGAACCTGACGGGTGACGCCAGCGTCCGGCGACACTGCGGGGAAAGTGGGAAGAGTCATGTGAACCTCGGTGATGTTGTATAACATCATCACCGTACATGTTCTCATACTTGTATGACAACTATGTTGTCGGCTTCCCGATCAATTTTCTTCGATTGCCATGGTGCGCGAACGCAGAAGCACCTTGTAGCGCTCCAGGCTTCCACGAAGGTGGGCGCGCATCCGTTCACGCGCGGCTTCCGCATTTCCCTCGATGATGGCATCGACGATCTGGCCGTGCTCCTCCTGCAGGTGGAGGTTATAGTCCTTCGGGCGCGATCCGGGCGCCGACCCCTGCAATTCGCCGCGCGGGATGATGCCGGAGCGGATCAACTGAAGAAACTCCGGGAAGCGTCGGTTCTGAGTGGCCTCCGCAATCGCCAGGTGAAGCTCGAAATCAGCGTCACGCGTGGGCGCGCCCGATTGCAGGCATTCGCCGACACGGTGATGGGCCTCGAGGATTGCCTCTATCTGTGCCGCCGAGCGACGAGATGCAGCAAGCCCTGCTGATTCCACCTCGAAAACCGTCCTCAATTCAAGGAGTTCGATCACCGAGGAAATCCGTTGCGTTGCAAGGTCCTTGAAGGGCTGGTTCTTGTCCTGCTGGGTTTCAAGGGCAAAGATGCCGGCGCCCTTGCGTGCCTCGACAAGACCGTCTGCGCGCAGGATCGCGATCGCCTCCCGAACGACAGTCCGGCTGACGGAATATTCCTTTGTGAGGGCGCTTTCGCTCGGAAGCCTGTCGCCGGGGCGAAATACACCCTCCGTCAGTTCGCGGCGCAGTGCAGCGCTGATCTTCGCCGCCAGCGAGGTGCCGCGAACGTGATTGTTTTCGGCTTCCATTTTCACTCCGCCTGTGTCGAACCTGTCTGGCATGTTAGCCGTTATCTGTTCGAATGCAAGGGCGGCCGCAGACGCGCATACTCAGCGTGCGGCGCGCAACATGGAGCGGTAGCGGATCTGGCTGTTCTTGAGGTGGTTGCGCATCGCCGCGCGTGCTGCATCCTCGTCGCCGTTCTGTATCGCTAAGAGAATTGCTTCGTGTTCGTCCACAAGGCGGCTGAGCTCGTCAGCGGAAAGAACAGCCTCCTCGCCGCTGTCCACGATGGCGCGGCGGGGGATGAGGGCCGGTCCGAGCGCCTTAAGAAACTCGCTAAAGCGCGGATTGTTGGTTGCCTCGGCGATCGCGACGTGAAAGGCGAAATCAGCCTCGGCGGTCGGTTTGCCCGCAACCGCACAGGCCCTGAAGGCATCAAAGGCTTCGATGAGCTTGCCTTCCTGACCGGGCGAGCGGCGAAGGGCTGCAAGTGCGGACGCGTCGCCCTCGACTGCGGTTCGAAGCTCCAGCATCTCGATCAGCGACGACACCCGCGTGAGGTCGACTTGTTGAAACGGCGGCCGCGCGGACGCGGCCTGCTCCAGCAGGAACACGCCCGCTCCCTGCCGAGGTTCGACCAGGCCATCGGAGCGCAAGGCCGCAATCGCCTCGCGCACGACGGTGCGGCTAACGCCGAATTCCTGGGTGAGCCGCGCTTCGGACGGCAGGCGGTCGCCGGGATGGTAGCGCCCCTTGGCTATCTGGGAACGAAGAGCATCCGTAACCTGCGCCACAAGCGTCTTGCCCTGGAAGGCGGAGGGATCGGATGTCGTCGCTGTCATCATGTAAGGGGCCGCTCCCCAAGATCTTCGTCGGTCCGTTTGTGGATACGCCATCGATGGGTGATGGCGCAATCCGTCGCTACACCGACTTCAGATCCTGAGGCATCAGGCGCTCAGGAATGTTCTGATAGGAGATGGGCCTTAGGAACCGGCGGATGGCCATGGTACCGACCGAGCTTGCGCCGAAATTGGTGGACGCGGGATAGGGACCGCCGTGAACCATCGCATCGCAGACCTCGACTCCGGTCGGATAACCGTTGGTCAGGATACGGCCCGCCTTGCGCTCAAGGATCACCATGAGCTTGCGCGCGAAATCGACATCGCCGTCGTCGAGATGCAGGGTTGCCGTCAACTGTCCCTTGAAACGCTTTGCCACCACGATCATCTCTTCGAAGCTCTCGACCGTGACGATCAGTCCAAGTGGACCGAAGACTTCCTCTGCAAGGACATGATTGCCGAGCCATTCACGCGCCGGGACGAGAAAGAGATTGGGCGTGACATCCCGCTGACCACAGCTTGTGCTGAGAATCTCGCGAACGCCGCCCCCCTTCGATACGCGGTCGCGTCCTTCGCGATAGGCCCTGGCGATGCCTTCGGTGAGCATGACCTGCGGCTCGACGCCTGAAAGTGCTGCGCGGGCAGCTTTCGCGAAGGCGGGCGCCTGCTCGGCAAGGATCACCGCGATGCCCGGATTGGTGCAGAATTGCCCGGCCCCCATGGTGAGTGAACCTGCCCATCCCTTGGCGATCTCCGCGCCGCGCGCCTTGATCGCCTCCGGCAGGAGAAACATGGGGTTCACCGAGCCGAGTTCGCCGAAGAAGGGAATGGGCTCCGGCCGCCCTGCGCAAAGATCGAAGAGCGCCCGCCCGCCGGCAAGTGAACCGGTGAAGCCGACCGCCTTGATCAGCGGGTGCGTCACGAGGCCCGTACCGACGTCGCGGCGGCCACCCTGGATCAGTGAAAACACACCTGGATGCAATCCGTGCGCCCTGATGGCAGCCAGGGCAGCCTCGGCGACGATCTCGCCGGTCCCCGGGTGGGCCGAATGACCCTTGACGACAACAGGGCAGCCTGCCGCGAGCGCCGAGGCCGTATCGCCGCCCATGGTCGAGAAGGCCAGCGGAAAATTGGAAGCGCCGAAGACGGCAACAGGACCGATCGGTCGTTGGATCAGACGGATGTCGGGACGGGGCAGGGGCTTGCGGTCCGGTAGGGCCTCATCATGTCGCCTGTCGAGGTACTCGCCCTTGCGAATATGGGAGGCAAACAGCCGAAGCTGGCCGGTCGTGCGTGCGCGCTCGCCTTCAAGGCGGGCGCCCGGCAATCCGGTTTCCGCGCTTCCGATCTCGGTGATCGCCGCCCCGCGCGCCTCTATCTCGTCGGCGATGGCGTCGAGGAATGCTGAGCGCTCGTCGCGGGTCGAGTAGCCGAAGGACCAGAAGGCTTCCTCCGCGGCCTCGGCCGCTTTGTTCGCCAGTTCGGTCGTTCCGACGGAGAAATCAAAGGCCGGGCCAGACGCCGGCTCGCTCTTGAATGTCTGCCCGGTTGCGATCCATTCGCCTGCGACCAGATGTTTTCCATGCGGCTTGAAGATCATTCATCACTCCCTAATGATCGGATTGTCGACATAGGCACCGCCCTGAAAGCGAGCCGTGGATTCGTCGGGGCCGGGCTGCGGCGGGGCCTCCGCGAGGCGCGTCCGGAAGGTTTCGGCATTGTCCCTGGGTTTCCAGCCCAGCCAGCCGAGGTGTGCGTTGTCCCACCAACCGGCGTCGTTTGCCGATGCACCCCAGATCACGGGACAGCCCAAAACCGGGACGCGGAAGATCGCCTCGATCAGCGACGCGAAGTCTCCATGAGAAAGCCAGGTCGACAACGTCCGGTAATTCGTTGGCTCTGGCGTACAGGAGCCGATCCGCACCAGCGCCGTCTCCTGCCCGAACTTCTCGAAATACAGGCGCGCAAGCGCCTCGCCGAAGCATTTGGAGACCCCGTAGAGTCCATCCGGGCGAAATGGGGCAAGGGGATCGAGCCGTTCGGCTTGCGGATAGTAGCCGATCGTATGATTGGAGCTCGCAAAGACGATGCGCGGCCGGCCATTTGCGCGGGCAGCCTCAAAGAGATTGTAGAGACCGGCGATGTTTCCGCGCAGGATCCCCTCAAACGGGCCTTCGACCGAAGCTCCGCCAAGATGGACGATACCGTCGCAGCCGGCGACCATGTTGTTCACGGCTTGAGCGTCGGCCAGATCGCATTGAATGAGCTCCTCGCGGTCAGCTGGCGCTCCAAGACCTGTGCGATCAGCAAGGCGGATCGTGTCGGCCAGGCCAGAGAGCCGTGTGCGCATCACGCGGCCAAGCTGACCCGCCGCGCCAGTGATGAGAAGGCGTTTCAATCCAGGTCTTCCCCTTGAGGAGTTGCAATCGAAAATCGAGGTTGGCATTTGCCTCTTGACGTTGTCAGACATATCATACAACTATGCCTAACACATATTACATGTTGGTCGCAATCACTGAAGGAGGACATTCATGCTGACCGTCGAAACGCGGCAGGCCGTCAATCCGGACTACGCAAGGACACTCGACACCGAGGGCCTCCGCAGGCATTTTCTCGCTGAGGACATGTTTCGATCGGGCGAGATCCGGTTGATCTACACCCACTACGATCGCTTCGTGATGGGCGGGGCCGTGCCTGCAGGCAAGCCGCTGACGCTCGACAAAGTGGAGGAAACCAAGACGCCGTCGTTTCTCGACCGGCGCGAGATGGGCATCGTCAATGTGGGCAAAACCGGCACGGTCACGACCGAACAGGGGACCTACAGCCTCAACCGCGGCGACGTTCTCTATCTTGGAATGGGTACGGGGCCTGTAACCTTCTCCGGGGAAGGGCGCTTTTACATCACCTCCTGCCCTGCCCATCGCAGCCTGCCTGCGAAGCTCGTGACCATTGCGGGCAGCAAGGAGGTTAAACTCGGCACGACCGAAACCTCCAACAAGCGCACGATCAACCAGTTCATCCACCCGCTGGTCATGGAGAGCTGCCAGCTTGTCCTCGGCTACACGACGCTTGAAGATGGCTCTGTCTGGAACACGATGCCGGCGCATGTCCATGATCGCCGCATGGAGGCCTATCTCTACTTCGGCATGGACGAAAAATCGCGAGTGCTGCACCTGATGGGCGAGCCGCAGGAAACCCGCCATCTCTTCATTTCCAACGAGGAAGGCGCGATTTCTCCCCCCTGGTCCATTCATTCGGGCGCTGGCATCGGCTCCTACACGTTCATCTGGGCCATGGCTGGCGACAATGTCGACTATACCGACATGGAGTTCATCCAGCCGGGGGAACTGAAGTGACAAATCCCTTTTCCCTTCAAGGTCATAAGGCCCTTGTCACCGGCGCGAACACCGGGCTTGGACAGGCCATCGCCGTAGGCCTTGCTGCGGCTGGCGCCGAGGTGACTTGCGCGGCGCGGCGCGCGCCTGAGGAAACGCTTGAAATCATCGCAAGAGCCGGCGGGGAAGCCGCTTCGCTTGCTCTGGATTTCGCCGATCCCATGGCCGCACGCGACGTTTTTGCCGGAAAGGGCTACGATATCCTCGTCAACAATGCCGGCATCATTCGCCGCGCCGATGCGGTGGAATTCAGCGAGGCCGACTGGGACGACGTCATGGACGTCAACGTCAAAGCGCTGTTCTTCACCTGCCAGGCATTCGCCAAGGAACTGCTGGCAAAGGGCCGGCCCGGAAAGATCGTCAACATCGCATCGCTGCTTTCCTTCCAGGGGGGCATCCGCGTGCCCTCCTATACGGCGTCCAAGCACGGCGTCTCGGGGCTCACCAAGCTGCTTGCCAACGAGTGGGGCGCGAAGAGCATCAATGTGAACGCGATCGCGCCCGGCTACATCGAAACCAACAACACCGAAGCGCTGCGCGACGACCCGGATCGCAACAAAGCGATCCTTGATCGCATCCCAGCCAATCGCTGGGGCAGGCCCAAAGACATCGCCGGCGCTGCCGTCTTCCTGTCGTCGGCTGCGGCCGATTACATTCACGGCGCCATTCTCAATGTGGACGGTGGTTGGCTGGCCCGCTGATGGTGATGCCGACCACGAACTCATCATACATGTTATATGATGAGTTCGTGCCAAACCGGCTCATCTCATTCGAAATTTCCATTCTGAAAACACGCAGAGGACTAAAAGAAATGACCCCAAAACAGATCAAGGCCGCGCTTGGATCGGGCCTCCTTTCCTTCCCGGTGACGCACTTCGACAAGGACGGTCGCTTTGCGCCGGAAAGCTACAAGGCGCATGTCGAGTGGCTGGCGGGCTACAAGGCGCCGGTGCTGTTTGCTGCCGGCGGAACCGGCGAGTTCTTCTCGCTGAAACCCGATGAAATCCCCGGCATCGTTGCCGCCGCCAAGGAGGTTGCTGGCGAAACGGCGATCGTTTCCGGCTGCGGCTATGGCACGGAGATGGCGGTCAATATCGCCCGCTCGGTCGAGCGGGTCGGTGCCGATGGCATCCTGCTCCTGCCGCACTACCTGATCGATGCGCCGCAGGAAGGGCTTTACGCCCATGTGAAGCAGATCTGCCAGTCGGTCGGC
>Ga0102591_1000924_pt1 | contig 46132 bp, 41 predicted proteins | sample AraplaCol_mCL_r2_2_FD_76860 | JGI IMG/M metagenome (GOLD analysis project Ga0102591, IMG submission 76860) | Arabidopsis root microbial communities from North Carolina, USA - plate scrape MF_Col_mCL_r2 (SPADES assembly) (version 2) | ecosystem: Host-associated > Plants > Roots > Endosphere...
CTCGAGGACCCCGGGAGAAAGTCCTAGTAGTTCAGCGCCCCTAGTAATTCAGAGAAAGGCGCACGCCCGCATAGCGGTGGAAGTCGCGCGCCGGCTGCAGTTCGGTGACCGTCTGGCTGCCGAAGTTGCCGTACTGGTTGGCGCCGTTCACGCCGTAGCTCTTGTCGAACACGTTGTTGACGAAGGCCACGACCTGCCAGCCGTCGTCCGGCTTGCGGAAGCCGCCCGAGACGTTGACCACGCCGTAGGCCTTCTGGACCGTGCCCGGGTCGGTGTTCAGCGAGAAGTTGACCTTGGTCTGATAGGCGTAGGCCGCCGAGAACAGCATTTCGTAGCTGCCGAGCGGCTGGGTGAAGTCCATGCCGGCGTTCAGCTTCCACTTGGGCGCGTTGGGCAGGGTCGCGCCCTTCAGGTCCTGGAACGAGGGCGAGCCGGCGACGCAGCCCTGGGCCGCGGTCTGGCCCGGCCAGCAGGCCGCCTTCGGGAACGAGGTGATCTTGGCGTCGACATAGGCGGCCGAGGCGTTGAACCGCAGCTCGCGGGTGACGATCGCCGTCGCCTCGACCTCCACGCCCTTGGTCAGCACCTTGCCGACGTTGGTCAGGCGGAAGTTCTGGGTGCCGCCGATCGTGTCGATGCCCTGGGCCTGGTAGTCGTCGTACTTCACGTGGAAGGCGGTGGCGTTCAGCATCACCCGGTGATCGAGCAGCTGGCTCTTCACCCCGACCTCGAACGACTTGGACTCTTCCGGCGCGATTGGACCGACGTCGGCGCGGGCCTGGTTGAAGCCGGTCGTCAGGTCGTAGGTCTGGCCCTTGTGGCCTGTGGCGTACGAACCGAACAGCATGACGTCGTCGGTCAGCTGGTGGCGCAGGCCCAGGCGATAGGTCGCCGACTTGTCGCTGTCGCCGCCCGAGAACTTGGCGTTGCCGTTCTGGATGTCGTTGAAATAGTAGCCGATGTCTTCCTTCTGGTAGCGCAGGCCGACGATCGCCGTGGTCTTGGGCAGGAAGGTCCATTCAGCCTGGCCGAACGCCGCCTTGTTCTCCGAAGTGGCCATGGCGTACCACTGGGCCAGCGAGAAGACCGGGCCCCGCTTGAAGCTGCGGCGCAGGTCGTTGTCGCCGTAGAACAGGCCCAGGGTGTAGCGGAACGGCCCGTCGCCCGGCGACAGCAGGCGGAACTCCTGGGTATTGGCCTTGGCCTTGAAGTAACCGCCCTGGGAGTTCTTGATCCCGGCATAGGACGTCCGGTCGGAGTCCAGCTGGTCGTCCAGGCGGAACTGGTCGTGCGAGGTGATCGAGACCAGGGTGAAGTCCTGGGGCAGGTCGTACTCGACCTTGAGCGACTGACCGAAACCTTCGCTCTTGGCGTAGGGCGGCGTGTCGTTGCTGACCGTCAGGTTCTCCTCGCCCGGCACGACGCCCGGCATGGTGACGTTCGCGGTCAGGCCCGGCGTGCCGCGCAGGGTGGCGCCCGGCGTATAGACCCGCATCGTCGCGTTCGAGGTGGCGACGCCGTCGATATAGCTGGCGCCCAGCGTGACCTTCAGGTCCTCGATCGGCCGCCAGACCAGCTTGCCGCGGACCGATGTCTCCTCGCGGCCGTTGACCTTCTTGCCGTCGTACAGATTCTTGACGTTGCCGTCGTACTCGCTGCGGCTGGCGCTGAGGCGGAAGCCCAGGGTCTCGCCGATCGGGCCCGACAGGCTGACCGCGCCGCGGTATTCGTGGTCGTCGGTGGCCAGGGCGTTGGCCAGGACGCTGAACTGCGGGGTCGGGTCGCGGGTGGTGATGTTGATCAGGCCGGCCGAGGCGCTCTTGCCGTAGAGGGTGCTCTGCGGACCGCGCAGCACTTCCACGCGCTCGACGTCGGTCAGGTCGGAGAAGGCCCGGGCCTGGAACGAGACCGGCACGTCGTCCAGCTGGACCGCGACGCTGGGCTCGACGCCGATGCCGTAGGCGAAGGTGCCGATGCCGCGCAGCGCCACCGAGGCGTTGATCGGCTGGTCGGCCTGGCGGATGGTCAGGGACGGGGCGACGCGCGAGACGTCGGTGAATTCCTTGACGCCGGCGCTTTCCAGCTGACGGGCGGTGACGACCGAAACGGCCAGGGGCACGTTCTGGACGTTCTCGGCGCGCTTCTGGGCGGTGACGACCACCTCGTCCAGCGCGATGGCGTCGGGCGCCGCCTGGGCGAAGGCCGTGGTGGACATGGCCAGCAGGAGCGCGGGCGTGGACGCGCAGCAGAGCAGCCGCTTCATGAATTTCCCCTCTTCTCGACTCGTTTGGTGGCTTGTTCGCCGTGTCGATGGTCGGGAACCTAACAAGTGGCCAGGACACTTTCAAGATATTCCCCTGGCCTCTCTTCCAAATTCGATGACACCGGTTTCCGAAATTTTCGCGATTCTGGCCATGTGACCGTTATATTTGATGAATCTTCGGAGGAAAGTGTTCGAGAGGTGCAGGGATTCAAGACGCGTCGGGCGGCGCTCGCTTGACACCAGGGGTGGAAACGACGCAATTGGCCAGGCCACTTTTGAACTCTTTCGCGAATCCTCGGGGGCTCGCGGGAGCGCGGCGCGGCCCTGCACGCCGCGCGCGCCAGTCAGGATTTACGGAAGGCCCGCATGCTGAAGATCATCGACGCCAAGGTCATCGTCACCTGTCCGGGACGCAACTTCGTCACCCTGAAGATCACGACCTCCGACGGCGTGTACGGCATCGGCGACGCCACCCTGAACGGGCGCGAACTGGCCGTGGCCAGCTATCTGACCGACCATGTCATCCCCTGCCTGATCGGCCGCGACGCCCACCAGATCGAGGACATCTGGCAGTTCCTCTACCGCGGCGCCTACTGGCGGCGGGGCCCGGTGACGATGTCGGCCGTCGCCGCCGTCGACGTGGCCCTGTGGGACATCAAGGCCAAGGTCGCGGGCCTGCCGCTGTACCAGCTGCTGGGCGGCGCCAGCCGCACCGGCGTGATGGTCTACGGCCACGCCAACGGCGCCACAATCGAGGACACGATCAACGAGGCGCTGAACTACAAGGCCATGGGCTACAAGGCGATCCGCCTGCAGACGGGCGTGCCGGGCCTGGCCAGCACCTACGGCGTCTCTGGCGACAAGCTGTTCTACGAGCCGGCCGACGCGGCCCTGCCCACCGAGAACGTCTGGTCGACCAGCAAGTACCTGCCCACCGTGCCCAAGCTGTTCGAGGCGGCCCGCAAGGCCCTGGGCGAAGAGGTGCACCTGCTGCACGACAGCCATCACCGCCTCACGCCCATCGAGGCCGGCCGTCTGGGCAAGGACCTGGAGCCCTACCGCCCGTTCTGGCTGGAGGACGTCACTCCGGCCGAGAACCAGGCCAGCTTCCGCCTGATCCGCCAGCACACCACCACACCCCTGGCCGTGGGCGAGGTGTTCAGCTCGATCTGGGACTGCAAGCAGCTGATCGACGAGCAGCTGATCGACTACATCCGCACGACCATCGTCCACGCCGGCGGGATCTCGCACCTGAAGCGCATCGCCGGCCTGGCCGAGATCAACAATGTGCGCACCGGCTTCCACGGCGCCACGGACCTGTCGCCGGTGTGCATGGGCGCGGCCCTGCATTTCGACCTGTGGGTCCCGAACTTCGGCATCCAGGAATACATGCGCCACACCGCCGATACCGACCGGGTATTCCCGCACGCCTACACCTTCAAGGACGGCGAGCTGCACCCCGGCGAAGCGCCCGGCCATGGCGTGGACATCGACGAGGACCTGGCCGCCCAGTTCCCCTACCGCCCCGCCAGCCTGCCGGTGAACCGTCTCGAGGACGGCACCCTGTTCAACTGGTGATCCCGCATGTCCCGTCCGCCTGCCGGACGGGATCGCGCGCCGCCTTCGCGCGGCGCGACCGAGGGGATGTCCGCACCGCCCCCGCCGCGGGCGTCCCCTCCCCTTGCCGTTCCTAGCGTTGCTCGACGCTGGAGGCGCCGCCCTCGCTGGCCTTGTGGATGTACTGCTCGGCCACCAGCCAGGCCTTCACGGGGCGCAGCGTGCCCAGGCAGCCGGCCAGCAGGGCCGGGAACACGGTCGCGAACTGCACCCACAGCGGCGGGTTCCAGGCGACGACCGCCCAGGCCCAGATCGCGATCACCACGATGCCGACGCCGGTCATGACGAAGAAGGCCGGGCCGTCGGCCGGATCGGCGAAGCTGAAGTCCTGGCCGCAGCGGTCACAACACTTGGCCAGCCGCAGGAAGCCCGCGAACAGCTTGCCTTCGCCGCAGCGGGGGCAGCGGCACGTCAGCCCCGCCTGCAGGCTGGTGGGGTTGTCATAGTGGGTGAGAAGGGGCCGGTCCATACAATGCGCGCCTTGTTGCATACATTCCCAATAGAATGTATGTATCGCACCATGGAAAAGCAACCATGACCCGCGACCGGCCCACGGCCGGCTGGCTGAGGCACGTCGCCACGGGCGGCGGCCGACCGATCTACCTGGCCCTGGTCGAGGCCCTGGAAACCGCCGTCCGCGAGGGCGAGCTGCAGCCCGGCGACCAGTTGCCGCCCCAGCGCGCCGTGGCCGACCAGCTGGGCGTCGATTTCACCACGGTGACTCGCGCCTACGGCGCCGCCCGGGCGCGCGGACTGGTCGAGGGCGCGGTGGGGCGCGGCACCTTCGTGCGTCGCCGCGCCGTGGACGACGAGGCCGGCCTGGTCGACCTGAGCATGAACCTGCCGCCCCCGCCCCAGGGCGTGTCGCTGGCCGCCCTGCTCAAGGAGACGACCGCCGCGGTCCTCGAGCGCACCGACGTGGCGACCCTGATGGCCTATCACGCCGGGGCCGGTGCGCCGGGCCAGCGGGCCGCCGGCGCGGCCTGGCTGGCGCCGGTGCTGGGCGAGATCGGCCCCGAGCGGATCGTGGTCTGTCCCGGCGCCCAGTCGGCCTTGACCGCCGTCCTGACCACCCTCGCCAAGCCCGGCGACCGCATCGTCGTCGAGCCCCTGACCTATCCCGGGATCATCGCCCTGGCCGAGCGCCTGGGCGTGAGGCTCGTCCCCTGCCCGGTCGACGACGAAGGATTCCTGCCCGAGGCGCTGGAGCGACTCTGCGCCGAGGAACGGCCGGCCGCCATCTATCTGGTCCCGACCACCCGCAATCCGGTCGCCACGACCATGGGCCTGGCGCGGCGCCGGGCGATCGCGGCCATCGTCGGGGCCAGCGACGCCTGGCTGATCGAGGACGATCCCTACAGCCGGCTGTTCGACAGCCCCCTGCCCGCCCTGGCCGCCCTGGCGCCCGAACACACCCTGCACATCGCCACCCTGTCGAAGACCCTGACGCCCGGCCTGCGGACCGCGTTCCTGGCGGCGCCGCCCGGCCCGATGGCCGCGCGGGTGGCCGAGGCGCTGCGCGCCACCGCCCTGATGGGCTCGCCCCTGACCACGGCCGTCGCCGTCCGCTGGATCCGCGACGGTCTCGCCGACCGCATCCTGGCGGGCGTGCGGCTGGAGGCCCGCGCCCGCCGCGCCATCGCCGCCGAGGTCCTGCCCGCGGCGCGCGGCGACGCCGAGAGCCTCCACGTCTGGCTGGACCTGCCCGCCGGCGTCGACCCGGCCGGGCTTCGCGCCCTGGCGGCGGCGCGCGGCCTGGCCCTGGTCACGGCCGACGCCTTCGCCGCGACGCCCGACGCCCCCGGCGGCCTGCGCATTTCGCTGGGCGGTCCGGCCAAAGCGGCGCAGCTGCGCGAGGCCTTGGGCAATGTCGCGGCCCTGCTGAAGCCGACCGCGATCGTCTGAACCAACAAAAACCCCGGAGCCTGACGGCGCCGGGGTCAGTTCAAATCAAGGGGGGATACAGCTGGACAATGCGCGAAACGGCGATTGGTTCAGCTTGGACGCGAATTTCCTTCGCGGGCTCAGCCCAGCGTCCACCGCGCCAGCGGAATGTGCTCGGTTCGCCCCAGCAGGCTGTGGACCAGGGTGAAGCCGCCCACGGTCCATCTGACGGGCTCGATCGCCTGCTCGCCGATCAACTGCCGGTCGTAGAGCATCGTCACGTGCGGGGTGAAGGTCTTGTCCACCCACTTGCCGCCGCCGGCTCTCGCCATCGCCAGGCCCAGGTCGCGCTGGAAGGCCTTCAGCGCCTCCAACCCGTCGCCGCCCTGCAGGACGAAGGGATTGTTGCCGCCGTTGTGGAAGCTGGCGGCGCGGTCGAAGGCCACCTCGAAGGGCGCGGTCGCGATCGCCTGAGCCGCCTCGCCGGCCATGGCCACGATGTCGCGCCGCACGCCGGCATGGTCGCCCAGATGGTGCAGCGTGATGTGGAAGCGCTCGGCCGCCAGCGGCCGGCCGCTCAGCCGGTGCGCCGCGCGCAGCGCATCGGCCCGCCGGGCGATGTCGGCCGCCGTCGCCGGGTCGGGAAAGATCGCGAAGAACAGCCGGTCGGTGGCCGGCGGCGCGTCGAAGAGGGAGAACTGGTCGGACACCCCCGCACCCTGCCCGGATTCCGGGACCGGCGCCACGACCTCCCAACACGCGAAACCAGGGGCTAGCGCACAACCGCGCCGAGTGGTCATCTTGCGGCATGCAGGTCGCCCCGCCCACCCACGATCTCCTGGTCCACGCCCGCACGATGATCAGCATCATCATGGGCCTCAGCCTGGCGCGGCTGCTGAACGGCGTCGCCGGCCTGATCCAGCACCCCAAGAAGGAGCACCTGTGGTGGCCCCACCTGTGCTGGGTGCTCTACATGATGGTCTCGATCACCGCCTTCTGGTGGTGGCAGTTCCAGCTGACCGAACTGCGGGCCCTCACCTTCGAGACCTATCTCTTCCTGATCTCGGAAGCGGCGATGATCTTCCTGCTGTGCAGCGTGATCTTCCCCACCGAGATCAGCGAGTACGACGGCTACGGCGACTACTTCATGTCGCGGCGGGCCTGGTTCTTCGGCCTGCTGATCGCCAGCCTGTTGATGGACGTCCTGGACACCCTGCTGAAGGGCGTGGCGCACTTCCTGCGTCTCAGCCCGGAATATCCGATCCGCATCGCCCTGATGGTCGGGCTCAGCCTGGCCGGCTGCTTCATCCGCAACCTGCGCTTCCACACGCTCTTCGCCGGCGGCGCCCTGATCTATTTCGTGATCTACGTCGCCCGCCACTACGGCCACATTCAGTAGGCGCCCCTTCAGAAATTCCCGCTTGGATTGTGTCGCGTAAACGCTAACCTCTGACGGCACCAGGAGGGGCGCTCATGAAACTCAGCGCGCATTTCTCGCTCGAGGAATTCACGATCTCCAGCAAGGCCCTGTCGATGGGCGTGAAGAACGACCCGACGCCCGCGCATCTGGAGAACCTCAAGCGGCTTGCCGAGCGGATGGAGGGGGTCCGGGCGCTGTTCAACCGGCCGATCGAGATCACCAGCGCCTATCGCAATCCCCAGGTGAACGCCGCGGTCGGGGGCGTGCCCAACTCGGCCCACGCCCTGGGCCACGCCGCCGACTTCCATGTCGACGGCCTCACCGATCTGGAAGCCGCCAAGACCATCCGCGACAGCGGGCTGAAGTTCGACCAGCTGATCTACGAGAAGAGCCGCTGCGTGCACATCAGCTTCGATCCCAGGCTGCGCCAGCAGGTCTTGCGCCAGCCCGGCGGTCCCGGCTCGACGGTCTATAACGGCCTGGAACCCTAGGCTTCCGATCTCACGCGCCGGTATTTCCCGTACGCGGCGGGGCGAACCTTCGCTTCCGGGCGTTTCAGGAACCGATGGCTTTCGCCCGCATTTCGCGACGGGTGTTCCGCACACGTCTGATCGCGCCGGTTGAAATATAAATCCGAAACTCCGGATGCGCGGCGATGAAATATATGCGTTCTCTTCGCGTGCCTCGTCGCGCGAATCCTGGACAGTGGCTTGCGTGAGACGAACAATCAAAACACAGGGCTAAATACCGAAATGCATACGGCTCACGAGATGAGCGAATGGTCCGCGTTTAGCTTGCACGAATCCATACTCGACGCCGTTGCCGCGAATGTTGCGATCCTGAACGACCAGGGCGAAATCATCGCGGTTAATGACGCCTGGATGCAGTTCGCCGAGTTTCACGAATTGCCTGTGGAAAACTACGGACTAGGCCTCGACTATATCTCGTTCTGCGAGAGCCTCGACGCGCCTGACGCAGCGGAAGCCAGACAGGGTTTGCGCGATCTGCTTGCCGGCGAGCCTGGTCCCCTGCGTTTTGAATACCAGATCTTCCTGGACAACGGCCCGCTGTGGACTCGGCTGACCGCGACGCGGATTTCCCGCGACGATCGGACCCTGATCGTCCTGGCGCACGAGGACATCACGGTCCAACGCCACACCCAGGCCGCGCTGGGACGCGCCACCGCCGCCCTGCTCCACGCCGAGGACGACGAGCGCCGGCGGATCGCGCGCGAACTCCACGACGGCACGGCCCAATACCTGACCGGCGCCAAGCTCATGCTGGGCGCGATGAAGGCCGAAGGCCGCGCCGAGAAGACCCGCGTCGAGGTCGAGGCCCTGCTCGCCAACGCGCTGGAGGAAATCCGCAGCCTGTCCTACGTGCTGCATCCCCCGGGCCTGGAGGAGATGGGGTTGGGGCCGGCCATCCGGCAGATGGCGGAAGGCTTCGCCCGCCGCACCGGCCTGGCCCTGCAGATCGATATCGCCGACGACTTCCCCAAGATGGCCCGGTCGATCGAGGTGGCGCTCTATCGCGTCGCCCAGGAAGCCCTGGCCAACGTGCATCGCCACGCCGGCAGCCCCCGCGCGACCATCGGCCTGCGCCAGGCGGGCGAGATGGTGCTGCTGTCGATCCGCGACTATGGCGTCGGCCTTCCCGAAAACACCCAGGCGACGGCCGGCGTCGGCCTGGCCGGCATGCGCCTGAGGTTGGAGTTCGTGAACGGCCACATCTCGCTGAACAACGCGGTCCCAGGCCTGCTGGTGGAAGCCTGGGCGCCGTTCCAGCCGAAGGCGGCCGGCTAGAGCGCTTTCAAGCGAAGTGGGAACCGGTTCGCGTGAAGAAAGCGCGTCAAAGCCGGAAGCCTACTCCCACTCGATCGTGCCGGGCGGCTTGGAGGTCACGTCGTAGACCACGCGGTTGACGCCGCGGACCTCGTTGATGATCCGGGTGGCGGTCTTGCCCAGCACGTCCCACGGGAATTCGAAGAAGTCGGCGGTCATGCCGTCGGTCGAGGTGACCGCGCGCAGGGCCAGGACGTTCTCGTAGGTGCGGGCGTCGCCCATGACCCCGACCGTCTTGACGGGAAGGAGCACGGCGAAGGCCTGCCAGATCTTGTCGTAGAGGCCGGCGTTGCGGATCTCTTCCAGATAGATGGCGTCGGCGTCCTGCAGGACCTTGACCTTCTCGGGCGTGATGTCGCCGGGAATGCGGATGGCCAGGCCCGGGCCTGGGAACGGGTGGCGGCCGACGAAGGCCGGGGCCAGGCCCAGCTCGACGCCCAGGGCGCGGACCTCGTCTTTGAACAGCTCGCGCAGCGGCTCGACCAGCTTCAGCTTCATGTAGTCCGGCAGGCCGCCCACGTTGTGGTGGCTCTTGATCACCGCCGACGGACCGCCGCGCGCCGAGACGCTCTCGACCACGTCCGGATAGAGCGTGCCCTGGGCCAGGAACGCCGCGCCCTCGATCTTGGCGGCTTCCTTGTCGAAGACGTCGATGAACAGCTTGCCGATCGTCTTGCGCTTGGTCTCGGGGTCGGAGACGCCCGCCAGCTCGCCCAGGAACAGGTCGCCGGCGTCCACGTGGATCAGCGGGATGTTGTAGTGGTCGCGGAACAGGGTCACGACCTGCTCGGCCTCGTTCTTGCGCAGCAGACCGGTGTCGACGAAGACGCAGGTCAGCTGGGCGCCGATCGCCTCGTGGATCAGGACGGCGGCCACCGAGCTGTCGACGCCGCCCGACAGGCCGCAGATCACCTTGCCGTCGCCGACCTGGTCGCGGATCTTCTGGACCATCTCCTGGCGGAAGGCCGCCATGGTCCAGTCGCCCTTCAGGCCGGCGATGTTGAACAGGAAGTTCTTGTAGATCTTGGCGCCGTTGACGGTGTGGACCACCTCGGGGTGGAACTGCACGCCGTAGATCTTGCGGGCGTCGTTGGCGATGGCGGCGAAGGGCGCGCCCGTCGAGGTGGCGATCACCTCGAAGCCTTCCGGGATGGCGGTGACGCGGTCGCCGTGGCTCATCCACACGGTTTCCAGTCCGCCGACCTCGGCCAGGCCCTGGAACAGCGGGCTTTGCTTGCCGATGGTCAGCTCGGCGCGGCCGAATTCGCCGGCGTGGCCGCCCTCGACCTTGCCGCCCAGCACGTCGCACAGCAGCTGCTCGCCGTAGCAGACGCACAGCATCGGCACGCCCAGGTCGAACAGCTTGGTCCCGATGCGCGGGCTGTCGGCCTCCAGCACGCTGGCGGGGCCGCCCGACAGGATGATCGCCGAGGGCTTGTAGTCGTCGACCAGGGCCTCGGCCTTGTCGAACGGATGGATTTCGCAATAGACGCCGGCCTCGCGCACCCGGCGCGCGATCAGCTGGGTCACCTGGCTGCCGAAGTCGACGATCAGGACGCGCTGGTGATGGGGTTCGGCGGTCATAGGGTCAGGCTCTCCAGCGTTCGTCGTTTCGGTTCGGTCTCCCCTGCGGGAGCAATCCAGGTTCAGGGCGCGTAGGACCCGCGCTCGATCACGGCGGCGAAGAAGCCGTCCGTGCCGGCGCGATGCGGGCTCAGGCGCAGATAGCCTTCCGGCGTCAGGTGCTGCTCGACGCCGGCCAGGGTGATGGGCTTCACCGAGAAGCCCGGATGGCGCTCGACGAAGGCCGCCACGCGGTCCTCGTTCTCCTCGGCCAGCAGCGAGCAGGTGACATAGATCAGGCGGCCTCCGGGCTTCACGAAGTCCGAGGCGTCGGCCAGCACGGCGTCCTGCTCGATCTGGCGCTTGGCCAGTTGGTCGGGCGACAGGCGCCACTTGGCGTCGGGGTGGCGGCGCCAAGTGCCCGAGCCGGTGCACGGCGCGTCGACGAACACCAGGTCCAGCTTGCCTTCCAGGCCCTTCAGCGGCGCGCCCTCTATCGGCGAGCGGATCTGCAGGTTGCGGACCCCTGCCCTCTGGCCGCGACGGATGGTGTCGGCCAGGCGGCGGGCGTCGCTGTCGTGGGCGTAGATCTGGCCGCGATTGTCCATGGCGGCGGCCAGGGCCAGGGTCTTGCCCCCGCCCCCGGCGCAGAAGTCCAGCACCTGCTTGCCCTTGACGTCGCCCGCCACGGCGGCGGCGATCTGCGAGCCCAGGTCCTGGACCTCGAACCAGCCCTTGGAGAAGGCCGGCACGGCCTCGACCGACGGCGTGCGGTCGGCGGCCTGGGGCGCGGGGATGCGGAAGGCGGTGTCCAGCACCCCGGCCGGTTCGGCGCCGATCAGGGCGACGGCCTTGGCGCCGCGTTCGACGTCGGTCTTCAGCAGGTTGATGCGCAGGTCGACCGGGGCGCGCTCGGACAGGGCGGCCATCTCGGCGGCCCGGTTCTCGCCCAGGCCCCGCGCCAGCGAGGCGTCCATCCAGTCGGAATAGTCGCCGGCCACGGCGGGCGGCGCGTCGTCCAGCGCGCGCGGCGAGGCGACGCGTTCGCGCTCGGCGTCGGTCAGGGCGCCGGGGCCGTGCTCCTCGCCGGCCGCCTCGGCGATGCGGTCGACCGGCCATTTCCAGTCGTGGGCCAGCACGCCCAGCACCACGCCGCGCGGGCTGTCGTCGCCCATCATCCAGCCCAGCGAGCGCTTGCGGCGCAGGGCGTCCAGCGCCAGGCCCGACACGAAGGCGCGGTCCTTGGAGCCGGCGTACCGGGCGCTCTCGCCCCAGCGCTTCAGCGCCATCCGTACGGGGAAATGACGCGTCTCGATCTCGGTGAAGACCTCGATCGCCGCTGCTAGTCTGCCGCCGTCGCGCATTTTTGCTTTCAGATCACCAAGGCCGCCAGGATCAGGCCGATGCCGATCAGGGAAGCCAGCCAGACCAGCGACCGGACGACCGGCACGCCGAAGGCGTAGAGGAAGATGTAGACCGCCCGCGCCCCGACATAGAGCACCGCTCCATGGGCCGAGAGCATGCCGAGGCGTCCGCCCAGATAGGCGACCAGCACGGCGGCGGCGAAGAACGGGAAGGTCTCGCGGAAATTGGCGAAGGCGCGTTCCAGGCGCCCCGCCATTCCCGTCAGCACCACCGGCGTGTCGCGGGGGCCCACGTTCCACTTCAGGCCGCGCTGCGGCTGGGCGGCCGCGGCCGCCCAGAGCAGGTGGACCAGGCCGATCACGACGGCCCAGCCCAGCATCTGAAGTTCGAGGGCCATCCGCACGGCCTAGACCGCGCTCGGATAGTTCGGCGCTTCCCGGGTGATCATCACGTCGTGGACGTGGCTCTCACGCAGGCCGGCGCCGGTGATCCGCACGAAGCGGGCTCGACGCTGGAATTCGAGGATGTCGGGCGCGCCGACATAGCCCATGGCGGCTCGCAGGCCGCCGACCAGCTGGTGCAGCACCGGGGCGATCGGGCCCTTGAAAGGCGTTTGCCCTTCAATGCCTTCCGGCACCAGCTTGAAGCTGTCGGTGATGTCCTTCTGGAAGTAGCGGTCGGCCGAGCCGCGGGCCATGGCGCCCACCGAACCCATGCCGCGATAGCTCTTGTACGAGCGGCCCTGGTACAGGAACACCTCGCCGGGCGCCTCTTCGGTGCCGGCGAACATCGAGCCCATCATGGCGGTCGAGGCCCCGGCCGCGATGGCCTTGGCCAGGTCGCCCGAGTACTTGATGCCGCCGTCGGCGATCACCGGCGTGCCGCTGTCGCGGGCCGCGCGGACGGCTTCGGCGATGGCGGTCAGCTGGGGCACGCCCACACCGGCGACGATGCGGGTGGTGCAGATGCTGCCCGGACCGATGCCGACCTTCACCGCGTCGGCGCCGGCGTCGATCAGGGCGCGGGCGGCGTCGTAGGTGGCGATGTTGCCGGCCACGATCTGCACGCGGTTGGCTTCGCGCTTCAGGCGGGCGACCGCCTGGGCCACCTGGCTGGAGTGGCCGTGGGCGGTGTCGATGACGACGACGTCCACGCCGGCCTCCACCAAGCCCATCGAGCGCTCGAAGCCGGCGTCGCCGACGGTCGAGGCTGCGCCGACCAGCAACCGGCCCTTGTCGTCCTTGGCGGCCAGGGGGTGAGCCTGGGCCTTCTCGATGTCCTTGACGGTGATCAAGCCGACGGCGCGGTAGGCGTCGTCGACGACGATCAGGCGCTCGATCTTGTGCTTGCGCAGCAGCTCGCGCGCCTCGCGATGATCGATGCCTTCGGAGACCGTGATCAGGTTCTCGCGGGTCATCAGGGCCGAGGCCGGGACCTTGTCGTCGCCCTCGAACCGCATGTCGCGGTTGGTCAGGATGCCGACCAGCTTGCCGCTCTTGGCCTCCACCACGGGAAAGCCCGAGATCTTGCGCCGGGCCTTGATCTCGCGGATCTCGGCCAGGGTGGTTTCGGGATTGATGGTCAGCGGGTTGATGACCATGCCGCTTTCGTAGCGCTTCACTTCGCGCACGTGGTCGGCTTGCTCTTCCACCGTCAGGTTGCGGTGCAGGATGCCCATGCCGCCGGCCTGGGCCATGGCGATGGCGAGCCGGCTTTCGGTGACCGTGTCCATGGCGGCGGACACGAGCGGGATGTTCAGACTGATTTCACGCGTGAACTTGGTCTCGGTCGTCACCTGGGTGGGCATGACGTCTGACGGACCGGGTTCGAGCAAAACGTCGTCGAAGGTGAGCCCTTCGCGAATCTCCATTGGAGTCTCCATTTTGCGAGCCGCGTATACCTACGGAGGCCGTCCGTGTCGACCCGCTTGGCGGCATAAATGGGGATGAATTCGCCAGACGGCGACAAACGCCGACGGCGTCCCTAGGTGCGCGATCTGAAGGCGACGCCCAACTCGACGGCGACGGCGGCGAGCCGCTGGTCTGACGTCCACAGTTTTGAACCTGGCGTCAACTTGGTGCTGACGAGCAGATGGGCATCGACATAGCCGACGCCCGAGCCGTTCAGGCTATGGCTCTCAATAAAGGCCAGCACTTCCTCGTCATGTGCTCTCGTGACGCCGGGCATCTGCCCCAGGGCGTTCAGCACCGCGCTCCGGCCCTGCAGATTGCCGAGGGCCAGTTCTCCGACCACGAAGGGATGGATGAGCACCGATCCTCGTCCCAACAGATCGATCAGGATCGGATCCGCGAGGCGGAAGTGTCCGACCCAAACCGATGTGTCGACCAGGATCATGCCGGCTTAGGGCGACGGCGAGGAGCGGCGACCAAGCCAGGCTCGCTTCCGCCGAGCAACGCCAGCCGCCGGGCGCTCTCACGTTCCACGAGCGCTTTCAGCGCCTCTCGAACCAAAGCCGACTTCTCAACGATGCCGGTCAGGTCGGTCGCACGCTCGAGCAAGGCGTCGTCCAGGGCAAGGGTCGTTCGCATGGCAAGGCTCCTAGAGGCATGAATTCTAGCATCAAATGATGCCACAATCCATGCAGCGCCTACCGCCCCCGGAACCCTGTCGCCACGAGGAAGACCTCGGAGCTGTCCTGGCGGCTGGCCTTGGGCTTGAAGTGGACCACCTTGTCGAAATGCTTCTTCAGGCGGGCGATGACCTCGGCCGTCTCGCCGCCCTGGAAGGCCTTGGCCACGAAGGCGCCGCCCGGCTTGAGCACCTCGATGGCGAACTCGGCGCCGATCTCGATCAGGCCCACGATGCGCAGGTGGTCGGTCTCGCGGTGGCCGACGGTGTTGGGCGCCATGTCCGACATGACGAGGTCCGGCGCGCCGCCCAGCAGCTCGATCAGCTTCGGGGGGCAGGACGGGTCGGTGAAGTCCATTTCCAGGATGTGAGCCGGAGCGACCGGATCGACCGGCAGCAGGTCGACCCCGACCAACTGGGTCACGCCACGCTCGACGGCGATCTGCAGCCAGCCGCCGGGCGCGCAGCCCAGGTCGATCACCCGGGCGTTCTTGCGGAAGAAATGGAACTTGTCGTCGATCTCGCTGATCTTGAACGCCGCGCGGCTGCGATAGCCCAGGGCGCGGGCCTTGGCCGAGAACGGGTCGTTGATCTGCCGCTCCAGCCAGGCCTGTTGGCTGGGCGTGCGGCCGAAGGCGGTCTTCAGGCGCGCCGGCTTGGCGCGGCCGCTCTCGTTGCCGCCGGCCGGCGGCTTGACCATGCGCTTGCGGGGAGGTTCGTCGTTCATGCGTTCACCGTCGAGGGGCGGGACGACCGACCCGCGCCGCCTCGCCGACGCCGGCGCGGCTTCTTCTGCTGATCGGACATCAGGGACATCAGGAGACCCTCTCTAAGCCCCCGATCGGCGACACGCACGCGAGAACACGGCCAGAGCTCCTGAACAGCCTGCAGGATCGCCGCGCCGGCCAGCACCAGATCGGCCCGATCGGCGCCGATGCAGGGCTCCAGGGCCCGCTCCCGAGCGGTCAGGGTCAACAGCCGATCGGCGGCCGCTTCGCACTCGTGGCGTTGCATCCACAGGCCGTCGACGATGTTGCGGTCGTAGCGCGGGAGGCCCAGGTGTAGGCCCGCCAAGCTGGTGATGGCGCCCGAGGTTCCGACCATGTGGGCGCGGCCGTTCTCGAACAGGCCTCGCATGGACTCGGCGTGCGGGAAGGCCTCGATCCGCGCCTTCACCGCGTCGACCATGGCCCGGAACCACCCCTCCTCCGCCCGTTCGCCTTCGGGAAAGCGCTCGGCCAGGGTGACCACGCCGATCGGGATCGACAGCCAGGCCTTGATCGGCAGCTTCCAGGTGGCGAACTGGCGCGGCTTATTGTCCAGCCCGTCGCCCTTGAGGTCCACCCAGGACAGTTCAGTCGATCCGCCGCCGACATCGACCACCAGCGCCGCCTCGGCGTCGCGGTCGAAAAGGCTCATGCAGCCGGCCACCGACAGCTGAGCTTCTTCCTTGGGCGTGATGATCTGCAGCCGCAGGCCGGTTTCCTCGGCCACACGGCGCACGAAGTCGGGTCCGTTGGTGGCGCCCCGGCAGGCCTGGGTGGCCACGGCCTTGACCCGCACCACCTTGCGGCGGCGGATCTTCTCGGCGCAGACCTTGAGAGCCGCCATCGAGCGATCCATGGCCTCGTTGGAAAGCTGTCCCGTCTGGGAGAGCCCTTCGCCTAGCCGGACGATGCGGGAATAGGCCTCGACGACGCGGAAACCGCGCGGCGAAGGCGTCGCCACCAGCAGGCGGCAGTTGTTCGTACCCAGGTCGAGCGCCGCGTAACACGACTGCTCGCCTGGCGGCCGGCGCCGGCCGGAGCCCGAGGGCTGAGGCGCGCCGGGCGCTCGCGGCGCCTCCGACATGGTCGTTCCACCTTGTCTCGCAGGCGATTCGAGCCGAACCGCCTCACTTCGGGAGCGAGCATAGCGGTCAGATTCCCGCGCCGGAAGGCCTCGCCTTTGTTATCCGGTCACGGAGGTCTACGTTCAGGTTCTGGTCAGGAGAGTCGTGTAGACTACCCTTCATGAACTCGAGACTCGCCAAATTCGCGATCGGCCAAGTGGTCAAGCACCGCATCTTCCCCTTCCGGGGCGTGGTGTTCGACGTCGACCCGGTGTTCGCCAATACCGAGGAATGGTGGAACTCCATTCCCGAGGACATTCGGCCGACCAAGGATCAGCCGTTCTACCACCTGCTGGCCGAGAACGACGACAACACCTACGTGGCCTACGTCTCCGAACAGAACCTGCTGGCCGACGAAACCGGCGAGCCCGTGGGTCACCCGCAGACCGCGGTGATCTTCGAAAGCTTCGACCATGGGGTGTACAAGCTTCGCCCCCGGATTTCGCACTAGGCGCAAGCTCCATCCGGACAACCCTGGTTCTCGCGCAAAATCCGAACGGACTTTGCCAGGAACCGGGCGTAACGTCGTTTCATGAGCGCAGACGGTTTTAGCAGCGGCCCGCCTCCCGGCGCGGCCGCAGATTGGACGATCGACCAGGGCTGGGGAAACTACAGCCAGGCCGAACACGACGTCTGGATCACTCTTTACGAGCGCCAGACCGCCCTGCTGCCGGGGCGCGCCTGCGACGAGTTCCTGCGCGGGCTCGACGCGCTGGACCTGCACCGCTCGGGCATTCCCGACTTCAAGCGCATCAACGAGGAACTCCAGCGGCTGACCGGCTGGAGCGTGGTGGCCGTGCCGGGCCTAGTGCCCGACGACGTGTTCTTCGACCACTTGGCCAATCGTCGCTTCCCGGCGGGCCAGTTCATCCGCAAGCCGCACGAACTGGACTACCTGCAGGAACCCGACATCTTCCACGACGTCTTCGGCCATGTGCCGATGCTGACCGATCCCGTGTTCGCCGACTACATGCAGGCCTATGGCCAAGGCGGCCAAAGGGCGCTGAGCCTGGGGCGGCTGGCCAATCTGGCCCGGCTCTACTGGTACACGGTCGAGTTCGGCCTGATGGAGACCAAGGCGGGCCTGCGCATCTACGGCGCCGGGATCGTCTCCTCGCGGACGGAATCGATCTTCGCCCTCGACGATCCCTCGCCCAACCGCATCGGTTTCGAGCTGGAGCGGGTGATGCGCACGCCCTATCGGATCGACGATTTCCAGCAGGTCTATTTCGTCATCCCGTCGATCCAGACGCTGCAGGAGGTGACCCTGCGCGACTTCGGGACCCTCTACGAGCGCCTGGCCGGCGCCAGCGACCTCGGCATCGCCGAGATCACCAGCGCCGACCGGGTGATCACCGCCGGCACCCAGGCCTATGCGAAGGCCGGAGGACGCTTGGCCTCGGCGGCGGGCTGACCCTTCAATCCGAACAGGATCCTGACCCCGGGAATGCGCCGGACGATCTCGTAGGTGGCGAAGCAGCCGGCGAAGGTCAGGACGATCAGGATCGCGGCCTCCAGCGCCTGGGGCAGGCCCAGCTTGGCCAGGTGGTGCGCGGCCACCACGATCAAGGTCTGGTGGACCAGATAGAACGGGAAGACGCCCAGGGTCAGGTAGCGCAGCGCCGGCCCGCCCCGGTTCAGATGCTTGGCGCCGAAGCCCAGGATCGCGGCGATCGAGCACCATGTGTCGGTCGTGTAGACGAACCGCATGACAAACCGCAGCGCCTCCGGCGGGTTCGCGTCGTCGGCGCGATAGGTCCAGGCATAGGTCGCCCAGCCCAGATAGCCCACGACCGCCAGGGCCAGCACCGGCCAGCGCGCCGCGATCAGTCGTTCGCGCAGCAGCTCCGACTTGGCCAGGCCGAACCCCAGAAGGAAGGCCGAGAACGACACCGCGTGGACGTAATGGTCGCCGATCAGGGCGTGGGTCTCGCCGAAGCGTGGATAGAGGGTGGCGCGCAGCAGGCCCAGGAACAGCACCGGCCACAGGATCAATCCGGGGCCTCGCAGCACGGTTTCCGCGGCGGCCTGGATGTGCGCGCCCAGGCGCTTCCACGCCAGCAGCAGGCCGGCCAGGACCAGGGTGTAGACCAGCAGATAGGCCACGAACCACATGTGGTTCCAGGTCGGCGTGATCAGGCATTCGCCGTCCGGACCGCACCAGTGGCCCGAGGCCGTGGCGTAGCGGACCCAGAAGTTGTCATAGACGGTGATCGGCGCTCCCGGATGGGCGGCCAGGTACTCGACGATCTCGTAGTAGGATTGCGGCGGCACGATCACGAACATCGCGAACAGCAGCGGCGGCAGCAGTCGCGCCACGCGGGCGCCGGTCAGTTTGCCGACCGGGACCTTGTCGGCCATGAACCGGGTGGCGGCGCCCGAGACGAGGAACAGCAGGGTCAGCCGCCAGGGATTGGTCAGGAACATCGCCAAGGTCAGGCCCTCGACCGGATGGGGCGACTTCACGTGCCAATCCCAGGGCACGTAGAACATGCCGACGTGGTACAGGATCAGCAGGAAGAACGCGCCGACCCGAATCCAGTCGAGGTCGTAGCGGCGATCAGGCATTGAAGCGGTCGAAGGCATGACGGGGCGTCCGGCTTGAAAAATGATGCGAACGTCGTGAACCGGACCACGGGGGGCGGCCAAGCGTCCGGGGACCGGCGGCCGTCGTCAGGGACGAACGGAAACGGCCCAGGGACGAGCGGCGCGCTTTTCGGGATGAGCGGCGAAGAGCGCCAGGGCATCTGGCAGGCCTGGCTGCTGGGCGCGGGCCTGATCGGCTGCATCGCTGTGGTCAACGTGCTGACCATCCGCCACGACGCGCCGCGATTAGGCACGCTGGCTCCGGCGATCTGGGAAGGCTCCAGCGCGGTCGTCACCATGCTGATCTTCGCGATTCCCGCGTCGGTCGCCGTCTGGACCTTCAGGCGCAAGCCGCGCTGGTGGCGGGCCGCGCCGGTCCACCTCGTGGCGGTGATCCTCTACTCGGTCCTGCACGTCTCCGGTTTCCTGGCGCTGCGGAAGCTGGCCTACCTGGCCTTCATGGGCCAGCCCTACGAGTTCGGGCCGCTGTCGACTGAGTTTCCCTACGAGTTCCGCAAGGACCTGATGGCCTACGCGCTGGCCTCGATCATCTACTTCCTGTCGCTGAAGCGCAGTGCTCAGGAGGCCGCCGGTCAGGCGCCCGGCGCGACGTCCGCGCCGACCTTCGACATCCACGACGGCGCCCGGATGGTGCGCGTGCCGGTGTCCGAGATCCTGGCCGTGCGCTCGGCCGGCAACTACGCCGAGTTCCTGCTGGCCGATGGTCGCCGCCCCCTGACCCGCTCCTCACTCAGTGCGCTGGAGACCGGCATGGCCGAGTACGGCTTTATCCGCACGCACCGCTCGTGGTTGGTCAATCCCGACCGGGTGACGGGACTACGTCCTGAGGGTTCCGGCGATTTCGCCGTGGAGCTGGGCGAGGTCGAAGCTCCGCTGTCGCGCCGCTTCCCCGAGGCACTGGTCACCCTGCGTCGCTAGTCGAGCAGAAGACCCATGACGATGTCGTCCTCGACGTGACCGTCGGGGTAGCGGCCACGACCGATCATGCGCCCCTCGATCTTGAAACCCAGGCGCTGGTACAGCCTCTGGGCGCCGAGATTGTTGGCGCCGGTCCACAGCTCGATCCGGCTGGCTGGCGGTGTCAGGGCCCGGGCGGCTTCGAACAGGGCCTGAAACAGGGCTGAGCCCACGCCCCTGCCCTGCCACTCCGGATCGACGGCCACGGTCAGGTCGGTCAGCACATGGGTGAAGATGCCGACCTTCATCCGCTCGACATGCAGCTCTCCACAGACGCCGCCGTTGGCGTCGACCGCCACCAGATTGACCCCGCCGTCGGCGGCCGCCGCCATGGCGTGGGCGACATAGTCGGCGGTCACCTCGTGCGGCTCGCGCGCCAAACCGCCCGGCAGGGCCGCGACCTTGCGGTGAAGGGCCAGGATGGCCGGCGCGTCCTCGGTCCGCGCGGCCCGGACGGTGAAGTCGCTCATGGATCAGGCGGCTCGCTGGAACGGGTAGAAATCGCCGCCAAGGTCGAGGATCGTCGCCAGTTCGTCCAGCGCCTCGCGGCTCTCGACGATCAGCATCGGATCCGCCAGATCGGCGGGGGCCAGGCGATCCCTGTAGCGGCGCTCTGCCCAGGCGTTCAGGCGCTCATGCAGGACCGCGTCGAAGCGCTGGCCGGGATTGGTCGCCGCCAGTTGGGCGTTGGTCAGCACCACCCGCAGCCGAAGGCAAGCCGGCCCGCCACCGTTGCGCATGCTCTGCCGGACGTCGACATACTCCACCCGCCCGATCGGGCCGTCCGAACTGGCCAGCCCCTGGGCTACCGCGTGAGCGCGGGGGTTGTCGCGGGTTTCGCCGGGCGCCAGCAACAGCAGGCGGTCCTCGCCGGGCAGCACCAGCAGTTGGGAATTGAAGAGATAGCTCTTCACCAGGTCGTCCATCGGCAGGTCGGCCTCGCTGACCTCGACGAAGACCGGCTCGAACATTCCGTCGGCGGCGCGGCGGACGCCATCCTGCATCGCCGCCCCGTCCTCGAAGGCGCGCTCGTGGAACAGCAGGCATTCGCGCGTTCCGACGCAGACCACGTCGTTGTGAAACGCCCCGCCCTCAATGGCCGCCCGACCCTGGCGGGCGAAGACGCCGCGCGCCGCGCCGTGTCGGCGCTCGATCGCCTCGAAGGCCTCGCGTGTTTGACGCGCCGGATAGCGGCCCTCCCAGTGCTCGAACGCCTCGCGGCCCCACACGAACAGGTTCACGCCCGGATCGCCATGATCGGCGCACAGCCGCACATGGTTGGCCGCGCCCTCGTCGGCGAAGTGGGACTGGGCGGACAGCGGATCGTGCACGGCGAAGCGGGCTTCGTCCGGAAACAGGCGACGCAGGGCGCGGGCCGTCTGCGGTCCTTCGAGACTGCGATGCAGGTTGGTCAGCAGGTTGGCCGGCGTGAAGTGCACGCGGCCGTCGGCGGTGTCGGCGCTGGGTGTCACCGTGGCGGCGTTGGCGGCCCACATCGGAGAGGCGGAACAGGCGGCGGCCGCCAGGGCCGGCACGTCCTTCCAGGCCTTCTCCAGCACCTGGCCATCGGTCCCCGCGAAACCGATGGCCCGCAGCAGCGCCAGGTCCGGCCGTTCATGCGGCGGCAGCACGAACTGCGGCACGCCCCAGTCCGCCAGCTTGCGCATCTTGGTCAGGCCTTCCAGCACCGCCGCGCGCGGGTTCGAGACCTCGCCGGCGTTGATCTGGCTGGCGATGTTGCCGGGCGACAGGCCGACATACGAATGGGTCGGCCCGACCAGGCCGTCGCAATTGGCCTCGACCGCGCGCGAGCTCATTCGCGCAAGCCCTTGATGTCGCCCAGAGTTTTGGTCACATCCTGAGCCTCGAAGCTCGCCACGGGATAGGCGCAGTAGTCGGCGGCGTAATAGGCGCTGGGCCGATGATTGCCCGAGCTGCCCAGCCCGCCGAACGGCATGGTCCCGGCCGCGCCCGTGGTCGGCCGGTTCCAGTTCACGACCCCGGCCCGGATGCGTTTCAGGAAGTGCTCCCAACGCCCTGCTTCGTTTGAGATGAGACCCGCCGACAGCCCGTAGCGCGTCGCATTGGCGGCAGCGATCGCGTCGTCGAACGAACCCACCCGACGCACCTGCAGCAGCGGCGCGAACAGCTCTTCATCCGCCACGTCATGGCCGGTCACGTCGACCAGTCCCGGCGAGACAAACGCCCCGCTAAGCCCTTTGACAGCGGTCATCGGACGCACGGCTTGGCCTGGCATGGCCTTGGCGCCGGCCAAGGCCATGGCGGCGGCGCGCTCCGAGATCAGCGGACCCATGAAGGGCTCCTCATGGCCGTTCCACGCGCCGATGACCAGCCGCTCGGACAAGGCGGCCACGGCGTCGATCACCGCCATGCCCGCCGAGTCGTCCGAGACGATCAGCCGGCGGGCGCAGGAACAGCGCTGGCCCGTGGTGATGAAGGCCGACTGGACGACCAGGGCCGCCACGGCCTCGGCGTCGCCGGCGTCCCAGACCACCAGCGGGTTGTTGCCGCCCAGTTCCAGGGCAAGGATCACGTCCGGGCGGTCGGCGAAGTGGCGGCGGAAGAAGGCCCCGGCCGCGGCCGAGCCCGTGAACAGCAAGCCGTCGATCTCCTGGTCGATCAGCGCCTGGCCGACCTCGCGGCCGCCTTGCACCAGATTGACCACGCCGGACGGCACGCCGGCCGCCTCCAGGGCCTCGACCAGCAACTGGCCGGCCAGGGGTGTTTCCTCGGAGGGCTTGAACACCACCGTGTCGCCCGCCAGCAGGGCCGGCACGATGTGGCCGTTGGGCAGGTGGCCCGGAAAGTTGAACGGCCCCAGCACGGCCATCACCCCATGGGGACGATGGCGCAGCACCGCCCGACCGAAGGCCATGTCGCTGGCGTGTTCGCCGGTGCGCTCATCATAGGCCTTGATCGAGGCCTCGACCTTGCCGGCCATCGAACCCAGCTCGGCCTTGGTCTCCCACAGCGCCTTGCCGGTCTCGCGGCTCAGGGCCTCGGCGAAAGTCGCCGTGCGGGCCACCAGCACGTCCTTGTAGCGGCGCATGACCGCGATCCGCTCCTCGCGCGGCAGGTCGGCCCAGGCAGGGAAGGCCTTGCGGGCCGCCGCCACGGCCGAGACCACGTCGCCGGCGCCCGCCGTCGCCTGGCGCCAGATCACCTCGCCCGTGGTGGGATCGACCGAGGTCGCCTCGGAACCTGCGCCCGACCGCCAGACGCCGTCGATGAACACGCCGCTCATGCCTTCACCCGCACCATTTCGCCGTCCTTGACGCCCAGGGCCGCCGCCGCGTCGCGACCGATGATCGCGCTGCCGCCGTCGACCAGCACCGGCGCCCGCACCGCCCGGAAACGGGCCACCGCGCCGGAGCAGATGAGGGCCTCCTCGCCATAGGCGTCCTCGCCCAGCCGCACACGAAGCCGCTGGCCTTCGCGCACCGTCCTGATGTCGTCGCGCCGCGCCGCCACCGTCGGGCCGGCGTCGAAGATGTCGACCAGACCCGAGAAGCGGAACCCCTCGGCCTCCAGCATCGCCCGGGCCGCCTCGCCCTCGCGGTGCACCCGCCCGATCGTCTCCGACGCGGCCTGAGGCAGCAGTTCGGCATAGATCGGATGGCGCGGGGCCAGATCCAGGATGAACTGCCCATCGGTCGAGGCGCTCATCATGTCGGCTTCGTCGAACTCCAGCCGGAAGAACTTGCTGGCGACGTGGTCCCAGAACGGACAGCTGCCGTCTTCGTCGAACCAGCCGCGCAGCTCGGCCAGCACCATCTCGGCGAACCGCTGGGGTTCGAGCCCGATCAGCATGTACCGCGACTGGGCCAGCAATCGCCCCGCCCCGCCCTTGCGGCGTTCGGGCTTGAGGAACAGCGATCCGACCTCGGACCAGCCGGCGCACTCGTTGACCAGCACCAGGGCTCGGTGGTCGAATCGCTTGTCCAGAGTGGGAGACGACTGCGCCAGGGTCACGACCCGAAACGAGAAGTGCGGACGCTTGAGGCCCACCCCCGCCTTGACCCCGGCCACGCCAACGATGTCGCCAGCCTCCAGGTCCTCGAGCATCAGGGTGTACCAGGCCTCGGGCGCGGCGACCTCGGAGTCGAAGCTTTTCCGCGAGAGCTCCAGACGAGCCCGCAGGGTGTGCTCATCCTCCGGCAGGCTGGTGAAACCTCGGCCCGACAGCACGGCCAGTTCCATCAGGCTGTCGAAATCGGCGGGCAGCGCGGGACGGACGACAAGCATGCTCATTGGGTCTCCGCGAGGTCGGTCATGGCCGCGCGCAAGGCGGGGCCGTCGATCTCGCCGCTGGCCAGCTTCATCAGGATGACAGCCGACAGTTGGGCCCGCTCGACGAAGCTGTCGGGCCAGGCATGCTCGGCCTCGCTGTGGATGTCGCCGCCGCGCACCCCCAGGGTGTCGACATTGGGCAGGCCAGAGGCGAACAGGTTGTTGCCTTCGCAGACCCCGCCGGAAGATTTCCAGGCGATGTCCTGGCCCAGCAGCGCCCCGGCCTCCTTGATCGCCCCGAACAGGCGCTGTTGGGCGGCGTTGAACGGCTTTGCGCCCCGGGTGATGCGTCCATGCAGGTGGGCGTGCAGCCCCTCGCCCGTCGTCTGGACGATCCGGCCGACCTCCCCCTCGAACCAGGCGGCGTCCTCGGCGGCTGGGAAGCGGAGGTTGAAGCGGACCACGGCGACATCGGGCACCATGTTCAGCGGCGAACCGCCGTCGATCTTGGCGACGTTGCAGGTCACGCCCTCGCGCAGGCCGTTCAGGGCGTGCAGCGCCTGGGCGATCCTCGCGGCCTCCATCACCGCGTTGCGCCCTGCGGCGAAGTCGCGGCCGGCGTGGGCGGCCTTGCCATGCACTACGATATGGAAGTTCCCCGAACCCTTGCGGGCGCTGGCCAGGGCGCCATCGGCCAGGGCCGGTTCGTAGGTCAGGCCCACGTGTCCTTGGCGCGCGAATTCCGCCAGGATCGGCGCTGAGGCGACCGAACCGATCTCTTCGTCGGGCGACAGCAGCACGCGATAACCGACATTATGCGCCAAGGGGTGGCGTTCGAAAGCCTCCAGCGCCGCCAGCATCACCGAGATCCCGCCCTTCATGTCGGCGATGCCTGGGCCATGCAGAGCTCCGTCCGGGCGAGTGGTCACGGTGCGAAAGCCCGAAGTTTCTGGATAGACGGTGTCGTAGTGTCCGGTCAGGACGACCTGCACCGGGGCCTCGGGCCGCACGACCACAGCGATCGCCGCCGGGTGACTCTGCTCGCCTATGCGTCCGTCGGCGCCAACCTCCGGCGAGGCGCTCAGCGGGATGTCGGTCGGAGCGGCGGGCAGGTTTCCGAACGCGTCGAGCAAGGCTCGTCGCTGCTGCTCCAGGCCGCCCAAATGCCGGCTCCCCGAATTAATCGCGCACCAGCCGACCGCCCGATCGATGATCAGCGGGCCCTGGTCGGCCAAATGTCGAAGGACCGCGCGATCCTCGTCGTTGAGTCGCATGAACCACTGTCTCCCTCGGTTCAAACTAAACCAAGGGCCGCGGGCAATTCGTGCTTCCTCGCCTGGGGAAACCGGTGGCCCGCGCAACAGCCTTGCTCCGAACAGGCCTGGGCCGGTCGGGGGCAAGGCTGGAAAGCGAGCTAGTTGTAATCCTTCCGCCAACGCACCGAAAGCTGGGCGTCGCCTTGGCTGCCGAGCTTGGAGATCAGCGACAGGGCGCGGCGCACCCGCCACTCGACCTGTGCCGATGACCCTTCGCGGCCACCGCCGATGATTTCGACATAGACGTCGTCGGTCACGTACTTGCCGCCCGCCACGGTCATGCCCGTGGCGCTGTCGGCGAAGGACAGTCGGTCCAACCCCGCCAGGCTGCGCAGGTTGCCGATGACGTCGAAGCCGCCGCCGCCGGCCAGGGCGGCCAGGGCCGAAGCCAGTTGCGCGGCCTCGATCGGCTGGAGGTTGGCGGCCGACGATCCGAACAGCACCTGCGACAGCACCTCGTCCTGCGGCAGTTCCGGCTTGGAGGTCAAGGTGATCTCCGGCTTGGCGGCGGTGCCCTGCACCTTGACCACGGCGACCAGGTTCGTGTCGTCACGCACCGCGGTCAGGTCCAGCCGGATACGTTCTAGCTGGGTGGCCAGCCGCACCGTGCCGGTCTCCTCGAACTCGAAACGCTTGCCGGCGAAGTCGTACTCGCCGCGCACCATCCGCGCTTCGCCGTCCAGGATCGGGCTGTTGGTCGAACCCCCGACATGGGCGTTGAGCGACAGCTCCACGTCCAGGCCCCGGCCACGGACGAAGATCCGCCGGGGCGCGGTGAGGGTGACGTCCAGCAGCATGCCGCTGCCCGGCGCCACCTTGCGCGCCTCGACGCCCTGATCCAGTTCGTCGGGGCGATTGCGCTCGATCACGTCCAGCGAGACCACGCCGGCCGGCGTCTTGGTCTGGGCCGAGACGTCGGCGCGATCGATGGTCAAGGCGCCGACCATCTTGACCTTGCCGTCGGCGCCGCGATTGACCGTGGTCTGGCCGCTGGCCGTCGCGGTGGCCAGTTCGTTGTCGATGACCCGGAAGCCCTTCAGGTCCAGCTTGAAGCTGCCCAGGCCGTCGCGGGCCAGGCTGATCCGCCCCGAGCCCGACATCGTTCCGCCTTGTCCGTCTCCCGCCGAGACCTGGCTGACGTCGATGGCGTTGTCGGCCAAGGCCACCCGCACGATGACGTCGCGCAGGCTCAGGCCCGTCTGGCCATCGTCGACGCGACCGCCTTCCAGGCTGGCGCGGCCGGTCAGCCGCGGGTCGGCCAACGTGCCGGCCAACTCGCCCTCGGCGTCTATCTTGCCCGACACGCTCCGCTCGGAACTGCCGAGCAGGTCCCACAGCGGCTTGATCTCGCCCTGGGCCGTGAACTGGCCGCGGACGGGCCGCTGCCGGTTGATCGCCAGGCGGAAGGGCTTGGCGGACGCTTCGGTCGGCAGCGTCACCTCGGCCTTGGCCTGCAGGCCCTGGCTGTTGGAGCTGCTGGCGTTGATGGTCATCAGGTTGTCGCGCAACACGCCGTGGATCTCAGCGTTCAGCGCGCGGTCCGTACGGGGGCCGCGCTCACGGGCGTCGATCAGATTGGCGTCGAACTCGCCGGTAAGTGTCGGCCCTGAGCCGTTGAGCACCACATGGGCGTCGATCTTGCCGGCCATGTCAGGATTGAGAGCGGTCAGGCTGACCCCGGTCAGCTGCGCGCGGAGCGTCGCCAGGTCGCCGCCGACGTCGGCGTCCAGATCGGCGGCGCCGTCGCCGACGGACAGCCTCAGCCGCGCCGCGGTCCGCTGGCCGCCGAAGCGGATCTGAGCGGTCTCGCGGGTCTTGATCTCGGTACGGGCCATCGCGCCGGCGGCGTCGAGAGCCAGCTGGTACTCGTTGGTCGCCTGGGTCAGCACGCCAGAACCGTTCAGCTTCCAGCGGCCGGAGGGCGCCTCGCCCCGCGCATCGACCGTGAGCGGAAGGCGCGCCATCGGACCGGCCGCCTTGACCGCCGCGTGCCGGACCTTCCAGGCTCCGCCCACGATGTCGTCGGCGACCAGGTCGAGTTGCGCCACGGCGCCGGTCGCGCTGTCGGTGATCTTGGCGGTCCCGGCCACGCGTCCTTGGGGTAGGAAGGCGCCGGGCCCGATCGAGATGGTAAGGTCCGCCGTCGCGGGACGACCGCTGCGCAGCGACACGGCACCCTTGGCCTTGGCGCCGCCGGCGTCGAGATCCAGGTCGGACAGCTCCAGGCCGCCCGTCGCGAAGTTGAAGGCGGTGCGCGCCTTGGCCGGGCCGTACTGGCTGCCGGCCTCGATCGAGGCTGTGCCGTCGCCGCCGTCGGGACGCTTGGCGAAGGTCAGCACCACATGCGCGTCCTTCAGCGGAAGGCGCGGGACGTCGATGGAGTCGAAATCGGCGACAAGATCAGCCTTGGGCGCCGACAGGGTTCCGGTCACCGCGCCCGTGCCCTTGGCCTTGCCGGCGACCTCGACGGGACCGGCGACGAACGGTCCCGTGGCCGTCCAGTCCAGCTTGAAGGCCAGGGCGGCGTTCGGGCCCAACACGCCGGCGCCGGTCACCGAAGCGGCGGCGCCGTCCAGCTTGGCGTCGGCCAGCGACAACCGTTCGTTGGCCCATGAGCCGCGGGCCTGCAGACGCGGGGTCTTGCCCAGCAGGCGATCCAGCTCCGCAAGGCCGGTGGCGAAATTGGCGCCGCGTGCGTCGGCGGTCAGCATCCACGGCTTGCCCACGCCCTGGCTGGCCGACCACTTCACCGTCGCCTGCCCCGCCATGCCGGCCTTCACCGGACTCAGGGAGGCGATCTTGGCGTCGCCCCTGAACGACAGGCCGCCGAGAATTCCGCGCTCGCCCTGCGCATCGACCTTCAGGTTGGGAGCCTGAACCTTGGCCGAACGGATCAGGAAGCGGCCATCCCTGAGCCGCGCGCCCTCGAACTGGGCCGCCGGTGAGCGGCCCAGCACGGCCAGCAGCCCCTGCCCGCCGCCGCCTTCCGTGGTGGCGGCGGTCTTGATGCTAAGTTCGCCGCGCTTCCAGCCGACGCTGGCCGGTCCCTTGGCGCGGGCCAGCTTGTAGCCCAGCCACGAAAGGTCGCGGACATCGACATGTCCGTCGACCATGAAGCCGTCGACGGCCAGGTGAAACACGCCGTCGGCGGAGCCCGCGCCCATGGTCGGCAATGGCGTTATGCGCGAGAGATCGCCGACCCTGGCTTTGAAGGTCAGGCCGGCGGGGCCTGTAATCCGCTTGCCCAGATCCGCGGGACCATGGGCGGTCAGGTCCAGGTTCTGGCTGTCGACCTTCAGGTCCAGCACGTTGAACGCGCCCGCCTTGCGGCCAACGATCGTGAAGCTGGCGTCGGCGCCAAACATCCGCTCCTCGCGGTCGGTCAGGGTCGAGGCCGCCAGATCGACGTGGCCCGACGCCGATCCGCCCTGCGGCGTCCAGGCGCCGCCCGCCTTCAGCGGGGTCGCGTCGCCAGAACGGGCCAACACGGTGAAGGCTCCCTGGCTGGTGGTGCCGTGAGCCTTGGCGTTCAGGTCGAAGGGCCGCTCGGCGGAGAGGCCCAGGGCCCCCGCCAGGGCGCCGCCATTGGCCTCCCGTCCCACGACGTCCAGCAGCAAGGTCTTGTCGCGGCCCAGGTCGAAGACCAGCTTCAAATGGTCGCCGGCGTGCAATCGGCTCAGCGCCGCGATGTTGCCCTTCTGGCCGCCCAACCGCTGGGACTCGTAGTCGCCCCTCAGGTCGAAATCCCCTGCTCGGCGGCTGAACTCCGGACGCGTGATCAGGCGCAGGGCCACGTGGTCCAGGTCCACCGACAGCGGCGCGGCGCTAGACTTGCCCTTGGGGGTCAAGGTCGGCCGCCGCAGGACGACCACCTGGCGGGCGGTGATCTCGTCGGCATGGAAACGGCGATAGAACAGTTCGACCGGCCGCCAGTCGACATAAAGGTCGGAAGCCTCGAGCCAGACACCTTTTTCGTCGCTGATGGTCAGCCGGCGGACGCCGAACGCGTCCCAGATATCGCCCGACAGCCCCTCGATCTTCAAGCGACCGATACGACCCAGCTTCAGCCCGCTGGTGCGCGCTTCCAGGAAGGCGCGGCCTTGCGGAGTGATGGCGCCAAAGCGCAAGCCACCTAGGAGAACGGCGGCCAGCATGACCAGGCTCAGCGAGACGATGATGATCACCCCCGGCCAGCCGATCTTGCGCGCGACCTTGGCCGCCGTCTCGACGACGGCTTCCGGGATATCTTCAGGCGGCGTCCCGCCGGGCGGTGTCTTGGCGTCGGTCAAAACGCTTGCCCGATGCTGATATAGACCTGGAACGACGGGTCGCCATCGCGCTTGCTGATCGGCATGGCGATGTCGGCGCGGATCGGTCCGAAGCCCAGGTCGTAGCGCAAGCCGACCCCGACGCCCACGCCGAAATCATCACCCTGAGGCCAGTTGTCGACGCCAACCCCGCCGGCGTCGACGAAGGCCACGGCGCCCCACCGGTCCGTGAACTTGTGACGCAGCTCCAGCGAGCTTTCCAGCAGGGACAGGCCGCCCTGCGGGGTGGTGGTGTTGTCGATCCGAGGACCGATGGCCTGGTAGGAATAGCCGCGCACCGAACCGCCGCCGCCGGCATAGAACCGGTTCGAGGCCGGCACGTCCGGCATCGTGCCGCCCACGATCTGACCAGCCTTGAAACGCCCCGCCAGCACGGTCCGCGCGCTCCTGCCGAACGGCAGGTAGGCCGTGGTCTGGGCCTGGAGCTTGAGGAAGGCCATGGTCAGGTCGCCGGTGATGGCGGTGGGCTCGGCCCGTGCGTCCAGCCGCCACCCCTTGGTCGGGTCAAGCATGTTGTCGGACCGGTCCCACGCCTGGGCCCCGAGCAGGGTGAAGGTCGCGAAGTTCTGCTCGACGTCCGTGGTGACGCCATTGACGGTCGTGGGTGAGTCGACCTGCGCCAGGTCCAGCGAGACGCCGTAGGTGCGATAGACGGTCGTCCGCAACTTGCGGGTCAGGTCCAGGCCGAAGTGCGCGCCGGTTTCGACGTAGGCGTCGGTGTCCTCGCGGAAGATGGCGGTGTTGAGCTTCAGGGTCTGCTGGGCGCGTCGCCAGTGCGGCAAGGCCAGTTCGGCTTCCAGCCGGCTGTCCGTTCGGCCCAGCCGCGCCGTCAGGGTCGTGGTGTCGGCGCGGTGGAAGCGATTGTAGTGGATCCACTTGACGTCAGCGCCGGGACCTTCGGTGCTCGAATAGTTGGCGGCCAGTTCCACCGTCCTGGCCTTGCGGTCCGAGACGGTGACGACGACGGGCCGCAGACCGTCCGGCAACACCTTGTCCTTCGGGGCCAGCGAGACAGAGACACTGTCATAGACGCCGGTGTCCCTAAGTCTGCGCTCCAGTTCAGCGATGTCGTCCGGCTCGTAGATGTCCCCCGATTTCCATGGCGCCAGATGCTGGATCCAGGCGGGATTGGAACGGCCTTTGGTCACCACCTGTATGCCATCGACCCGAACGAGATCGCCCGCGGCTATACGGAACGTCGGGCGCAGCGTGTGATCGGCGTGATCGACCACGATCTCCCGCGGCTCGGCCACCGCGTCGGCATAGCCCAGCTGCTGGACCTGGGCGACGACCCGCCCTTCGGCCGCCAGCACCTCGACAGCCCGGCCCGGCGCACCCGGCCTCAGGCGGATGACGCTTTCGGCGCGCTTGACGACGCCTTCGTCCGGCGCGGTTCCGCTCCAGGCGACCTTGGGGTCGGCGATCACGAAGATCGGGCCGGGCGTGATCTTGAGAATCGCGCGGGGCGGGTCGGCTTCGGTGACGTCCGGCTCGACGACATAGGCGTAATAGCCTTCCGAGCGCAGCACGGCGACGGCGTCGTCGCCGGCGTCCCGCGCTCGGCGGCGCGCCTCCGAACGGCTGCGGGCCGGCGCCTTGGCTTCGGTCATGGCGCGCTGGATTGCTTCGCGCAGCGCTCTGTCCTCGACGCCGGTGATGCTGGCGGCGGGCTCGGCCGCGTTGGCATGGCCGGCGGCCAACAGCGCCACCGTGGTCACGCCAAGGGCAAATCTCTTACGCACCAAGCCTTCCGAGTCCCCGCGCGAGCGCCCCCGAACCCCTGTAGTCGCCCCCCCGCCGCCTGTCACGCGGTGAAATTTCGGGAACCGTCATAAGCCTCGGCCCTTCGGATCATCAAAACGGCGCCCAAATGTTGAGCAGTCCCGTGCAGACGGCTCTTCGCGCATGAAAAGCACCGCTTTGGGTGTTCGCGCGTTCTAGGCTCGATCGGAACGCGCCGCCTCGATCCGGCGCGCGGGGTGGACAAGATGGATACGGGCGTGGCGGCGAAAATACAGGACATCGACAACAGCCCCAGCTTGCCGATGACCGGTGCGGCCTACCTGCCCGGCGCGGCCTATGACGAGATGATCGCCCACGGCGGCGACGTCCGCGCCCACTACGCGGCGCTACAAAGCCGGATTTCCACACTCGGCGCCGGCGAGTTGGCGGATCGGCAGCGGATGCTCGAGCGCTCGTTCCTGCTCCAGGGGATCACCTTCACCGTCTATGGGGCCGACAGCGCCACTGAACGGATCATCCCCACCGACCTCTTTCCCCGCATCCTGCCGGCCCACGAGTGGGCCAAGATCGAGGCCGGACTAACCCAGCGCCTGCAAGCGCTGAACATGTTCCTGGCCGACATCTACGGCGAACAGCAGATCCTGATGGACGGGGTGGTGCCGCGCGAACTGGTGCTGGGCGCGCCCTCGTATCGTCGCGAGATGCAGAACCTTTATGTGCCTCACAAGGCCTACGCCAATGTCTGCGGCAGCGACCTGATCCGGGGACAGGACGGCGAGTTCGCCGTGCTGGAAGACAATCTGCGCGTGCCGTCCGGCGTGTCCTACATGCTGGCCAACCGCGACGCCTCAAAGCGGACGTTCCCCAGCGCCTATCGCGAAGCCGGCGTGCGCCCGGTGGAGCGCTATCCGGATCTGCTGCTGGCGACGCTGAAGAGCATGAGCGTCGACTGGCGACCCAATCCGCAGGTCGTGGTGCTGACGCCCGGCGTCTACAATTCCGCCTATTATGAACACGCCTATCTGGCCCGGCTGATGGGCGTGCCGCTGGTTGAGGGCCGCGACCTCGTCGTGCATGACAACATGGTCTACATGCGCACCACCACGGGTCTGCGCCGGGTGGACGTGATCTATCGGCGGGTCGACGACGACTTCATCGATCCCCTCACCTTCCGCCGGGATTCATCGCTGGGCGCGGCGGGGCTGTTCAACGCCTATCGCGCCGGCAACGTCGTGATCTGCAACGCCCCCGGGACCGGCGTGGCCGACGACAAGGCCGTCTACGCCTTCGTGCCGGACATCATTCGCTATTACCTCGGCGAAGATCCGATCCTGCCGAACATCGAGACCTTCCTCTGCCGCGAGCCGGCCCAACTGAGCCATGTGCTGGACAACCTGGACAAGCTGGTGGTCAAGGCCGTGGGCGCCTCGGGCGGCTACGGCATGCTGGTGGGACCGCACGCCTCGGCCAAGGAGCGGTCCGACTTCGCCGACGCCGTGAAGGCCGATCCGGCCAACTACATCGCCCAGCCGACAATCCAGCTGTCGACGGCACCTTGCCTGGTGGACGGCCGGATCGAGCCGCGCCACGTCGACCTGCGCCCCTTCATCCTGTCGGGCGAGAAGACCGTGGTCACGCCGGGCGCCCTGACCCGCGTGGCGCTGAAGCGCGGCTCGCTGGTGGTCAATTCCAGCCAGGGAGGCGGCAGCAAGGACACCTGGGTCCTGGCGGAAGAGAACGGCCACGGCAACGGCCACAATGGAGGCGGCCATGATGCTCGCTAGGGTCGCCGACAGCCTCTACTGGCTGGGCCGCTACATCGAGCGGGCCGAGCACCTGTCGCGGTTGTCGACCGTGATGCTGAACGCCACCCTCGACCAGACCGACGCCGGCGCCGAGGCCGTGCGGATCGCCTTGTCGGCCGTGGGCGAGACCGAGCTGAAGGCCGGCGCCTTCGAGGCGGCCAAAGGGTTGGTCCTGGACCGCTCCGATCCCAACTCGGTGGTTTCGTCCCTGTCACGGGCCCGGGAAAACGCTCGCCAGGTCCGCGACCAGATCACGACCGAGACTTGGGAGCGGCTGAACCTGCTGTACCTGAAGGTCATGGACCGCAACGCGGGCCGCGACTTCGCCGACAACTCGGTGACCTTCCTGCACGACATCATCGCCGACGTGCACCTGTTCAAGGGCGCGGCCGACACCACCATGAGCCATGGCGAGAGCTGGCGATTCATGATGGTGGGCATGTACCTGGAGCGGGCCCAGCTGATCTCCAGCCTGCTGGAAGCCTGTTTCGCCGAGGACAGCCCGAAGGTGAACGACCACCTGGCCCTGGTGGCCATGCTGCGGATGGGCTGCGCGCTGGAGCCCTATCTGAGGGTCTACACCGCCGAGATCGAGCCCCGGCACATCCTGGAATTCATGGTCTTCGACGGGGACTTCCCGCGTTCGATTCGCTTCGCCACCAGCCAGATCGAGCGGCACCTGAGCGAGCTGGCTCGTCATGTGGAAGCCACCGGCCGCGCGGCGCCGGAGCGGCTGGCCGGCCGGCTCAAGGCCCGTCTGGAGTTCGCCGACGTCGGCGAGCTGGAGGCCCAGGGCGCTGGCGACCTGCTGACCACCGTGGCCAACGAATGCGCCCGCATCCATCAGGCGATCTACGAGACCTTCGTCGCGTATCCCCTCGAAATGCGCCTTCCCGCATAGGACGATCCCAGTGCTGCTCGAGATCCGCCACGTCACCCAGTACCATTACGAACGGCCCGTCCGCGAGAGCCTGATGGAGCTGTGGATGCAGCCTCAGAAGGGCGCGCGCCAACGACTGGTCAGCTTCGAGCTAGACGTCGAGCCCGCCGCCCAGGTGTTCTCCTACGCCGATAGCTTCGGCAACGCGGTCTATCATTTCGACGTGCCCCAGCCGCACGACAGCTTGACGATCATCGCCCGCTCGGCCGTCGAGACCGAGCCGGTGCACGAATGGCCCCTGCCCCTGGACATGGGCGAATGGGACCGACTGAAGAGTCCCTTCGTGCGGGGCGAATGCTTCGACTATCTGCGGCCGCACGGCTTCGTCCAGGTGACCCCGGCCCTCGAGGCCTTCATCGCCTTGCATGACTTGGAAGCCCTGCGCCGCCGAGATCCGTTCTCCGCGGTCCAGGCCCTGTGCGACGCGATCTACAAGGCGTTCGAGTATCAGCCCGGCGTCACCGACGCCGACAGCCCGATCGATCTGGCGCTCGAAGCCGGACGAGGCGTCTGCCAGGACTTCGCCCATGTCATGCTGACCATCTGTCGGGCCTGGGGCATCCCGGCCCGCTATGTCTCGGGTTATCTGTTCACCGACCGGGAGGCCGGCGATCGCTCTGATCCCGACGCCACCCATGCCTGGGTCGAGGTGTTCCTGCCCAGCTATCGCTGGGTTGGTTTCGACCCGACCAACAATGTCATGACCGGCGAGCGCCATGTGGCGGTGGCCGTGGGGCGCGACTACAGCGACGTGACCCCGTCGCGCGGCGTGTACAAGGGCGACTCCGAGAGCCATCTGGCGGTCGGTGTCTCGGTGCGCCGGGCGCGGGCGGCGGTGGCCGAGCCGGAGTTCCTGCGCCTGCCCCGTCCCGCCGCTCCGCCGGGCTCGGCCAACCGTCGCCGGGCCAGCGCCGACGCCATCCGCGAACAGCAGCAGCGCCAGCAACAGCAGTAGACTTCCCGCCGCGACGCCACTTAAGTTAGCGCTAACAAGGCGACGACCTGGGGAGGGCGCGAATGTCTGAAGGGAACGGCGCATCGCCGCGCCTGACCATTGTGGACGGCTTGCGGGGCTACGCCCTGATGGGCCTGTTCCTGGTCCACATGCTGGAATATTTTGAGCTCTACTGGTCCAACCCCACGCCGAACCCGGTGACGGCGACGGTCTTCACCCTGTTCATGGGCAAGACGTTCTCGCTGCTAGCCCTGTGCTTCGGCTTCAGCTTCTTCGTCATGATGGACAGCGCGGCTCGACGCGGACAACCGTTCGCCGGACGGTTCGCCTGGCGCCTGGCCCTGTTAGCGCTGATCGGCGTGTTGCATGGCCTGGTTTATCGCGGCGACATCATTATCGTGCTTGCCCTCGTCGGCTTCATCCTGATCCCCTTCGACACGATCCGTTCGAATAGGGTTCTGCTGACGGTGGCCGCAATCTGCTTCCTGCAGCCGTACATCCTGGCGTGGATAGCGGCAGGCCTCGCCGGCGCCCCCTGGGCGCTGAACCGACCACACTTCACCTCCGACCCCGCCATGGCGGTCTATCTGAGCGGCGACATCGGCCAGGTGCTCAGGGCCAACCTGTGGGACGGCCAAGTCAACAAGTGGTGGTTCTTCATCGAGACCGGCCGCTGCGTGCAGGTGCTGGGCCTGTTCCTCATCGGCCTGGTCCTGGGGCGGATTGGCTTCTTCGCCGACCTGGGACGCTTCGCCAAGGGCCGCGCCGCCGCCCTGGTCGCCGTGATCGCGTTCGCGGCCGTCTGCTACGTGCTGAAGGCCCAGACCGGAGGCCATAAGACCGGGCCGCTGTTCTGGACCAACATGCTGGTCGGCGGCTGGTTCGACCTGTCGTGCATGGCCGCCTCGGTGCTGGTCTTCATCCTGCTGTGGCGGGTCGGCGGCGAGCGGATCCTTCGAACCCTTGTCCCTGCAGGACGCATGACCCTGAGCCTCTATGTCGCCCAGTCGCTGATCTTCATCCCGGTGTTCTATCCGCTGGGGCTTGGCCTCTACCGCAGCGTGACGCCTGCCCTCGCCCTGACCCTCGGGCTCGCGGCCGTGGCGGTGCAGCTGATCCTGGCGGCCGCCTGGTTCAAGGCGTTCCACTACGGCCCGCTGGAGTGGCTGTGGCGATGCGGAACCCGGCAGTCGTTCGACATCCCGTTCCGCCGCAAGCTCGAGCCCCGACCGGCCTAGCGGGCGAAAACCTCGTCCTTCGACAAGCTCAGGATGAGGTTTTTCTGACGCCCGGCCTATCCATGGCCCTCATCCTGAGCCTGTCGAAGGACGAGGACCGTGCAACGAGCTTCGGAGCAGCGCCCCGCTTAAAGCGGATAGACGTGGCTCTTGCGGGCCGCGATCTTGACCGCCCCGGCGAACCTGGCCGCCTCGGCGCGCGAGGCGCTGAGCTCGATATGGCGGCCGTCGGCGGCCACCGCCGAAACCGAGGTGAGCGCGCCCTGAACATGGGCCCGGTTCACCCGAACCTCGAAGCCGCTGTCGTCCAGCACCAGGTCGTGGGGCCGCACGAAGCCTACGGCTGGACCGTCCTTGACCCCCGCCGCCGAGAACGAGACCGCGCCGGAGATGAAGCGTCCGCCGGACACCGTCCCCTCGAAGCGGTTGGCCTCGCCCACGAAACCGCAGACGAACGGGGTGGCCGGGTTGTCGTGCACCTCGTCCGGCGTGCCGATCTGCTCGATGCGGCCGGCGTTGAGGATCGCCACGCGATCGGCGAGGCCCAGGGCCTCTTCCTGGTCGTGGGTGACGAAGATGGTGGTGACGCCGGTGGCGTCGTGGACCCTGCGCAGCTCCTTGCGCAGCGACTTGCGGACCGTGGCGTCCAGGGCGCCGAACGGCTCGTCCAGCAGCAGGACGCTGGGCTGGACAGCCAGGGCCCGCGACAGGGCCACGCGCTGGCGCTGGCCGCCCGACAGCTGCGAGGGATAGCGCTTGCCCAGCCCGTCCAGCTCGACCAGCTTCAAGAGCTCGTCGACCCGGCGGGCGATCTCGGCCTTCGGCGGCTTGTCCTTGCCCTTCCGCACATCCAGGCCGAACGCGATGTTGCGGGCCACGGTCATGTGCTTGAACAGGGCGTACTGCTGGAACACGAAGCCCACGCGACGAGCGGCGGCCGAGGCGAAGGTGACGTCCTCGCCGGCGAACAGCACCTGGCCGGAGTCGGGGAACTCCAGGCCGGCGATCGTGCGCAGCAGGGTCGTCTTGCCCGAGCCCGACGGTCCCAGCAGGGCCACCAGCTCGCCGTCGGCGATCTCGAGGTCGACATGGTTCAGGGCCGGATAGCGGCCGAACTTCTTTTCGACGGAACGGATGGAGATGGTCATGGGAGGATCTGCGTTCCGGTTCTCTAGTGTCCGCCGCCGCGCTTGACGTCGGGTTGGGCGATCTCGAGCACGCTCTTCAGCACCAAGGTCACGATCGCCAGCAGGCACAGCAGGGCCGCGACGGCGAAGGCGGAGACGAAGTCGTACTCGTTGTACAGAATCTCGACGTGCAGCGGCATGGTGTTGGTCAGGACGCGGATGTGGCCGCTGACCACCGAGACGGCGCCGAACTCGCCCATGGCCCGGGCGTTGCACAGCAGCACGCCGTACAGCAGGCCCCAGCGGACGTTCGGCGCGGTCACCCGCCAGAAGGTGTAGAGGCCCGAAGCGCCCATCGAGACGGCTGCCTCCTCCTCCGACACGCCCTGCTCCTGCATCAGCGGGATCAGCTCGCGGGCGATGAAGGGGAAGGTCACGAAGATCGTCGCCAGAACGATGCCCGGTATGGCGAAGATGATCTTTATGTCGTGGTCGATCAGTCGCTCGCCGAACCAGCCCTGCAGGCCGAAGACCAGCACATAGATCAGGCCGGCCACGACCGGCGACACCGAGAACGGCAGGTCGATCAGGGTGATCAGCAGCGGCTTGCCCGGGAACTCGTGCTTGGCGATCGCCCAGGCGGCGCAAAGGCCGAACACGGCGTTGAACGGCACGGTGATCGCCGCCGTGATCAGGGTCAGCTTGATCGCCGCCCAGGCGTCGGGAGTCGAGATCGCTTCCAGCGCCGGCTGCAGCCCCTTGCGCAGCGCCTCGGCGAACACCGCGACCAGGGGCAGGATCAGGACCAGGCCCAGGAAGACCAGGACCAGGCCGATGACCAGGGCCTTGGCCCACAGCGGATCATCGGTCGGATGACGGGCGTGCGCCCTTGTCGGAGCGGCCATCAGACGAACCTCCGCGACCAGGCCTGGATGGCGTTGATGAGCAGCAGCATCAGGAACGAGACGCCCAGCATGACCACGGCGATGGCCGCGGCGTTGGCGTATTCGAACTGCTCCAGCTGGATAATGATCAGCAGCGGAGCGATCTCGGATTTATAGGGCATGTTGCCGGCGATGAAGATCACCGAGCCGTACTCGCCCACGCCCCGGGCGAAGGCCAGGGCGAAGCCGGTCAGCCAGGCCGGGCCCAGGGCCGGCAGGATGATCCGGCCGATGGTGGCGAAGCGCCCTGCCCCAAGGCTGGCGGCGGCTTCCTCGACGTCGGCCGACAGGTCGCGCATCACTGGCTCCAGAGTGCGTACCACGAACGGCAGGCCGATGAAGATCAGGGCGATGGTGACGCCGACGGGGTTATAGGCGGCCTTGATCCCGAGCGGTGTCAAGTACTGCCCGACCCAGCCGTTGGGGGCGTAGAGCGTGGCCAGGGCGATGCCGGCCACGGCGGTCGGCAAGGCGAACGGCAGGTCGACCAGGGCGTTGACCACGGCCTTACCGGGGAACTCGTAGCGCACCAGGGCCCAGGTGGTCAGCACGCCGAACACGCCGTTGATCACGGCGGCCACGAAGGCCGCGCCGAAGGTCAGGCGATAGGCGGCGACGGCGCGCTCGGAGAAGGCCGCGGCGATGAACTGGGCCGGCGACAGGCTGGAGGCCTTGATGGCCACGGCCGACAGCGGGATCAGCACGATCAGCGACAGGATCGTCAGGGTCACGCCCAGCGTCAGTCCAAAGCCCGGAATGGCCGAGCGGCGGCGAAACAGGGGCGGCCGTGAAGGGCGAGCGCGCGCGGAGATCGTCTCGGCGGTCATCGGGTGATCGTCGTCCAGCATCCGCGTGGGGCTCCGAACGGAGCCATGAAAACAAGAACGCGCCAAGCACCGAAAAGAGCGAGGAGCGTGGTGAAGCTGGAGCGGCTTAAATCCCTACACGGCCGGTGGGGTCAATTGAGTTCATCGAACGAGGGGACCAGAAAAACTGTGGGGAGGGCCGACGCATGGCTAGCCGCCCAGCATCGACGCCCTCACTTCGGCCGCCATTACGCGTTCGCCGCCGTACCATCGCCCGACGACTTGAAGAAGCTGTTGGCCTTCTCGATCAGCCACCGCAGCGCGTTCTCCGACGCCAGGCCGGCGAACAGGCCGAGCGACGCCAGGGCGGGCGGTGACAGCTGGTTCACCGCCTGGGTAGTTTCGACCGCCTGGGGTTGGATCAGGAAGCTGGCCCCCGCCGAGACGACGAAAAACACCGTGAAACCCGCCAGCGCGCCCAGCAGCGGGCGGACGCCGAAACCCATCCATGTGCGGTCCGGCGCCGTGCTTCCGGCCGGCGGCGACAGCATGCCCAGCTCGGCGTACAGCGAATAGACCGCCGCCCCGATGGCTCCCATAAGTCCGGTGAAACTGGCGACGATCACACCCGACGGCAGGAAGAACGCGAACTCGAACAAGGGGATCGCGCGCTGCTTGTTGTAGCTGAGCGCCACGGCCTTCTGATCGTCGCTCGACGCCTCGTCTGCGCCGATCGGACCGCTGACCGGCTGTTCCTGCGGGTCCGTCGAGACCGACGGGTCCGGCGACGCGGCCGGCGGAGCTCCGTGGTACTCGGCTTTGGCGGCGACCCGACGGGGGATCTCGGCCCCTTCGGGCCAGTCGCGCTGCTCGTTCTCGGTGACGATGTCGTTCAGACACTGTTCGAGCTCGCAAGTCGGCTGCGCGTTGCGGAACGTGATCCAGACCGAGTTGATGGCGGCGGTGCTCCTCTCCCTCGCCTCGTCCACCCGCACCTTCTACGCCCTGATCTTCTCGTCGAGCGCGGTCAGTTCCAGGCTGGTGGTGGCAATTTCGTCCTCCAGCGCGCTCAGGCGATCGGCCAGCCGGCTGATCGTGAACGGCGCGAGACGTGAATTGGCGCCGACCGCCACCCGCGCCGCCGACTGGGTCTCGATGACGGTGTAGAAGAAGGCGAAGATCGCCGGAACGCAGATGAACCAGACAAGCCCCAGCGCGATCCGACTGGCGATCGGCCACCAAGAGATTTTCATGTTCGCCCCTCCCGGCGCCTCACTACCTCCTTAGATTGCGCTGGGAAGCAATGCCACCGCAATGTCTTGTGAGGCGGCCATCACCCGCCGAAGCGCCGGTACAGGTCGATTCGCCCAGAGCGCCCCTCTACAGGGCCGCCCTCGGCAACGACCGGGCGATAGGCGGTGCAGACTTAAGCACGGGCCGTCGGCGGCGGCCGCCGAAGCGGTCACTTTTAGCCAATGATTTCAAAGGGAAGGTTGGTGGGCCGGCTGGGATTCGAACCCAGGACCATTCGATTAAAAGTCGAATGCTCTACCACTGAGCTACCGGCCCGCATCGACACGGCGGGAGGCCGGTGGAAGCGGCGCGGAACATAGTCGGGGGGCGCTCGCCCCGCAAGCGCGCTTTCGCACGGAGATGGACATGACGAAGACGTCTTTCCCGCGTTAGGCTCGAGCCATGCGCAGTCTGCTGCCATTGGTCGTCGTCCTTCCGTTGTTGGCCGCCTGCGCGTCCAAGTCGGAACCGTCGCCGCAAAAGATCCAGACGAGCGCTGACGCCAACAAGGACGGTATCGCCGGCGCGGCCCAGGCGCCGCTGCGCGACATGAACCTGGTGCGCACCAAGATCCCGCCGGTCCTGCTTCTGGCCATGGCCGATCCCTATGCTCGTCCTCCTGGCAAGAAGATCACCTGCGAGACGCTCATCATGCTGGTGGCGCCGCTGGATCTGGCGCTCGGCGAAGATGTCGACCGCCGACCGCCCGAGGACGATGAGGACCTGCTGGACCGCAGCCGGCGCATGGCCGGCCCCGCGGCGTTCGGCGCCATGGCCAGCGCCGCTCAGGACCTGATCCCCATGCGTGGCTGGGTGCGCAAGCTGAGCGGGGCCGAGAAGCACGACAAGCTTGTGCAGCACGCCGTGGCGTCCGGCGCCATCCGCCGGGCGTACTTGAAAGGTCTGGGCGAGGCCCGAGGGTGCAACCCGCCCGCCACGCCGCAGCACTTGGCCAAGCCAGCGGCCCCGATCGTCGAGAAACGCTTCCCGTGGGAAAAGGACGAGCCTGCGGAGACGCCGGCGACCGACACCCCAATGGCTGAGGCGCCCGCGGCAGGCGCTCCGGACCAAACCACGCCGAAGAAGAAAAAGCCGATCTACAAGCTTTGGTAGGACAGCTTGACTGGAGAGGCGGACCTATCCGCCCCGGTGTCGTTCGTGGAAATCCCGCCGGAACTGCTCGAACCGGCCCTCGGCGATGGCCGCGCGCATGGCGGCGGTCAGGGCCTGGAAGAAGGCGATGTTGTGCCAGGACAGCAGCACCTGGCCCAGGATCTCCTCGGCCTTGAACAGGTGGCGCAGATAGGCCTTGGAATAGTCGCGGCTGGCCGGGCAGTCGCTGGTGGGGTCCAGCGGGTCCTCGTCCTCGGCGTAGCGGGCGTTCTTGATGTTGATCGCGCCGTCCCAGGTCCAGGCCTGGCCGTGGCGGCCCGAACGGGTGGGCAGGACGCAGTCGAACATGTCAACGCCGCGATAGACCGCCTCGACCAGGTCGATCGGCTTGCCCACGCCCATCAGATAGCGCGGACGATCGGCGGGGAGCATGGCGGGCGCGTAGTCCAGCACCTCGCACATGGCTTCATGCCCCTCCCCGACCGCCAGCCCGCCCAGGGCATAGCCGTCGAAGCCGATCTCCTGCAGCAGCTCTGACGACTCCTGGCGCAGGTTTCGGAAGGTCGAACCCTGCTGGATGCCGAACAGCGCCTGGGTGTCCCGCGTCCCGAAGGCGGCCTTGGACCGCGCGCCCCAGCGGGCCGACAGCTCCATGCCTTCGCGAGCGCGCTTCTCCTCAGCCGGCCAGGCCACGCACTCGTCCAGTTGCATGACGATGTCGCTGCCCAAGAGGTCGGCCTGGATCTCCATCGAACGCTCGGGGCTGAGCACGTGCTTGGAGCCGTCGATATGGCTGGAGAAGGTGACGGCCTCTTCGGTGACCTTGCTGATCCCCGACAGGCTCATCACCTGGAAGCCGCCACTGTCGGTCAGGATCGGCTTGTCCCAGCGCATGAACTTGTGCAGGCCGCCCAGGCGCTTAACCCGCTCGGCCGTCGGCCGCAGCATCAGGTGGTAGGTGTTGCCCAGGATGATGTCGGCCCCGGTGTCCTTGACCTGATCGACCGTCATCGCCTTGACCGTCGCGGCCGTGCCCACCGGCATGAAGGCCGGCGTGCGGATGTCGCCGCGTGGGGTCTTCAGCACGCCCGTGCGGGCCGCGCCGTCGGTGGCTTTGATCTCGAAGGGAAAGGCGACCATCAGGCTTGCTCTGGCCCATTCTCGTTTGTGGGGGCGCGGAACAGCAGGCTGCCGTCGCCATAGGAATAGAAGCGATAGCCGGTGGCGATCGCGTGTTCGTAGGCCGCCCTCATCGTGGCTTGGCCGGCGAAGGCGCTGACCAGAATGAATAGGGTCGACTTGGGCAGATGGAAGTTGGTCATCAGCCCGTCGGCGGCGCGGAAGCGGTAGCCGGGCGTGATGAAGATCGCGGTCTCGTCGGCGAACGGTTTGATCACGCCGTCCTCGTCCGTGGCGCTTTCCAGCAGACGAAGAGACGTGGTGCCGACGCAGACGATGCGGCCGCCAGCGGCGCGGACCGCGTTCAGGGAGTCGGCGATCTGGGGCGTCACCTCGCCGAACTCGGCGTGCATGCGGTGTTCGGCGATCACGTCGGTCTTCACCGGCAGGAAGGTGCCGGCCCCGACATGCAGGGTGACGAAGTGCAGGCTGACGCCCCTTTCCTTCAGCGCCTCAAGCAGTTGGGGCGTGAAGTGCAGGCCAGCCGTGGGGGCGGCCACCGAGCCGTCCTCGCGGGCGTAGACGGTCTGGTAGTCGGCGCGGTCGCGGTCGTCCTCAGCCCGCTTGGCGGCGATGTAGGGCGGCAGCGGCATCTCACCATGGGCCGCGACGGCTAGGTCAAGGTCGACGCCGGAGAAGTCGAAGGCCAGTTCGATCTCGCCGCCCTCGTGCTTGGCTGCCACGGTGGCATCCAGCATGCCGGCCTGGCACGCGCGGTCGGCGTCGTGGCCAAAGGCGATGCGGTCGCCTTCCTTCAGCCGCTTGCCAGGACGCATGAAGGCGATCCAGCGGTCGGGGGCGACGCGCTTGTGCAGGGTGGCTTCGACGGCCACCGGCGATCCGTCGCCGCCGCCGGTCTCGCGCGCGGCCCGACGCCCCATCAGGCGAGCGGGGATCACGCGGGTGTCGTTGAACACCAGGGCGTCGCCCGGGCGCAGGAAGTCGGGCAAATCGTGCACGATCCGGTCTTCCAGGTCCTGGCCTGGACGGACGACCAGCAGGCGCGCGGAATCCCGCGGCTCGGCCGGCCGCAGGGCGATCGCCTCGTCGGGCAGGTGGAAATCGAAATCGGACAGGCGCATGGGGCGGCTTCAAGGCCACGGCGGGACGACCAGGTCAAGCGTCCAGGCGAGGTCGCGTCCGGTCAAGCATGGATGGACAAGGCGCGTCTCGCGCCGCCATTCTGTTCTCGACGCTTCGCGGGGGGGAACCATGACCGTCACGATTCAGCCCCTGTCGGCGCTCTGCATCTGTCTTTGCCTGGGCGCTTGCAAGCCGGCGACCGAGGTCAAGAAGCCGGAGACGTCGCCCGCGCCGTCCACCGCCCCGGCCGCGACGCCGCCCGCCCCGGTGACCTTCTCCCACGACCCCGCGCTGGACGCTTTCGGCTACTACTTCGCCGATGCGGATGTGCGGTCGGGTCCGCTAAAGCTGGTGTCGCTGAACATCGGCCAGCCCAGCGACTTCACCGACTGGGAGGCCGGGAAGCGGCCGTCCACCTACGCCCCGATCTTCCTGGCCTTCGACGATGTCACAAGCCCCACGGCCGAGAACGAGCTAGGCCAGACCTACCACACGGTCTCGGTCCGGGTGTTGCCGACGGCCTACCGCGTGGATGATCGCGAGATCAGCTTCCACGGCGTGGATCCTCGCCTGGGCCAAGTGGACTTCACCGGCGTCTTCGACCTGAAGGCGCTGGCCGCCGCCAAGGCCGCCGGCCCCGGTCCGGCGCGGACGGTTCTCAGGGGCGAACTGCGGATCGGCGCCCGCCAATTCCGCGATATCGGCTTCCAGTACTTCGGCGGCGACTAAGCCTGGCGCGGACGTCATGCGGTCGTGCTAAGGCGAGGCGATGCGCCTGATCCTCAACCTCGCCAGCCTGTTCCTCCGCGGCACCGCCCTGATGCTCGCCCTGATGGGCGCGGTCGCCGGCCTGGCCTGCCTTGGCGGCGCGTTCAGCGACCGCCTGGACGTGTTCGCCCACGCGGCCCCCATCTGGCTGGCCAGCGCCTTGGCGGGCCTGGTTTTGGCGCTGGCGGTTTCGCGCGAAGGCGAACGCCGGGCGCTCGCCGGAATCGCGGCCACCGGGATCCTGTCGATTCTGATCCTCATGGCGCCGGAACTGCTGTCCACCTTGCGTCCGCAAGAGAAAGCGACCGCTGGCGGCAAGCCGCTCAAGCTGGTCCAGTTCAACCTCTGGGCCGACAATCACGAGCCGGAGAAAACCGCCGCATGGATCCTGAAACAGAACGCCGACGTCGTGATTACGGAGGAATCAGGTGGAGCTGCCTGGCCGGTCCTGACCTCCCTCAAGAAAGCCTACCCGTACAGAATTACCTGCCGCGCCAGATATGGTTGCGACACCCGCATCTTCAGCCGCTGGCCGATCGTCGAGCAGCACGGATTCTATGAGGACGACAACGGCCTGGTGGGAGCGTGGGCCACGCTCCGCCACCCAGACGGCGACTTTACGGTGGTGGGAAACCACTTCGCCTGGCCGATCCCAGCCGGCCGCTGGCAGTCACAGAGCCGCTCGCTGACCCAGGCGGTCGCCCGCTTTCCCAAGGACAGCCTGATCGTCACTGGCGACTTCAATTCAACGCCGTGGTCTTGGAGTCTGCGTCGCCAGGACAAGGCCCTAGGCCTGACGCGTCGCACCCGGGCCCTACCCTCCTGGCCGACCGGCGAGTTCTCCCGCGTGACCAGCGCGCCCTTCCCCATCCTGCCGATCGACCACGTCTACGCCGGCAAGGCCTGGGAGACGGTCAAGGTCGAGCGTGGACCGGTCCTGGGCTCGGACCATCGGCCGATCGTGGTGACCCTGGCGCGCTAGCCGCACGAAAAAGGGCCCCGGTCTCCCGAGGCCCTCGTTCCGTTCAGCGTCGGCGGCGCGCTTAGGCGTCGGCGGCGATCTTGGCGCTGAGGATCTTGCCCGGATTGCGCGGCGGCTCGCCGGTCGGCAGGGCGTCGACGTGCTCCATGCCTTCGACCACCTGGCCCCAGACCGTGTACTGGTTGTCCAGGAAGGTGGCGTCGTCGAACACGATGAAGAACTGGCTGTTGGCCGAGTTCGGATCGGGGGTGCGGGCCATCG
>Ga0102591_1000933_pt1 | contig 45694 bp, 36 predicted proteins | sample AraplaCol_mCL_r2_2_FD_76860 | JGI IMG/M metagenome (GOLD analysis project Ga0102591, IMG submission 76860) | Arabidopsis root microbial communities from North Carolina, USA - plate scrape MF_Col_mCL_r2 (SPADES assembly) (version 2) | ecosystem: Host-associated > Plants > Roots > Endosphere...
GGGCAAGCACAAGGTGATCGACACCAGCGGCCGTATCGACAAGTTCCAGAAGCGTTTCGGCAAGCCGGCGGCGCCGTCTGCTGCCTGAGCTGTCGACACTGCTGCATGAAAACAACGGTCGCCCAGGCGGCCGTTGTTTTTTTTTGCCCGCGTGAACCCTGCTGCCGGATGAACGGCGGTTCAGTTTTTGCCCCATCCGCGGAAACACAGTGTCCATTCCAGCCCGGTCCGGCGCCGCCAGCGCAAGCCCGGACAGGGCGCGGCAGGCGTTGGTCTACGACTTCCGTCCTAGGGCATGGCAAATGTTGCTGTGCGATAATGACGTGATCCACAGCACAGGTTGTGGACTTCATTCACGTGCCCGCCCCATGCGCTTGGGTGGGCGCCTTCCCCTGAGGAGCGCACACAGTGTCCGATCTTGATCAGGTCACGCTCAACGCCGGCGAAAAGTCGGTTGTTCTGCCTGTCATCAAACCCACGCTCGGCAACGATTGCGTCGATATCGCGAAGCTGACCAAGGAAACCGGTCTCTTCACCTACGACTCCGGCTTCACCGCCACCGCCAGCTGCAAGTCCGCCATCACCTATATCGACGGTGACAAGGGCGTGCTGCTGTATCGCGGCTACCCGATCGAACAGTTGTCGGAAAAGTCCAGCTACGTCGAAGTGGCTTACCTGCTGATCAACGGCGAGCGCCCGAGCGCCGAACAGCTGAAGGCCTTCACCGATGAGCTGGCGGCCGAAGCCAACGTCGACGCCTCGATCAACGCGCTGATCGCCAGCTTCGACAAGGACGCCCATCCGATGGCGATCCTGGCAGCGGCCATCGCGCAGCTGTCGGCGAAGTACCACGCTGCGCTGGACCTGTCCGACGCCGAACAGCGCCGCCAGTCCGCGGTGCGCCTGATCGCCAAGGTCCCGACCCTGTCGGCGCTGATCTACCGCCACGGCAAGGGCCTGCCGGCCAACAAGCCGGACACCTCGCTGGATTACGTCAGCCGCTTCCTGAAGCAGACCTTCGAGTCGGCCGATGGCCAGTACGACCTCAACCCGGACGTGGTCAAGGCACTGGACCTCCTGTTCATCCTGCACGCCGACCACGAGCAGAACGCCTCGACCTCGACCGTGCGCCTGGTCGGTTCGACCGGCGCCAACCCGTATGCGTCGGTCGCCGCTGGCGTCACCGCGCTGTGGGGTCCGGCCCATGGCGGTGCCAACGAAGCCGTGCTGAAGATGCTGGAAGAAATCGGTTCGGCCGACAACGTCGAATCGGCCGTGCTCAAGGCCAAGGACAAGACCTCCGGCTTCCGCCTGATGGGCTTCGGCCACCGCGTCTACAAGAACTTCGACCCGCGCGCCAAGGTCATCGGTGAGATGACCAGCAAGGTGCTCAAGCAGCTGGGCGTGCAGGATCCGCTGCTCGACGTCGCGGTCAAGCTGGAGCAGGCCGCGCTGCAGGACGACTACTTCGTCGCCCGCAAGCTGTACCCGAACGTGGACTTCTACAGCGGCATCATCTACAAGGCGCTGCAGATCCCGACCGAAATGTTCACCGTCATGTTCGCCCTGGGCCGTACCTCCGGCTGGGTCGCGCATTGGCTGGAACAGCAGGTCGACCCGGAAATGAAGATCGGCCGCCCGCGCCAGGTCTACACCGGCAGCGACGTGCGCGATTACGCGGGCTGATCCAACGCCCCGCGTCGCCTGGAAAACACCTCCGCAAGGAGGTGTTTTTTTTTGTCCGTGCCATCGCCCGCCGTGGGCGACATGCAGCGACGCGTTCGCCACGAACATGCTCGGAATGCTTGCGATGCCGCGGTATCGCGCGCGCTGTCGCAGATCGTGGTGGCGTGCGCCGGGTTTAAGAATGGTTGCGTGTGGGCGCAGGGCGCCGCTGCCTACCTTGATCGGGTCGCCAGCCCTGCGTGCAGGGCGCAACGACAGCCTCATGCGAGGTGCATTCCAATCAAGGGAGACAAACTCATGTTCCGCACTCTGAAGCAGGCCGCGCTCGGCCTGGCGCTGGTTACCGCCGCACTGTCCGCCCACGCGGCCGAAGCGCACATCACTGTCTGGGCCAACGTCGACCCGACCCTGTCGCTGCTCAAAGCCGATGGCAGCGTGCTTCCCGATGCCGTGCAGATGCCCTACCGCGCCGGGCAGGGGCTCGGCAGCTGGAGCGAGCGGGTGCGCGTGTTCTCCAACGACACCAGCCTCGATGTCGACGTGCGCCTGGCCGAACCGGCCGTGCTGATGCCCAAGGTCACCGCGGCCGGTGCCGTCGACGTACCGCTGGCGGTCAGCCTCAATGGTCGCGAGCTGGGCGTCGCGCCGATCGCCTTTACCGCCGACCAGCTGTTCCTGGGCGCGATTCCCGGTGCCTCCATCGAAATGCCCTTGACCGTCGCCCAGGCCACGCCCGGTCCGATTGCCGCCGCCGGCCTGTACGACGGCCCGGTCAGTCTGGTGCTCGTGCAGCGCGCCAGCAGCCTCTGACCGACCACGCCTGCATCGGCCCCTGAGCGGTCGGTGCAGGCCCCTTCGCCATGCGCATTCCTGCTCCCGCCCTCGTCCGGCCGGCGGTGGCGCTCGCCCTGCTGCTGGCCGCCCTGGTCGCGCAGGCGAGTCCGGTGCCGGCCGGTTTCGAAGACCTGGTCACCGGCCAGCGCGAACGCCTCGACGTGCGCGCGTTCGGCCGCTCGGCCGGGCTGTGGCCCGCCTGGGTCACCCTCGACCACATCCAGCTTGAAGACCCCGCGCCGGTACTGGCCGCGCTGGGCCTTTCCCTGTCCGCCCAGCAGGCCCTGCTGCCGGCACTGTCGGCGCCGTTGCCGCGCGACAGCCACCTGGCCTGCGTCCACGCCCAGCCACAGCCCGGCTGCGGCTGGCGCGCCCCGTCCGAGGATCCCCAGCACGTGCATGCCATCTTCGACGAAGGCGACAGCGCCCTGCTGCTGTTTCCCGCACTGCGCTGGCTGCCGCGCGGGCCGGCGGCCAGCGACGGCCTGCACGCGCCCAGCGAGCAGGCCGAGAACGCGCTGCTGCACCAGCAGGGACTGACCCTCAGTGGCGATGGCCGCGCGTACGCGCTCAACGCGCATGGCAGCGCCGTGCTCGGCGTGCTGCGCAGTGGCCACCTCGGTGGCAGCTGGAACTACGCCCGCCATGCCTGGTCCGGGCAGGCCAGCCGCGACCGTTTCCAGGTCGATGACCTCTACTACCGCCACGACCTCGCACGGCGCCACTACCTGCAGGTCGGGCGCATGGACCGGCGCAACCTGGCCAGCCCGCAGGGTGGGCAGTTCGGGCTGGGGCTGCTTCCGCTGGAACGTTTCGACGGCGTCCGCGTGGGCACCACCCAGGCCTACGTCGATGTCGACGCCAGCCCCGGCGGCGCGCCGCTTACCGTGTTGCTGTCGCGACCTGCGCGCGTGGATGCCTTCGACGGCGACCGCCTGCTGCAGACCTTTTACCTGCCGCCCGGGGTCAGCGACCTGGACACCCGGCGGTTTCCGGCGGGCAGCTACGACGTCACCCTGCGCATCCACGAAGACGGCCGGCTGGTGCGCAGCGAAACTCAGCCCTTCGTGCGTGGCCAGGACTGGGGCCAGCCCGGGCTGCAGTGGTTCGTGCAGGGCGGGCGGCAACGCGCGCCCGCCAGCGAATTCGCGTCCAGCACGCTCCAGGCCGGACTGCGGCTGCCGCTCGCCCGCCAGCTCGGCATGAGCCTGGGCGTGGCCCGGGTCAATGAGCGCCGCCATGCCGAACTGCGGACCGGGCTGCGGCACCGCCTTGGCGCGCACGACCTGCAGGCCGAAATCGGCGTCATCGCGGGCAGCGACGGCAGCCGTGGCGACCAGCAGCAGCTCAGCGTGCGCAACCGCGCGTCCTGGAACCTGTACCGGCAGCGCATGCGCGGCGCGCGCTGCGGCGTGCACACGGCAAGCGACCACGACCGTCGCGGCTGCGCCAACGCCGTCACCGCCTCGCTCAGCCTGCCGCTGGCCGGCGGCAGTCTCTACCTGGGCCATACCCGCCGCCGCAGCGGGCTGCCCGAGCGGCCGGGAGTGCCTGTGGCGCTGGCGCCGACGTCGCGCAGCGTGCAGGCCAGCTACAGCCACACCCGCCAATGGCGCGGCATGAGCATCAGTGCCCGGTTCGGTGTCTGGCGCCAGGCTGGACCGCATCACGACCAGGGCGCGCAGCTCGGCCTCACCCTCTCGCGCCTGCGGCACGCGGCCAGTGCCAGCCTGCTGGGCAGGATCGGCATCGACGCGCGCCACCAACGCCACGACGATCCGGAGCGGAGCCTGCGGCTGGCCCAGTCGTGGCGACAGGAGCAGGATGGCAGCGCACGCGAGGCCGGTGCCGAGCTCAGCGTGCAGGACACCGGCGCCGCCGACGTGCTGCTGGCGCTGCGCAGCGATACGCCGCTGGGGCATACCGCTGCCGTGCTGTCGCGGCAGTGGCGGCCGCGCGCCACCGGCTACAGCCTCAGCCATGGGTCGGCGCTGGCGCTGTCGCCCCGTGGACTGTTCTGGGGTAGTGGCAGCGGCGCCGATGCGGGCGTTGCGGTGAGCGTGGCGCAGACCGAGGCGTCGGCGCTCGAAGGCGCCGCCGCCGAAGTACAGGCCGGTGCGCAGCGACGCCAGGTGCTGCGATTCGGCCAGCGTCGCCTGCTGCCGCTGCCGGGCTACCAGCGCCACCGCGTGGACGTGCACGATGCCGCCGCGCACCTGCAGGACGCCGACGTGCGCGTCGCCCGCCCCGGCACCGCGCACCGGCCGTTCCTGCTGCCGGGCCGGGTGATCGCGCTGCCGGTGGGGGTGGAGGCGACTTACGCGTACATCGGCAGCGCCCGCGATGCCGCCGGCAGCGCACTGGCCGGTGCGCGCATCCTCAACGCGGCACTGCCGCCGCTGGGGCAGGACGGCGGCTTCATCGCCGAGTTCGCGCAGCGCCAGCAGGCGTTGTACCTGCTGCTGCATGGCCAGCTGCTGCACTGCCCGCTGCAGGTGCGCGAACAGCGCAGCGTGGTGCTGCTGGTGGGGCAGGTCGCCTGCGCGCCGCTGGCGCGCGATGCGTTGCCGGCCGCCATCTCCCGGCAGCCGCGGGTACGACGGCTGCTCGACGAGGCGCTGCCGATCGCCCTGGGCAGGCCGTGATCCCGCGCCTGTGCCGATCGTGCGCGGTGCTGCTGGCCCTGCTCGTGGTGCCGGCCCTGCCGGCCCTCGCACAGCGGCCACCGGTGACCGTTCCTGCGCCGGGCACCACGGTCACCACGCTCCGCCACGCCTTCGACCGCGCCGCGCCGCTGCCGCTGTCGCTGTGGGCGCCGCGCACCGTGCTGGGCTACCAGGAGGTCCTGCACGGCCACGGCCGGCTGCACGTCACCTGCACCGACACCCCGGCGCGCGGTCGCTGTCCGCGCAGCGACACGGGCGAGGGGCCCGGCGTGCGTCGTCCGATCCAGCTCGAATTCCACGAACAGCGCAGCGGACAACGCCGGGAAATCGGCGTCGTCGGCTGGCTGGAACGGGTGGAATGGGAGCGCACCTGCAGCGAGGACTACTGGGAGAAATCCGAATACCCGCTGTGGACCTCGGCGGTGCGCGAGTGCCACGTCGAGCCGGCTGGAACCGCCGCCACGCTGCAGCTGGACGCGGCCGATCTTGGGCTGCTGGTGGCGGGGCGCTGGCACGCCGAACTACACCTGGACGTGCGCAGCGGCGTGGGCGGTGCCGTGCTCGGCCGGCATGTATTCGCCCTGGAAGTCACCGTCACCGATCCCGGTCGCGCCGCGATCCACCTGCCCGAGCATGGCGGTTCGGCCGCGCAGATGGACCTGCAGCTGCAGCTGCGGACCCAGCCGCCGCCGGCCAGCGTGGGCGGCGAGGCGGTGCTGGACATGTGCCTGTACGACGGCATGGGCTCGACCAGCAGCGAGCTGGTGCTGATCGCGCGCGATGGCGGACCGGCGGTGCCGGGACGCCCGCCGCAGTTTTTCTCGGTCTGGCACCAGGGCGGTGGCCGTGCGCCGCACGACCGCATCGACTACCACCTGCAGGTGCTGCATGCCGGCGCCCACCGCGCGCTGCTGCCCGGCGCGCACACCCGCCTGGACGGCATCGACAGCGCCGACCTGCGCCCGGTGCTGCTGCCGGGCATGGACCAGCCGGTGCACTGCGTGCCCACCCCGCTGACCTTCGCCACTCCCCGGGTTCCGGCCGCCGACAAACGCGACGGCCGCTACCAGGGCGATCTCACCCTCGAGATGCGCCTGCCCACCCGCCGCCCCTGACGTTCGCCGAGATCCCCATGCGCCTGCTTCGCCTCGTTGCCGCCCTGTTGTTCCTGCTGCCTGCCGTGCCGGTGTCGGCCAACCTGGACGTGCACCCGATGCGCGTGCATGTCGAGGCCGGTCGTACCACCAGCATCCGCGTACACGCCCAGTCGCCGCGCACGCAGTACGTCCGCGCCACGGTCAAGCGCGTGGTCGCACCGGCCACCGAGGACGAACACGAAGTCGACGAGCCCGCCGGTGCCGATGCCGCGCTGGTGGTCACACCGGCCATGTTCGCCTTGGCCGGGGGCGGAAGCCGGCTGGTGCGGGTGATCGCGCTGGCGCCGGTGGAGCAGGAGACGGCATTCCGGGTGTACTTCGAAGGCGTGCGCGGCGACGACCCCGAGGCCATGCCGGCACCGGCGCCCACCGCCAGCGCCACCATCGGCGTCAGCCTGGTCTGGGGCGTGCTGGCCAACCTGCTGCCTGCTGCCGGGGAGGTCTCCATGCACCTGGAAGGCGACCACCTGCACAACCGCGGCACGTTGCGGCTGGGCATCCGCCGGATCGAGCACTGCGTTGGCGACGCCTGCACCACCCATGACATCGACCGCAGCGTCTACCCCGGCGGTGCGCTGACCCTGCCGTTCCAGCCCGGCGCCGGCGCGCGCCTGCGCGTGGACTACCGGCTCAGCCGCGACGGCTACCGCGAACACCAGCAGATCCTGCTGCCCTGAGAGGAAATACCATGCAAGTTCTTTACCGCTCGCTGTTGTTGATGCTGCCTGTCAGTGCCGTGGCCACACCGTTGCCGGCGGCACCCGGCAACGCGGAGGGGGTGCAGGGCGACGCGCTCGCCTCCCCTGCGGCCCGTGCGCTGTCGTTCGCCGGCGGACTTGGGGTCGGCGTGGGCGTGGCCGGGGTGTTCGGCCGCGCGCAGGTCCGCGACCGCGTGGTCCATTGCGAGGCGCCGGCACCGGTGTCGATGTCCCCGCCGGGGTGGGACGATGCGCTCTGGCAGGTCGACCAGAATGACCAGCGGATCGCACGCAACCGGCTGGACATCGACCTGCTGCGCGACGGCGTGCAGGGCGTCAGCGCCGACCTCAGCGACGTGGTGCGCTTCGACAAGGATGCCACCGTGCACCTGCGCGGCGCGCGGCTGCTGGCCCTGGGCGCCGGTGAGATCAGCGCGGAAAGCCAGCACGCGGTCAATGGCGCACAGCTGTTTGCCGCCGAAGCACGGGTGGCCGCACTCGAGTACGTCCAGCAGTACTTCAAGGTCGGGTCCGACGAACTGAGCCTGCCGGCGCATGCCGGGTTCCTGGCTACCGCGATGGGCGCCGATGCCCGCGCCGTCGCCAACGGGTCCACCGCCTACGGCAGCTACGCCACGGCGCTGGGCCACAATTCGGTGGCCCTCGGGCGCGCGGCGATCGTGCTTGAAGGGGCCGCGGACGGGTTCGCGCTGGGCACGCGCTCCCGCGTGCTGGCCGAAAACGGCATGGCGCTCGGTGCCTCCACCCAGGTCTGGGAGGGCGCCCATGACAGCGTGGCGCTCGGCTTCGGCTCGATCGTGCAGCGCCCGTGGGAAGTCTCGGTGGGCGGGCAAGGCCTGCGCCGGCGCATCACCAATGTCCTGCCAGGCATCGCCGCCGATGACGTGGTGTCGCTGCGGCAGCTGACGGACATGGCCAGCGTGCTAGGCACCAGCATCAACGCCGAAGGCGGCGTGCGCGGCATGCGCTTCGCGGTGCAGGGCAAGTGGCACGGCACCGTGGCCGGGGCGCTGGATGCGCTGGATTACGCGGTGAGCGCGGCACACCGGGCGCTGGGCGACATGGGCGAGCAGGTCGACGCGCTCGCCGCGCAGAACGAGGCCAGCCAGCCCTCCAGCGTGGCCGAGGCCGCCGAGCCGATCACGGCGTCTGCGGACACCACCCACCCCGCAGCGCCGCAGGCCGCTGCCAGCGCGACCGCCGTCGCGGCCGACGCGCGTGCGGTCGAGCCGGCCGCTGCGGCACCGCCGTCGGCAGCGCCACTGCCGCCGGTCGACACCCGCGCCGTGGACGACGCGGTGCAGCGCGCCAACGCGTACACCGATCAGGCCCTGGCCGGCATCGACCGCCGCTTCGACCGCCTCGACCAGCGCATGAATCGCATGGCGGCGATGAGCAGTGCGCAGGCCGCCATGGCCATGAACACTGCGGGACTGCCCACCTGGAACCGGCTGGGCGCGGGCGTCGGCCATGCCGACGGCGAATCGGCCCTGGCGGTGGGTTACCAGCGCGTACTGGACCGTCGCGCCACCACCAGCGTCAGTCTCAGTGGCGCCTTCAGCCAGGGCGGCGAAAGCAGCGTGGCGATGGGCGTGGGCATCGGCTGGTAGACCCTGCGCGGCGCGTGCTCAGGGGCCGTCCAGATAGCCCCTGATCTCGTCCTCGGCCAGCAGGCTGCGCAGCTGCGCGGCCGAGGCCCGCCGCATCGGCTTCTCGTCGATGCTCGACAGCGGCGGCTGGCGCAGCGCGTCGTAGGGCAGCACCGCCACGTCGAAGGTCAGCCCTTCGGCGGAGAACACCCACACCGGCACGTCCATCGTGCGTTCGCGGTCCAGGCGCAGGCGGCGCATTCGCGACTCGGCCGGGATGCGGTGTTCTTCCAGGAACCGCTGCACGGCATCGGCGTCGTCGCTGTGCAGCTGCAGCTGCACTGGGCTGTTGGCGTCGGCGGTGCCGTCCAGCACCGGTCCGCACAGGCGTGGTGCGAAGCCGTGCAGGAATTCCAGCGCACGCAGGCCGGCTTCGCGGCGTTGTCGCAGCTGCGTGCCATGCCCGGGGCCGGCGAACAGGCGCTGGTACTCGCGCAGGGCGTCTTCGATCTCGGTATTGCGCGGCAGCGAGGCATCGTCGTGGATGCCCAGTCGCCCCGCAGCTTTCAGCTTGGCCTGGTGGTAATCGCGGATTCCGCCTTCGGCCATCAACCGCGCCGCCTCGTGGGCAAGCCGGTGGCGGCGTTCGCGGGTCTGGCTCTCGGCATGCTGACGGGCCCGATGCATGAGCGGCTCCCCCTGTTACGACCTGCCACCGAATGTACACCGATCATGTGACATCGATGTGGTGCCGGCCATCGGCCGGCACCCTTGTCCCATCAAAAAATATCGAACGCCGCGTCGTCGGCCTGCGGGGTCTGGGTATTGAAGTCGTACTCGGCCAGCTTCTCCATGTCCTCGACCTTGACCCACTCGGTAGCGCCGTTGAGCGTCGCCTGGACCATCCCGGTCGGCGGCTCGTTCTGCGCGATCGGCGTGTCCTTCAGCGCCACCCGCATGTAGTCGATCCAGATCGGCAGCGCGGCGCGGCCGCCGTACTCGCGGTAGCCCAGCGAACGGAAATCGTCGCGGCCCACCCATACGGTGGTGGCGTACGGGCCGCCGAAGCCGGAGAACCACGCATCGCGATGGTCATTGGTGGAGCCGGTCTTGCCGCCCACGTCCTCGCGACCGAGCACCTTGGCGGCCGTGCCGGTGCCGCGCTGGACCACGTCGCGCATCATCGAGACCAGCTGGTAGGCGGTGCGCGCATCGATCGCTCGCGGCGCGGTGCGCGCATTCGGGTCTACCGGCGCGGCCGGCTCCGCCGCCTGCTGCGGCTTGGCCGGGCCGGCCGGCGCAGGTGCGGCAGCGGCACCGAAGTTGAAACCGTCCACTACCTGGCTCACCGGCGCCCCGCCACTGGTGCCCACGCATTCGCGGCAGGCCCGGGCCGGGTTTTCCTTGAACACCAGGTTGCCGTCGCGGTCGCTGACCTGGTCGATCAGCCAGGTGTCCACGCGCGAGCCGCCGTTGGCGAACACGGCATAGCCGCGCGCCACCGACAGCGGGGTCAGCGAAGCGGTACCCAGCGACATCGACAGGTTCGGCGGCAGCTCGGCTTCGGCAAAGCCGAATTCGCTGATGTACTTGCGCGCGTACTCCACGCCCATGCCATCAAGCAGGCGCACCGACACCAGGTTGCGCGACTGCACCAGCGCTTCGCGCAGGCGCATCGGGCCACGGAAGCCTCCGCCGTCGTTCTGTGGCTGCCAGGTCTTGCCGCGGCGGTCGCGGAACACCACCGGCGCATCGAGCACGATCGAGGCCGGGTTGAAGCCCTTGTCGAACGCCGCGGCGTAGATGAACGGCTTGAAGCTCGAACCCGGCTGGCGACGCGCCTGGGTGGCGCGGTTGAACTTGTTGCCGGAGAAGCTGAAACCGCCCACCAGGGCCTTCAGCGCACCGGTTTGAGCATCCAGCGATACCAGCGCGGACTGGCCGCGCGGGATCTGGTCCAGCAACCACTCGCCTTCCTTCTCGCCGGCGCGCACGCGGACGACGTCACCGCGCTGGACCAGCTTGGCCGGGCTCTTGCCGGTCCACTTGGCGGCCGAGGCGGGCAGCACCACCTCGGTACGGTTGGCCAGCACCACCGTGGCGCTGCCATCGGCGCCGGTGCCGGCCACGATGGCCGGCAACAGCCCGGACTGGCCATTGATACCGCGCAGGTGCGCGGCCAGTGCGGCCGCATCATCGCCCGCGCCCAGCGCCACCTGCTGCTCCACCCCGTGCCAGCCGTGGCGGTGGTCGTAGGCCAGCAGGCCGTCGCGCACCGCCAGGTTGGCGGCGGTCTGCATCTCGGCGTTGATGGTGGTGGTGACGTGGTAGCCCTTGTTGAGCACGTCGCCGCCGAAGCGGGCGATCATCTCCTGGCGGACCAGTTCGGCCACGTAGGGGGCCTCGACCTGCAGCGGGGGCTCATGCGCGCTGGCGTGCATCGGCACGGCCTTGGCTGCGTCGGCCTCGGCCTGGCTGATGAAGCCCAGGTTGGCCATGCGCTGCAGCACGTAATAGTCGCGGCGTTCGCGGGCGCGCTCGGGGTTGCTGATCGGGTTGCCGCTGGAGGGGAACTTGGGGATGCCGGCCAGCGAGGCCATCTCGTCCAGGCTCAGCTCGCCCAGCTTCTTGCCGTAGTAGAACTCGGCCGCCGCGGCCACGCCGTAGGCGCGGTTGCCGAAGAAGCTCTTGTTGAGATACAGCTCGAAGATCTCGTCCTTGCTCAGTTCCTGCTCGATCTTGCGCGCCAGCAGGATCTCGGCCAGCTTGCGGGTGTAGCTGTACTCGGAGCTGAGGAAGAACTGGCGGGCCACCTGCTGGGTGATGGTCGACCCACCCGGGACCCGCTTGTCGTTGGTGGTGGCCAGCAGCCAGACCGCGCGGCCGATGCCCTTGTAGTCCACGCCCCCGTGTTCATAGAAGCGGGCGTCCTCGGTGGCCAGGAAGGCCTGCTTCAGGCGCTCGGGGACCTCCTTCATGGTGATCGGGGTGCGCCGGGACTCACCGAACACCGCCATGAGCTTGCCATCGGCCGCATAGACGTACATGGGCTCCTGCATCTCGATGTCGCGCAGGGTCTGGACGTCGGGAAGACGGGAGGAAATGGCGTAGTACAGGCCCCCGGCGACCGCGGCGCCGATCAGTGCCAGGACCAGGAAGGCGACCAGCAACCAGCGCAGCCAGCGGCGAAGGCGAGTCATCAGTGTCAGATTCCGATTGCGAATTTCGTGGCCGCAGAGTATAGATTACGCAAGGGAACGGCTGGGGTTGTTCCCGGGGAGAGCATTTCGGTCACCGTCAGGGGACGGGTGAAACGTGTCGTAAGTACACGTTTTGCACGTTGATGGTTGCGAATTGCAAAAAAAACGTTATTAATGCGCGGGCGCAAGTTTTGCGTCCAAGTGCCCGTCGGCAGGGGAGAAACCGTGGGGCTTATCCCAAAAAGCCAGTCGCCGCTTATTGGCGTCGACATCAGCTCGACTGCAGTAAAGCTCTTGCAGCTTTCCCGCAGTGGCAATCGTTTCCGCGTGGAACATTACGCTGTGGAACCACTACCGCCGAATGCGGTGGTGGAAAAGAACATCGTGGAAGTGGAGGCCGTGGGTGAGGCCATCCGCCGCGCGGTGAACCGTTCAGGCACCAAGGCCCGGCATGCCGCCGCCGCCGTGGCCGGCTCTGCGGTCATCACCAAGCTCATCCCGATGCCCGCTGACCTGGACGAGAACGACATGGAAGCCCAGGTCGAGCTCGAAGCGGTCAACTACATCCCGTACCCGATCGAGGAAGTGAACCTCGATTTCGAGGTGCTGGGGGCGATTCCCAACAACCCGGAAATGGTCCAGGTGCTGTTGGCGGCGTCGCGGTCGGAGAACGTGGAGCTGCGCCAATCGGCGCTGGAGCTCGGTGGCCTGACCGCCCGGGTGATGGACGTGGAGGCCTTCGCGGTCGAAAACGCCTTCGCGCTGGTGGCCAGTGAACTGCCGATCGCCAGCGATGGCGTGGTCGCGCTGGTCGACATCGGTGCCACCATGACCACCCTGAACGTGCTTCGTGGCGGGCGCAGCCTGTACAGCCGCGAACAGGTGTTCGGTGGCAAGCAGCTGACCGACGAGGTCATGCGCCGCTATGGCCTGACCTACGAGGAAGCGGGCCTGGCCAAGCGCCAGGGTGGGTTGCCGGAAAGCTACGAGATGGAAGTGCTCGAGCCGTTCAAGGAAGCCACGGTCCAGCAGATCAGCCGCCTGCTGCAGTTCTTCTATGCAGGAAGTGAGTTCAACCGGGTCGACCACATCGTGCTGGCCGGCGGTTGCGCGGCGCTGGCCGGTCTGCCGGAGATGGTGGAGGAACAGCTGGGCGTGGCCACCGTGGTGGCCAATCCGCTGGCGCAGATGACGCTGGGTCCGAAGGTGCAGGCGCATGCCCTGGCCCAGGACGCCCCGGCGCTGATGATTGCCACCGGTCTGGCGCTGAGGAGCTTCGACTGATGGCAAGAATCAATCTATTGCCCTGGCGCGCCGAGCGGCGCAAGCAACGCCAGCGCGAGTTCATGACCATGCTCGGCTTTGCGGCTATCGCAGGCGTGGTGCTGTCGGCGCTGATCTGGTTCTACTACGACCGCCAGCTCAGTGGCCAGGAGGACCGCAACGCGTTCCTCACGGCCGAGATCGCACGGGTCAAGGAGCAGAACAAGGAAATCGACCGCCTGGATCGCCAGAAGGACCGCCTGCTGGCGCGAAAGAAGGTGATCGAACAGCTGCAGGCCAAGCGCTCGCAGATGGTGCACCTGTTCGACGCGCTGGTCCGGACCATCCCTGACGGGCTGGTGCTGACCGCGCTGAAGCAGGAAGGCGACATCCTCACCCTGGAAGGGCGCACCCAGTCCAACGCCCGGGTCAGCGCCTACATGCGCAACCTGGAAAGCTCGGGCTGGATGACCAAGCCGGAACTGTCGGTGATCGAAGCCAGGAAGCCGGAAGAAGAGAAGGACAAGCCGATCGGCCCTGTCTCGGACATTTCCGCGCTGCCGTACGTGTTCGTGGTCAAGGTGACGCTGCCCGCGCAGAGCGAAGCGGTCGACGGCATCGCGCCGGATGGCACCGTGGAGGCACCGGGCACCGACCCGAATGCCGCGCCTGCCGCTGCCCCCGCCGTGGCCCCGCTCGCGCCGGCGCCCGCAGGAACTGGCGCACCGGCACCTGCGCCGGGCACTGCTCCGGCACCGGCCGCTGACCCGGCTGCACCGGCGCCTTCGGGCAGCCGTATCGTTCCCGCCCCGGCAACGCAACCGGCGGCGTCCAGCACGCCGCAGAAGGGGGCCGCATGAGCCAGAAGAAAGTCAACCTGAAGGATCTGGACTTCAACAACATCGGCAGCTGGCCGCAGCAGGCGAAGATCGTCTTCTGCGCCCTGTTGACCGTGCTGATCGTCGTGCTTTCGTGGTTCCTGCTGATCAGTGGCAAGAGCGACGAACTGGCATCGCTGGAGCAGACCGAAGTCTCGCTGCGCGCCGATTTCGAGAAAGAGCAGGGCCGCGCGGTCAACCTGGAGCCGCTCAAGCAGCAGCTGGCCCAGATGGAGCAGGTGCTGCAGCAGATGCTGCGCCAGCTGCCCAGCAAGACCGAAATGCCGGACCTGATCATCGACATCTCGCAGACCGCGCTGTCCAGCGGCCTGGTCAACGAGCTGTTCCAGCCCGGTGAGGAAGTGCCCAAGGAGTTCTACGCCGAAAAGCCGATCGCCCTGCGCATGGTGGGCAGCTACCACCAGTTCGGTGCGTTCGTCAGCGGCGTGGCTTCGCTGCCGCGCGTGGTCATCCTGACCATGCACGACATCAACCTCAAGCCCAAGGACCCCAAGACCGGCATCACCGCGCGCAGCGGCGCGCTGGAACTGTCGGGCACGGTCAAGACCTACCGTTACCTGGACGACGTGGAAATGGAAGCGCAGGAGAAAGCGGCCGCACAGGCAGCAGGCCCGAACGGAGGCAAGCCATGAACCTGGCCAGCACCGCACGGGTATGTGGCCTGCTGATGCTGGTCCTGTTGGCGGGCTGCGCACGCAGCATCTCCAGCACGCCCGGTGACGCGCCCAACCTGGAAAAGTGGGTCGCCGACGTGCGCGCCCGCCCGGCACCGCCGCTCGAACCGCTGCCTGTCATGCAGCAGTTCGAGACCTTCGAGTACTCCGCGCAGGGGATGCGTGATCCGTTCACCGACGCCTGGGCCAACCCCCAGGCCGGCGGCTCGGGCCTGCGCCCGGATCCGAACCGCCGCAAGGAGCCGCTGGAAGCCTTCCCGCTGGACTCCCTGGACATGGTCGGTTCGATCGGCAAGGGCAGCGCACTGGTCGCGCTGGTGATGGCGCCGGACAAGGTCACCTATCGGGTGCGTCCGGCCGTCTACATGGGGCAGAGCGACGGCCGCGTGACCGGGGTCTTCGAAGACCGGATCGAACTGATTGAACTGGTGCCGGATGGCGCGGGCGGCTGGCTGGAACGGCCTGCATCGCTTGCGCTTGAAGATCAATGAATGATTATGGGGATAGCACGATGACCTTTTCCAACGCCATGCTGCAGCGTCCCGACCGGCGCCCGAAGCTGATCCACCTGTGCGCGCTGGGAGTCGCGCTCATGGTGGCCAATGGCACCCTGATGGCGGCCACGCCGGCCGCTGCAGCCACGACCCAGGGGGTCGGCCCCGCGCCGGCCGCCGCACCGGCCTCGCTGGCGGTGTCAAAGATCGATTTCAAGCGCGGTGAAGACGGCAGCGGCCGGCTGATCCTGCAGTTCGATGGAAAGGGCGCCAATCCGGACCTGCGCAGCCAGGGCAACAGCGTCGTGATCGACGTGGGCAACGCGACCCTGCCGGCGAACCTGCAGAAGTCGATCAACGTGGTCGACTTCGCCACGCCGGTGCAGCGCATCGATCCCAAGCCGTATGGCGGTGGCACCCAGCTGGTGCTGGACACCAACACGGCCTTCGAGTCGCTGGCCTACCAGACCGGCAACGAGTACGTGGTCGAGATCAGCGCCCGCAAGAGCGCCCCGGCCACCGGTGCGATCAACGCCACCACGGTGACCCAGGCGGCCACCGCGGTCGCGCAGCGTGGCTACAGCGGCAAGCCGGTGACCTTCAACTTCCAGGACGTGCCGGTGCGCACCGTGCTGCAGTTGATCGCCGAGGAGTCGAACCTGAACATCGTGGCCTCCGACACCGTCGAAGGCAACGTCACCCTGCGCCTGGTCAACGTGCCGTGGGACCAGGCACTGGACATCGTGCTGCGGGCCAAGGGCCTGGACAAGCGTCGTGACGGTGGCGTGGTGTGGGTGGCCCCGCAGCCGGAGCTGGCCAAGTTCGAGCAGGAGAAGGAAGACGCCCGCATTGCGATCGAGAACCGCCAGGACCTGATCACCGATTACGTCCAGATCAACTACCACAACGCCGCGCAGATCTTCAAAGCGCTGACCGAGGCCAAGGGTATCGGCGGCAGCGGTGGTGGTGGTGGCAGCGGTGGCGGTTCCGGCGGCAGCTCGCAGGAAGACAGCGGGTTCCTGTCCTCGCGTGGCCGCCTGGTCGCCGACGAGCGCACCAATACCTTGATGATCAGCGACATCCCGAAGAAGGTCGCGCGCATGCGCGAGCTGATCAACGTGATCGACCGCCCGGTCGACCAGGTGCTGATCGAGAGCCGCATCGTGATCGCCACCGATACCTTCGCGCGTGAACTGGGTGCCAAGTTCGGCATCACCGGCAGCCGCGACAACGTGTACTTCAGTGGCAACACCAGCACCAACCACGAAAACGTCACCAGCGACGGCGAGAACGCGACCGAGTACCAGGAAGCGCTCAACGAGTGGGCTGCCGGTGGCGGTACCGGTCCGATCCCGGTTCGTCCGCCCCGTACCATCAACACCGGTGGCCTGAACTGGAACCTGCCGGTGGCCGCGGCCAGCAACCCGGGTTCGCTGGCACTGTCGATCCTCAACGCCGGCTACCTGCTGGACGTGGAGCTGTCGGCGATGCAGCAGGAATCGCGCGGTGAAGTGATCTCGAACCCGCGCGTGGTCACCACCAACCAGCGCGAAGCGGTGATCAAGCAGGGTAAGGAAATCGGTTATGTCACCATCACCGGCGGCACTGCCGGCCAGGCGGCCACGCCCAACGTGCAGTTCAAGGAAGTGCTGCTCGAACTGAAGGTCACCCCGACCATCACCAACGACAACCGCGTGTTCCTGAACATGGCGGTCAAGAAGGATGAGGTCGAAAGCTACATCGTGCTGGAAGGCTACGGCCAGGTTCCCTCGATCAACCGCCGCGAAGTCAACACCGCCGTGCTGGTCGATGATGGCCAGACCGTGGTGATCGGTGGCGTGTACGAGTTCACCGACCGCAACAGCGTCAACAAGGTGCCGTTCCTGGGCGACGTGCCCTTCCTGGGCAACCTGTTCAAGAAGCGCAGCCGCAACAAGGACAAGGCCGAACTGCTGGTCTTCGTCACCCCGAAGGTGCTGCGCGTGGCCAAGACCAACTGAGTCGCTGATCCAGCACACGGTGGTAAGCAAGGATCCGGTGCCCGCAAGGGCGCCGGATCTTTTTTTGGCTGTTCGTTCCCCGGGAGCGGTTCAGGGCAGGGCAAGGGCGCCGCGCTATCCTGCCCCATGGCCCAGGCACACTGCTCCGGTTGCACCGCGCAATGCTGCCGGCTTACTGCCGTGCTGGCGCCGTCGGAGTGCGTCCCTTCGAATCTGACCACCGAGATTGCCGATGGCGTGCTGGCCATGGCCAAAAGCCCTGACGGCTGGTGCGTGGCGCTCGACCGCGAAACGATGTCCTGCGGCATCTATGCGGAACGGCCGATGGTCTGCAGGCGCTTTGAAATGGCCGGCCCCTATTGCAGCGCCATCTTCGACGGTGCAGGACGGGCGTAGCCGCGTTCAGGCAATCTTGATCCCGCTGCGCGGCCAGCCCTGCCATCATGTGCGCGGAACCTTACGCCTGTTGCGTGGGTCAGATGGACGCCATGAACCTGCCACCCCCCATGCCCGCAATCGACCCCACGCCCTTCGTTGACACCCCCGAACACGACCGCCTGCATGCCGGCTTCCGTGCATTGCGCGACTCGCTCGCGGCCGAGATCGTCGGCCAGGACGCGCTGGTCGAGCGCCTGCTGACCGCACTGCTGGCCGATGGCCACCTGCTGGTGGAAGGCGCCCCCGGGCTGGCCAAGACCACCGCCATCCGTGCACTGGCTGCCCGCCTGGAGGCCGACTTCTCGCGGGTGCAGTTCACCCCGGACTTGCTGCCCGCCGACCTGACCGGCACCGAGATCTGGCGGACGCAGGAAGGCCGCTTCGAATTCGTGCCCGGCCCGATCTTCCACCCCATCCTGCTGGCCGACGAGATCAACCGGGCCCCGGCCAAGGTGCAGTCGGCGCTGCTGGAGGCCATGGGCGAGCGCCAGGTCACCGTGGGCCGGCATACCTATGCGCTGCCGGCGCTGTTCCTGGTGATGGCCACCCAGAACCCGATCGAGCAGGAAGGCACCTTCCCGTTGCCCGAAGCCCAGCTGGACCGGTTCCTGATGCACGTGCGGATCGGCTATCCCGACTCCAACGCCGAAGCCGAGATCCTGCGCCTGGCCCGCGAGCGCGCACGTGATGCGCTCGGCACCGCGCCGGCGGCGCCGGCGCGCATGCCGCTGGACGACGTGTTCGCCGCCCGCCGCGCGGTGCTGTCGCTGCACATGGCGCCGGCGCTGGAGCGTTACCTGATTGAACTGGTGCTGGCCACCCGCGACCCGGGCCGCTATGACCCGGCGCTGGCAAAGCGCATCGCCTGGGGTGCCAGTCCGCGCGGCTCGATCGCGCTGGAGCGCTGCGCGCGGGCACGCGCCTGGCTGGCCGGACGCGACTTCGTGACCCCCGAGGACGTGCGCAGCGTCGCCCCCGACGTGCTGCGCCACCGCGTGCTGCCCAGCTATGAAGCCACCGCCGAAGGCTGGGATGGCGAGCGGCTGGTGGCCGAGCTGCTGGCCCGCATCCCGGTGCCTTGAGATCCGCATGACTGCCCCGGATGACACTGCTGCCGATGCGCTGGCGGGCAACGGCGTGCAGCCGACCCTGGCCGAACTGGTTGCCTTGCGTCGCAGCGCGCACCGGCTGGCACCGGCGCGACGCGGGCGGCTGGCGCATGCGGGGCAGGCACCCTCGCCGATGCGCGGGCGCGGCATGGAGTACGCGGAATCGCGCGAGTACGTCGCCGGCGATGACGCGCGGCACATCGACTGGCGGGTGACGGCCCGCACCGGGCGTGCGCATACCAAGCTGTTCCAGGCTGAACGCGAACGCCAGACATTGCTGGTGGCCGATACCGACCCGGTGCTGTACTTCGGCACCCGGGTGCGCTTCAAGTCGGTACAGGCCGCGCGGGTCGGTGCCGTGGCGGCGTGGCTGGCACAACGCCAGGGCGACCGCCTGTCCGCACTGCGCGGCAGCCGCAGCGAAGCACCGATCCCACCGGCCGGCGGTACGCGGGGCGTGCTCCGCGTACTCGATGCACTGACCCGCTGGTACGCCGCGCCCCCGCCCGACGACGCCGGCCTCGACCACGCACTGCAGCAGGCCGCGCGCGTGCTGCGCCCTGGCGCGCGCGTGGTGGTGCTGGCCGATCCGGCGCGCGCGGCCGCCATCGACATTCCGCGCTGGACCGCGCTGGCCATGCACCATGAAGTGCAGCTGATGCTGCTGGCCGATCCGCTGGAGCTGGCGCCGCCGGATGGCGTGCTGCCGTTCCTGTCGCAGGGCCGGCAGGTGGTGCTGGACCTGCACGATCGTGCCGTGCGCGAACACTGGCACGCCCGCTTCGTCGAACCGCTGGAAGCGCTGCAGCGCAGCCTCGGCGCCCGCCGCATCCAGGTGCACGTGGTCAGTACCGATGACGCCAGCGACTGCTGGTTGGGACCGCTGCCGTCGGCGGTGGTTGCATGAGCGCGGCCACCTCGCTGCCGCTGCGCGATGTGCACCTGCCGCCCATCCCGTCCTGGTGGCCGCTGCCGTTGGGCTGGTGGCTGGTGCTGGCGGCGCTGGCGCTGGTCATGCTGTTGGCCTGGGCGTGGCGCGCGCATCGACGGCGCCAGCAGCGGCGCTGGCTGCGGCTCTTCGACACGACGGTCGATGCGGCGCAGCACGGCACTGCCCAGATAGCCGCAATGGCTGAACTGCTGCGCCGCGCCGCGCGCCGCCGCCAACCGGGCGCGGAACTGCTGCAGGGCCAGGCCTGGCTGGAATTCCTGGATGCCCCCGGCAGCCGCGCCTTCTCCGACGGCGATGGACGCCTGCTGCTGGACGGGGGCTACCGTCGCAGCCTCGACGCTGCCGACGTGCAGCGCGTGCGCGACCTCGCGCGCGCACGCTTCCTTGAGCTGATCAGCAGGCGCGGCCGATGATCCCGGGCCTGTCTTCCGTGCTGCCGTGGCTGGATGCCCTGGCCTGGCCGTGGGCGTTGTTGGCATTGCCGCTGCCGTGGCTGATGCGCTGGTGGCCACGCCGCAACGCAGCGGCGCCCGCGCTGCGCGTGCCGTATGCCGCCGGTGCGCTGGCCGAACTCGGCCAGGCCAGTGGCGTGGCCGGCTGGCGGATCGGGCGGCTGCTGCTGTGGCTGGCCTGGGCCTGCCTGTGCGTGGCCATGGCCCGGCCGCAGCAACTCGGTGAACCGGTCACCCCGCCGCAGCAGGGCCGGCAGATGATGCTCGCCGTGGACGTCTCCGGCAGCATGAGCGAACCGGACATGATGCTGGGCAACCAGGTCGTGCAGCGTCTGTCCGCGGCAAAAGCGGTGCTGGCCGATTTCCTCGACCGCCGTGCCGGCGACCGGGTCGGGCTGCTGATCTTCGGCGAACGTGCCTACACGCTGACTCCCATCACCGCCGACCTCACCACCGTGCGCAACCAGCTGACGGACAGCGAAGTCGGCCTGGCCGGCCGCGACACCGCCATCGGCGATGCCATCGCACTGGCGGTCAAGCGCCTGCGCGAACAGCCCGAAGGCCAACGCGTGCTGATCCTGCTGACCGACGGCGTCAGCAACGCTGGCGTGCTGCAGCCGTTGCGCGCGGCCGAACTGGCCAAGGCCGAAGGCGTGCGCGTGTATCCGGTGGCCTTCGGCGGCGACGGTGGCATGAGCCTGTTCGGCGTGCAGATTGCCGCCGGCGACGACCCGGTGGACGAGGCCACGCTGCGCCGCATCGCCGAATTGACCGGCGGCCGTGCGTTCCGCGCGCGCAACACCGACGAACTGGCGGGCATCTATGCCGAGCTGGACCGGCTGGAGCCGATCACCGCCGCAGGCGCGGCGGTGCGTCCCTATATCGAACGTTATGCGTGGCCGCTGGCGCTGGCCATGCTGCTGGGTGGGCTGGGCTGGCTGCTGCCGAGGCGCTGGGCATGAATACCCTCTTGAACCACGTGCATCTGGCGCGCCCGGCACTGCTCTGGGCGCTGGCCGCGCTGCCGCTGATCGCACTGCTCTGGACCTGGCGCCGCCGGCGCAGCAGCGTCTGGCGGCAGAACGTGGATGCGCACCTGCTGCCGCACCTGCTGGTGGCCGGCGGGCGCCGCGCCTGGAGCGGGCTGGCGCTGCTGTTGCTGGGCTGGACACTGGCCGTGGTGGCCCTGGCCGGCCCGGGTTGGCGACAACTGCCGCAGCCGCTGTGGCAGGCACCGGCGCCGCTGGTGGTGGCGCTGGACCTGTCCTCGCGCACCACCGCCACCGACCTGCCGCCGTCGCGCCTGCTGCAGGCGCGGGCCAAGCTGGCCACGCTGCTGCGCGAGCGCAGCGGCGGGGAAGTGGCGTTGCTGGCCTACGCCGACGATGCGTTCACCGTTGCACCGTTGACCGGCGACGCCGCCAACGTGGCGCTGTACCTGGATGCGCTGGCCCCGGACGTGATGCCACGCGACGGCCAACGCGCCGACCGTGCGATTGAAGCGGGGGTGCTGTTGCTGCAGCAGTCCGGCGCCAAGGGCGGCGATATCCTGCTGCTGACCGACCGTGCCGATGACGCCGCACGTGCTGCCGCCGCTGCCGCCAAGGCGCAGAACATCCATGTCTCGGTACTCGGACTCGGCACTGCGGCCGGTGCTGCGTACCGCAGCGGCGATGGCCAGATCGCGCGCGCGCAGCTGGAGCCGGACACGCTGCGCGCGGTGGCCGATGCCGGCGGTGGTCGCTACGCGCCGGTGGCCGACGACGAAGGTGATCTGAAGGCGCTGGGCGTGCTGACCCCGCGCGCCAGCGCCGGCGAGCAGCAACGCCGCGAAGGCGAAGGCCTGGCCTGGCGCGACGAAGGCTTCTGGCTGCTGCCGCCGTTGATGCTGCTTTCGCTGTGGGCTTTCCGTCGCCGTGGCGTGGCGGCCGTGGCCCTGGTCTGCGTGATGCTGCCACTGGCCATGCCCGCGCCCGCGCAGGCCGCCGAACGCAACTGGTGGCAGCGCGCCGACCAGCGCGACCAGCAGCGCGTGGCCGAGGGGGTGGATGCCTACCGGCGCGGTGATTTCCAGGCGGCGCAGCAGCAGTTCGAGGGCGTGAACGACGCCGAGGCCCGCTACAACCTCGGCAACGCGCTGGCCCGGCAGGGCCAGTACGACGCGGCGATCGCCGCCTACGACCAGGCGCTGGCCCTGCGCCCGGGCATGCCCGACGCGGTGGCCAACCGTGCCGCCGTGGATGCCGCGCGCAAGCGCAAGCCGCCACCGGGTGGCGGGCAGCAACCGCAGCAGCAACAGCAGAAGCAGAATCAGTCGCAGCAGTCCCAGCAGCAACAGCAACAACAGCAACAGAAACAGGACCCCTCCTCGAAAGGCGAGCAGGGCCAGCCCAAACCGGGGCAGGGCACGCCGCCGCAGGACCGGCAGGCGGGCAAGCCCGATCCGGCCGAACAGGCACGCGCCGATGCGGCCCAGCGCGAGCGCATGCGCCAGGCGTTGCAGAAACAACAGGCCGACGCAGGCAGCACCCCGGCGCAGCGCCGCGAGGCGAATGAGACGCCGCAGCAGCGCGAGCAGCGCCAGGCGGTCGAAGCGTGGATGCGGCGGGTGCCCGATGAACCGGGCAACCTGCTGCGGCAGAAATTCCAACTGGAAAGCGAACGCAGGAAACGGGACGGACAATGAGCGCAGCATCCCCCACGCAACGTTGGTGGCGCGCCTGCGCCTGGCTGCTGCTGGGCGTGAGCAGCCTGGCCCAGGCCCAGCCCCGCGCGTGGCTGGATCGCGATGCGATCAGCGACACCGACACGGTCACGCTCAATATCGAGACCGATGCCGGCGCACCGGATTACGCGCCGTTGCAGGCCGATTTCGAGCTCAGCGGCCAGACCAGCAGCCGCCAGGTGCAGTGGAGCCAGGGCGCGATGCAGTCGCGCTCGTTGTACGGCGTAGCGCTCAGCCCCCGGCGCAGTGGCGTGCTGACCATTCCCGCGCTCCAGGTGGGCGCGGCGCGGACCGCGCCATTGCAGTTGACCGTGGCCGCCAGTGCCGCCGCCACGCCCGCCGTGCCCGGCAACGCCACTGCCTTTGTCGAAATGGAGGTCGATGACGCCAGCCCCTACGTGCAGCAGAGCGTGGGCGTGGTGGTGCGCCTGTACTACGCTTCGCAACTGCTGTCGGGCGAACTGGGCGTGGATGCGCCCGAAGGCGCCTCGATGCAGCGCGTCGGCGAGGATCGCAGCCTGGTCCGCGAGATCAACGGGCGGCGCTACAACCTGGTCGAGCGCCGGTACCTGCTCATTCCCGAGCGCAGCGGGCCGCTGGTGCTGCCCGGCGCGCGCTTCAACGGCCGCAGCGCGGGCGGCTTCTTCGATGACCTGTTCGGTGGCGATGGCCGGCTGCGCGCCAACGCGCCCGACCGCACCCTGCAGGTGCAGGCACAACCCGACGCCGCACCGCAGCCGTGGTTGCCACTGCACGACCTGCGCCTGCGCTACACCGCCGCGCCCACCCGCGCCCGCGCCGGCGAGGCGGTCACGGTGGTGGTGGAGGCGGTGGCCGACGGCGCCACCCGCGCGCAGTTCCCCGAACTGCCGCCGCTGGATGCCGGCCCGGGCGCGCAGGTGTTCGCCGAGCCGCCGCAGTACGACGAAACCTTCAACGGCAGCACCCCGCGCCTGACCCTGACCCGCCGTTATTCGGTGGTGCCACGCCAGCCGGGCACCCTGGTGATTCCCGGCCCGCGCATGGCCTGGTGGGATGTGCGTGGCCGCCAGGCGCGTACCGCCTCGCTGCCCGACCTCAGCCTGGCCGTGGCCGCCGGCGCCCCGGGGACGGCGCCGCCGCCGACCGCGCTGGATACCACCTCGCCCTTGCCCGGGACCACCGCCACGCCGTCCGACGCCGTCACCGTGGCGGCCGCGGCCAGCCGCCCCTGGGGCTGGATCGCGGCAGCGGCCGGCTTTGCGGCGCTGTGGCTGCTGACCCTGGCGTGGGCGTGGCGGCGCCGGCGCGTGGCAGCGCCCGGCGCATCCCACGCGGCGGTGGGGCCGGCTGCCTCCGCACAGGTCCCGTCGCGCGGCGAGCTGCGCCGCGCCCTGGACCACGAAGGGCTGGACGAGATCGTCGCACTGCTGGGCAGAATGGGCGGCGTACACGGCCTGGATGCCGTGCTGGCGCGGCTGGCCGACCCGGCCCAACGGCAGGCCCTGAGCGACATGCAGGCCGCGCGCTGGAGCCGCGACGGGGGCGATGCAACCCAGGCGCGACAGGCGCTGCGCCGCGCCTTCCATGACGGACCGCACTGGCAGCCGCCGCAGGCCGCAGAAAATACTGGGCTGGCGCCGCTCTATCCTTCGGGACGCTGAGCGGCCCCCGGGCCGGGTTGGCCGGCTTTGCTAAGCTCTTTCTCTAATTTTCAAGGAACACCGCTCCATGACTGAGGCCGCAACGACCCGGCAGAAGCTGCCATTGCATTGGAAAATGGGCATTGGCTTCGGGCTTGGCCTGCTGCTGGGGCTGATCGTGCACGCCGTCGGGCCGGGCATTCCCTGGCTCCCCGATGCCGCCCGCGCGGTGATGACCTACCTGACCACGCCGCTGTCGGGCCTGTTCCTCAACCTGATCTTCATGCTGATCGTGCCGCTGATCTTCTCGGCGCTGGTGATGGGCGTGTCGGAGATGGGCGACATCCGCTCGCTCGGCCGGATCGGCTGGAAGACCCTGGCCTACACCGTGCTGCTGTCGGGCATCGCGGTTGGCCTGGGCCTGGTGCTGGTGAACGTGCTCAAGCCGGGCGTGGGCGTGGACCCGGCCATGGCCCAGCAGCTGCTGCACGAGAATGTCGAGCGCAGCCGCGAGATCGTGGCCAACATCGGCGAACAGCCCAAGGGCATGGACATGCTGCTGTCGATCGTGCCCAGCAACGTGCTGGCCGCCGCCTCCAGCAACGGCGCGATCCTGTCGCTGATGTTCTTCGCGCTGATGTTCGGCATCGGCATGGTGCTGTCGCCGGATGAGAAGACCGCGCCACTGCGCAAGGTCATCGAAGGCGTGTTCGAAGTCTCGATGACCCTGATCAACCTGGTCATCCGCCTGGCGCCGTACGCGGTGGCCTGCTTCATGTTCAACCTGGCCGCGATCTTCGGCTTCGACCTGCTGATCCGCCTGGGCGCCTACGTGGGCGTGGTGGTGCTGGCACTGGCGCTGCACATGGTGGTGACCTACGGTGCGGCGGTGTGGCTGTCGGGGCGTTCGCCGCTGGCGTTCTTCCGCGATACCCAGGAGGCCACGGTGATGGCGTTCTCCACCGCCTCCAGCAACGCCACCCTGCCGACCGCGCTGCGTGTGGCCGACCAGATGGGGCTGCCGCAGAAGGTATCGCGCTTCGTGCTCACCGTGGGCGCCACCGCCAACCAGAACGGCACCGCGCTGTTCGAAGGCGTGACGGTGATCTTCCTGGCCCAGTTCTTCGGCGTGGACCTGAGCATCACCCAGCAGCTGATGGTGATGGTGGTCTGCATCCTGGGCGGCATCGGCACGGCCGGCGTGCCCTCCGGCTCGCTGCCCGTGGTGGCCATGATCTGCGCCATGGTCGGCGTGGACCCGATGGGCATCGGCCTGATCCTGGGCGTGAACCACTTCCTGGACATGTGCCGTACCGCGCTCAACGTCACCGGCGACCTGGCCCTGACGACGCTGGTGGCGAAGGGTGAGAGTGATGATGGTCACACTTCCGGGCCCGTCACACCCGGCAATTGATCGCGCACGGAATGCCATGGATACTGACCCCCGCGCATGGAAGGCGTCGGGGTTGGCGTCGTGCGGGGAAAGGAGTACTACAGATGAGGAAGTATCTGATCGCGGCCACGCTTGGCCTGCTGGCCTTCAACGCCAGCGCCAAGTCGGAATGCCCGAACTACAAGCAGGTCGGCAGCTATTTCGCGGGCCGTACGTTCACCAGCTGGGACGTGGTCCCGGTGAGCGCGGAGGTTGCCTACAAGCGGATCAAGATCGAAGGGGTGAAGTCGGGCCTGACCCTGAGGTCGGAAGACAAGGAATCGGGCCTGTTGATGTTCGAGCAGAACACGCAGGGCAGCAAAGGCCAGGTCACCCTGCCGTGGAACGTGGCCATTACCCCGGAAGGCCCGAACGCGTCCAAGGTCGAGGTCACCAAGCTCACTCCCGGTGGTTACATGACCGGCGAGAAGTTCCAGCGTGAGTCCACCTGCGCGGTGATCAACGCGGCCACCGGCGAAAGCTGACCGCCACGGCCGGATCCAAAGCGCCCCGCCTCGCGGGGCGTTTTTGTTGGTGTACGGCAGCCGTCTTCACGACCCTGACCGGCCTGACCCGGCCGGTGGACTATGGGACAATATGCCGCCCGCAGCTCCGCGGCCGCCTCCCGACCCCGACAGAATCATGACGCAGCCCACCCGCCGCCAGTTGGCCAACGCCATCCGCTTCCTTGCCGCCGACGCGGTCGAAACCGCCAAGTCCGGTCACCCCGGCATGCCGATGGGCATGGCGGATATCGCGGAAGTCCTCTGGAACGACTATCTCCGTCACAACCCGAACAATCCGAAGTGGTTCAACCGCGACCGCTTCGTGCTCTCCAACGGCCACGGCTCGATGCTGCAGTACGCGCTGCTGCACCTGAGCGGCTACGACCTGCCGATCGAACAGCTCAAGCAGTTCCGCCAGCTCGGCAGCAAGACCGCCGGCCACCCCGAACACCATGAAACCCCCGGGGTGGAAACCACCACCGGTCCGCTCGGCCAGGGCCTGGCCAACGCGGTTGGTTTCGCGCTGGCCGAAAAGCTGCTGGCCCAGCGCTACAACCGCCCCGAGCACGAGATCGTCGACCACCGCACCTGGGTGTTCCTGGGTGACGGCTGCCTGATGGAAGGCATTTCCCACGAAGCGGCCTCGCTGGCCGGCACCTGGGGCCTGGGCAAGCTGGTCTGCTTCTGGGACGACAACCACATCTCCATCGACGGCAACACCGCAGGCTGGTTCACCGACAACACCCCCGAACGTTTCGAAGCCTATGGCTGGAACGTGGTGCGCGGCGTCGATGGGCATGACCCGGACAGCATCAAGGCCGCCATCGACAGCGCGCTGGCGCAGGGCGACAAGCCGACCCTGATCTGCTGCCGCACCACGATCGGTTTTGGTTCGCCGGGCAAGGCCGGCAAGGAATCCAGCCACGGCGCACCGCTTGGCAAGGACGAGCTGGAAGCCACCCGCAAGCAGCTGGGCTGGAATTACGGCCCGTTCGAGATTCCCGAAGACATCTACGCCGGCTGGCGTGCCGGTGGGACCGGTACCCTGCGCCAGGCCGAGTGGGAACAGCAGTTCGACAAGTACGCGGCGCAGTTCCCGGCCGAAGCCGAAGAGCTGACCCGCCGTTCGGAAGGCGAGCTGCCGGCCGATTTCGTGGCCAAGGCCGACGCCTACATCGCGCAGGTCCAGGCCGAAGGCCAGACCATCGCCTCGCGCAAGGCGTCGCAGCTGGCCATTGAAGCCTTCGCACCGCTGCTGCCGGAACTGGTCGGCGGTTCTGCCGACCTGGCGCACTCGAACCTGACCCTGTGGAAGGCCAGCAAGTCGGTGGCCACCGACGACCCGAACGCCAACTACGTGTACTACGGCGTGCGCGAGTTCGGCATGACCGCCATTGCCAATGGCCTGGCGCTGCATGGCGGTTTCATTCCGTTCGACGCCACCTTCCTGGTGTTCAGCGACTACGCCCGCAACGGCGTGCGCATGAGCGCGCTGATTCCGGCGCACGCCATCCACGTCTACACCCACGACTCGATCGGCCTGGGCGAGGACGGCCCGACCCACCAGCCGGTGGAGCACCTGGCCTCGCTGCGCTACATCCCGAACAACGACGTCTGGCGTCCGTGCGATGCAGTCGAGTCCGCGGTCAGCTGGAAGTCGGCGATCACCCGCCAGGACGGCCCGAGCTGCCTGGTGTTCAGCCGCCAGAACCTGCCGCACCAGCCGCGCAGCACCGAACAGGTGGCGCAGATCGCCCGCGGCGGTTACGTGCTGGCCGACGCCGAAGGCGGCGTGCCGGACGTGATCCTGATCGGTACCGGTTCGGAAGTGGGGCTGGCCGTCGCGGCCAAGGCCGAACTCGACGCGGCCGGCATCAAGGCCCGCGTGGTCTCGATGCCGTCCACCGACGTGTTCGATCGCCAGGACGCGGCCTACCGTGAATCGGTGCTGCCGAACGCCGTGCGCAACCGCGTGGCGGTGGAAGCCGGCGTCACCGGTTTCTGGCGCCAGTACGTGGGCCTGGACGGTGCCGTGGTCGGCATCGACACCTTCGGTGCCTCCGCACCGGCTGAAGCGCTCTACAAGCACTTCGGCATCACCACCGATGCGGTGGTCGCCGCTGCGAAGGCGCAGCTGGCCAACTAAGCGCCAGCAACCGACGTAGTCCAGACGGCGCTTCCCGAAACGGAAGCGCCGTTTTCATTTGCGCGCCGGGCGCCGGGCGCCGGGCGATGGATCTGCCGTTGTTGGCGCGCGATGCGCGCCGCTTCAATGCCGGGCAACCCGTCGAGCGTTACGCGGTGCGCGCCAACCCAAGCCGCACCAAGCGCGCTTCCACCTTTTCGCCGAACGTCTTCGGTGCGTCCAGCCCCATCCGCTGCAGGTACACCACGTCGCCGTCGCCGGCCTGCTGGGTCAATGCGGCCAGTACAGTGCGCAGCTTGGCGCCGCGCGTCTGCGTGTTCTGCTTCAGCCAGCCCAATGCCTTGACCAGGTGCTGCTCCACCTCGGTGAAATCGCTGCCCAGCGGGTAGTCGGGCAGGGCGCCGGACTGGCGGAACGGCGCCAGCGACGCGCTGACCGCGGCGGCGGTATTGCGACGCGCCCAGTGCTCGGGCGCCACGAAGCCGGTGTCCAGTTTCTTCGAGGCTTTGGCGGTCTGCAGCAGCTCGGCCTGGAACGCGGCATCGGTGATGCCGGCCATGCCGACCACGCAGTCCTCGTCGGTCAGGTTGCGCAGGTCGGCGATGCCGTACTCGTTGATGTAGATGTCGCGCAGGTGGCGCGGGATCGTCGTGTGCCCGTAGTTCCAGCGCACGTTCGACTGCAGCCGGCCCTTGTCCTCGCGCACCGCGCGGAACATCAGCGCGCTGCGGGCCTCGGGCAGCGCATGGGCCATCGCCACGAAGTTGTACTGCCCGCCCACGCCCGACACCACGCGGCCGTCTTCCAGCGCGTCGGAAACCGCCGCACCCAGCGCGGTGGCCATCATGCACGAGTTGAAGAAACGCGCATGCCGGCGCTGCAGGCGTTCGAGCGTCTCATTGCCGCCGTACAGCTGGTTGATCTCGCTGATCCGGCGCATGCCGATCGCGCTGCGCTCCTGGTCCGGCAGCTCGCGCAGCCACTGGTAGAACTCCGGCGAGCCCAGGTAGAACGCACCGTGCAGGTACTCACCCTCGGCCTCGAGCGTGGCGTGGTCGATGGTCAGCGTGCTGCCGCTTTCGATCCGCTCCATCAGTGCCAGGTCGTCGTGCACCTTGCGCCGGATCACCCCGGTCTGCACCAGCCGGCGGAACCCTTCATTGAGCATTTCGCTGCAGCCGTACAGGCCGACCTCGAACGGCTCCAGCCCGCCACATTCCAGTACCGTGGGATGGCTGGCCAGGGTCGGGTCCAGCGCGTGCAGGATCTGCCGGTAGCGCGCGTTGTCGGTGTGGCGCAGCACCAGGGCATGGCTGATCGCATCGGCCAGCGTGCCGATGCCGATCTGCAGGGTGCCGCCGTCGCGCACCAGCGCGCTCGCGTACAGGCCGATCGCGTAGTCGGCATCGGTGACCGGCTGACGCGGCAGCCCGAACAGGGCCGGGTAGGGCGCCGGCGGGGTGATCACCAGGTCGAAGAACGACACATCCACCGTCGCCGACCCGCCCAGGTAGGGCAGCTGCGGATCGATCTCGGCGATCAGCAGCGGCCGCGGCAGTCCGCGCGCCAGCATCGCGTCGATCGTGTCCTGGGTGATGTCGTTGTTGCACGACAGCGACAGCCGCCGGTCGTCGGGACGCATCGCCACCTTCTGCACGATCGCATGCGGCGCGCGTTGTGCCACCGCGTCGGCGGCATGGGTGTAGTTGAGGCTGGTATAACCGCGCTGCGCCTGCGACGAGCCGAGCAGGGCGCCGGACTGCATGTAGAACTCTTCCACCTGCACGTGCGCCGGCAGGCGGTCGCGCACCATTGCGTCGGCATAGGCCAGGCGCGGGAAATCCTCGCCGAAGTGGCGGGCCGCGAACGGCGCCATGAAGCGCGCCTCCAGCCCGCCGCCCGGCTTGGGCGGGTTGAGCGACAACGCGGTGTAGATCTGCAGCGGGCGCGTCGGATCGTTTTCGACCCGCGCATACAGCGCATTGAGCAGCCGATGCGGCTTGCCCAGCGCCAGTGGCGCACCGATGCGCAGCGGCCCGTCCACGCGCTGCAACAACCAGTCGGTGGCCGCGTCCAGATCGGTGAGGTGCTCGGTCATGCGGTGCGTTCCTGCAAAGGCTTTCCGGCATTACAGCATTTCCGGTTTGAACGGCTCTCGACATGGGGGCTTGACACGGTGAAAGATTACGCGCGTAATCGGTTCGTCGATTACGGGTGTAAATGATGAGCCAGATCAGTGAAGCCGAAGCGGTGGTCATGGAAGTGCTCTGGAACCGGCACCCGCTGGGTGCCGATGAGGTGGTGGCCGCGCTGGCACAACGCGACTGGGCCGAGCCAACCATCAAGACCCTGCTCAACCGCCTTCTCACCAAGGGCGCGATCAGCGCCAGCCGAGACGGCCGGCGCTATCTCTACTCGCCGCTGCTGCAGCGCCAGGCCTGGGTCGCCGAACAGAGCAGCGGCCTGCTGGACAAGCTGTTCGCCGGTCGCGTGGCACCGCTGGTGGCGCATTTCAGCGAGCGCGGCGAACTGAGCGCGCAGGACATCGCCGAACTGAAGAAACTGATCCAGGAGCTCGACCATGACTGAGCTGCTGCAGGGCCTGGTGCAGGCGAGCTTGTGGTTGGCGCTGGCGGTGCTGCTGCTGGCCGCGCTGCGCCCGCTGCTGCGTCGCCTTGGGGGGCCGGCGCTGGTGTACCGCAGCTGGTGGCTGGTGCCGCTGGTCGTGCTGGCACCGTTGCTGCCGGGTGCTCCGCTGGCGCTGACCGATAGCACGCCGGTGCTGGCGCTGGGCACGGCACTGCGCGCGCCGCCGGTCCCGGACGATGCCCGGCTGTGGCCGCTGCTGCTGGTCGCGCTGTGGGGCGCCGGCGTGCTGCTGTGCGTGGCGGTGCAATCGCGGGCCCAGCGTCGCTTCGAGCGCGGGATGGGGTCGCTCCAGGCACGCGCCGACGGCACCTGGCAGGCCAGTGCCGACCCCGGGCTGCCGGCGCTGGTGGGCCTGTGGGCGCCGCGGGTGGTGGTCGGCCCCGACTTCGAGCAGCGCTTCAGTGCCGCCGAGCGCGACCTGATCGTGCAGCACGAGCGTCAGCACCGTCGCCATGGCGACCACTGGGCCAATGCCGCGCTGGCGCTGCTGCGCTGCCTGTTCTGGTTCCACCCGTTGCTGCCGTGGGCGACGCGCCGCTTCCTGTGCGACCAGGAGCTGGCCTGCGACGCGCGCACGGTCGACCCGCATCCGGCCCTGCGCCGGCTCTACGCCAACGCGCTGTTGAAGGCGCAGTTGGTCCACCCGGTTGCGCCCATGGCCTGCCACTGGCGCAGCCAACCGATGTTGAAGGAGCGTATTGCCATGTTGAAGGAACAGAAGCGTACGGGGATGCCGTGGTGGTCGGGGCAGGTGCTGGTGGTGGGGCTGTGTGCTGGAATGGCCGCCGTGGCGTGGGCCAGCCAGGGCGGGGCAGGCGGGCAGGGGGCACTCGCGGCCGATCCGGCCCCTGCGGCCTGGCAGCCCGCCAAGGCCCGCCAGATGGCGCCGCCGGTGTATCCGAAGGCCGCGTTCGACCAGGGCATTTCGGGCCGGGTGGTGCTGCGGGTGGAGGTGCGCGCCGATGGAACGCCGGGCGACATCCGCGTGCTCAGCTCACAGCCTGCCGGCGTGTTCGATGAGGTCTCCGTGGCCGCGGCCAGGCAGTGGACGTTCGACCCCGCGCAGCGGGACGGCAAGGCGGTGGCCGCCGCGCTGCAGATTCCGCTGACGTTCGCGATGAACGAGCCGGAGCCTGCCTCGTGAGGCAGGGCGCCGCCTGGCTGGCGGTAACCGCGCTGCTGGCCGGGTGCGCCACCACGCCGCAGCTCAGCACGGTGGACACGCGTGCCGAGAACGTAGGACACCAGCGCCTGCCACCCGCTGCCGGTGGGGGGGCCGGTGCGGTGCAGGCGTATGAGATGCGGCCGAGTGAGGGCTACCGCATGCCGCAGCTGTATGCCGGTCCCGACCCCGTCGTCGGCGCGCGCGACCCGCGCACCGAGCTGGCGCCGACCACAGTGTGCCTGCAGGTGGTGGTGGACGCGGAAGGCAGGGTGGAGCGCAGCGTGCCGTTGAGCGATCGCGAGGTCTGCAAGCCGGGCGTCGCGGCGGAGAACGCGCCCCTGTTGGCGGCCGCGCAGGAGGCGGTGGCGCAATGGCGCTACACGCCGGCGGCGGTATGCCATTTCGCTGCGGGCAAGGTGCCGGACAACCGTGGCGACTGCACCGCGGCCGAGCGGGTCGAGCCAGTAGCGGTGAGCCTGTTGTATGCGTTCACGTTCGAGATCGTGCACGGCCGGCAGGTAGTGGAGAGGCGGTAGCGCTATGCGCCGCCCTGGATGTTGGCTTTCACGGCGGGGTGCATCAGTTTCGGCTCGGGCAGGGTCGCGTCGCGCGCCTGGCGGGTGGCCACGAACGCGGCTTCACTGACACCGGCGTGCAGGTGGATGTTGTGGGCGCGCTGCGCGCCGATGGTGGTTTCGTTGGCGACGGGGCGGCCGTCCGGACCGTAGTCGTGGCAGATGAACACCCGGGTGGCGTCCGGCAGCGCGAGCAGGCGCTGGATCGAGCGGAAGAGCACGGCCGCGTCGCCACCCGGGAAATCGCAGCGGGCGGTGCCGCCATCGGGCATGAACAGCGAATCGCCGGTGAACACGGCATCGCCGATGCGGTACGCCACGCTGTCGCTGGTATGGCCAGGCACGGCAATCACTTCGGCGCTGATCTCGCCCAGCGCGAAGCGTTCGCCGTCGTCGAACAGGTGGTCGAACTGCGAGCCATCGGTCGGCATGTCCAGTGCATAGCGGGGCGCGAAGGTGCGCTGCACGTCGACGATTCCCTTGCCCATCGCCAGCCTGGCCCGTGGCCACTGCGACTTCAGCCGGCGTGCGGCGCTGATGTGGTCGGCGTGCGCATGCGTTTCCAGCAGCCAGCGCACGTCCAGGCCGTTCCCGGCGACATGCGCCAGCAACGGCTGCACAGGCGCGGCGTCCGTAGTGCCGGTGTCGGGATCGAAGTCCAGTACCGGATCGATCACGGCTGCCTGCCGCGTGGCCGGGTCGTGCACCACGTAGCTGAAGGTGTGGCTGTCGGGATGGAAGAAGCCTTCAACATGCAGCGCCATGGCCGTGTCCTCAGCGGTTGCCCAGGGTGTCGTTGAGCAGCACGGCCAGGCGTTCGCCGGCCAGGCGCAGCTCGCGTTCCGCCACCGGCAGGTAGGTGGCGGTGTAACCGGCATCCAGCGTGCGCTTGTCCGGGTAAACGCCAGGTGCAATGGCGATGCGGCAGCTGGCCTGCGCCCACTGCACCGCATCGGTGGCAATGGCCGAACGCTTGCCCACCTTCGGCTTGGGCAGTCCAGCCAGCCGCGCGGTGTAGGCGTCGTCGTCCAGTTTCAGGGTGTTCAGCAGGCCGCTGTCCCACAGCGAATGCAGGTTGGTACCGCGGCCGTTGAACTGCACCTGGAAGTCGTTGCCGCCCTTGTCGTGGCCGTAGCCGGCGTGCATCGGCTGGTGGATGTCGCCGACGAAGTGCACCACGAACTTCAGCGCCTGTGCGCGTTCGGCGTCGGAACGGCTGCGGTCGCCGAGGATGGCGGTCTGGGCCTTGAGCGCTTCGACCACGCAGTTGCCGTTGCGGCAGTTGCGTTCCACGTCGTACTGGCAGTCGTCTTCGCCGATGTTCACGTAGTGCCAGCCGGCGGAGCGCTTGCCCAGGCCAGGATCCTTGGCGCGCAGTTCGTCGGCCCACGGTGCAATGGCGGCCAGGGTCGGGGTGGGCTCGCTGGCCAGCAGCCGGACCACTTCGGCGCGGGCCTGCGGGGTGAGTTTCGGTTCGGCGACGCGGGCGACCAGGCGGTGGCCTTGGGCGCCCCAGGCCAGGGCGTCGGTGGATACCAGGGTGAGTGCCAGCAGCAGCAAGGACGAGGACAGCAGGGAGGCGATTTTCATCGCCCCATTCTACCGTGCGCAAAAAAGCCCCGGCTTGCGCCGGGGCAACGTCATGGTGCGAGGGGTGGTGCGCGGTGCGGTGCTGATCGTGCGATCAGAACTTGAAAACGTAGGCGACGCCGTAGGCGAGCGGGTCGATGTTGACGGTGCCGAGCTTCTCGCCGTTGAGCTTGACGTCGCTGTCGATGTCGATCCAGCGCACGTCGACGCGCAGGGCACCGTTGCTGCCGATGGCGAAGTCCAGGCCGGCGTGGGCGGCCAGGCCCCACGAGTCGTCCAGTTTCAGCGTGCTGCCGGCCAGCGCGCCGCCGGTTTCTTCACTGAAGAAGGTGGTGTAGTTGAGGCCGGCACCCACGAACGGGGACACCTTGCCGGTGCTGTTGAAGTGGTACTGCAGCGAGACCACGGGCGGCAGGTGCTTGGTGCTGCCGACGCGGCCCAGGCCGTTGATGTTGATGTCGTGCTTGAACGGCAGTGCGGCCAGCAGTTCGATGCCCAGGTTGTCGGCGATGAAGTATTCGCCGGTGATGGTGGGCTTGATGTCGCTGTCGACGTCGACCTGCAGGCCGCCGGCCAGGGTGCCGTTGCTGGACTTGGGGGCGACCTGGTGCACGCCGGCGGCAACGGTCCAGTCGCCCTTGGACTGGGCCATGGCGGGGCTGGCGGCGAGGACCAGGGCGGCGGCGAGGCTGGCGGGCAGGAGGAGGGAGGTGCTGCGCATGGTGCGGTCTCGTTGCGGGGGTGGAATGGGGCCAGTTTTCCCGCTTGCCCGTTGCGCTGCCTTGATCCGGATCAATCCGGGGATCGGGGTGTTGTAACCGCTTCCTGTTTCGATCCCGGGGGCCGGCCGGGGCCGGGCTTTGCTAGAATGGCGTCCCCTTACCATCGGCGCCGCACTGTGGCGGCTGCAGGAGCTTGTGAACATGGCAATCAAGGTTGGCATCAACGGTTTCGGCCGCATCGGTCGCAACGTGCTGCGTTCGGCCGTGCTGAATTTCGGCAATGACATCGAAATCGTCGCCATCAACGATCTGCTGGAGCCGGATTACCTGGCGTACATGCTGAAGTACGACTCGGTGCACGGCCGCTTCAAGGCAGACGTGGAAGTGTCGGGCAGCGACCTGCTGGTCAACGGGAAGAAGATCCGCCTGACCCAGGAACGCGATCCGGCCAACCTGAAGTGGGACGAGGTCGGCGTGGACGTGGTGATCGAATCCACCGGCCTGTTCCTGACCAAGGAAACGGCGCAGAAGCACATCGATGCGGGCGCGAAGAAGGTGATCCTGTCGGCGCCGTCGAAGGACGATACGCCGATGTTCGTGTTCGGTGTGAACGACAAGACGTATGCGGGCGAGGCGATCATTTCCAACGCGTCGTGCACCACCAACTGCCTGGCGCCGCTGGCCAAGGTGATCAACGACAAGTGGGGCATCAAGCGTGGCCTGATGACCACGGTGCACGCTGCGACGGCCACCCAGAAGACCGTGGACGGTCCGTCGAACAAGGACTGGCGCGGTGGCCGCGGCATCCTGGAAAACATCATTCCGTCGTCGACGGGTGCGGCCAAGGCGGTGGGCGTGGTCATTCCGGAGCTGAACAAGAAGCTCACCGGCATGAGCTTCCGCGTGCCGACGTCGGACGTGTCGGTGGTCGACCTGACCGTGGAGCTGGAAAAGGAAGCCACGTATGCGGAGATCTGCGCGGAAGTGAAGGCGCAGAGCGAAGGCGCGCTGAAGGGCATCCTGGGCTACACCGAAGACAAGGTGGTGGCGACCGATTTCCGCGGTGAAACCCACACGTCGGTGTTCGACGCCGACGCCGGTATCGCGCTGGACGGCACGTTCGTGAAGCTGGTGTCCTGGTACGACAACGAATGGGGCTATTCGAACAAGTGCCTGGAAATGGCCAAGGTCGTTGCTGCGAAGTAATCGCTGCGTACTGATGTTGAGAGAACGGCGGACTTTGGTTCGCCGTTTTTTTTTGGCTCTTCGGTTCTTGTTGCTTGGCGCGGGATCTTCGATCAGGCTGGTCGCGAGGGTGGGGGGCCCCGCCGCGGCCGGCAGGCCCCTATGCAAATGTCCCCCGGCGGCGGCCTGCGGCCGCCCCCTCCTCCTTTACTTTGCCAGGGACCTACCGGCCGCGACGGGGCTCGGCTTGCGGTTCGCAATGGAAAAGCGGAAGTCAGGGTGCCGACGCCGGTGGGGCGAGTGCGGGGCCGCCGTGCCCTTGTGGGCGAATTAAAAGGAGGAAGGGGGCGGCCGCAGGCCGACGCCGGGGGGAATTTGCCCACAAGGGCACGGCGGTCCCGTGCTCGATCCACCGGCAGCCGCGTCTGGATGAGCCCGTACATCCAATTCAGTTAGCATTGGCCCGCTGCCACCTGCGCCATGCTTCTGCTGGTGTTCGGTGGCGTTCCCTTGAGGATGACGCGGAATGGAAGCTTTGATTGTCCTGGCAGTACTGGTGCTGTTGGCCGTGCCGGTGTTGCTGATCGTGGCGCTGGTGATGATTTCCGGGCTGCGCCGAAGGGTGGCAGCTTTGGAGCAGGCCCGTGGCGACAGTGCCCAACCGGCGGCCCAGCCTGCCGTGAGTGCTGCATGGGAAGAGCGCCCTTATGCGCAGGCCCCCGTGGCTGCGCCGGCACCTGCGCAAGAGGTTCCGATGGGCGTTGCGGAGCCCGTGCCCGAGCCGTTTGTTGCGGCTGTGCGGGTTGCGCCGCCGCCGCTGCCTGCTGCCGCCGCTCCCGAGCCCGAGCCGTTCGTTCCGCCGCCGCCGCGGGGGCCGGACCTGGGCGAGCGTGTTGTCGGGACGATCAAGCGTTGGTTCACCGAGGGCAATGTGCCGGTCAAGATCGGCATGCTGGTGCTGCTGGCCGGCGTGGCTGCGCTGCTGAAGTACGCCAGCGACCAGGGCTGGCTGGATGCGCCGATCGAGCTGCGGCTGGCTGCGATTGCTGCCGGGGCGTTGGCGGGGCTGGTGTTCGGCTGGTTGCAGCGCGAGCGTCGGCGGCTGTTCGCGCTGGCAGTGCAGGGCGGGACGATCGGGATCCTGCTGCTGACCATTTTCGCGGCGTTCAAACGCTATGGGTTGATCGACCCCGGCCCCGCGTTCGTGATGAGCATCGTGCTGATCGCGGGCATCGGCGTGCTGGCGGTGGTACAGAATTCGCGCACGCTGGCGGTGCTGGGCATCCTGGCCGGGTTCATGGCGCCGATCTGGCTGTCCACCGGCAGTGGCAATCATGTGGCGCTGTTCTCGTACTACGCGGTGCTGAATGCCGCGATCCTCGCGATTGCGTGGTGGCGTCCGTGGCGTGTGCTCAATCTGCTGGGCTTTGCGTTCACCTTCGGCATCGGTACGTTCTGGGGCGTGCTGCAGTACAACGCCGACAAGTTCGCCAGCACCGAGCCGTTCCTGCTGCTGTTCTTCGCGTTCTACCTGGTGATTCCCGTCCTTTATGCGCGGCGGCAGCCGGCGGAGAAGCGCGATCTGATCGATGGCAGCCTGGTGTTCGGCACGCCGTTGATCGCGTTCTCGCTGCAGGCCGGCATGCTGCACGACGACCGCCTGCTGCTGGCGCTGTGCGCGCTGGCGCTGGCCTCGCTGTATGCCGGGTTGGCCTGGGCGCTGATCCGGCGCACGCGGTATGCGGCGTTGGGTCAGTCGCATGCGGTGCTGGCGGTGGGCTTTGCGACGTTGGCGGTGCCGCTGGCTTTGTCCGCGCGCGCCACGGCCAGTGTGTTCGCGCTGGAAGGCGCGGCGCTGGTGTGGCTGGGCCTGCGCCAGCAGCGCCTGCTGCCGCAGGTCGCCGGTGCGCTGCTGCAGCTTGGCGCTGCGTTCGGCTTCGTGGTGGGGGCCGATTACTGGTTCAACGACGCCACTGCCATCGCCAACCCGACCTTCATGAGCGGGTTGCTGCTGGCCCTGGCCGGGTTTGCCTCGGCCTTCAGCTACCGGCGTGCTGGCCGTGACGCGCCGGCCATCGTGTACTACCTGTGGGGCCTGCTGTGGTGGCTGGGGGGCGCCAGCCATGAGGTCACCCGCTTCGTTGCCTTCGACAGCCGCCCGGACGCGCTGCTGGCGGTGGTGGCGGTGACGGCGTGGATCGCGGCGGAGGTGCACCGGCGCATGCCGGCGCGCGCGCTGGTGTTCACCACGTTGGCGATGCTGCTGTGCGCGTTCCCGCTGGCGTTGTGGCAGGTGGATATCCATCGCCAGCCGTTCGCCGGCTACGGTGCGCTGGCCTGGGCGGTGTTCGCCGTGCTCGGCGTGCGCAGCCTGTGGTGCCTGCGCGCCGGCCAGGACCGTGCCGCCGTCGCGGCACAGTTCATCTGGTGGCTGCTGTGGCCGACGGTGGTATCGCTGGCCGCGTCGTGGCTGGCCGAACGCTTTGAACTGGCGCAGGGCTGGGCGCTGGCGGCGACGTTGCTGCCGTGGCTGGCGGTGGTGTTCGTCGCGCTGCAGCGCTGGCATTGGCTGACCCTGCCGCTGGGCGAGCGCTTCAACGCCGCGCGCCCCGCGCTGCAGGGCACGTTGTTCGCGGTGCTGGGGCTGGCCTGGGTCGGCTTCCTGTTCGCGCCGGGCGCGGCGCGGCCACTGCCCTGGGTACCCGTGTTCAATCCGCTGGAGCTGGCGCAGCTGGCCGTGCTGGCGCTGCTGGCGCGCTGGTTGTGGCAGGGCGCGGCGCCGGCCGCGCTGCAGGTGCGCCGCGTGCCGGTGCTGGCACTGGCCGGCTTCGTCGCGCTGACCAGCATCACGCTGCACGCCGTGCATCACTGGGGCGGGGTGGCATGGAACGGTGTGCTGTGGTCGTCGACCCTGGCCCAGACCAGCCTGACCGTGGTCTGGAGCGTGCTGGGCGTGATCAGCTGGGTGTGGGGATCGCGCCGCGGGCAGCGCGCCCTGTGGCTGGTCGGCGCCGTGCTGATGGGCGTGGTGCTGGCCAAACTGGTCCTGATCGATCGCCAGCATCTGGGCAACCTGCTCGGCATTGCTTCGTTCATCGCCTACGGCCTGCTGTGCACGGTCGTGGGTTACCTGGCGCCGGCTCCGCCGCGCGCGCCGGAATCCGCCATGGAGCCGCAACCGTGACCCTTCTTCATCGTGTGATCGCCGCCGTTTCTCTGCTCGTCGCCGTCCCTGCGCTGCACGCCGCCGACGCGCGTGAGGCGTATCGGGAGCAGTGGCCGCTGCAGCTGTCGGCACCGCAGGTCGGCGCCTACCGCCTGACCCTCGGCGAGGACCAGTACCGTAGCGCGGTGTCGCCGTTGCTGGCCGACGTGCAGGTGTTCAATGCGCAGGGCCAGGCGCTGCCTGCGGCGCTGCTGGCCGCCGACCAGCCGCTGGCGCAGCCGGCGCAGTGGCAGGCGCTGCCGTGGTTCCCGCTGCCGGCACAGGGCAGTGGCGCCAGCGACGACCTGCAGCTTCTGACCGAACGCAATACCGATGGCAGCGTGCGCCGGGTCGAGGCGCGACTCGGGCGCAGCGGTGGCGGCGCGCAGCCGGGCGGCTGGCTGGTGGACGCCAGCGCGCTGAAGAGCGGCGTGCAGGCGCTGCGCCTGGACTGGCAGTCGGCGCAGGCCCTGCAGGTGCGGGTGCGGGTGGAGGCCAGCGACGACCTGCGCGACTGGCAGGCGGTGGCAGAAGGCGTGCCGCTGGTGGATCTGCAGCACGACGGCCAGCGCCTGCAGCAGCGCCGCATCGAGATCGGGCGGCAGGCGAAGTACTTCCGCATCCTGCCGCAGGACAGCGACCTGCTGCCGCCGCTGACGGCGGTGCAGGCCGAGCGGGTGCCGACCGCGCAGGCGATCCAGTGGCAGTGGCGGCCGCTGGCCGGCACGGCGGGCAAGCCCGGGGAATTCGAGTACACGCTGGACGGCCGCTTCCCGATCGCCCAGGCCGACCTCGCCACCACCGACAACAGCGTGGTGCAGTGGACCCTGCTCAGCCGCGATGATCCCGGGCAGCCGTGGCAGGTCCGCGCCGGTCCCTGGGTGGCCTACCAGCTGCAGGACGGCAGCGGGCGCAACCAGTCGCAGGCACAGTCGCTGGCGGTACCAACCAGAGACCGCTTCTGGAAGCTCACCGCCTCGCAGGCGCAGGCGGCCACGGCGCCCACCCTCAAGCTGGGCTACCAGCCCGAAGCGCTGGTCTTCCTCAGCCAGGGCGAGGCACCGTTCAGCGTGGCCGCCGGCAGCGTGCACGCGGCGCGCAGCGACGCACCGGTGGGCACCGTGATCGCGCAGCTGCGCGAACAGCGTGGCGCGCAATGGCAGCCGGCAGTGGCCAGCGTGCAGGGCCCGGCGCAGGTGCTCGGCGGCGACGCGGCGGTGCAGCCGGCCCGCGACTGGAAGCGCTGGCTGCTGTGGGGCCTGCTGGTGCTTGGCGTGCTGGTGGTGGGTGGGTTCGCGATGAGCCTGTTGCGCCAAGCGGGTAGCGCCAGGGAGTGACGACCAACGGTCGTCACCTACCGGTCGATGTACCGGTGGCTCCCACGGTAGGTAACGACCGTTGGTCGTTACGCAACCAGATGTACGGGACCGGTGGCTCCCACGGTAGGTAACGACCGTTGGTCGTTACGCATCCCGGGGGGGCCGTTACAATGGGCGCCTGCGCCGTGCGCGGCGCCCTTTCCTTTTCCGCCAAAGAGTTGCTGCCCCATGTCCATCGTTCGCATGACCGACCTCGACCTTTCCGGCAAGCGCGTGCTGATCCGCCAGGACCTGAACGTGCCGATCGAAGACGGCCGCATCACCTCCGAACAGCGCATCACCGCATCGCTGCCGACGTTGAAGCTGGCCCTGGAAAAAGGCGCGGCGGTGATGGTCACTTCGCACCTTGGCCGCCCGCAGGAAGGCGTGTGGAGCGAAGCCGACTCGCTGGCGCCGGTGGCGCTGCGCCTGTCCACCCTGCTGGGCGTGGACGTGCCGCTGGTGCGCGATTGGGTCGACGGCGTGGACGTTGCCCCGGGCTCCATCGTGCTGCTGGAAAACTGCCGCATGAACGTGGGCGAAGGCAAGGACGACGAAGCGCTCTCGCGCAAGTACGCCGCGCTGTGCGATGTGTTCGTGATGGATGCCTTCGGCACCGCGCACCGCGCCCAGGCATCCACGCACGGCGTGATCCGCTTCGCCCCGATCGCCGCCGGTGGCCCGCTGCTGATGGGTGAACTGGATGCGCTGGCCAAGGCGCTGGACGCGCCGGCGCAGCCGCTGCTGGCGATCGTGGCCGGCAGCAAGGTCAGCACCAAGCTGGAACTGCTGGCCAACCTGGTCGGCAAGGTCGACCAGCTCATCGTCGGCGGCGGCATCGCCAACACCTTCATCGCCGCCGCCGGCCATGCGGTAGGCAAGTCGCTGTACGAGCCGGACCTGCTGGAGACGGCGAAGAAGATCGTGGCCGACGCCAAGGCGCGGGGCGCCGACATTCCGCTGCCGACCGACGTGGTGGTGGCCAAGCAGTTCCTTCCCGATGCCGAAGCCACGGTCAAGGCCGTGACCGACGTCGCCGACGACGACCTGATCCTCGATATCGGCCCGCAGACCGCCCAGCACTACGCCGGGCTGATCGCCAAGGCCGGTACCGTGGTGTGGAACGGCCCGGTCGGCGTGTTCGAGTTCGAAGCCTTCAGCCACGGCACCGAAGCGCTGGCCCGCGCCATTGCCAGCTCGCCGGCGTTCTCCATCGCCGGTGGCGGCGACACCCTGGCCGCGGTGGACAAGTTCGACATCGCCAACCAGGTCAGCTACATCTCCACCGGTGGCGGTGCCTTCCTCGAGTTCCTCGAAGGCAAGACCCTGCCCGCCGTCGCCGCCCTCGAAGCACGGGGCGCGTGATGGGGGCGGGCACCCCCGACACCCTGTTCTTCGACCTCGACGGCACCCTCATCGACTCCGCACTGGGCATCACCCAGTGCGTGGCGCACGCGCTCACCGAGATGGGCAAGCCGGTGCCGCCGTACGCGAAACTGCTGCGCTGGATCGGCCCTTCATTGCGGATCAGCTTTGCCGCCGTGTTCGACGATCCCGCACGCATCGAGCAGGCGGTGGATTACTACCGCGAACGCTTCGACGTGGTCGGGTGGCGCGAACACGAGGTCTACCCGGGCATCGGCCAGGTGGTGCAGGACCTGCATGCACGCGGGCACCGGCTGGCGATCGTCACCGCCAAGAACGAGCCGCATGCACGGCGCATCGTCGAGCACCTGCCGTTCGGCGCGTGCTTCGATGACGTGATCGGGGCCACCCCGGACGGGTCGCGCAGCAGCAAGCCGGACCTGGTTGCCGAAGCGCTGCACCGCCTGCAGCTGGCGCCGGCGGCGTGCTGGATGATCGGCGACCGGCGCATGGACATCGAAGGCGCACGCCACCACGGCATCCGCAACATCGGCGTGCTGTGGGGCTTTGGCGGCGCCGAGGAACTGCAGGCAGCCGGTGCGCAGCACCTGGCGGAAGCCCCGGAAGCCTTGCCCGCGTTGATCGCATGAGCCCGCGGCGGCGTACCGTACGCCGCCGCATGTCGTGATCGCGTCCCACGCTGTCCTGCGCGGTCCGCCTGGACTGTCCGCAAGACAACGGGCAAACCCAGTGCTGCCAACGCTGTAAACGTATTCATGGGACGTGAAGGGTGTGGTAATTTCGATCCTTTCCCGGGAGCCCATCCACCATGATTGAGCGTCAGCGCCGTACGAAGATCCTTGCCACCCTCGGTCCGGCCACCGATCCGCCGGGCGTGCTGGAGGATCTGTTCCGCGCCGGCGTGAACGTGGTCCGCCTGAACTTCAGCCACGGCGACCCGTCCGGCCAGGCCAAGCGCGCCGCCGACGTGCGCGCTGCTGCCGCCCGCGTGGGCGTGGAAGTGGGCATCCTGGCCGACCTGCCGGGTCCGAAGATCCGCATCGAGCGCTTTGCCGAAGGCAAGATCCAGCTCAAGGCCGGCGACCGCTTCGACCTGGTCGCCTCGCCGAGCGCACCCGCTGGCGACACCACCCAGGTGGGCGTGAGCTACCTGGGCCTGCCGCAGGACGTGGCCCCCGGCGACGTGCTGCTGCTCGACGACGGCCTGATGCAGCTGCAGGTGGTGGAAGTGCAGGGCGAGCGCATCATCAACACCGTGCTCAACGACGGCGTGCTGTCCGACCGCAAGGGCCTGAACAAGCAGGGCGGTGGCCTGTCGCTGGGCGCGCTGACAGAGCGCGACAAGGAGCTGATCGGCATCGTCGCCAAGATCGGCGTCGACTTCATCGCCGTCTCGTTCTGCCGCAACGCACAGGACATGAACGACGCGCGTGCGATCGCCGAACAGCACGGCTGCTATGCCGCGCTGGTGTCCAAGATCGAGCGCACCGAAGCGATCGAGAACCTGGAAGAGATCGTCGACGCCAGCGACGTGGTGATGGTCGCCCGTGGCGACCTGGGCGTGGAAATCGGCGACGCCGAGCTGCCGGGCCTGCAGAAGAAGATCATCAAGGCCTCGCTGGCGCAGAACAAGGTGGTGATCACCGCCACCCAGATGCTGCAGTCGATGGTTGAAAGCCCGATCCCGACCCGCGCCGAAGTGCTCGACGTGGCCAACTCGGTCATCGACGGCACCGACGCGGTGATGCTCTCGGCCGAAACCGCGGCCGGTGCCTATCCGGTCAAGGCGGTCGAAGCGATGGCCCGCATCTGCCTGGGCGCCGAGCGCCAGTTCCAGACCGAGACAGATTTCGGCGCCTCGCCGCGCAACCTGGAGCGTGCCGACCAGGCCATCGCCATGGCCACCATGTTCCTGTCCCAGCACGTGGGCGTGCGCGCGATCGTGGCGATGACCGAATCCGGTGGTACCGCGCGCTACCTGTCGCGGTTCCGCGCCTCGGCACCGGTGTATGCGGTGACCCGCCATGACGGCGCCCGCCGCCAGATGGCGCTGATGCGCGACGTATTCCCGATCAACTTCGACAGCCGCGGCCTGACCCCGCGCGAAGCCGCGCGCGGCAGCATCCGCCTGCTGGTTGAAGCCAACCAGATGCAGGCCGGCGACCGCGTGGTGTTCACCAGCGGCGAGCACATGGAAACCCACGGCGCCACCAATACCCTGCGCCTGCTGGAAGTCGGCGAAGACGGCCGCGCCAGCGGCCTGGGCGACCTGTAAGGAATCGGAGGAGCCGGGAAGTGCCCGGCGCCTCGCGGTAGCGCCGGCCGTTGGCCGGCCCAGGCGGTAGTGATCGACCCAAGGTACATCGGCTGCCCATGAAAGCGGTTCCAACTTCCGTGAACAGCCAGTTCACGGAAGCGGCCCGCTATAATCGTGTTTTTCCCGCACCCGCCACAGGAAATACATGAGCATCGAACAGCTGGCTGAAACCGCCCAGGCCATGGTCGCCCCGGGCAAGGGCATCATCGCCATCGACGAATCCACCGGTACCATCGCCAAGCGCTTCGCCAGCGTCGGCATCGAGAATACCGAAGAGAACCGTCGTGCCTACCGCGAGCTGCTGCTGACCACGCCGAAGCTCAACGAGCATATTTCCGGCGCGATCCTGTACGACGAAACCATCCGCCAGTCGACCAAGGACGGCGTGCCGTTCGCCAAGTACATGGCCGATCACGGCATGATCCCTGGCATCAAGGTCGACAAGGGCGCGCATCCGCTGGCCGGTTGCCCGGGCGAGATGGTCACCGAAGGCCTCGACGGCCTGCGTGAGCGCCTGCAGGAGTACTACAAGCTGGGTGCGCGCTTCGCCAAGTGGCGTGCGGTGATCAACATCGGCGAAAGCATTCCGTCGGGTACCTGCATCGAGTCCAACGCCCACGCGCTGGCCCGTTACGCCGCGCTGTGCCAGGAATGCGGCCTGGTGCCGATGGTCGAGCCGGAAGTGATCATGGACGGCGACCACGACATCGAGACCTGCTACGAAGTCACCGAAGCCACCCTGCGCTCGCTGTTCGACGCGCTGTACCAGCAGAACGTGCTGCTGGAAGGCACCATCCTGAAGGCGTCGATGGTCATCTCGGGCAAGGGCTGCGATGAGCAGGCCGACGTCGAGGAAGTGGCCGAATCGACCGTCATGTGCCTCAAGAGCACCGTGCCGGCGATCCTGCCGGGCGTGGTGTTCCTGTCCGGTGGCCAGAGCGATGAGCAGTCCACCGCCCACCTCAATGCCATGAACCAG
>Ga0102591_1000934_pt1 | contig 45521 bp, 34 predicted proteins | sample AraplaCol_mCL_r2_2_FD_76860 | JGI IMG/M metagenome (GOLD analysis project Ga0102591, IMG submission 76860) | Arabidopsis root microbial communities from North Carolina, USA - plate scrape MF_Col_mCL_r2 (SPADES assembly) (version 2) | ecosystem: Host-associated > Plants > Roots > Endosphere...
CCATCGAGAGCATCAACGCGCAGCTGCGCAAGATCATCAAGTCGCGAGGCCATTTCCCCAGCGACGATGCGGCGAGCAAGCTACTCTGGCTGGCCTTGCGCAACATCACCGCGGACTGGGGCCGCGCCGCCAAGAACTGGCGAGAGGCAATGAACCAATTTGCCATCCTCTACGCAGACCGATTCACCAGGACCGGCTCGTAGCCTCGTAGAAGCGCCTCAAACACAGAATTCCTGACACTCCCTAGCTGAGTGCAGCGACCCCTTCGCCCAGCCAATCGTTGAGCACCCGGAACCATGGCTTGCAGCGGCTCGATCTCGTTGCGCGCGAATACCTTTGGCGCCGGCAATACCGCGTCGAAGCCATCGGTGTTGCCCGGCGCGATACGGAGCGCCCCATCGAGGCGCCCCTTTTCCTCCGCGCGCGCTGGAGGGATCAGGCGAACGCAAGTACCAGATGCCCAATCGGTTGTCGTGTCGGCGTGACCTTGATCTCGATGTCGTAGCCCAGTCGATTCAAGCAGTCCATCAGCTTGCGCTCAGAGAGATTGGTGAAATCTCCCCGAAGCATCCCCGACACCTTTGGCTGTGGAATGCCCATTCGCTTGGCGGCCTCCATCTGCGTGAGCCCGAGCCGACGCATCGCACGCGTGATTTCGAGCACCAACCCGGACTTGATCTTGAGCTTGTCCGCATCCGGGAGCTCCAGGTCGGCGAAGACGTTGCCGGAGCCCATCTCCACTTCCAGCGGTTCAGGCCTTCTTGCTGCCATGTCGCATCTCCTTCACATACGCTTCGGTCGGGATTTATATCGCAACAGGTATAAATCAAGGCAACTACTGCGGGAGCGATTCCAGACACGACAAGGGGCGCACGAGGCGCCCCTTGTCCGGATCACGCATGCGATTGCCGCTGCAGCGCTCAATCGTCTCCCGTCCCCTGCGCCGCCACCTTGCCGCCGCGCCGGCCGCGGCCGGTGACCAGTCGCCAGCCGCTCATGACCGAGCGGAAGACGAAGCGGATCAGCGTCAGGAACAGCACCACCTCCACCAGCCCCATCACCACCGCGCCCGCCGTCGACCAGCGCGCCTCGCGCCGATGGAACTTCTCCATGAAGCTGTCGCGCTTGATCTCGATGCTGTCGTAGAAGCTCGGCACCATCAGCAGCGTCAGGAAGGTCGACGTGATCGTCCCGCCAATGATGGCCACCGCCATCGGCCGGTAGAACTCACCGCCCTCGCCCACCCCCACCGCCACCGGCAGCATGCCCGCGATCAGCGCGAAGGTCGTCATCAGGATCGGCCGGAAGCGCTTGCGCCCCGCATGCATCAGCGCCTCCTCGCGCGGCACGCCGGCCGCCTCCTCCTGGCGCGCCGCGTCCAGCAGCAGGATCGCGTTCTTCGCCACCAGACCGGCCAGCATGATGATCCCGATGAAGCTCATCAGGTTCAGCGTCCCCTTGGTCAGCAGCAGCGCCACCACCACCCCGATCAGCGACAGCGGCAGCGACAGCATCACCCCCAGCGGCGCCGTGAAGCTGCCGAACTGCATCACCAGGATCAGATACATCAGGCCGATGCCCGAGATCAGCGCCACGAACATCGCGCTGAACACTTCCTGCTGGTCCTTGGCCGCCCCCGCCAGTTCAATCCCGTAGCCCGGCGGGAAGTTGATCGACTTGGCCAGCTTCAGCGCATCGCCCGTGACCTCGCCCGGCGAGCGCCCATGCGCATTGGCCGACACCGCGATCATCCGCTTGCCGTCCGCGTGCTGGATCTTCGCCGGCCCCTTGCCCATCGTCACCGTCGCGATCTGCTCCAGCGGCACCATCATCCCGGCGCCGCTGACCGCGATCGGCAGGCGCTCGATGTTGCTCGCGTCGACGCGATCCTCCGGCGCGAGCCGCACCGCCACATCGCGCGTCTCGCCGCTCGGGTCGATCCAGTCACCGACCTCCACGCCGGCGAAGGCCACCCGCAGCGCGCTCGCCGCATCGCCCACCGAGATGCCCAGCGTATTCGCCAGGCCGCGGTTCAGCTCGATCTGCAGCTCATTCTGCGGATCCTGCTCCGACAGCCCCACGTCCACCGCGCCCGGCACGCGGCGCAGCTTCTCCATGTAGTCGGTCGTGATCTCCATCAGCTTGCGCGAGTCCGCACCCGAGAAGCGGATCTGCACCGGCTTCTGCGCGCCGTTGTTCAGGTCGTCGAGCACCACGTACTCCGCCCCGACCAGCCGCGCCACCCGCGCGCGCAGGTCCGCCGCGATCTCGCCCGCGCTGCGCTTGCGCTGCGTGCTCTTGCCCAGGTCCACGTAGACGCGGCCGCCGCTGGCGTTGACGCTCTCATTGGTGGCCACCACCTCGGGGATCTCGCGCGCCAGCGCCGACGCCGCGCCCATCTTCAGCCGCGCGTACTCCAGGCTGGCCGAGGCCGGCGTGCGCACCTCGATGGCGATGGTCCCCGAGTCCGACGCCGGCAGGAAGCTCGTGCCGCCGAAGGTCGACTGCAGCGCGATCGCGCCGACGAAGCTCAGGATCGCGAACGCGGCCATCCACTTGCGGTGATGCAGCGCCCAGGCGATCACGTGACCGTAGCGATCGGCCTGATGGTCGAACCACTCGTTGAACGCATGCAGCCGCCTCGAGACGAAATTCGTCTTCGGCGCCGCGTGATGTCCCGGCGGGTCGCCCCAGAAGGCCGACAGCATCGGGTCCAGCGTGAACGAGATGAACAGCGACACCAGCACCGAGGCCACCACCGTCAGGCCGAAGGGCCGGAACCATTCGCCCGACACGCCCGGCATGAAGGCCACCGGGATGAACACGGCCACGATGGAGAAGGTGGTCGCCGCCACGGCCAGGCCGATCTCGGCCGTGCCCTTGAGCGCCGCGGTGCGGCGATCGGCACCGCGCTCCATGTGGCGCACGATGTTCTCGCGCACCACGATCGCGTCGTCGATCAGCACCCCGATCGCCAGCGACAGCCCCAGCAGGCTCATGAAGTTCAGCGTGAAGCCGCACAGCCACACCGCGATGAAGGCCGCGATCACCGAGGTCGGCAGCGACAGCGCCGTGATCATGGTCGAGCGCCACGAGTTCAGGAACACGTAAACCACGAAGATGGTCAGCCCCGCCCCGAACACCAGCGCGTGGATCACGTTGTTGAGGCTGTCCTGCGCATCACGCCCGCCGTCCTGCACCACTTCGAGCTTGGTGCCCTTGGGCAGCGTCGCGTTGATCTCGTCGACCAGATGGCGCACTTCCTTGGCCACGCTCACCGTCGACGCGTCGCGCGAGCGCGTGACCATGATCCCGACGTTCGGATGGCCGTTGCGCACCGACAGGCCGGTCTGCTCCGCGAAGCCGTCCTGCACCGTCGCCACCTGGCCCAGCCGGATCAGCTCGTTGCCCGCGCGCTTGACCACGATCTGGTTGAAATCGGCCGGCGACTCGATGCGGCCCAGCAGCCGGATGCTCTGGTCCTCGAGCTGGCCGCGCACCTTGCCCACCGGTGCCGTCGTGTTCTGCATCCGCAGCGCGTTGACGACCTCGGTGACCGAGACGTTGAATTCACGCAGCTTCTGCGCGTTCAGCAGCACCGACAGCTCGCGCTTGAGCGAGCCGTTGACCGTCACCGTCGCCGCGCCGGGAATGGCGCGGAAGCGGTCGGCGAACTGGTCCTCCGCCATGCGCGAGATCTCGGCATGCGACTGGCTGCTGGACGACAGCGCCAGCTGCATGATCGGCTGCGCCGACGGGTCCACGCGCTGCAGCACCGGCTCGCGCATCTCGGTGGGCAGCTTGTGCCGCACCGCGGCGATCGCGTTGCGGACCTCGTCGGCCGCCTCGATCATGTTCTTGTCGAAGTTGAAGAACAGCAGCAGCTGCGCCGAGCCCTCGCTCGACGTCGAGCGCACCTCGTTCACGCCGGAGATGCTCTGCAGCGACTTCTCGATGCGGTTGACGATCTCGCGCTCGGAAGTCTCCGGCGACGCGCCGGGATAGCTGATGCTGACCACCAGCAGCGGCAGGTCCACGTCGGGCCGCTCGTTGACGCGCAGCTTGGACAGGGCCAGCAGGCCCAGGGCCATCAAGCCGATGATGATCACGATCATCGCGATCGGCTTCTTGACCGAGAAATTGGACAGGAACATGGCTCAGGCTCCTTCGCGCATCACTGGGCCGAGGCGGCCGAGGCCAGCGGCGCCGGCACCGGCGCGGCCACCGGCACGGCGGTCTTGCCGCCCGACGGCGCGCCGCTGGCCACTGTCGTGCCGGCCCCGCCGGCGGCCACGGCCGCCTTGCTCAGCTCGACCCGCTGGCCGTTGATCAGCGTACTGGTCGGATTGCGCAGGATGCGGTCGCCCTGCTTCACGCCGCCAGTGACCACATACAGGCCTTGACGGTCGTCGCGCGCGCCCAGGTTGACCGGGGACTTCGCCACCTTGCCGCCGTCGATGCGCCAGACATAGGCCTTGTCGCCCTCGCGCACCAGCGCGCCGTCGGCCACCATCAGCGCCGAGACGCTGCTCGTCTGCACGCGGCCCTCGGCATACAGGCCAGCGACGCCGGGCTGCTGCGCGCCGGCGAAGTCCACCAGCACCTCGACCTGGCGCGTGCTCGCGTTGGCGGCCTGGGCGATGCGGCGCACCTTGCCCTCGAAATCCACCTGCGGATAGCCGTTGACGCGGAAGTAGACCGTCTGGCCGAGCTTGATCTCGGACATGCGGTCGGCGGAGACCAGCCCCTCGAAGCGCATCGAAGCCGGGTCCATCACCTTGATCAATTCCTTGCCGAGCTGCGCCGAATCGCCCGGCGACACCTTGCGGTCGCTGACGACGCCGTCGAACGGCGCGCGCACCTCGGTGCGCTGCTGTTGCTGGCGCGCCGTGGCCACACGGGCCCGCGCGGCGACCAGATCGCTCTGCGCGTTGTTGCGGCGGATCTCGGCGTCCTCCATCGCCTGGATGGAGCTCATGCCCTGCGCCTGCAGCGTCTTCAGGCGCTGGTACTGGCGCTCGGCCTGCTCGAAGCTCTGCGCGGCAGCCCGCGCGGATTCGTCGGCGGACTGCACGGTGTCGCGGATGGCGGTGTCGTCCAGCCGCACGAGCAGGTCGCCGCGCTTCACGCGCTCGCCGTTCTCCTTGTAGACCTGCAGCACGATGGCCTGCAGTTCGGCGCGCAGGTCGGCGCGGCGTTCCGGCTGGATGGAGCCGGTGATGACCGGGCCGCTGGCGTATTCGCTCACCCCCAGCGTCTGCACGTCCTCGGCGGCCACCAGCAGGCTGGGCGCGCTGGCCGCCTGCGCGGCGGGCGATGCCTGCTTGTCGGGAGACGGTTTCCCGCAGCCGGCCAGCAGCGAGACGACGACAAGGGCAAGCAGCGACAAACGCAACATGAAGCGGGCTCCGGGGAACGTGGCGGTGACGTAAAGAGATGTTCTTCGTGCGCAGGGCGCAAAAAGGCGCGCTAGCTTAACTTCAACGCCCTTGCATGCAGATGGTCACGGCTGCGTTTCATCCTCGTGAATCTGCGCTTCGTCGCGCCAGCCGTCCACGCGCCCGCCGGCGCTCAGGGTTACCACCGACACCCGCGGTCCGCCTTCGCGCGACTGACGCCTCGCCCCCTTGTTCGCCTCGTGTGAACGCGAGCCAGGCAATTGCGCACGCGAGATGGCATTTCTCGGTAGCGGCCCCCTCGACTACGGGGAAAATCCGCCCAACATTGCTGAATGTTAAGAAATAGACTCCGGACGTTTTTTAGCCTTTGGCCTTCACTTTTTGCCGTTTTGACGTCATGCGCGCACTTTCAATAGCTCATGTGGTGTTCTCCTCCCGCATCGCCGGCGGGGAGCACCATTGCATCGACCTGGCCAACGCCCAGGCCGCGCTGGGTCACACGGTCCACGTGATCGGCCCGGCGGGCTCGGCGATCGAGCACGCGCTCGACGACCGCGTGCGCTATCACGGCCTGCGGCTGCCGCTGCTGCGCGGCCTGCGGGTCAGGCGCCTCACCGCCAAGCTCGGCGCCGAGATCGTCCACGGCCACCTGGGCCCGGCCTGCAAGGCGGCGGCCGCGGCGACCGGCCGCGCGCGCGTGGGCACGCTGCATGTCGGCTACAAGGCGCACCACCATGCGCGGATGGACGCGCTGGTGTGCGTCAATTCGGCCCAGGTCGGTCACCTGAAGGATTTCCACGGCATGCATCGCGTCATCTACAACTGGGCCCCGGAGCGCAGTTCCGCCTGCTGCGCCGCCAAGGCCACCGCGCGCACGCTGCGCGGGGAACTGGGCATTCCCGCGTCGGCGCTGGTCATCGGCTGTGTCGGCCGGCTGCACGCGGCCAAGGGCATGCACACGCTGATCGAGGCCTTCCAGCGCCACGCGCCGGCCCAGGCGCATCTGGTGCTGATCGGCGAGGGCCCGCAGCGCGCCGAACTCGAAGCGCTGCGCAAGGGCGATCCCCGCGTTCACCTGCTGGGATTCCGCTGGAACGTGGACGAGCTGCTCGGCGAGATGGACCTGTACGTGTCCTCGTCGCGCGAGGAGCAGTTCCCGCTGGCCATCCTGGAAGCGATGCGCGCGCGTCTGCCGATCGTGGCGACGGCCACGCTGGGCGCGCGCGAGATGCTGGATCCCGCCCGCTCGGCCATCGTGCCGGTCGACGACGCAGCCGCGATGGGCCGGGCGATCGCCTTGGCGCTGGAGGCGCGCGTGCGCGACAACCGCCGCCCGGTGGAATACGACATGGACCGCTATGACCGCGCCGGCGCGGTACGAGCCACGCTGGGGCTGTACCACGACGTGCTCGCGCGCCAGGGCGTCGAGATGCACGATCTGGCCGGACTGAGCGTGGAAGACGCGCGTGGTTAAGCGGCCGAAATCGGACTTCTGGACCGTCGGCATCGTCCCCGAGCGCCTGGACCGCCTCACCCCGCAGCGCCTGCGCGAACTGCGCGAGCGCATCGTCTGGATGCCGCCCGCTGGCGACTGGTGCTACTACGCCGATCCTTTCGCGATGCGTGAGGGCGATCAGCTGCACGTCTTCGTCGAGCACTTCGACTACCGGACCAAGCGCGCCGACCTGCAGCGCCTGACGCTGGATCTGCGGGATGGCCGCTGGGGCGCGCCGGAGCCGGTGCTGCGGCAACCCTTTCATCTCTCCTACCCTTTCGTCTTCGAGGACGAGGGGCAGGTCTGGATGGTGCCCGAATCGAGCCAGGCGGAGGAAGTCGCGCTTTATCGCGCGGTGGACGGCCACGCGCGCTCGACGCGATGGGAGCGCGTCCGCGCGCTGCTGCCGGCGCGCGCGGTCGACGCCTCGCTGTTGAAGCACGACGGCCGCTGGTGGATGTTCTACGCGCTCATCGGTCCGGACAAGCAAGACCAGCGCGAGTTGCATGTGGCCTTCGCGGATTCGCTGCAAGGACCGTGGACGCCGCATGCGGCCAACCCGGTCCGCTCGGCGCATGATGGCGCCCGCCCCGCGGGAACGCCCTTCATCGACGCGCAAGGCCATGTGACGCTGCCGGTGCAGGACAGCCGCACCAGCTACGGCGGCGCGGCGCGCTGGGTGCGCTTCGACCGTCTGACGCCGGACACGGTCGAGGTCCGGGCACTGCCCGAGACCTTCACCGGCGACCTGGCCCACGACGGCTTCGCCAGCGGTCTGCACACGATGTCCGCCTGCGGCGACTTCACGCTGATCGACGTCAAGCGGATCGAGCGCTCGCGCCATCGCCAGTGGCTGGATTGGAAGCGCCGCATGCGGCGCTGGCTGGGTCAGCGCTGATCCATCGACGGGGCGATCTCTTCCAGCGACTTGCATTCCGCATCGACGCCGAACCGCAGCGCGAGCAGTCCCGCCACGATCACCAACGCCGCGCCGATGCCGTAGCCGATCGCGACGTTGCCGCGCTGGGCGCTCTCCACGAGCCAGCCAAACAGCAGCGGCGCCGCGAAGCCGCCCGCCCCCGTCCCCACCGCGTAGAAGATCGCGATCGCCATCGCGCGCATCTCCAGCGGAAACACTTCGCTGACCGTCAGATAGGCGGAGCTCGCCGCCGCCGACGCGAAGAAGAACACCGCCGACCAGCACAGCGCCTGTGAGCGCGCGTCGAGCACGTCCGCGACGAAGGCCGCGCCCGTCACCGCGAGGCCGACCCCCGCCAGCCCATAGGTGAGCGCGATCATGCGGCGCCGGCCGACGCGGTCGAACAGCGGCCCCAGCAGCAGCGGCCCCAGCACGTTCCCCAGCGCGAACGGGAAGATGTACAGCGCCACGCGATGGTCCGGCACACCATAGAAGCGCGTCAGCACCAGCGCATAGCTGAAGAAGATCGCGTTGTAGAAGAAGGCCTGCGCCAGCATCAGCGACAGCGCCACGCCGCTGCGCACGCGGTAGCGGCGCAGCAGCACGTGCAGCACCTCACGCATCGTCGGCACGGCGCGGCGATGCTCGCGCGCACTCGAAGCCTCGACCGGCGGCAACGGTCCGTGCTGCGCGGCGACCTCCGCCTCGATGTCCGCGACGATCCGCTGCGCCTCCTCGGCCCGGCCGTGCCGCAGCAGCCATCGCGGGCTCTCCGGCACGTGACGCCGCACCAGCACCATCGCCACCGCCAGGATCGCGCCCATCGCGAACCCCACGCGCCAGCCGCGCACCGGCCCGAGCACGTCGGGATGCAGCAGCACCAGGCTGGACGCCGCTCCCAGCGCGGCGCCGATCCAGAAGCTGCCGTTGATCGCGAGATTCACGCGGCCGCGCACCCGCGCGGGCACCAGTTCATCGATGGCGGAGTTGATCGCCGCGTACTCGCCGCCGATGCCCAGCCCGGTCACGAAGCGGCACAGCGCGAAGAAGGCGAAGTCCGTCGAGAACGCCGTGGCCAGTGTCGCCAGCGCATACACGGCGAGCGTCGCCAGGAACAGCCGCTTGCGGCCCAGCCGGTCGGACATCCGTCCGAACACCAGCGCGCCGACGATGGCCCCGGCCAGATACAGCGAACCCGACCAGCCTACCTGCACGGCGCTGAGCCCGAGCGTGTCGTGCCGCTCCAGCACCGCGCCGACCGAGCCCACCAGCGTGACCTCCAGGCCGTCGAGCACCCAGGCCACGCCCAGTGCGAGCACCACGCGCCAGTGCCAGCGCGACCACGGCAGGCGATCGAGCCTGCGAGCAATATCGAGAGAGGCCGTCATCGACGGCCACAGCGGCAAGAAGCGTTCCGCCCCGCCTTACCGTCCCGCCTTAGCGTCCCGCTCGACGGACCGCCCGCGCCATGCGCCCCGCGTTCACTCGTCGATGAAGGTCCAGCTGTCCGCGCCGTCGAAGCGCCGCACGCGCACGCGCTCGAGCAGCTCGCGCGGGAACATCTTCAGGTTGACGCCGTGCCGCTCACCGGCCTTCGGTTCGATCGGCTCCCAGTGCGTCACGCAGCCGCAGTGCCGGCAGCGCATCGTGCGCAGCGACCGGTCGCCCCAGACGTAGTCGGTCAACGCGCCGCCGGCATCCTCGATGCCGACCTCGCCCCAGCCGTAATAGCCCCAGACGCCGCCGAGCCGGTGGCACAGCGAGCAGTTGCAGCTCGTGGCCTTGTCGGGCATCGCCGGCAGCGTCAGCCGCACCGCGCCGCAGTGGCAGGAGCCGTGAAGCAGCCGGTCCATGTCCGCATCGTTCGCATCGTTCGCACTCATGATCCCTGTTCCCTTTCAGCGCCAGGCCGCGGCGGCCTCGTCCCAGACCTCGCGGCTGCGCGCGACCAGCAGCCCGGGTTGCCGGTCGCCGGCCCGGTACGGCGTGCCGTCCAGCCGCGCCGCGTGGCCCCCCGCCTCGGTGATGAACAGCGTCCCCGGCGCGTGGTCCCAGGCCAGCTTGCGCCAGTACAGCGTCGCGTCGAAGCCGCCCTCCGCCAGCGCCGGATACTCCGCGCCCGCGCAATTGAGCCCGGGCAGCAACTCGACGCCCTGCCAGCTCGCCACGCGCTCCTGATGCTCCTGCGGCAGGAATCGCGTCTTGACGACCGCCCGCTTCAGCCCCGGCCCCTGCGCCGCGCGGATGCGCTCGCCCTCGCGCCACGCGCCATGGCCGCGCCGCGCGTGATGCAGCACGCCCGAGATCGGATCCAGCATCCATGCGCCGACGGTCACGCCGTCCTCGAGCAGCGCCACCATCGACGACAGCGGCTCCCGCCCCGAGATGAAGTTGAAGGTGCCATCCAGCGGATCGACCAGCCACACCACGCCCTCGTCGAGCTGGTCCAGCAGCTCCGGCGTCTCGGCGCATTGCTCCTCGCCGACCACCCGCGAGCCCGGCGCGATCGCGCGCAGCTCGAGCGTCAGGAAGGCTTCGACCTCGCGGTCCACCGTCGTGACCCACTCGCCGGGCGCCTTCTGCATCACCTCGTCGTCCGCCAGGTTGCGGAAGCGCGGCGCGATCCAGGTCGAGGCGGCATGCCGCAGCAGCGCGGCGACAGGGTCAGGGCTTGCAGGCGGGGTCGTGGTCGGATTCATCCGGACATGCTACCCGCAGCGGCATGCCCCCTGCGGCGGCACCCGCGACAACCGGAGGGTCCGGCTCAGCACTTGCGACGTGCCGAATCAGCCGTTTGCCGATGGGCCCGCGGCGCCCCCCGCCCTAGGCTTGCAGCACATCCACGGACCTCCCGGTCTCCCGCCATCACAAGGCTCACGCATGATCGACGCCGCGCTCAAGCAGGTCGCCCACCAGCTGAACCAGCACTTCCGTCACCGCTTCGGCGGCGATGAAGACCTGGTCGTGCTGAGCAATCTGCTCGAGCAGAACGGCGGCCCGGTGCCGCTGGCGCAGAACAAGCTGGTGCTGTTCCTGGCCGGCATCGAGCGCGACGTCATCGCCCATCGCGCGCTGCCGCCTGGCGGCTTGCAGCCGCGCACGCTGACGCCGGAGCCGGTCTATCTGAACCTGCTGGTGATGTGCGCCGCCAACTTCAGCGGCACCAATTACGCCGAGGCGCTCAAGTGCCTGTCCGCCACCATCGCCTTCTTCCAGGCGCGGCCGGTGCTCGACCACCAGAACTGCCCCGGCATGGACAGCGCGCTGGAGCGCCTGACGCTGAACATCGAGAACCTCAGCAGCGCCGAGATGCACAGCCTCTGGTCCATCCACAGCGGCCGCTACCTGCCCTCGGTGATGTACCGGGTGCGGCTGGTCAGCGTCGATGGCCAGTGGGCGCGCGGGCGCGACATCCTCATCGGCCAGACCGACGTGCGGGGGTCGCTGTCATGAGCGCCATGACCGCGCCGCTGCGCTTCGTCGAGCTGCTGCGCCTGCGCGTGGAGCACGAGTACTTCGATGGCGGCTTGGCGCGCGGGCTGCGTTTCGAGCCCGAGCCCGCCTGCGCCGCGTGGCTGGGGCGGCACGGTCTGATCGCCCGCCAGCGCGACGGCGCGCTGTTGCTCGCGGCGGCCGAGCCGCAGCTGCCCGCGCTGCATCAGGAGCTGCGCGCCGCCGCCACGCTCGGTCAGGACCTGCTGGCCTGGCGGCTGCTGGCCGCCGATCCGGCGCACGCGATGTACACCGACCGCCGCACGCCGGGGCGCGTGGCGGCCGGCATCGGCGATCTGCCCGGCCTGGACGCCTGGGCCGCCGCGCTGCCGCTGCGCACCACGCTGCGCCTGCGCAGCCGGCTCAGCACCTGGAAATACCTGCTGCTGGGCGACTGGCCCAGCCACCCGATCGAGCTGGTCGAGCGCGATGGCCGCGCCGTGTTCCGCCGCGACGAGCCCGAGACGCTGGACGACGGCCGCGTCGCCGCCGTGTTCCGCTCCACGCGCCGGCTGCCGCTGCGCGAGCGCGGCGCGCTGCGCCTGGAGCTGCGCGAAGCCGGCGGCGCCTCGCGCCGGCTGCTGACCCCCGTTCCGCTGGCCGCGCCCGCCGGCCTCATCTGCGAGCACCGCAACGGCCGCCGCCGGCCGGTCCACGAAATCTTCCTCAACCGCTGAAAGCCGAAGGAGCCAGCCATGGCCGTGATGAAAACGCCTGGTGTCTACATCGTCGAGAAGAACGCCTTCCCCAACTCGGTGGTGGAAGTCGCCACCGCCGTGCCGGCGTTCATCGGCCACACCGAATACGCCGACAACCGCAACGTGCCGCTGGCGATGAAGCCCTGGCGCATCAGCTCGATGGCCGAGTACCACCAGTTCTTCGGCGGACCGCCCCAGCCGGTGTTCAAGATCGTCGCCGCGGACAAGGACAACCCGGCGGAGTTCCAGGCCGCGCCCGCGCCCGACCAGGACGCCACCGGCTTCGTCATGCGCCAGGCCGATGGCGCCGAAGGCGGCCAGTACGCGCTCTACCAGGCGCTGCGTCACTTCTATCAGAACGGCGGCGGGCCCTGCTACATCGTCTCGGTGGGCAGCTACAAGGACGAGCTGGACAAGGAGCTGATGGTCAAGGGCATCGACGAGCTGCTCAAGGAGCAGGAGCCCACCATGGTGCTGGTGCCCGAGGCCGTGCGGCTGAAGACGATCGACGACTGCAAGGACGTGCAGCAGGCCATGCTGGCGCATTGCGGCGGCAGGATGCGCAGCCGCATCGCGATCCTGGACATCTACGGCGGCGACAAGCCGCTCAACGACAACGCGGCGCCGGTCGACACCTTCCGCGACAAGCTGGGCATCAACTACCTGGACTTCGCCGTCGCCTACTACCCTTGGCTCAACACCTCGATCGTGGGCGAGAAGGACCTCAGCTTCGAGAACATCCACAAGGACAGCGTCGCCCAGCTCAAGCAGCTGATGCGCGCCGAACTGCGCCTGGCGGACCCGCTGCCGCCCGACGCCCCGGCCCGCGACAAGGCCATGGCCGAGGCCATCGCCGGCATCGACGCCGACTTCGAGGCCCAGGTCAAGGCCGCCTTCGACGACCAGAAGAAGGCCGATCCCAAGGCCAAGGACCCCACGCCCGACCAGATCAAGGCCGGCGTGCTGGCGCGCAAGGCGCTGCTCAACAAGACGCTGAGCACTGCCAGCGGCGTCTTCAACACCGTGCTGGCCCAGGCCCGCCGCCACCTCAACGTCATGCCGCCCGGGCCCGCCATGGCCGGCGTCTACACGATGGTGGACAACAGCCGCGGCGTCTGGAAGGCGCCCGCCAACGTCAGCCTGGCCGGCGTCATCTCGCCCACGGTCAGCATCTCCGCGGAGCAGCAGGAGGATCTGAACGTCACCGCGCAGGGCAAGTCCATCAACGCCATCCGCAGCTTCATCGGCGAGGGCGTGCTGGTGTGGGGCGCGCGCACCCTGGACGGCAACAGCCTGGACTGGCGCTACGTCAACGTGCGCCGCACGATGATCATGCTCGAGGAGTCCTGCAAGCTCGCCGCCAAGGCGCTGGTGTTCGAGCCCAACACGGCCAACACCTGGGTGACGATCAAAAGCATGATCGGCAACTTCCTCACCGGCATCTGGAAGCGCGGCGGTCTCATGGGCGCGGTGCCGGAGGACGCGTTCAGCGTCCACGTCGGCCTGGGCGAGACCATGACCCCCGACGACGTCCTCGAAGGGATCCTGCGCGTGACCGTGCTCGTGGCCATGGTGCGGCCAGCCGAGTTCATCGAGATCACCTTCCAGCAGCAGATGCCCAAGTCCTGAGCCCCGCGCCCGGACCTGAACTCCCGCATCCATCGACCCTCACGGAGCAACCGAAATGGCTGATGACGGTTCCAAGCAATCCACCAATGTCTGGCCCCTGCCCAAGTTCTACTTCCAGGTGAAGTGGGACTCCGCCGTGCTGTCCTTCGAGGAGGTCTCGGGGCTGGACGTCGAGGCCCAGCCCATCGAGTACCGGCATGGCGACAGCCCGGTGTTCGCGCCCATCAAGATGCCGGGCCTCAAGAAGTACGGCAACGTCACGATGAAGAAGGGCGTGTTCAAGTCGGACAACAAGTTCTGGGACTGGTTCAACCAGATCAAGATGAACACGATCAAGCGGCTGCCGGTGACGATCAGCCTGCTCGACGAGGAAGGCAAACCCACCATGGTGTGGACGCTGACCAATGCGTGGCCGACCAAGATCACCGGCACCGACCTGAAGGCCGAGGGCAACGAGGTCGCCGTCGAGACGATCGAGATCGTCCACGAAGGCCTGACCATCGCCAACGCCTGACGGAGCCGCCATGCCGGGCCCGATCGACTTCCTGCAGATCGTCAGCGGCGAGAACAAGCCGCCGCGCGACGATCCGCCGCCGGCCTTCGCCTTCCAGGTCGAGTTCTTCAACGGCCGCCCGTTCCCGGGGCCGTTGATCTGCTCCTTCCAGGAGGTCTCGGGCCTGGAGCTGGCGCTGGAGACCGAGGAGCTGGCCGAGGGCGGCGAGAACGCCTTCGTGCATCAGCTGCCCTCGCGCGCGAAGGCGCGGCGGCTGACGCTCAAGCGCGGCCTGGTGCAGCGCGGCTCGGCCTTCGTCGAGTGGGTGAGGCTGAGCCTGTGGGGCGGCCTGGAAATCCCGCTGCAGCCGGCCGACGTCAAGGTCCAGCTGCTGGACGAGAAGCGCTCGCCGCGGCTGGTCTGGGTGTGCCAGGGCGCCTACCCGGTGCGCTGGACGATGGACCCGTTCGAATCGACCCGCAACGAGGCCGCGATCGAGGAGATCGAACTGGCCTACCGCGAATGCCTGGTGCTGCCATGACGCTCGAAGTCCGCCAACTGGTGCTGCGCGCGCAGGTGCGGGACGACGGGGACGATGACGACGGCCCGGACGATGCGCCGCCGGCCGGCAAGGCCAGCAGCGGCTGCGGCGGCGGGGCCGGCAATCCCTGCGAGGACAAGGAGGCGCTGAAGGAGGAGATCCTCGCCGCCTGCCAGATGTGGCTGCGCGAACAGCTGCGTCTGCTCGACGAGCGCTGAACCATGGCCAAGCAAGCCCTGACCCTGACCGCGCTGAACGTGACCGAGGACCCGCCCCAACCCGCCGGCGAGTCCTACGGGCTGATGATCAACCCGGCCGAGTTCTCGCATTCGCGCAGCATTTGCTACAACACCCGCAAGACGCTGGGGCAGACCAGCAACCCGGCGCGCTTCTCGGCGATGAATCCGGACCAGATCGCGTTCAGCGTCGTCTTCGACGGCACCGGCGTGATCCCGTCGCGGCCTGGCCAGGTCAACGACGTCGCCGCGCAGATCGACGCGATGTGCCGGGTCATCTACGACTACAGCAGCGCCGACCATGAGCCCAATCACCTGCGCGTGGCCTGGGGCAAGCTCAGTTTCGATTGCCGGCTCACCAGCTTCGACACCACTTACACGCTCTTCAAGTCCAGCGGCGCGCCGCTGCGCGCACGGGTCGAACTGGCGCTGACCGGCTTCGCGACGCCGCAGGACGCGGCCCTCGAGGCCAACCCCTCGTCGCCGGACCTGAGTCACAGCGTGCTGGTCGTCGACGGCGACACGCTGCCGCTGCTGTGCCTGCGCATCTACGGCGACGCGCGCTACTACCCCGAGGTCGCGGCCTTCAACGGCCTGTCCGGCTTCCGCCGCCTGCAGCCGGGCCAGCGGCTGCACTTCCCGCCGCTGGCCTGAGGAGACCGACGATGCCCGCCGACCTGCCCAGTCCCGCCCAGTCCGACGCCGGCCCGCTGCGCGTGACGGTCTCGTGCAATGGCACGGCCAAGCCCGGCCTGCCGCTGGTGTCGGTGACCGTGCGCCATGAACTCAACCTGATCTCCTCGGCGCTGATCGTGATCGCCGACGGCGACATGCCCGCCCACGAGGTGCCGATCGGCGGCGGTCCGCTGTTCCGTCCGGGCACCCCGATCACCATCCAGGCCGGCTATGGCGACGACGAGGTCGAGATCTTCCGCGGCGAGGTCGTGCGCCTGGGCTTCAAGGTGGGCGGCAACAACTTCAGCCGCGTCGAGATCGACTGCCGCCACACCGCCTACCGCGCCACGCTGGGCCGGCGCAGCGCCCACTACGTCGACCAGACCGACAGCGCGATCATCGAGTCGCTGCTCGGCCGCCATGGCCTGTCCCACCAGGTCACCTCGACCTCGGTCCGGCATCCCGAGCTGGCCCAGCACTACTGCAGCGACTGGGACTTCGTGGTCGCGCGCGCCGATGCGATGGGCCTGGTGCTGCACATGGCGGGCGGCGGTCTGGTCGTCGAGCCGCCCGCCTTCGACGGCGAGCCGGTGCTCGGCGTGACCTGGGGACGGGACCTGATGGAGTTCAACGTCGACATCGACGCCCGCACGCAGTGGGCCTCGGTGCAGGCGGCCAGCTGGGACCCCTCGCAGCAGGACCTGATGCAGGGCGAGTCCAAGACGCCGGTCGATCCGCCCGGGCCCGGCGACCTCCCCGGCTCGGACCTGGCCGCGGTCGGCGCGGTCGATCCGCTGTCGCTGCAGAGCTGCGCGCCGCTGGCCAAGGACGCGCTCGACGCCTGGGCCGCCGCGGCGCAGATGCGCGCCACGCTGGCGCGCCGGCGCGGGCGGCTGGCCTTCCAGGGCAGCGCGCGGGCGGTGCCGGGCGCGGTGATGCAGCTCTCGGGCGTCGGGCCGCGTTTCGGCGGCCGCGTCTACCTCAGCGCCGTGCGCCACGAGCTGGCAGACGGCAACTGGCTCACCCACGCCGAGTTCGGACGCCCGGCCGACTGGCACGTCGAGCGCCGCGACCTCGTCGCACCGCTGAACGGCGGCCTGCTGCCCGGCATCGGCGGCCTGCATGCCGGCGTGGTGATGAAGCTGGACGAGGATCCGCTCGGCGAGCTGCGCATCCAGGTCAGGCTGCCCGCGCTGCAGGTCCAGACGCCCGGCATCTGGGCGCGCCTGGCGCAGGGGCACGCGTCGTCGGGCTTCGGCCACTTCTTCGTGCCCGAGATCGGCGACGAGGTGCTGGTGGGTTTCCTCAACGACGACCCGTCCTACCCGGTGGTGCTGGGGTCGCTCTACAGCAGCAGCCGCGCGATGCCCTACACGCCGGATGCGAAGAACGACATCAAGGCCATCGTCACCCGCTGCCTGCACCGCATCGAGTTCAACGAGCAGGACAAGGTGATCACCATCGTCACGCCGGCGAAGAACACCGTGGTGCTGGACGACAAGAACAAGCGCATCCGGCTCGAGGACCAGAACGGCAACAGCGTCGAGCTGGCGCCGGACGGCATCGCGCTGGACAGCCCCAAGGCCATCACGCTGACGGCCGGCACGGCCATGACGCTCAAGGCCAAGACCGGCATGACGCTGAGCTGCGAGGCCGACATCGACGCCAGCGGCGCCAACATCAAGGCCGAAGCCAGGATCGGCTTCACCGGCAAGGGCTCGGCGACGGCGGAGCTGTCCGCGGCCGGGCAGACCACCGTCAAGGGCGGCATGGTCATGATCAATTGAGGAGCGCCGCCATGCCGCCCGCCGCCCGCATCAGCGACCTGCACACCTGCCCGATGCAGACGCCCGGCCTGCCGCCGATCCCGCATGTCGGCGGACCCGTGGTCGGCCCCTGCGTGCCGACCGTGCTGGTGGGCAAGCTGCCGGCGGCGGTGGTGGGGGACAGCGCCGTCTGCGTCGGTCCGCCCGACAGCATCGTGCAGGGCTCGGCCACCGTGATGATCGGCGGCAAGCCAGCGGCGCGCATGGGCGACACCACGGCGCATGGCGGCAAGATCGCGCTGGGCCTGTTCACCGTCCTCATCGGAGGCTGACATGAACTTCCTGGGCCGCGGCTGGAGCTTTCCGCCCCGATTCGACGCCGACCGCCGCGCGGTCATGGTGGCGGGCATCGAGGACATCGAGGAGAGCCTGCGCATCCTGTTCAGGACGCGGCGCGGCGAGCGCGTGATGCAGCATGCCTACGGCACGCTGCTGCATCAGATGGTCTTCGAGGAGATCACCGACCAGACGCTGACCGAGCTGCGCGTGATGCTGGAGAAGGCCGTCCTGTACTTCGAGCCGCGCATCGCGCTGGAGCGGCTGGACATCCGCGTCTCCCCGGACGATCTGGGCACGCTGCTGCTGCAGCTCGAGTACCGCGTGCGCACGACCAACACGCGGCACAACATGGTCTATCCGCTGTATCTGGATCAGGCCACCCATCCGGTGATCTCCGGCTGACCGCGAGGACGCGATGCATCCAGGCGCTCAACAGGACCAACGGCTGCCGCCGGCGCTGACGCCGGGCTACGCGCGGCCCGATGAGCAGGACGTGGCCGCGCGGCTCGCGCGCACGCTGGCGATGGCGCGCCAGTTGCGCTTCGTCGACGCGCAGGGACGGCCCGCCGGCCGCTGGGGCGACGCCCTGGCCAGCGACGGCGCCGTGCTGCTGGCGGAACTGGCGACGCTGCCGGTGGCGCAGTGGCAGCAGCGGCTGCGCGGCGACGGGCCCTGGCTCGACGACACGCTGCGCACCGCGTGTCTGGGCCTGGCGCAGCGGCTGGACCGCTGGTACGCGGCGCTGCGGGACGCCGCCGACGCGCAGCCGCAGGACGACACGCTGTTCCACCCGCTGGCGGCGTGGCTGCGCGAGGTGCTGCGCACCCAGCTCGGCCCGCGCCTGCGTCCGCTGATCGCCGATCCGCGCGACTGGCATCCAGACTGGCATGTCGACCGGCCAGCCGACCCGCTTGCCGCGCCGGACGTCACGGAGGTCTCGGACGCTCCTGCGGCTCCTGCCGATGCGGCACGCGCGGCCGCGGCCCGCGCCGACACCCGGTTGCTGTGGCTCGCGCTGTGCCGCGTGCTGCAGCCCCTGCGCGAGGCCGCCGCGATCCGCGTCGAGCCCGCGCTGGCCAGCGGCCGCCACGATCCGGCCGCCGGACTGCTGCTCGCCTGGACCCAGTTGCTGCAGCACAGCCGCGAGCCGCTGAACGCCTTCAACGAGCGGCTGATCGATCACTACTACGCCGAGCGGCTCGCGCTGCCGCGGCTGCCGGCCGGCGCGCAGCGCGTGTGGCTGGTGCTGGACGCCGCGCCGCTGCTCGCCGAGCCCGTGCCGCTGGAGCCGTCGCAGCGCTTCGTGGCCGCGCTGCCGCGCGGCGGCCGCAGCTTCGTCCTGGAGCAGGCGCCCGCGCTGCAGCCGTCGCGCGTGGCGCGCCTGCTGACGCTGCGCCAGCTGCGCGATCCGCTGATCTCGCCGCAGCGCGAGTACGGCTGCGCCAGCGCCATCGTGGCCGCCAGCATCGATCCCCCCACCCCGGAGGCCGCGGCCGAGCCGCGCGCCCCGGTCTGGTCGCCGCTGGGTGGCGGGCCGGGCGCTCATCCGGCCCGGATCGGTCTGGCGATCGCGTCGCCGCTCCTGCTGCTGCGCGAGGGGACCCGGCGCATCCAGTTGAACCTGGAGATCGCCGGACCGGCGCTGCCGGCCGGCGGCGACGAGGCGCGTTTCGCCGAGGTCGCGCGTTTCGAGACCGCGTTCCACGAGGCCTCGGCACAGGTGGAGCCGGGCCCCCGCGAAAGCGCGGACCGTCTGCTGATGCGCGTGCGCCGCCTCTGCCCGCCGATGGCGCGCCAGCCCTGGCTCGCCTATCTCTGGGCGCGCTGCCTCGCCAGCGCCGACCCCGCCGCGCTGCCACAGCGCCTGGGCCGTCTGCTGGCCGTGTGGCTGTGCGCGAGCGCCGAGGTCCTCGATGCACACGCGCTCGCGCTGCTGCGACGGCATGCGCGCCGCGTCCTCGAGCGCGGCGGTCTGGGCGCCCCGCCGGTGGACGTCGACGACCCGCTGGCGATGCTCTGCAGCGACCAGCCGCTGGAGCGCTCGCTGATCTTCAACCGCGTCTTCCACGACGCCTGGCGCGCCCGCGTGAGCAGCGACACCGGCTGGCTGGAGCTGGGTGCGGCGCTGGTGGCCTGGCCCGCCGACGGACCGCGAGGCCTGCAGCTGAGGCTGCAACTCGGCGCCGACCTCCCCGCGACCAGCGTCGCCAGGCCCGGCGTCCACGGCCCCGGCTGGCCGGAGCAGCCGGTGCTGCAGCTGGTGCTCGAGGGCCGCAGCCGGCTGTTCCCCGCGAGCCTGCTGCAGCAACTGACGCTGGCGGCGGTGCGCGTGCAGGTCGAGGTGCAGGGGCTGCGCTCGGTGCAGCTCTACAACCAGCTCGGACAGCTTGATCCCAGCAAGCCCTTCATGCCCTTCGGCCCCCTGCCCGACACCAGCGCCTACCTGCAATTCAGCCATGTCGAGCTGATGCGCAAGCCGCTGACGCGTCTGCGCGCGCGGATGCGCTTCGCGGGACTGCCGGCGATCGCCTTCGCCGAGCAGTACGCCGGCTATCCGGACGATCCGTGGTCGCCCGAGGTCTTCCGCGTGCGCGCCGAATTGCTGCGCGATGGTCGCTGGCAGGACGCCGGGCAGCCGCCGCTGGCGCTGTTCCCGGCCGCGGGCGGCGGCCAGCCGCCGGCCGACCAGGCGCTGGACCTGTCCTCGCCCGCCTGGCTGAGCCTGCATGCGCCGCAGCCCGAGGCCGCCAGCGCCGACTACTCGCTGCGCAGCCGGCAGGGCTTCTTCCGCCTGAAGCTCGATGGCCCTGCCGAGGCCTTCGGTCATGCGCTCTATCCGCGCGTGCTGGGCGAGCGGCTGACGCAGAACAGCCGCCGCAAGGAGCCGCTCCCGCTGCCGCTGCCGCCCTACACGCCGGTGCTGGAGTTCCTGCGCATCGACTATGCCGCGCAGGAGCGCATCACGGCGCGCCCGCTCGGCGCGGACATGCCCGGCGCGGCGGCCGATCCGGCGCGGAGCCGCCTCTTCCATCTCGCGCCCTTCGGTGTTCAGCCGCTGCGCTCGCTGCCGCGGCGGCATCCGCTCACCGTGCTGCCGGCCGAGCCGGCCGAGGGCCAGTTGCTGATCGGTCTCTCGGGCCAGGCGCCCTCGGGCACGCTGAGCCTGCTGTTCCTGCTGCGCGCCGAATCGGCGCTCGAGGCGCTCGGCCGGCCGTCGCCCGCGCTGCGCTGGGAAGCCTGGTGCGGCGGCGACTGGCGCGCGCTCGAGCCGCATCGCCTGCTGCTCGATGCCACGGATGGCCTGCTGCGCAGCGGGCTGGTGATGCTGGACCTGCCCGATGGCCTGAGCGACGACTGCCCCTCGCTGCCGCCGGGCCTGTTCTGGCTGAGGCTGCTGGGCGACGGCCAGCTCGACCTGCTGGCCGCCGCGCGCGGCGTGTGGGTCAACGGCGTGGCGGTGCGGCTGGAGGGGCCGCCGCGCGACGAGGTGCTGCCCCCGCTGAGCATCCGCGCGGCGCAGACGCCGGTGCCCGGCCTGGCGGGTCTCCATCAGCCCTGGCCCTCGCTGCCGCAGCGCATGGCGGAGGACCGGCCGGCCTGGAAGCAGCGCGTGGCCGAGCGGATGCGCCACCGCGACCGCGCCGTGACGCCGGGCGACGTCGAGCGTCTGGTGCTGGAGGCCTTCCCGCAGGTGTTCAAGGTCAAGTGCCTGCCGCTGTCGGCCGCGCACGCCCAGGGGGCGGGTCCGCGTCCTCCCGCCGAGGACCGCGTCGTCGTCGTCGTGGTGCCCGCGCTGCCTCCTGGCCACGAGATCGACGGCACCGAGGGGCCGCGGCTGGACGCCGCCACGCTGCTGCGCGTACGCCGCTTCCTGCTGCCGCGCATCGCGCCCGGCCATCGCCTGCTGGTGCGCAACGCCACCTACGACCGCATCCAGGTCCGCTGCGCGCTGCGCCTGAGTCCCGGCGAGCCCGCCGGCCGGCGCCTGCGCGAGCTCAACCAGGCCTTGCGCGACTTCTTCTCGCCCTGGCGCCCGGGCGGCCTGACCGCGCGCTTCGACTGGCGCGTGCGCGCCGAGGAGATCGAGGCCTTCCTGCGCGCGCAGCCCGGCGTCGAGGCGGTGGGCGGCGCCTCGCTGCTGCACGTCACCCGCGACGACAGCGGGATGTTCCGCCTGGGCGATTCCGCGCGCGGCGACCGGGCGCTGCACCCGCGCGCGCCCTGGAGCCTGGCACTGCCCACGCGGGGCCACCTGCTCGAACTCACCGGCGACCCGGGCGAGCAGCCGGCCGTCAGCGGCCTGGCGCAGTTGAGCGTCGGCGGCAGCTTCATCATCGGACGGGCCGCCGCATGAAGACCGTCAATCGCGAGACCCTGAAGAACTACTTCCGCGACGGGCAGATGCCGTCGCAGCGGCATTTCGAGGCGCTCATCGATTCCATGCTCAACATGAACGACGAGGGCTTCCGCAAGACCGTCGAGCATGGCGAGCAGCTCTACGCCCCGATCGGACACGACGCGCTGATCAGCTTCTACCGCGACCAGCAGCCCGACGATCCGCTGTGGCAAGTGCGGCTGGGGCAGGTCAACAACCAGTTGCAGTTCCATACGCTGGCCGGGAGCGGAGCCGGTGGCACGGGGGCCGCCTCGCCCGACGCGCCCCCTCCGCCGGCGATGACGCTGGACGCGCGGCAACGCGTCGGCCTGGGCACCGAGGAACCCTGCGCGCGGCTGGACGTGCGCGGCGTCGCGGCCGCCGAGGGACGCCTGGGCCATCTGCCGATTCCGCAGAAGCTGCGCGACGAGCTCAAGGCCGACGGCCAGTGGCACGACCTGACGCCGCCGCTGCGGGGCTGCCAGGGCTTCGAGGTGATGGCCGGCGCGGGGCTAAGGCACAGCGGCCATTTCGGACTGGTGCACGCGATCGCGCTGAGCACCTACAACCCGACGCCGAGCTGGTTCCCCAGCCGGGGCAGCCGCCGCGGCATCCGCCAGACGCACGCCTGGTGGGGACGGCGCTGCGACCGCATCGAGCTGCGCTGGCTCGGCAGTCAGGGCCGCGACGCCAGCTACCGCTTGCAGATCCGCAGCGGCTGCCGCTTTGGCGACGACGTCCCGCTGCGCGTGCAGCTCACGCAGCTCTGGTTCTGGCCGGAGATGCACCAGTCGGAGGGGAGCTCCGAGGCGGCCGCCGATCCCTTCCGGGCCCTCGACCGATGAACGCGCCGCCGACCTCCGCGGCGCCGCGCACGATCGCGCGGCACACGGCGCCCGATCCGCTCGGCTTCGACGCGCTGCGGGCGATCGCCATCGAACGCGCCCAGGCCGCCAGCGGCGAGCTCTGGACCGACTACAACCTGCACGACCCCGGCGTCAGCCTGCTGGAGGCGCTGTGTTTCGCGCTCACCGAGGACGTCTTCGCCGCGCGGCAGCCGGTGCCGGCGCTGCTCGGGCTCGGCGAGCATGAGGAGCTGACGGCCTGGGAGCGTCTGGGCCTGCACGATCGCGAGGCGCTGCTGCCCTGCCGGCCGGTCAGCGAAGCCGACTGGCGGCTGTGGCTGCTGCGGGCGTTGCCGGGCTCGCGCCAACTGGCGATGAACGCGTTGCGCGACTGGCGCGGCCGGCCGCTCGGCCTGTGGCGGCTGACGCTGCAGGCCAGCACCGAGCAGCCCGACGCGGACCGTCTGCTGCGCGAGCGCGCGCTGCGGGCCTTCCGCGCGGCGCGGGCGCTCGGCGAGGATCTGGCCGAGGCGCCGCGGCTGCTGCGGCCGCGTTGGGTCCGGCTGGAGATCCAGCTGAGCATCACCGGCGAGCGCGAGCCGGGCGACCTGCTTGCCGAGGTGCTGCGGCGCTGTGACGCCGGCGTGTCGCGGCAGTTGCAGACGCCGGTGGATGGACAGGACGATCCTGAGGCGCCCGCGCCGCTGGCGGACGATCCCGACCTTCCCGCCGGTCCGATGGGCCGGCCCGCGACACGCGCCGAGCGCTACTGGCTCGCCGAGGACGACGATTTCCTGTATGCGAGCGACCTGGCGCGGCTGCTGCAGGAGGTGCCCGGCGTGGCGAGCGTCGACGGCCTGCGCCTGCGCGGGCTCGATCCCGGCGACGACCGGCTGGAGGACGCGGCCGCGCCGCCGGGCAGCGTCGCCCGGCGTGGCCGGGACTGGGCGCTGCGCCTGCGCTGGCCCGCGACGCCGGACGACCTGCGCGGCTGGGCCGTGCGGCGCGACGGCCTGCGCGTGCAGCTGCCCGAAGAGGCGCTGTTGGCCCAGCTGGCGCTGCAACGCCGCGTCGATCACGCGCGCGACATGGCGGCCCGCCGCAGCGGCGCGGGCGCCGCCGGCGGCCCCGGCGAGGCGGGCCCCTGGGGCACGCTCGGATCGAGCGAATGCCTGCCCCGGCCGCCCGGACCGCCGCCGCCCCTTCCCGCGCGGCGAGATGACCATCTGGCCGCCACCGCCGCGCTGCCGCCGCTCTATCACGAGGCCCTGCGCCTGCGCGACGCCGCGCAGCCGGGCTTGCATGCGCAATGGACCGGCTACGCCGCGCTGCTGGAGCTCGGACTCAACCAGGTCCAGCAGCAGCGCGAGCAACTGCCGCGCCTGTTCGCCCTCGACGATTCCGATCCGCGCAGCTATTGGCATGAATGGCCGGGCGGCGCCCAGTTGCCTGGCGTCGAGGCGCTCTATCTGTGCGACCGGCGCCAAGCCCAGGACGATCCGGCGCTGGACGCCGAACGTCTGGACCGGCGCCATCGCTTCCTCGACTTCCAGCTGGCGCTGCATGGCGAGGCGCTCGATGTCTCAGTGCTGGACGGGCTGCCCTGCTACTTCACGCCGCAAGCCTGGCCCCTGCATCTGCTGGCGCTCAAGCGGCAGTTCATGCGCCGCGTGATCCGCCTCGGCCGCGACCGCGGCGCGGGCCCCGACTACAGCCAGCCGCTACTGGGCAACGCGGGCAACACGCCGCCGCTGCAGGAGCGCCTGGGCCTGCTGCTGGGGCTGGCGAAAACCGAGAGCCGGCCGCTGACGCGCGTGCTCGCGCGCCTGGCCCGGGCTGGGCTTGAACTCGGCCGCGACGGCCCGCGATCGCGGCGGCGCGAGGGCACGATCCGGCGCGCTGGCGCGGCGACAGCCGTGGACACCAAGGCCGCGCGCACCGGCCTCGCCGGCCTCGCCCGCCTCCCCCGCACCGAGTCCGCGCAGGCCCTGCTCGATCCCCGCGTGGCCCGGCTGCCGGCGGGGGACGTGGACTGGACGCGGCTCGCGGAGCGGCTGATCGCCTGGACGCAGCGCCACGGGCTGGCGCGCTTCCCGCTGCGGGTGCTGCGCGCGGCGGTCGATCCCTCGCGCTTCCGTCATGACGCGCCGGCGCGATCGCTGCGGCTGGCCACCGACGACACCGAACGCGATTGGGTGATCGCCGACGGCGTTGAAGCGGCCGAGGCGCTGGACGTCGCACGCGAGCTGCATGCTGCGGCCTGCCTGCTGCAGGCGGACGGCGAAGGCCTGCACGTCGTCGAGCATCTGCTGCTGCGGCCGCTCGCGCAGCCGCTGCCCGAAGGGTCCGATCTGCCCGCCGTCACCGATGCCGACCAGCGCGTGAGCATCGTCCTCAGCGGCTGGACCGCGCGCGGCGCCGCTGCGCGCTTTCGCATGCTTGCCGCCCAGGCCGTCGAGCGCGAGGCGCCTATCCATCTGCATTGCGAGCTGCTGTGGCTGGACGCGCCGGACATGCTGGCCTTCGAGCCGCTGTGGCGCGAGTGGCTGCAGCAGCGCCAGCGCCATGAGCTGGCGCTGCTCGAAGGGGATCCCGAGCCGGCCTCGCTCGCCGCGCTCGACCGCGCGTCGGAAGCCTTGAGCCGGTGGCTGGACGGCTGGCCTCTGCGTCAGCGGCATCGCCATGCGGCCAGGCGTCCGTCGACACGCGCGGGCGCCCCCGCCGCCGGAGACCGTCCATGAGCACGCATCGCATCGAGACGCTGCGCGTGGAACTCGGTCACCGCAGCGCGCGCTCGGCCAGCGGCGGGCAGGAGCTGCATCGGCGCCTGATGAGCTTCCTGCGCCGCGACGGCCTCGCGGCCATCGAGGCCTGCTTCGAGGACGCCTGCCCACCCGGCGAGGTCTGGATCCTCCCCCGGCTCACGCTGGACCTGGGCGCGCTGGACCGGCACCAGAGCGAGGCGCAATGGAAGGAGCGTCTCACCGCGTCACTGCGGGGCGAGCTCGCTCGCGCGGCGCGCAGCGCACCGGCCGGCGCCGCGGGCGGCGGCCTGGCGGCGGACGGCGATGTCCATCCCGCGCTCGCGATCCGGCGCGAGGGCGCGGACCGGCATGAGATCGAGCAGTTCCTTCACTATCTGCGCCACGGTCAGTTGCCCTGGGGCCTGAACCTGCACGGCCGGCAAGCGCTGTCGGGTTGGCTCGCGGGCCTGGCGGTCCGCCATGGCGCGGCGCTGTGGCGCGCCTTGCAGCGGGAGCCGGCGCGGGACCGGCTGCTCGCGCGCTTGTCGGCGATCAGTCCGCATGACGGGCTGCAGGCGCTGATCGCGCAGCGCGACCCTCGGCTCGCCGCGACGCTGACGCGCCTGGACGACGAGGTGCTGCTGCCCTTGCAGGGACGCGGGCGCTTGAGCGCGTACCAGCGCGCGCGCCTGCAGCAGGCCTTGCGCGCGGCGGCGCTGGCTCAGCTGTGGGAGGCGCGCGGGGGTGGACTCGGCGGGCGCGGAAGGCGCGCGCTGCTGGCCGCTTGGCGCGCGCTGATCGCCGGCGCGCTCGGCGGCGCATGGCGCGAGGCGCTCGGCGGACTGGCGGGGGCGGAGCCAGCCGATGCAGCCCGTGCAGCCCCTGCAGCCGGCGCGGCCGACGATGCCATGCACGCGCCACGATCCGGCGGCATCGCCGCGTTGCTCGCAGGCAGCGGCGCGCAGGCACCGACCGACCGCGACGCGGTGAGCGACGTCACGCCCTCACCCGGACGTACCTGGGAACAGGCGCTGCTCCACTTGCAGGCGCTGCTGCGCCAGCGGCGTCCGGGACAGGAGGAGCGGCTGCGGCATCTGCTGACGCAGCTCGCCGCGTCGCATCCGGTGCAGCTCAGACGGCGCTTGCGGAGCTGGGCGCTGCAGCGGCGCGAGCGCCGCGCCTGGTCATTGGCGTTGGCGCCCGCCGGGATGGCGCTCGTGCTGGCGGCGATGAGCTCGCGGCCGGCGCCCGGATTGAGCGGGTCGGCGCGCCTGCACTGGGCGGACTCGCTGCGTCAGACCGCCTTGCGCCTGCAGGCCGAGGCGCCGGCGAGCCGGCGTCCCGGCCTCGGCCGGCTGCAGGCGCTGCTGATGCAGGCCAGCCTGCGCCACCTGGTGGAGGGCCACCGCTTGCCGGACCAGCATGGGGGCTGGCTGTCGCTGTGGCGACGCGCGTGGCTCGACTGGGAGCGCGGCGAGTTCGACCCCGCGCCCGGCGGCGAGCCGCACGCGCCGCCGAAGCTGGCCGAGCCGGCGGCAAAGCGCGTCGAGGACCCTCCACCGCCCCGCCGCCGCGGCGCGGAAGCCGACATGGATCTCGCCGCCGGCGCGGCCACCGACGCGACCGGCCGCGCCCTGCTCCACCTCGAGCGCGACTGCCGCGAGGGCCGCTGGCACTGGCCGCAGCGGCTGCGTCTGGCGCGCCTGCTGGAGACGCCGCTGGGCTGCGAGCGCTGGCTGCGCCTGTTCACCGAAGAGCGCCGCTGGCGCCTGCTGAAGGCGCAGTTCGGCGCGCTCGCGGCGCCGCTGCGGCAGCGCGCCGGGCGGCTCGCGGGCTGGTTGCGCGCAGTGGTGCACGAGCCCGCCGCCGCGCTGGCCGAGCACTGGCGGCGGCTCTGCCATCACCTCTTCATCCGGGGTCTGAGCCCGGACGCGGCCTCGCTGCGCCGGCATTACCAGGACGAACCGCCACCCGCGCCCATGGCGACGGCCGTCGGGCCTGAATCCACGCCGAGGTCCACGCCGGCGCGCGCCGCCGAACGCCAGCCGGTCTGGGTCGAAGACGCGGGCCAGGTGCTGCTCGCCGCCTACGCGGAGCGGCTCTTCAAGCACCTGCGCCTGATCGACGGCGGCCGCTTCGTCGACGACGTTGCGCGAGCCACCGGCGTGCAATGCCTGCAGGCGCTGTGTCATGGCCCCGACACCTCGCCCCCGGACGAGTCCTGCACCGCGCTGTCGCGCCTGCTGTGCGGCGTGTCCTCGCACGAGGTGCTGCCGGTGCCCGAGCCCCTCGGCCAGGAGCGCCTGACGCTGCTGGAACAGCTGCTGAGCGCCGTGATCGCGCACTGGACGGCGGCGGGCCGCACCTCGGTCGCGGGCCTGCGCGAAAGCTTCCTGCAGCGGCAGGGCCGGCTGTGGGAGGAACGGCCGCGCGGCGGCGAGCCGGCGCGCTGGCGGCTGCGCGTGCAGACACGCGGCTTCGACGTGCTGCTGGACCGCTTGCCGTGGAGCTTCCACACGATCCGTCTGCCCTGGATGCAAGGAGCGCTGCATGTGGAATGGCGCTGACACGCCGCACGCGCGCGCGCTGCGGGCCGAGCTGGACTGGCTGTCCCACGCGCTGGACCGGCGCCTGGCGCGGCATTTCCGGCAGGGGGGCCCGGCCCGCGCGGACGATGACGGCGATGCCGCCCTGCCCGCCCATGAGCTTGTCGAGGACGCGCAGGCCTTCCTGGCCGAGCTCGATCCGCCGCCCGCGCTGCCCGAGGGCAGCGAACTCGGCCGCTGGGTCCAGGCTTTCGCGCTGACGGCGCCGCAGCGCCTGGTGCTTGCGCTCGCGCTGGCGCCGCATCTGCGGCCGGCCGCGCTGGACCTGCTGTTCATGCGCAACCAGAACCTGGATCGCGGCTTCACCGAGTTCGGCGGCATCCGCGCCCAGGCGCATGGCGGCTTCCTCCCCACCGGCGAGACGGCGGCCTTCCTGGTCGCTGGCGATGAGCTGCCGGCGCGCTTCGCGCTGATGGCCTGGCTCGACGGCCCGCATCCGGTGACGGACGCCGGCTACCTGCGGCTGGACAGCGCGCCGCCGGGCGAGCCGCGCCTGTCGGGCCTGCTGCTGATCAGCGGCGAGGCGCTGCAGCGCCTGTGCTCCGGCGATGCCGACAAGCCCGATCAGAGCCTGCAGTTCCCGGCCCGGCGCATCACCAGCGCGCTGGGCTGGGACGACCTGGTGCTGGCGCCGGAGGTGATGGACGAGGTGGGCCAGATCCGCGCCTGGATGGACGAGGGCGCCACGCTGATGCGCGACTGGCAGCTCGCTCGCGCGCTGAAGCCGGGCTATCGCGCGCTGTTCCATGGCCCGCCGGGCACGGGCAAGACGCTGACCGCGACCTTGATCGGGCAGTCGGCCGGCGCGGACGTCTATCGCATCGACCTGTCGATGGTGGTCTCCAAGTACATCGGCGAGACCGAGAAGAACCTGGCGCGCGTCTTCGACCAGGCGCAGAACCGGCGCTGGGTGCTGTTCTTCGACGAAGCGGACGCGCTGTTCGGCAAACGCGGCGCGGCGCAGAACGCCAACGATCACCACGCCAATCAGGAGATCGCCTACCTGCTGCAGCGCGTCGAGGACTTCCCCGGCGTCGTCATCCTGGCGAGCAACCTGCGCGGCAACCTGGACGAGGCGTTCTCGCGGCGCTTCCAGTCGATGGTGTATTTCCCGCTGCCCGACGCCGCCCAGCGGCTGCGCTTGTGGCAAGGCATGCTGCCGGCCCGCCATTGGGGCGAGGACGTCGATCTGGAGGGCGTGGCGCAGCGTTACGAGCTGTCCGGCGGCGCGATCGCCAACGTGATCCGCCATGCCGCGCTGGCGAGCCGGCGGCGCGGCGGCGATCGGATTTCGCCGTCGGAGCTGCGCGCCGGCATCGCGCGCGAGCTGCGCAAGGAAGGGAGGACGCTGTGATCAGGCACGAGCACGGAGGACGGGCCGGCGCGACAGGGGCACACGGACGAGGACGCGGGCGAGGACGCGCTCGCGCCTGGGCGATCGGCGGGATGGCGCTGCTCTGGGCCGGGTTGGCCGGGCAGGCGGGGAGCGCCTCGGCACCGTTGCCGGCGGCGGCCTCCGCGGCATCGTCGCCGGCGCCCTCCGCGATGGCGGCAGCTTCGAGCCAGACGCCCGCGCCGGCCGTCATCGCGGCCTCGGCTGCCTGCCCCTCGCCGCCGAAGGACGCCTCCTTGCTGCCCGGTTCGGCCGAGGCCTGCGGCGCCGCATGCTGTGCCGCGGGAGAGCCGCTGCGTCTCGCCCGCCCGCCGGAGTCGCTGCCCGCCGCCACGCAGGGCCGCGAGTACACCCAGACCATCGCCGCCGAAGGCGGGCGGCCGCCCTACCGATTCACGCTGGTGGACGGGGCCTTGCCGCAAGGCCTGGCCCTCGGATCGCGCGGCATGATCACCGGCCTGCCCGAGCAGCCACAGGTCGCTCGCTTCACCGTGTCGGTGCAGGATCGCGCGGGCGCCGCGCTGCAGCAGGCCTTCAACCTGCAGGTCCGGACGGCCGGCGCGCGCAAGCCGGCCGCGGTCGCCTCCGCCCCCTCGGCGCCCTCCGCGCCCGCCAGCGATGCCGTCCCCTTCGATCCCAGGACAGGCCTGCAGGCGCCCAGCGTTCCGACCGCGCTCATCTACCGGCTCTCCGGCAACGCGTTCGACGCGCTGAAGGACCACATCGCCGCGGCCGCCGTGGCCGCCGCCAACGCCGCGGCCTCCGCGGCGGGCGACGGCCTCGCCACGGACACGGTCGAGCCCGCGGCGATCGTGGAACCGGCCATGGCCGCGCCCCCCTCGCCTTCCTCTCCGTCCTCGCCCGCCGAGCCGGCCTCTGCCCCCGGCCGGCCGGCCCCACCGCCGCCGCCCGTACCGTCCCAGCTCAAGTGGACGGACACGCAGCAGGCTCAGCTCGAAGCCATCCTCGCGCCGATGCTGGAGCAGGACTATCTCTCAGCCCTGCTGTTCGAACGGGCCGTGCGGATGCGGGTCTGCCGACAGGTGGCTCAGCTGCTGGTGAACGACGCCCGGCGCCGCAACGCCCAATTGCCCGATGTCGGCGAACGCGTGTCCGCCTGTCTCAAGGAGCCGGAGGAAAGCGCCGAAGCGCACGACAAGACGCTGGCCGCCGCGGCCAAGGGCGAGCTCAAGCCGGCGCAGATGCGGGGCTGGCTGCTGCCGCCGGGTCTGACGGCCTGGCTCGTTGCCGCCGCGCGGCGCGAGGAGGCGCTGGTGCCGCCGGAGAAGATGCTCTGGCGCGACGAGGCCGGCTGCAGCTGTGCCGCGCCGCGCGACGACAACCCGCTCTATGCCTTCCTGCCGTTCTGGAAGGACGCCGGCACCGCGCAGCCCATCGACTTCGCCTTCGTGAACCGGCTCAGCGTCTTCGCGCTGCCCCTGGCCGGCGATCTGGTCCTGCCCAAGCGGTGGGAGAGCGATCCCGATACTACCGCCCTGCTGCGCGCCGCCCGCAGCCATGGGACGCGGCTCGACCTGACCCTCTATGCGAGGAACTGGCGCTTCATCACCGCGCCTTCGCCGGACGAGTGGAAGCTGGCGCGGCAGCAGATTCCGCGCCAGCTCGCCGAGCGCGCCTGGGGAATCATCGACACGCCGCTGCCGGGGTGGTGGCAGACGGTCAAGGCCTGGATGCCGTTCTTCGCCGAGCGGCAGTACGTGGGCGACGGCATCACGCTCGTGGTCGATGAGCTGCCCACCGACGCGAAGGAGCTCGCGCGCTTCGAGGACTTCTATGCCGCCTTCGTGCACGCGCTGGCCGAGGTGATGGCGCGACATCCCGAACGCACCTACACGATCAACCTCGTGGTCCCGCTGCCAGCCATGGCGGCGCTGAACAAGGGCGGCGCAGCGGGGCCGAGCGAAGGCGGTCTGGCGGCCTTCCAGGTTCCGGCGCTGTATGAGCTGCTGGCCGCCGTGGAGCAGCCGGAGCTGCACAATGGCCGCGTCGTCGCGGACCTGTCGGACTACCGCCGCCGCAGCAATGTCGAGCTGCGCTTCCTGGTCCCGCTGCCCGAGCCGACCTCCGACACCAAGCGGCAGTTGCGGCGCATCGTCGAGGACAGCACGGTGCTGCACGGCACCACCCGCCGCGCCTTCCTGCGCAGCATCGTGCCGGTGCTGCAGTTTCCGGCGATGGACCCGCAGCAGCTGGGCGACGATCTGGTGTACGCGCAGGACAACTTCGGCGGCGTCGCGTTCTGGCCGTCGCCGGCCGCGGGCCACGAGACCCATGAGGCGCTGCGGGCCACCTTCGGCCCCGAGCCGCCGCCCGCGCCGATGCGCGTCCTGTGCGACTGGGTCTGCCCGAATCGCTGGGCGGTGCGGCTCGTGCTGGAGCTGCTGGTGCTCGCCGGACTGGTCATCTGGATCGCGTTGCAGCTCAATTGCGAATGGCGGCGCCGTTACGGCCGCATCGCGCTGCTGGCCGGGCTGCCGCCGGCGCTGGTGGCTTTCGCGCTGGCGACCTGCGATCCGGCCATGGCCTTCCTGCGCAATGGCACGGCGCTGCTGGGCGCGCTGGTGGTGGCGCTGGCGGTGTTCCTGGTGACGGCCTTGTTGAAACGCACGGTGGAGCAGCCATGAAGGACCACGACTCGCACGCGACCCGCGCCCCCGGACGGCTCCCCGCCCCCGCCGAGCAGGTCCCCGGTCCGGGCGCGCCGGCGGACAGTCCGCGCATCGCCGGCCAGGCGGCCCAGCTCGCGCGGCTGCGCCTGGGTCGGGCGCAGCCGGCCGCGGCAAGCGCGGAGGCCGTTCAGCGGCAGCCCGCGTCCGGCGCGGACAGTGGCGGATTACCCGCTCCGCTGCGCGCGGGCATGGAGGCGCTCTCCGGCATGCCTCTCGGCGACGTGCGCGTGCATTACGGCTCGCCGAAGCCGGCCCAGCTCGAGGCCCATGCCTACGCGCAGGGCCGCGACATCCACCTCGCGCCGGGCCAGGAGAAGCACCTGCCGCACGAGGCCTGGCACGTGGTCCAGCAGGCGCAGGGTCGCGTGAAGCCGACGCTGACGATGGCCGGCGGGGTGCCGGTCAACGATCAGGCCGCGCTGGAGCGCGAGGCCGACGCGATGGGCGCGAAGGCGATGGCGGCTCAGCGCGCGAAGCGCTGAGCCCGCCCGCCGGTCACTGCGTCCTGGACGCCGCCACCAGCCGGTCCATCGCCTGGGCCGGCGTGATGGACTCGCTGTTCCAGAACTGGCTGACCACGTCCTTCATCGCGCCCTCCGCGGCGGCCTTGACCGCCATGCCATGCGCGATCGAGGGCAGCAGCGTGCCAGCCTTGCCCGCCTCGGCGAAGTCCGCGGCCGAGGCCTTGGCGCAGTCGTCGTACTTGGCCAGGTTGACGCCCTTGCGCACCGGGATCGAGCCCTTCTCCAGGTTGAAGGACTCCTGCACCGCCGGCGACAGGATGGCCGAGGCCATGTCGCGCTGCGCCTGCTGGTTCGCCGCGCCCTTGACCTTGAACATCGCGAACGAGTCCACGTTGAAGGTGTAGCCCTTGGCGGTGCCGGGCGCCGGCACGCACAGGAAGTCCTTGCCGGCGACCTTGCCCGCCGCCAGGAACTCGCCCTTGGCCCAGTCGCCCATGATCTGCATCGCGGCCTCGCCCTTCATCACCATCGCCGTGGCGAGGTTCCAATCACGGCCCGGCGCGTTGCGGTCGGTGTAGGCCTTCAGGCGGCGGAAGGTCGTCAGCGACTTCTCCATCGTCGGACTCTTCAGGCTCGCCGGATCGAGCTGCACCAGGGCCTTGCGATAGAACTCCGGCCCTCCCGTGCCCAGCACGACCGTCTCGAAGGTGGTGAAGTCCTGCCATGACTGCCCGCCATGCGCCAGCGGCGTCACGCCCGCCTTCTTCAGCGCGTCGGCGGCGGTGAAGAACTCGTCCCAGGTCGCCGGCGGCTTCACGCCGGCCTTCTTCATCACTTCAGGATTGATCCACAGCCAGTTGACCCGGTGCACGTTGACCGGCACCGCGATGTAGTGGCCCTGGTACTTCACGATGTTGCTGATCACCGGCAGCAGCAGCTCGTCCCAGCGCTCGGCCTTGGCCACGTCGTCGATGTTGGCGAGCATGCCTTCGGCCGCCCAGTCCTGCAGCAGCGGCCCCTTGATCTGCGCGGCGGTCGGCGCGTTGCCCGAGATCGCGCGCGACTTCAGCACCGTCATCGCCGCATCACCGGCTCCGCCGGCGACCGCGAAGTCCTTCCAGTGATGGCCCTTGGCCTGCATCACGTCCTTCAGGCCCGAGATGGCCTTGGCTTCGCCGCCGCTGGTCCACCAATGCAGCACCTCCAGATCGCCGGCCCGCGCCGGTCCCGCCATCGCGCCCAGCGTCGCGATCGCCGCCGCCGCGATCAGGCCGCGGCGGGTCCAGGTGGTCGTCTTCATGCGTTGTCTCCTCTTGTGTCCACGTGAATCGTGGGGGGAGATTCTTGGAGCCTCCTTTTCAGGGGTCAACCGGGTCGCGGGACTTTGCTGGTTGTTTAGGCTGAAAACGCTAAACACGCGCCAGCCTCCTCGCGCCTCAGACCACCGGGTTACCGGGCTGCTGCGGCTTGAGCATGCCGTCGCAGTAGGCCTGCACGTGCTCGTGGAACTGGTCATGGAGATCGACAGGATTCCTGCCCTGGATACCGGCGAAGTGATGGCCGATGCCGATGCCATGCATGCTGGGGACCCATCCCCGCAGGGCAGGCACGATATCGCCCTGCGGCGAGAAGCTCTCGATCAGCTCCTTGGTCTCGGCGATCCTGTCCTTCGCCGACTTCACGAGCGAGTCATGCAGATGTGCCGGGCAGAAGGCAGTCACCCTCACCGGCGTGGCCGCGTTCAGCGACGCGTACATCGCCTCGCCAGCGCCCTTGGAATGCCCCACCAGTCGAATCCGATAGCCCTTCAGCGAGGGATCCGCCTTGGCGTGGGACTGCAAGGTCCTCAGGAGCGCAGCCGCCCGCGCGTAGCTCTGCGGTACTCCACCGCCAGCGGCCTTGAAGTTGGCGCCCCACTGCTTCAGCGAGGAGACGAAATTCGCACCCGGCGCGAACCGTTGGGCGAGCGTCTCGCCAGTGTGCTTGCCCGCGCTGGTCCCCCCCAGCGACACCACCAGCTCGCGCGTTTCCTTGTTGCGCAGCAGCACCGCGGTGAGCGCGCTCTCGGCGTCGATGATGGTTCCGTCGGGGCTCTGCACGCCAGTGCCTGATCGGCAAGCCAGAACCGATCGCATGGTGCCGGCGAGCGTCTCGTCGGGCTGCCAGCCTGGCGGAAGCCTGTCCGCATCGCGGTGATACGGGAAGCTCGCCAGTTGCGCGTTGCTGCGCAACTGGACCAAGGCCTCGCGGTCGGTCGGCATGTCGCGGCGCTCATAGGGAATATTCGCCGTCCTCACCGTCTTCGCCCTGGCGGCCTCCGCGTCCCGTGCGGCCTGGCTGGTCATTCCCGTTCGAACGGCTCCGCGGCGTCTTGGCGCGTGAGCCGGGTGCTGCGTGAGCGCGATCTCGGCAGGGGCGGCTTCCACCGTCTCATCGGTGGAAACCGGCATCGATGGCGGCGGCGAATGGATGCGGGAGGTGGCCATGGGAGATCGAAGCGTGGCGATGCGCGTCAGTCGCAAATCAGGCCGAAATGTTCGCGCGACATCGCTCGATGCGCCCAGCGGACACCGCCGTCTCAGCCGCCGCGCTCCTCGAGCCCGCCCCCCAGCGCCTTGTAGAGCGCGATCGCATTGGCGATCTCCTCCTTGCGCAGGTCCAGCACCGCCTGCCGCGCCGCGTACAACTGGCGCTGCGCGTCGAGCACCTCGAGCCGGCTGTCGACGCCGGCGCGGTAGCGCAGCGACGCCAGCGCCGCGCGCCGGTCTGCGGCCTGCACGGCGCGCTGCTGTGCGTCGGCCTGGCGCGCATAGCGCTCCTGGCCGGTCAGTCCGTCGGACACCTCGCGGAAGGCCGTCTGCACGGCACGTTCGTACTCCAGCACCGCGCCGGTCTTGCGCAGCTCCGCGAGCCGCAGTTCCGCCTTCAGATCACCATTGGGGAACAGCGGCTGGGTGAGCTGAGGCGCGAACGACCAGACGCCGGAACCGCCCTTGAACAGGCCCTTCAGCCCCGGACTCGCCGTGCCGACCGAGGCAGTCAGCGCGATGCGCGGGAAGAAGGCCGCCCGCGCGACGCCGATCTCGGCGTTCGCCGCGACGAGTCCCAGCTCCGCCTGGCGCAGATCCGGCCGCCGCGCCAGCAGCTGCGATGGCAGCCCCGCGGGCAGCCGCGTGATGACGGAGTCCGCCATCAGCGGCGCCCCTTCGGGCAGATCGGCGGGCAGTTCCTGGCCGATCAGCAGCGCGAGCGCATGGGCACGGTGTTCCGCCTCGCGCTGACGCGCCTCGCGATCGGCTTCGGAGGCCGCGACCTGGGCCTCGGCCTGGGCCAGTTCCAGCGCGCCGGTCTGATTCGCGGCCTTGAGCTGCCGCACCAGCTGCAGCGAACCGCGCCAGTCCTCGACGGTCCGGCTCGACAGTTCGAGCTGCGCCTGCGCCAGGCGCTCCGCGAAATAGGCCTCGGCGACGGCGCCGACCAGCGAGATCTGCGCCGCACGGCGGCCCTGCTCCGACGCGAAGTAACGCGCCAGCGCCGCCTCGGACTGCGCGCGCACGCGCCCGAACAGGTCCAGTTCGAAAGCCGTGATGCCGACGCTGACACCGGCCTGCGTCTGCGTCAGCGCCGAGCCGCCGGCGTTGCTGCGCTCGCGGGTCACGTTCGCGGCCACGCCCAGCTGCGGCAGCTCCGCCGCCTTGCGGATGTCGTATTGCGCGCGGACCATCTCCACGTTCAGCGCGGCCAGGCGCAGGTCGCGGTTGTTCTTCAGCGCGAGCTCGATCAGCCGCTGCAGCCGCGCGTCGTTGAACATCGATCGCCAGCCGATGTCGGCGGCCGTCGTGTCGGTCACCGCATGCTCATGGCGCGGGTACTGCGAGGGGATCGGGCTCTCGGGCCGCGTCAGCGGCGGCGTCATCGAGCAGCCGGCCAGCAACGCGGCCAGCGCCGCGGCCGCCAGCGCGAGGAGAGGCAGGCTCGGGACAGTCAGGCTCATGGCAGTCAGGCGCTTCATGCGTGCTCCTGGGCGTTGTGCGAGGTCTCGCGGCCCGTGGCGCCGGCGCGGCGGCCGCGCCAGGCGGCGGCGCGCTCGGTCAGGCTCATCACGAAGACGAAGAAGACCGGGACGAAGAGGATGGCCAGGACGGTCGCGCTCAGCATGCCGCCGAGCACGCCGGTGCCGATCGCATGCTGGGTCTCGGCGCTCGCGCCCGACGCCACCACCAGCGGCACCACGCCCAGCACGAAGGCCAGCGAGGTCATCAGGATCGGACGCAGCCGCAGCCGCGCGGCGGTGACCACCGCCTCCACCAGGCCCTTGCCCTCCTCGCGCAGCTGCTTGGCGAATTCGACGATCAGGATCGCGTTCTTCGCCGACAGCCCGATCACCGTGATCATCCCGACCTTGAAGAACACGTCGTTGGGCAGCCCGCGCAGGAACACCGCGGCGACCGCGCCGATCAGGCCCAGCGGCACGACCAGCATCACCGACACCGGGATGGACCAGCTCTCATAGAGCGCGGCCAGCACCAGGAAGACCACCAGCATCGACAGCGCCAGCAGCATCGGCGCCTCGGCGGCGGACTCGCGCTCCTGCAGCGACTGACCGGTCCACGCCACCGCGAAGCCCGGCGGCAGTTGCGCCACGAGGCGTTCCATCTCGGCCATGGCCTCGCCGCTGGAGGCCGGGTAGTTCGCGCTGCCCGAGATCCGCGCGGCCAGGTAGCCCTGGTAGCGGACCAGCTGCAGCGGCGTCTCGCGCCATTCGGGCGTCACCACTTCGGACAGCCGCACCAGCCCGCCGGCGCTGTTGCGCACGGTCAGCTTGAGCAGGTCCTCGAGCTGCATGCGCGCGGACGCGTCAGCCTGCACGATCACCTGCTGCATGCGGCCGCGGTTCGGGAAATCGTTGACGTACTGCGAGCCCATCGCGGTCGAGATCGTGTCGCTGATGTCGTTGAACTCGATGCCCAGCGCCTGCGCCTTCTGCCGGTCGATCGACAGCTTCACGCTGCGCCCCGGCGGCAGGCCGTCCGGGTAGACGCCGGCCACGAGCGTGCTCTGCGCCGCCAGCGCCAGCAGCTTGGCCTGCGCGGCCTGCAGCGCCTCCACGCCTTGATTGGCCTGGTCGACCAGCCGCATCGTGAAGCCGTAGGAGTTGCCGAGCTCCTCGATCGCCGGCGGCATCAGGCTCATGGACATGCCCTCGGTGCCGGCCATCGCGGCCTGCGCGCGGGCGGCCTCGTCGGCGGTGGTGGCGCCGCCGCGGTCCTTCCAGGGCTTCATCATCGTGAAGGCCATTGCCGCGTTCGGGCCGTTGCCCGAGAAGCCGTAGCCCACCACCGACATGTTGGAGCCGATGCCGGGCCGCGTCGCCAGGTGACGATCGTAGGCGTGGATCGAGTCCATCGTGCGCTCGATCGTCGCGTCCGGCGGCAGCTGGAACATCGTCATGAAGTAGCCCTGGTCCTCCTCCGGCAGGAAGGACGACGGCAGCATGCGCAGCGCGCCGACCAGCGCGGCCGACAACGCGACGAAGACCAGCATCATCCGGCCGCTGCGCGCGACCAGCTTGCCCACGCCGGATTCATAGCGGCGCGTCAGCCGGTCGAAGCGGCGGTTGAACCAGCCGAAGAAGCCGCGCTTTTCGTGGTGGCCGGCCGGGATGGGCTTGAGCAGCGTCGCGCACAGCGCCGGCGTCAGGCTCAGCGCCAGGAAGGCGGAGAACAGGATGGACACCGCCATCGACAACGTGAACTGCTTGTAGATCACACCCACCGAGCCGCTGGAGAAGGCCATCGGCAGGAACACCGCGGTCAGCACCAGCGTGATGCCGATGACGGCGCCGGTGATCTCCTTCATCGCCTTGATGGTGGCCTCGCGCGGGCCCAGGCCCTCCTCGGCCATCAGCCGCTCGACGTTCTCGACCACGACGATGGCGTCGTCCACGATGATGCCGATCGCCAGCACCATGCCGAACATCGTCAGCACGTTGATCGAGAAGCCCGCCAGCAGCATCACCGCCATCGTGCCCAGCAGCGCGATCGGCGCCACGATGGCCGGGATCAGCGTGTAGCGCACGTTCTGCAGGAACAGGTACATGACCAGGAAGACCAGCACCATCGCCTCGAGCAGCGTGTGCACCACCTTCTCGATCGAGATCTTGACGAAGGGCGCGGTCTCGAACGGCACCGAGTAGCTCAGTCCGCGCGGCAGCGAGGGCTTGAGCTGCTCGAGCCGGTCCAGCACCGCCTGCGCGGTCTTGACCGCGTTGCCGCCGGGCGCGAGCTGGATGCCCATCGCGGAGGCGGTCTTGCCGTCCTCGGTGCTCATGAAGTTGTAGGACTGGGAGCCGATCTCGACCTTGGCGACATCGCGCAGCAGCAGCTTGGAGCCATCGGGGTTGGCGCGCAGCACCAGGGCCGCGAACTGCTCGGGAGACTCCAGTTGCCCCTGCACGGTCAGCGGCACGGTGACGCGCTGGCCCGCGACGGCGGGCGCATCGCCCAGGCGCCCCGGTGCGATCTGCACGTTCTGGCGGGCGATGGCGGCGTTGACATCGGCCATCGACAGGCCGTAGCCGATCAGCTTGGACGGGTCGACCCAGACGCGCAGCGCCTGCTCGGCGCCGAACAGCTGCACGCGGCCGACGCCCTCGATGCGGCGCAGTTCCTCGACGGTGTTGCGCGCCAGGTAATCGCTCAGCGCCGTCTCGCCGACGCGGCCGTCGTCCGAGCGCAACCCGATGATCATCAGGAAGCCGGACGAAGAGGATTCGATGTTCAGCCCGTTCTGCCGCACCGACTGCGGCAGCCGCGCCTCCACGGCCTTGATCTTGTTCTGCACGTCGACCTGCGCCAGCTCCGGATCGGTGCCCGGCTTGAAGGTGGCGGTGATGCTGGCCTCACCGGAGGAATCGGCGGAGGACTCGAAGTACAGCAGGTGCTTGACGCTGGACAGCTCGCGCTCGATGAGTCCGATGACGCCGTCGTTCATTGCCTGCGGCGTGGCGCCGGGATAGGAGGCGGAGATCGTCACCGAGGGCGGCGCGACGGACGGATAGCGCGCGATCGGCAACTGCGGGATCGCGATCAGCCCGAACAGCACGATGAACAGCGCGATGACCCACGCGAAGATGGGCCGCTGGATGAAGAACTGTGGCATGGCGGCGCTCCCCTGCTCAGCGCACCGTGGCGGCCGAGGCCGCGGCCACCGGCCTGCCGGCCGCATCGGGCGTGCTGGCGGCGCTGGCCGTGGCCAGGTCGACCTTCACACCCGCGCTCAGGCGGTCCATGCCGGTGACGACAACGCGGTCGCCCGCGCGCAGCCCGCTGGCGACGCGGTAGTGGTGGTCGGTCAGTTCGCCGACCGTGACATCCACCAGACGCGCCTCGTTGGCCGGCGTCAGCACCCAGACCTGCGCGCCGGACGGGCCGCGCTGCACGGACTGCTGCGGCACGCGCAGCGCGCCGTCGTAGCGGGCCATCGGCAGACGCGCCCGTACGAACATGCCGGGCAGCAGCTCGCGCTTCGGGTTCTCGACCAGCACGCGCAGCAGCACGTCGCCCGTGCCCATGTCCACGGACATGCCGGAGAACAGCACCCGCGCCTTCAGATCCATCGGCTCACCTCCGGAGCGCAGCACGGTGACAGGCACGGCGGCGGATGCGCGGCCCTTGGCGCCGGCCACTTCGAGCTGCTGGCGGATCGCGGCGAGCGCGGACGCGGGCTGGCGCACGTCGACATAGACCTGGTCGATCTGCACGATGCGCGCCATCGGCGTGCTGTCGTTGGCGGCCACCAGCGCGCCCTCGGTCTGCAGGGCCTGGTCGATGCGGCCGGAGATCGGCGCGTCGACGGTGGAGAACGCGACGTCGAGCTTGCGGCGCTCATGCGTGGCGCGGGCCTGGGCGACATCGGCGGCCGCCAGGTCGCGCTCGGTGAGCGCATCGTCGTAGGACTGGCGGCTCACGGCCTCGGCCTTGGCCAGCGGCGCGAGGCGGTCGACCTGCTGCTGCGCGCGGGCCAGCGCGGCCTCGGCGCGCTGGAGGGCGGCGGCGGCGACCTTGGCCTCGGCCTTGAACGGCGCGGCGTTGATCGCGAACAGCGGCTGCCCGGCGCGCACTTCGGCGCCCTCCTCGAACAGGCGGCGCTGCACGATGCCGCTCACCTGCGGGCGGATCTCGGCCACGCGCAGCGCGGCGACGCGGCCCGGGAAGACCTCCGTCACCGAGAGGCTCTCGGGCTGGACGATGGTGATGGTGACGGGCGGCGGCGCTGCCGGCGGCATCTCGGCGCCTTCCATGCCACAGGCGCTCAGCAGGCTCAGGCCCAGCACGGCCGCGCCGCGCCGGATCCAGGGCGATCGATGATTCATGTGATTCACTGCTTTCAGACTTCTGGAAGATCGTGGCGACCGGTGCCGCCGCAGCCTGCGAGTCTGGAAGGGGTCGATGGAGGGCCGGCTGAGGAAGGATGGAGATTCGGTGGATCGCCGCCGCCGGAGTGAGAATCCGGCTCCATGACGGATACCCTGAACAGTTCGCTGGTGCTGATCGTCGAGGACGAACCCGAGATCGCCGACATCCTGCAGGCCTACCTCGAGCGCGAGGGCCTGCGCACGGTGCGCGCCACCGACGGCCGGCGCGGCCTGGAATCGCACCAGGCGCTCAAGCCCGACCTCGTGCTGCTGGACGTGCAGATGCCGCTGCTGGATGGCTGGCAGGTGCTGGCCGCGATCCGCCAGCGCGGCGACACGCCGGTGATCATGCTGACCGCGCTCGATCAGGACGTCGACAAGCTGACCGGGCTGCGCATCGGCGCCGACGACTATGTCGTCAAGCCCTTCAACCCCGCAGAAGTGGTGGCCCGCGTGCACGCGGTGCTGCGCCGCGCGGGCCGGCCCAGCCGCGCGCCGGGCCAGGTGCTGCGTGTCGCGCCCTTCGAGATCGACCTGGAGAACCACGTCGCCACCGTCGAGGTCCAGGGCCAGCCGCAACCGCTCGCGCTGACGCTGACCGAGTTCCGCCTGCTGGCCGAGATGGCGCGCCATCCCAAGCGCGCCTACAGCCGCGCGGAACTGCTCGAGGCCTGTCTGCCCGAAGGCGACGCGCTGGAGCGCACCGTCGACAGCCACATCAGCAAGCTGCGCAAGAAGCTCGAGGACCTGGGCATCGATGGCGTTCCGGCCAGCGTGCGCGGCGTCGGCTACCGCTTCCGGGGCGTCGAATGAACGCCGAGAGCCGCGGCGCAGAGGGCCGCCGCCTCGATGCCAGGCCGGACAGCGCGAGCGATGCACGCGCGGGCGGCCTCAGCCGCGAGCTCGTGCGCGCGATGACGACGGTCGCGTTCTGGGTCACGCTGATGGTGATCGGCACCTCGTTCGGCTTCTATTACGTGCTCGCCCAGGTGCGGCCGGAGCTGCTGGAGACGGACAACTGGGAGCTGTCCTCGCCGGAGATCGTCTGGATGATCGTGACCACGGTGGCCGCGATGACCGGCGCGGGCTGGGTCGCGTCGCGGCTCGCGCGGCGCATCCTCGTGCCGTTGAACTCGGTGGCGGACTGCATCCGGCGCGTCGCCGCGGGCGACCTCAGCGCGCGCGCGGTGGGCGGCGACCTGTCGTTGGGCGAGGCCTCGCGGCTGGCGGAGGACTTCAACTCGATGGCCGACCAGCTCGAGCGCATCACGCACGAGAAGGCGCAGTGGAACGCCGCCATCGCGCATGAGCTGCGCACGCCGGTGACCATCCTGCGCGGGCGGCTGCAAGGGCTGGCCGATGGCGTCTTCACGCCATCGGAGGAACAGTTCAGCAAGCTGCTGGCGCAGGTCGAGGGCCTGACGCGGCTGATCGAGGACCTGCGCACGCTGGGCCTGTCGGAGAGCGGCCACCTGCACCTGCAGATCGTCGAGACCGACCTCGGCGAGGAGGTGCGCAAGGTGGTCGACGTGTATGAGCATGCGATGGCCGCGTCGGGCCAGCGCATCGAGCTGGACCTGCCGCCGACCCGGGCGCATTGCGATCCGGTGCGGCTGCGGCAGGTGTTGCTGGCGCTGCTGGAGAACGCCAAGAAGTACGCGGTGCCGGGCGTGGTGCGCGTGCATGCGAGCGTGGCGGGCGGCAGTTGCGTGCTGCGCGTCGAGGACGAGGGACCGGGCGTGCCGGCTGCGGTCGCGCAGCGCGTCTTCGAGGCCTTCTGGCGCGCGGACATTTCGCGCTCGCGCGACAGTGGCGGCAGCGGATTGGGGCTGGCGGTGGTGGGCGCGATCGCGCGGGCGCATCGCGGGCATGCGGTCTGCGTGCCCTCCCCGCTCGGCGGCACGGCGATCGAACTGACCTGGCCCGACGTGCCGGCGCCGGAGCAGCCCAGCGCCGCTCAGGCGTAGGAGCCGTCGAGCGAAGGCCCGGACCGCCGGGCCTGGCCCTCCACCGGCAGCAGGGAGCGGTAGAAGGATTCGATGCGGGCCACCGCGATGTCGCGGTCGTAGAGGCCCATGTCGTACATGACGCGCACGCGGGAGACCTCTCGCATGTGGCCCGGGAGTCGCAGGCCGCGGATGCGGGCCTGCAGCGCGGTGCCAAGCGCGGTCACGTCCTCCACCGGCACCAGCGTGGCCGGGGCCTCGGCCAGCAGCTGCTGCAGGCCGTCGGTGCGGGTGGCGAGGATGGGCAGCCCGGCGCGCATGGCCTCGAGCACGGCCAGCGGCAGCGCCTCCTCGCGCGACGGGGACACGAACAGGTCCATGTCCGCGAGGGCGACGTCAACGTCGTCGCGGAATCCCAGGAAGTGGATGCGCGGATGGCCGCCGGCCAGGCGCCTGAGCTCACGCTCCTGCGGACCTTCGCCGAGGATGGCCAGCGCCGCGTGGCTAGGCGCGTACTGCGCGAAGGCGCGGATCAGCAGATCGACGCCCTTGCTGCGGTGCAGCCGCGCCACGGTGCCGACGAGGACCTGGTCGCCGCCGAGCTGGAGTTGCTCGCGCAGGCGCGGTCCTCGCGGCGCGTTCATCGGCTGCGGCGGCCAGTTGTAGACGACGCGCGCGGCGCCGAGGTAGGTGCCGAGCGTCGCCCACTGGTCGCGATTGACGCAGATCAGGCCGTCCAGGCGCTCATGCTGATGCGGCTTGTAGCCGACATGCAGCGTGCCGATGCGGATCGCGCTGGTGCAGCGCGCCACCGCCTTGCAGGCCGGGCCGAGGTGCCCATGGCAGATGTCCGCGCCCAGGCGCCGGACCAGTGCCGCCAGGCGTGCGCCGCGCATCAGCGGAAACGGCAGCGCGTGGTGCGTGACGGCTTCCGGGGTCACCCGCCGCAGCTGCGGGCTGCCGCCGCTCACCACATGGACGCGATGGCCGGCGGCGGCCTGCGCGGCGGCCAGGTCGAACGCATGACGCTCGGCGCCGGCCAGCCGGGACGAGAAGACGACATGGACGATCGTCAGCGGAGGGAGCGTGGGGGAGGACATGGCGGCCAGTCTCGGCCGCCGGTGTGGACCGTCCGTGGACGGAAGATGGAGGGGAGATGGAGAAGGTCGCGCTCGGGCTCATCCCCCGAAGGGTGGCCCACCTCGATCCCCCCGCCGAGAACTACTTTGAGTCATGGCAACACGCTCGGCGATTTCGAGAATGGGCGCCTCCCATCGACGCGGTGTCGATGAAGCGAAAGGCAATGGCGATGTTGAAACGAGTCGAGCAAGTGGAAGTGGCGCCTCCGATGGAACGCATATCGCCATCAGAGAAGAACACGGTGTGGGTCTATAGCAAGGGACAGGCGCCCTATCGGTTCCGGATGTGGATGGATCCGTGCTCACCGCACGAGTGGCCGTACAACCTGCAAGCACTGCGCGGAAGCGCGGATTACGACGACATCCTCGCGTGGTACCTCGACAGGTACCGCGAGTTCTCCCGTGAGGAACTGGAGGCACTGCTGCAATTGCTGATGCAGCACGCCCCTGATCGAGAGATCAGCGTTTCCGTGTACCACGACATCGACACCGGCCACCGTCACCTCTGGTTCACTGTCTGGGGCTTCTCGGATGACGATTGGGATGACACTTCGGCGTTGATGCTGGCATTCGAAACGCACTGGGCCTCCATGCCCGGACTGAATCATCTTCTCTGGACGATCGATGTTTCCGCACAGCCGGGGTCGTTTGAAGCCAGGGAGCAAGCGGGGAGCAAGTAAATGATGCAGACACAAGTCTTTGACCCGCAAGAGCTTCGAGCCTGTCCTGAATTTTGTGTGCGAGGCATAACATGACCCGACTCCGGAGCATTTATGCCAATCGACAAACCTCTGAGCAAGACCAAGCTTAGGAACGCCGCGATAGCGGCCAAGTCTGCCGCGTTACCCAAGATCCCCGATGAGCTGATCGACCAGATCGTGAAGGGCCAGCCGATGACCGGCGAGGAAGTGAATGCCGCCTCGATGGCGTTCAAGAAGGCCCTGATCGAGAGAGCGCTGGGCGCCGAGCTGGGATTTCACCTGGGCTACCCGAGAGGCGCCGACAAGCCAGAGACGACGAAGAATCTACGCAACGGCAAGACCGGCAAGACGGTGCTGACCGAGGACGGCCCGCTGCGCATCGACGTTCCGCGCGACCGGGATTCGAGCTTCGAGCCGCTGCTCATTCCCAAGCACGAGCGCCGCTTCACCGGCTTCGACGACAAGATCATCGCCATGTACGCGCGCGGGATGACCGTGCGGGAGATGCAGGCCTTCCTGG
>Ga0102591_1000937_pt1 | contig 45298 bp, 41 predicted proteins | sample AraplaCol_mCL_r2_2_FD_76860 | JGI IMG/M metagenome (GOLD analysis project Ga0102591, IMG submission 76860) | Arabidopsis root microbial communities from North Carolina, USA - plate scrape MF_Col_mCL_r2 (SPADES assembly) (version 2) | ecosystem: Host-associated > Plants > Roots > Endosphere...
GGCAAGCCTCAAGGATCGCTCGAAGCTCTACCGCGATATCGCCTCGGGTCCGTTCTTCGGCTTCAACCGCCCGGGTGCGGTTGCCTCTCAGGGCATGATCGACAGTTTCTGGCTGCAGGGCATGATGGGCGGTCACAAGAACACCTATGACTCGATCGTTGCCTTCTCGCAGACCGATTTCACCGAGGACCTGAAGAAGTTCGATGTGCCGACCCTGATCATCCATGGCGATGACGACCAGATCGTGCCGATCGACGCGGCCGCGCGGGCTTCGAAGAAGCTCGTCCCACATGCGGAACTGAAGGTCTATGCCGGTGCCCCGCATGGCATCACCGACACACACAAGGACCAGCTCAGCGCCGACCTGCTCGCCTTTGCCAAGGCCTGATGCTTGCTCGCCGGTGGCGCCCAAGGGGCGCACCGGCACCTTTCCTCAGACGTTTCAGCCAAGGACTAAAGCCATGACCTCTTCCCGCATTTCCACCGACGCATCCGGTCTCGATCGTCGTGAATTCCTTGCCGGTTCCAGCGCGATTGCTGCTTCCGTCCTCCTGCCGAAAGGTGCCTACGCCGCTGACATCCATCGCCTTCGGCACGGCAGCTTCGATATTTCCGTCGTCAGCGACGGCTTCATCATGCTGCCGGTGAGCATCGTGCTGCCGGATGCGACGCCTGAAGAGCGGCCGGACATCATGCGCCGCCTCGGCGGCACGCCCGAACGCGCGCCGTTTCATACCAATATCCCCGTCATCCGCACCGGCGGTGATCTGATCGTGGTCGACGACGGCTCCGGCAATCACTTCCAGGAGAGCGCCGGCAAGCTCCGCGCCAATCTGTTGGCCGCTGGCATCGATCCGGGCCTGGTGACGAAGGTGGTACTGACCCACGCCCATCCCGATCATGCCGGAGGCACCCTTGGCGTCGACGGCAAACTGACCTTTCCGAACGCGCAGTATTTCGTTTCGGAGGCCGAGTGGCAGTTCTGGACCGATCCGAACTTCGAAAAGGTGATGCCGCAGGCGTTGCATGGCTTTGCCAAGGGCGCGCAGCGCGACCTCTTTGCCGTTCAGGACCGCCTGACCCTGGTCAAGCCCGGCGACGAGATCGTCAGCGGCATGCAGGTGTTCGATACGCGCGGCCATACGCCCGGCCACATCTCGCTTCAGCTTGCCGGTGGCGACGGGGCGGGACATGACGGCCTGGTGATCACGGGCGATGCGGTGACCAGCAATGTCGTCTTTTTCGAACATCCCGACTGGCATTTCGGCTTCGACATGGATGCCGAACTGGCCTTGAAGAACCGCAAGGCCCTGATCGACAGGGCGGCATCGGAGCGGCTAGCGTTGCTTGGCTATCACTGGGCCCATCCGGGGATCGGGCGCGCCGAGCGGAACGGCTCAGCCTATCGTTTCGTCGCGGCGTTGTAACCGCGACGAGTAGTCCTCAACGAACGCGAGCGACGTTGCCGACGGGCGCCTTCTCAAGCGCCCGTCGATCCATTCTCAGAGTGCGAGCTCGCTGTCCTTGATGTCGCTGATCGGCGCGAGGAACGGCAGGTCGAACGGACGCAGATCGTTGCGTTTGGCGGTCAGCCGCGGCCAGTCGGGATTGACGAGCGCGCCGCGGCCAAGCGCGATCATGTCGGCCCCGGCTTCCATCACCTCCTCTGCGCGTGCGAGATCGTGCAGACTGCCATTGGCGATGAGGAACAGGCGCGGCGCGTGGCGATGGGCAAGCGCCACGAGTGAGGCGTCGCCGCCGTCGAAGGCCGGCTTCCAGGCTTCGAACTCGGTCACGTGAACGAAATCGGCCGGACTTTCGGCCAGCGTCTTGAACACGCGCGCTGCACCCGGTTCGCGTTCGGCCCATTTGTGCCTGAAGTCGTTGACCTTGCCCTGGGAGAGGCGCAGTCCGAGCGGGACGTTGGGGCCTATCGCCGCGCGCACAGCCTTCAGCACCTCGAGCGACAGACCGAGCCGCTGCACGATATCGCCGCCCCAGCGGTCTGTCCGCCGGTTCGAGAAATCGGTGAAGAACTGATCGAGCAGGTAGCCGTTGGCGCCGTGGATCTCGATGCCGTCGAAGCCGGCGACCTCGATGGCCAAGCGAGCGGCATTGGCGAAGCCCTCGATCGCTTCGGCAATCTCGACCTCGCTGATCTCGCGCGGCAAAGGATAGGGGCCGTCGCCATGGTAGCCGGTCATCTGGGTGCCCTTCGGACGTATGGCCGAGGGGCCTACCGTATCCGGGCGGTAGGGGTTGCCCTGTGCCAATGCGCCGCCATGCATGAGCTGCGCGAAGATGCGGCCACCGGCGGCGTGGACTGCATCGACGACGCGGCGCCAGGCAGCCGCCTGTTCCCTGTCGGTCAGGCCGGGCTGGTCCCTGTAGGTCTGGGAATAAGCCTTGTCGGTGTAGATGCCTTCGGTCGTGATCAGGCTGAAGCCGCCTCGGGCGAAGCGTTCGTAGTAGCGGCGCATGCGTTCGCCTGGAACGCCTGCAGCCGAAGCGCTGATGCGGGTCATCGGCGCGACCGACAGGCGGTTGCTGAAATCGAGCCCCTTGAAGGTGACGCCAGTGAAAATGGGAGATGGGAGGATCTGTGGCGCGTTCATGTCAGCGGTCTCCGTCAAGCGCGATCGCTTCGATCTCGATCAGTGCATCGGGTAAATAGAGAGAAGAAACCTCGATCATGCTTTCGGCCGGGTAGGGTGCCGAAAGCCACTTGCGGCGAAGGTCGACCATCTTTCCCGCGTCCTTGGTGGAGCGCAGGAAGATCGTGGTCTTGGCGACCTTGTCGAGCCCGGAGCCGGCGGCCTTCAAGGCGCGGTAGAGATTGTGAAAAGCCTGGTTGGCCTGGTGGTCGAAATCGCCAATGCCGACGATTTCGCCGTCGTCACCGATTGCCGCCTGGCCAGAGACGAAGACGAAGCCGTTGGCCCTGATTGCCTGGGAGAGCAGGAACGGCGCGTAGGGATCCGGCGCGGTGACGACCTGTTCAAGATGCATGGAATGTCCTTTCGATAACGGAACGATTTCCGGCGCTCATCTCAACGGCCTGCATCGAGCGCGATCGCTTCGATCTCGATCAGCGCGTCTGGCGAATAGAGCGAGGAGACCTCGACGATGCTGTCGGCGGGGTAGGGTGCCGAAAACCACTTCCGGCGGAGTTCGATGATCTTTGCGAAATTCTCCATGGAGCGCAGGAAGATCGTAACCTTGACGATCTTGTCGAGGCCGGAACCGGCGGCCTTCAAGGCCCGGTCGAGGTTGCGGAAGGCCTGTTCGGCCTGGCGGTCGAAATCGCCTTCGCCGACGAGCTCGCCGTCATCGCCGATCGCCGCCTGCCCTGAGACGAAAACGAAGCCGTTGGCCTTGATCGCTTGCGAAAGCAGGAAGGGCGCGTAGGGATCGGGCTTGGTGATGACCTGTTCGAGAGACATGAGATTATCCTTGCATACTTGAGATTTTCTCAGCTTGGCGCTGTTGCCTTGGCTGTTGAACTCAATATGCTGAGGAGATAGCAGGCTGACAAAGAGTGATTTCTCAGCTGATAGATGAGATGAATTCTTCCATGAGGATGCGATGAGGAAGCTGCCGCCGCTCGGCGCCTTGCGGGTCTTCGAAGCGGCCGCCCGCCGACTGAGCTTCAAGCATGCGGCGGAAGAGCTGAACGTTTCGGCGACCGCCGTCAGCCACCAGATCCGGCAGCTGGAGGAGATGCTGGAGGTCAAGCTCTTCGAGCGCGAGACGCGACAGGTGCATCTGACGGCTGCCGGCAAGGCGCTGTTTCCGGTGCTGCGCGATGGTCTCGATCGCTTCGAGCAGGCGATTGCCGACGTGCGCCGCCAGCAGGGGAGCAAGGTCGCGCGGCTGACCTCGACGGTCGCCTTCGTCGCCAAGCGTCTGGCGCCGCTCGCCGGCTCGTTTCGCGAAGCCTATCCGGACTGGACGCTGAGGCTCGACGCTTCCAACCGGACGATCGACCTGGAGGCGGACGCGGACGCCGCAATCCGTCTCGGTGGCGGACACTACCCGGGTCTCATAACCGAGCCGCTCTTTGCCGATCGTTTCGCCCCGGTCTGCGCGCCGCGACTGGTGCCGGCAAGTGCTGCGGATCTCAAACGCTCAACGCTCATTCATTTCGATTGGGGTGCGGCTCGGCGAGACGAGCCGCGTGCGCCGGTCTGGCGGCAATGGCTGGAGCGGGCTGGCATCGCAGATGTCGATGCGAACGCGGGTCTTTCGTTTACCGATGAAATCCATGCCGTTCAGGCCGCCGTAGCCGGGCAGGGCATCGGCCTTTTGAGCCTGACGCTGGTCGCCGAGGAACTCGCCTCGGGCATTCTCGTCCAGCCTTTTCCTGTGACGCTCGAAAGCGACCGCTACGATCTCGTCTATAGCCCACGGATGGCAGATCGACCGGCGACGCAGTTGTTGCGCGATTGGGTGATCGCGCAATTCGGCAGCGGCGACTGCCGCTCCCTCCCATAGTCGCCCCACGAAATGCGTCAGTCAAAATCGAAAATATCATCCGGCTGCCAGCGCCGGCTGGTGAGGCGCAACGACCGGTCCGGCTCGATGATATAGGTTTCGTAGACCTTGCGGCCGTACTGGTCGATGAACTGGTGCGGCACGATGCTGCCGACAGGCGACTTTGTGAGCTTGGTGCGCGGCTGGCCGCCATAGGTGATGCTGCCGGGGATCGGCTCGAGGTTCGACGAATAGCCGTAATAGCTGGAGCCGCCGCTTGCGGTACAGCCGCTCAGAAGCAGAACGACGGAGAGGGCGGCAAGGGCGTTTTTCATGTCGGCGATCCTCGGTTACGGGTGCGCTTGGTAGGGGAGGCGCAGTCAGGTTCCTCGCCTTCAAATGGACTACGGAACGCGCTGCAACACTTTGATCTATTGTACAATTTCCTGATGCAAATCCAAGGGCTCGCAATTATCTAGGCAAGCCTAGCGCCTGCTTCGAGCAAGCCTGGGGCGACGCGGTGGAGGAAGCAGATGGTCCGCCGGCACCGGCGGCAAAAGCGGCGGCCAAGGCGCTCCAACACCCTTTGCTAAAGTGTAGGGCGGCAACGGTGTTTTCCAAGTCGGCAACGTCGCGTGAATGCCTTGCGGTCGCTGGAGAATTTCGCCTTCGTACCCAGATTTGTCGCTGAGCCGGATTCCGGTGCGGAGAAAGATGCGTTACTTCTCTCGTGAACGTTCCGGCGGATCGCGCGTTTCGGCCTTGCGCCAACTGCACGTTCCGTCCCGCCCAGTCCTTTCGCCGAACCCGGGTATTGCATGACCGCCGAACAGTCTCTCGCGTTTATCGTCATCGGCGCCATGATGGTCTTCTTCATCTGGGGGCGGTTTCGATACGACGTGATCGCCTGTTCTGCGCTGATGCTGGCGGTGGCCGTCGGCATCGTGCCTTACGATCATGCCTTCGACGGTTTCAGCGACGACATCGTCATCATCGTCGGCAGTGCCTTGATCGTCAGCGCCGGCGTGGCGCGCTCAGGCGTGGTGGATGCGGCGATCCAGCACTTCCTGCCCAATATCTCGTCGGTCCGGGCCCAGCTTGCGCTGCTGGTCATCACGGTGACGGTGCTTTCCGCCTTCATCAAGAATATCGGGGCGCTGGCGATCATGCTGCCGGTCGCCTTCCAGTTCGCCCGGCGGTCGAATGTCCAGCCTTCGGTCTTCCTGATGCCGATGGCCTTCGGTTCGCTGATTGGCGGGCTGATGACGCAGGTCGGCACCTCGCCGAATATCGTCGTGTCGCGCGTGCGTCAGGAACTGACCGGCGAGAGTTTTACGATGTTCGACTTCACGCCCGTCGGCGCGACCTTGGCGCTGGTCGGCTGCATCTTCCTGCTCTTTGCCTACAAGCTCGTGCCGCAACGGACCAGCAGCCAAGTTTCGGTTCATTCGGCGATCGAGATTACCGACTATACGTCGGAGGCCGTCGTTGCTGCCGGATCTCCCGCGATCGGCAAGTCACTCAGCGCTCTGGTCAAGCTCGGCGATGGCGGTGCCGTCGTCATCGCCATTTTTCGCCGCGGCCTGCATCTGGCGCCGCTGCCCGACATCACGCTTGAAGCCGACGACATCCTGCTGCTTGAAGGCGGGCCGGGGGCGCTCGATCGTATTGTCTCGCAGGCCAAGCTGAAGATCGCCGGAGACCGCTCGCCGGGTAGCCGCGAGAAGGCAGGGTCCGAGATCGAGGCGGTGGAAGCGGTCGTCGGCAGCGGCTCGCCGATCGAAGGCATGTCGGCGCAGCGCCTGGCGCTGTTCAACACCCACAACATCAACCTGCTCGCCGTCAGCCGCCAGGGCGAAAGGCTGAAGCAGCGGCTCGGCAGCATTCGTCTGCGCTCCGGCGACGTCATTGTGTTGCAAGGCGCGCGGCGCGAATTGACGTCTTTTCTGCAGGACTTCGGCTGCCTGCCGCTCGCGCAGCGCGAGATCCTGCTCGGCACCACGCGCAAAGCGCCGTTGCCGCTTCTGGTCCTGGCCGCCGCCATGGGCTCGACGGCAGTCGGCCTCGTGCCGGTGCCGATCGCCTTTTTCGCAGCGGCCCTTGCCATGGTCATCTTCCGCATCATTCCGTTGCGCGACGTCTACCGTTCCGTCGACGGGCCGATCCTCGTGATGCTGGCGGCGCTGATCCCGGTCAGCGATTCCCTGCGCACGACCGGGGGGACGGAAGTCATTGCCGGGTGGCTCGGTACGGTTGCCGCCGGCTTGCCGCCGGCAGGCGCGTTGACCATCATCCTGCTTGCGGCAATGGCGGTCACACCGTTCCTCAACAACGCCGCGACCGTGCTGGTCATGGCGCCGATCGCCGCGAGCTTCGCCGACGCGCTCGGCTATCGGCCGGAAGCCTTCCTGATGGCGACCGCCATCGGCGCCGGCTGCGATTTCCTGACGCCGATCGGCCACCAGTGCAACACACTGGTCATGGGGCCGGGCGGCTACCGGTTCAGCGACTATCCGCGCCTCGGCCTGCCGCTCTCGCTCGTGATCGTTATCGTCAGCATACCGACGCTGATGGTGGTCTGGCCTCTGCGGTAGTTTCCTGACCTGACGTCAGGCCGCTCCGTGCATGACGCAGCAATCGGCCGGCACGGCATGCTGACGTCGGCGGTTTAGACGCTACCCAAGAACCGTGACAAGCACAGCCCCCCAGAGCGCCAGGAGCACGTTGCCGATCGCATAGCCAAGGCCGTAGCCGAGGGTTGGCACCTGGCTGCCGGCAGCCTCCTGCACCGCGGCGAGCGCCGGCGCCGAGGTTCCGGCGCCGCAGCAGGTGCCGGCGAGCACGCCTTCGTTCATGCGGAAGACCCAACGGCCAAGCGCAAGTGCTGCGAGGTGCGAAATCAGGCAGATCAGCAGACTGGCGATCACGAGCGCCGGACCGGACTGAACGAGGCCCGTGACGAAGCTCGGGCCGGCCGAGATGCCGACGCAGGCGATGAAGGCGCAGAGCCCGACGCTGTCGAAGAACCAGAGGGTTGCCTCCGGCACGAAGCCGAACGTGCGCCTGACCGAGCGCAGCCAGCCGGCGACGAGACCGGCGATCAGCACGCCGACCGCAACGCCGAGGCCGATTTCGAGCGCTCCGAGTTTCAGCGCGGGTATGCCGATGAGGCCGCCGAGGAAGATGAAGACGCCGACATAGACCATGTCGGTCGCCGTCGTCTTGCGATCCGCATAGCCGAGCCGGGCAGCGACATCCTCCACATGGCGCCTGGCACCGGCGATCGACATCACGTCACCCCGGCGGATTGTCAGCCCGGGGAAAATCGGGATCGGCTGGCCGGCACGCAGGATGCCGCGCAGGAAGACCGAGCGCGCCTCGGGCTGCTGCTTGAGCTGCCAAAGGCGTTTGCCGGCGACGTCCTTGTTGGTCACCACCACGTCGAGAATTTCGACCGGAATGTCGAGAAGCTCGCGGTCATCGGTCTCGGTGCCGATCCGGCTGGCATATTCCACCAGGAAACCGCGAAGCCCGGCGACCGCAATGATGTCCCCGGCCTGCAGTCGCTCTTGCGGGGCGGGGGAGATGATCTCATTGCCCCTGCGAATCTGCTCGACATAGGCCTTCTGATGCTCAGGGACTCGCGCCTCCGCTTCCGCCACGGTCAGGCCGACCAGATTATCGGCGATCTCAAAGGCGCGCGCTTCGATCTCGCGGCGGGCGGTATCGCCGCTGTTCTCCGGGGCGATGTTGAGTTCGGCTTCGAGCTCGGCGCAGGCTTCCTTCAGGCTGCGGCCGAACATGCGCGGTGCGAGCTGCGACTGGACGAGGATCGCGGTGACGACGCCGACGAGATAGGCGACCGCAAAGCCGGTGGCCACGGCGGATTCGAATTGGGTGACGGCTTCGGGTGTTGGCGCCGTCTTGCGGAAGGTGTCGATGGCGACGCCGACGGTCGCCGATTCCGTTGCCCCGCCCGCAAGGACGCCTGCGGCCGTGCCGAGATCGAAACCGAACAGGATCGAAAGAAGGATCGCCGCCGCGAGCGCCGCGACGCAGAGCGTCACCGTGACGGCGATCTGGGGCAGGGCATCGGCATTGAGGCTCTGGAAGAATTGCGGGCCGGTGCGGTAGCCGATGGCGAAGAGGAACAGCAGGAAGAACGCCTGCTTCACGTCGTTCGACAACACGGCGCCCGTCTGTCCGATCAGCACGCCCGCCAGCAGGCAGCCGGTAACGGCGCCGATGGTCACGCCGAAGATGGTGATCTTGCCGACGGCGTAGCCGATGCCGAGCGCGAGGAAGAGGGCGAGCTCCGGATGCGCTCTGAGGATGCCGAACAGGTGATCGATCACGCCGCTTTACTCCCAACTCCATGCCGAAGGGGCGCCTTCAGCCTGATGATGCGCTGCTCACTTGCCGGCAGGACCCTGCCGGAAAATCCGGGGTGGCTGGGTATCAGGGCGTCTGCTCACGCCCTTCTGCATGTGTCCTTCAATCGTCGCCGCTTGAAGGACAAAACATGCAGCATTCGAAAATGCTACAGCGACCGTTGCGCGTCTAATTGGACGCGCGGCGCTGCAGGGGGAGGCGGCCGACGGGTTTGCCGGCCGCTTTGCTCGGCTAGCTGATCTTCAGGCCCTTGGCCGCCTGGTAGGTCTGCACGTAGCCACGCGCCACGGAGCGCACGGCACGGCCGATCTGCGAATAGGCGTCGTCATTGAGGTTGGCGAAGGAAACGCGCGCCGACCAGTTTGGCGCGTCGAAGCCGGAGCCGTTCAAGAGAACGATGCCGTGGTCCTCGGCCAGTCGGAAGGGAATGTCGAGCGGATGGATGTTGTCCTTCACCCATTCGACAACATCCTGCCCGACATATTTGCGCAGCCAGAACTCGAAATCGATGATGCCGTAATAGTGGTCGAAATAGATGCCCGGGTTGGACTCGACGCCCATGCCGTTTACGAGGTTCCAGAACCGCTTCGTGCAGATGGCGATGCAGGCCTTCTGGTAGGCCTTCTCGACATCCATCAGCTCGACCAGGCTGAAGAGCGACATCATCACCTGCTGGGGAAGCGACAGGCCGGCGGTGTGGTTCAGCGCCACGTCGCGGCTGTCGGCGACGATGCGGTCGATGAACTTCACCTCGCGCGGCTTCGGCGTCATCGCCTTGTAGCGCTTTTCCAGAAGCTTTTGGATCGGCTCGGGATGCGCCTTGATCCTCTCGTCGAAGATATTGTCCTGGGCAACGGCCACCACGCCGAGGCGCCAGCCGGTGCAGCCGAAGTACTTCGAATAGGAATAGACGCCGATGGTGTTGCGCGGCAGATGGCCGAGCAATGACTGGAACCCCGGGACGAAGGTGCCGTAGACGTCATCGGTAAGGATGATCAGATCGGGACGCTTGTTGTTTACGAGATCGACAAGGCGCTTGATCGAATCCGGATCCATCGCGACGGCCGACGGGTTACCGGGGTTGACCAGGAACAGCGCCTTCACCTCGGGGTTTTCCAGCGCCTTGATGTCATCGTCGGTGAACTGGAAGCGATCTTCCTGCTCGGCGCTGACATTGATGGTCTTCAGCGTGTAGTCCTCGAGCTGCGGCATCTCGAGATAGGGAGTGAAGATCGGCGTTCCGAGCGCGATCGTGTCGCCGGCGTTGAGGATGCGGGCGTTCTTCAAGGCCTTGAAGATGTAGCACATGGCGGCGGTGCCGCCTTCGACCGGGTAGAGGTCGAATTTCACGCTTGGCCGGTGGCCGGCGCACATCGCCCACATCAGATATTCGTGGGTGATGATCTCGTTGTGATGCAGCGCCCGATCGGGGACCGGATAGTTGTCGCCGATGATCGAGTCGGTCAGCTCATGCACGAATCCATCCGGGTCGAAGCCGAAGGTGTTGATGGCATAGGCGACGGCGTCACCGAGGGTTTTGGCGGCCGGGACGCCTTCGTCTTCCTCGTCCACGGTTTCCGTGCTTTGAAGCTGTTTCTTGATCCACTTCTGGAACCGCGCATGCGCGCCGTCCTGGGGCGGCATGCCGGCGACGCCCGCCTTCGGATCGTAGTAGGCGCGTTTAGCCTCCGTCAGGGCGAACTGGCCGAGCAGGAAGAAGGCTTCGCGGGCGCGCGTTGCCGTCCAGTTCGGGTTGCCGCGGCCGGCATTGAGGAAGGCCTTGGCGGATTTCTGCGAGCTCGTCTTGGCGAGCTTGATCAGTTCGTCCTTGATTTCGAACGGGCTGAGATCGGAAATGCTGTCGTAGAATTTTCTGTCCAACATGATCCACACTCCCTGTGATCTATGAAATTGGAACAATGGTCTCGGTTCGCCGGCGCGCCTCAGGCGAGCATGATGACGATGACGAGGCCGAAGATGGTGAGCAGCGTGTTGCCGATGGCGTAGGGCATGCCGTAGCCAAGCGCCGGCACCTTGCTCTTGGCCGCCTCCTGGATCATGCCGAGCGCTGCGGTCGTGGTCCTGACGCCGGCGCAGGCGCCAAACAGGATCGCCGGGTGGAACTTGAAGACATAGTGGCCGATCAGCACCGAGGCGATCATCGGGATGGAGGTTGCAACGACTCCCCAGATGAACAGCGAAATGCCAACCTCCTGGAGGCCTGCGACGAAGCCCGGTCCGGCGCCGATACCGACCACGGCGATGAAGATGTTGAGGCCGAGCGTGTTCAACAGCCACAGCGCCGGCGACGGGATGCGGCCGAAGGCGGGGTAGGTGGTGCGCAGCCAGCCGAGCACGAGACCGGCAAGCAGGGCGCCGCCTGACGTGGATAGCCCGATCGGAATACCGCCGATCGTTATCGTCAGCGCCCCGATCATCGCGCCGATGAACAGACCCCAGCCGAGGAAGGCGATGTCGGTGGTTTCGACCGGGCGATCGGCAAAGCCGAGAGCCTTGATCGCCGCTTCGACGTGCCTCCTGGCGCCGCCGATGGTGACGATGTCGCCACGCTCGACGGTCGTGCCGGGAAGGACCGGGATCTCGACCAGCGAGCGCACGATCTTGCGGGCATAGACGCCGCGCGCCCAATCCATCGTGCTGACTTCGGCGAGTGTCTTTCCGGCCAGCGCCTTGCTGGTCACGTAGACGTCGACGATCTCGGCCTCCGCGTTCAGAAGCTCCTTGTCCTCGACCTCCGTCAGCTTGCTGTCCAGGTTTTCGACGAGCAGGGCGCGCCTGCCCGAGAAGGCGACGACGTCGCCCGGCTGCAGCACGGTGTTGCCATCCGCTTCGATGATCTGATCGCCTCTTCGCAGGCGCTCGACGAAGACGCGAATGCCGGGAAGCAGGTTCTTGACCGGCGTTCCGGTTAGCCCGCTTGCTTCGTCGATCCGATAGGCCCGAAGGCCGAAATCATGATAGGCGCGGGTGATGCCGGGTTCGCTGCTCTCGGTGCCGCCGCCGAGCTTGGTCTCATACTCCTTGCAGGCCGCCGGAAGATCGATGCCGAGAAGTTTTGGGCCAAGCTGGGCGAGGATGATGGCAGAGCCGATCGTGCCCCAGATGTAGGTGACCGCATAGGCAATCGGAATCTGGTCGGCAAAGGTCTTGGCCTGCTCCGGCGTCAGCCCGAGCGAATTGATCTGGTCCGTGGCAACGCCGATCGCAGCCGAGATCGTCTGCGACCCGGCATACATGCCGGCGCCGTAGCCAAGCGGAAGCCCGGCGATCAGCGCGCAGAGATAGGGAACGATGAGGCACAGCACCAGGACAGACAGCGCAAAGGCAATCTGTTTCGGCCCATCGGTGCTCAAGCCGCGCACGAATTGCGGGCCGACACCGTAGCCGACGGCGAACAGGAAGATCAGGAACAAGGTGGACTTCAGATCACCGGAAACCTGGATGCCCAGCTGCCCGATGAGAACACCCGCCAGAAGCGTAGCGGTGACGTTTCCGAGATTGAACCCCGCGACCTTGATGGGCCCGATCAGGAAACCGATGCCGAGGGCGAGGAAGACGGCGACCGGCGGATAGGTCCGAAGCGTCTCGACGAAGAAGTCAATTGGATTCACTGCCATCCCCTGTAGAAAGTTGCGTTGCCATCACTTCATTTCGGGACTTGCGCGGCTAAGTTGATTTTATCGGTGGCTTGTCGATGCCCAATCCTAGCTTTGGCAATTGTCGCTTCGGCTGCTGATTTTCTCAACGGCCTTGGGGTTACGTGAGCGTAACGTACGTTAAATTTCTGGCTTTTGCGGCCAGTGGGGGCTGATGAGCGCTGCGCGGCATCGGTCCGAAAGCGTCGGGTCGGGCGGTCGTGCGAAGGCAAGTTCGGGAGGGCGGCGGCGCGCCGGTCCCGATGAAGGCACACGGTCCCACTACGGCGGATTTCGCCGGCTATTCAACTCTGGCATTGTATTTCTATGTTATCGCATAACGGATGGACATGACGAAACGCCGCATGTCGATGGACCCGGAGCACATGCCCCCGCAGTTGCTTCATCCGCGCGCCGCGAAGCTTGAAGTGACGGGGGCGCTCATCCGTTCGTTTCACGAGCAAGGCCGGCAATTGCGGCCAGTCTTGCGCTCCGCTTCAGATGGCGACGCCTTCGAGTGCTATGATCCGTGTCCTGGCACAGCGCTCACGGATCGCCTTCAGGCGCTGATAGTCCGGCGATTGGTACCAGGAGAGCAAGGCTTGCATGTCCGGGAACTCAAGGATGACGAGCCGGTGCGGTTCCCAGTCGCCTTCAAGCACCCGGGTTGCGCCACCGCGGCCGAGATAACGCCCGCCATAGCGGGCCTCCGTCGCCGGCACCTCTCTTTTGTATTCCTCGAAGGTCGCTGCATCGGTGATATCGACATCGGCGATCAAATAGGCAGCCATGGCAGAGCTCCTTTCCCGACAAGCCAAGGAGCAAGGATACGCCGGTCGTCGCCGTCAGGCGAGACTCTCGCCCGCGGCGGCCGGCAGGGTGACTTAGGATCATTTCCTTGTTGATTGTTGTTATGTTATTTTATAACAGTCGGTACATGACGAAACGCCGCATGTTGATAGATCCCGGCCGCCCAACCCCATCGGTTGTATCCGCTGCCGATTCATGCGAGGAAGAGCGCGATGGTGCTGCGTCCGCGACAATGCGGAAGCGGCTGAAAAGGGAACACGGAACGGACGACCCTGACGGGACCGAAACCGTGGCTGCCCCCGCAACTGTGAGCGGACAGCGCATTCACACCATGTCACTGGCCAAAGGCCGGGAAGACGTGGATGCGCCGCGACCCGCGAGCCAGGAGACCTGCCATCGAACCGATCAACCACAACGGACGGGGTGTTCCGATGGAAAAGAACTGGCTTTCGCGCGACGGTTTTCCGTCACCCTGCCGCTTCGCCATCTCTTGCCGTCAGTCCGGCGGAGAGAGAGAATGGCTGAGCCGACTTCAAGACAGCATAAGATAACGGTCTGCACCGATTGCCGCTTTACCGGCGGCCCCTGCATGCCGGGCGCCGAGCTGATAAAGCGGCTCAACCGCAGCATTGCCGCCCTCGGCGCGCCGCTCGATAGTGATTTCTCGATTGCCGGCACGGTCTGCATGGCGGCATGCACGCGCCCCTGCACCATCGCCTTCCAGGCGACGGGCAAGGCGACCTATCTCTTTGGCGACATTTCGCCGGAAGAGGACATCGACGATCTCGTCCGCTTTGCCGCCACCTATGTGGAGCGCGGCGACGGCATGACGCGGGCTGCCGAACGGCCGCGCGGACTGAAGGGCAAGACGCTCGCCCGCATCCCGGCGGCCATGCTCGTCTCCGAAGACGTTGCGGGCCATTTCCAATGAGTGCGACACGCATGCGCTCAAGCGCGTTTGGTGCGTCGGGGATGGACGCGTGGCGCTGCCGGGGTGGGATCAGACCATGACCTGCACCGCAACAGGAGCCGCCCTTCGCGTTAAGGGGCTTTGCTGGGGGCCGCGCCCGGGGTTGAAGCTGGTCGACGACATGGACTTCGCGATCGAGGCGGGCAGCCGGCTTGCGATCCTCGGGCCGAACGGGGCCGGCAAGACCTCGCTTCTGCGCTGCCTTTACCGGGCGGTGCAGCCGAATGCGGGCCGCATCGAGGTCGACGGCGTCGACCTCTGGTCGACCTCGGCGCGCGAAGCGGCGAAAACGATCGCCGTCGTGCTTCAGGAAATGCCCGGCGATTTTCCCTTCAGCGTGCGCGACGTGGTGATGATGGGCCGCATCCCGCGGCGGGAGGGGCTCAACGGCTGGACGGACACCGACCGTGAGCGCGTGCAGCACGCGCTCTCCCATCTCGATCTCGCCCATCTGGCCGGCCGCCAGTTCTCGACGCTCTCGGGCGGCGAGAAACAGCGGGTGCTGATTGCCCGGGCGCTTGCCCAGGAGCCGCGCATCATCATCCTCGATGAGCCGACCAACCATCTCGACATCCGCCACCAGCTCGAAATCCTCGAGCTCTTGCAGACGCTGAAGCTGACGATCGTATCGACGCTGCACGACATCAATCTCGCCGCCGAATTCGCGACTGACGTGGCGATCGTGACGGCGGGGCGGCTCACCGCCTTTGGCACACCCGACGCGGTGCTGAGCCCGCGGGCGCTGTCCTCCGCCTTCGGTGTCACCGCCACCGCCCACAGCACCGCCGTTGCCGGCACCGCCCGTTTCTCCTTTTCACTTCCTCGGGATCCATTTCATGAAGATCAACATTGCCTCCTCTGCCTTCCTGTTTCTCATCGCCACTGCTGTGCCGGCGCTCGCCTATCCGGTCACCGTCAAGAGCTGCAACCGCGAGGTGACCTTCGATGCCGCGCCGAAGCGGGCGATCGCCAACGACGTCAATCTGGTCGAGATGATGCTGGCGCTGAAACTGCAGGACCACATGGTCGGCTACACCGGCGTTTCCGGCTGGAAGACGCTGGATGAAAAGCTGCGCGAGGGCGTCAAGGAACTGCCGGAGCTTGCGGAGAAATATCCGACCAAGGAAGTGCTCCTCAACGCCGACGCCGATTTCTTCTTCGCCGGCTGGAACTACGGCATGAAGGTCGGCGGCGAGGTGACGCCCGAGACCTTGGCGCCGTTCAAGATCGGCGTCTACGAACTGACCGAATCCTGCATCCATGTCATGGCCAGGGAAAAGCCTACGATGGACGACATGTTCGTCGATCTCCTCAACCTCGGCCGCATCTTCGGGGTCGAGGATCGCGCCGAGGCGCTGGTCGACGGCTACCGCCGCCAACTGGCCGCGATCACCGAGGCAAATGCCGGCCGCGAAAAGCCGACGCGCGTCTTCGTCTATGATTCCGGCGAAGAAAAGCCCTTCACATCCGGCCGCTTCGGCATCCCGACGGCGATGATCGAGGCGGCCGGTGGCGCCAACATCATGGACGACGTCGACAAGAGCTGGGTGGAGGTCTCCTGGGAGCCGGTGATCGATCGCAATCCGGAGGTCGTGGTGATCGTCAACTACGGCGAGGTGAAGGCCGAGGACAAGATTGCCTTCATGAAGAACAATCCGGCCTTCGCCAATATCGATGCGGTGAAAAACGACCGCTTCGTGGTCCTCGATTATGTCGAGGCGACGCCGGGGCCGCGCAACATCGACGCCATTGCCCGGCTCGCCGAGGTCTTTCACGGCGAAGGCCTGTAACCGATGCTGGCTGAGGATACGTCGCCTGGTCCCGCTACCGTTTCGCGGGTTCTCTCCGTTCGGGCGATCCGCGGCGGGGTCGGGGTGTTCGCGGCGCTGCTTTTGCTTCTTCTGACTGTGACCGTGGGCGTGTCGCTCGGCTCGGCGCCGATCCCGGTAACCACCGTCTGGTCGATCGTCGCCAGCAAGCTCGCGCCCGGCAGCGTCGAGGCCTTCTGGTCGGCGGGGCGCGAAAGCATCGTCTGGGACGTGCGCCTGCCGCGGGTCATGCTGGCGGGGCTTGTCGGCGCCGGATTGGCGCTGACAGGCGCCGTGCTGCAATCGGTCACGCGCAATCCGCTTGCCGATCCGCATCTGCTCGGCGTCTCCTCGGGCGGCGCGCTCGGGGCGATCGTCGCACTGCTCCACACCGGAATGATCCTCGGTCTTCTCACGGTGCCGCTCTTTGCCTTTGGCGGCGCGCTGCTGGCAACCGTGCTGGTCGCTTTCGTTTCCCGCGCTCTAGGCACCAGTGCCGATCGCCTGGTGCTTGCCGGCGTCGCCGTCGCCTTCGTGCTGACGTCGATCGGCAATCTCATGATCTTCCTGGGGGATCCGCGGGCGACGCACACGGTGATCTTCTGGATGCTCGGCGGCCTTGGCCTGGCGCAATGGCCGCATCTCATCTATCCGGCGCTCGTGCTGTCAGTCTCGCTCGGCTGGCTGGTCGTCCGATCGCGGGAAATCAACGCGCTTGCCATGGGCGACGAGACGGCGATGACGCTCGGCATTCCCGTGCGCCGCTTCCGTCTGACGCTCTTCGTCGTCACCGCGCTCCTGACCGGGGTCATGGTGGCCTTTTCCGGAGCGATCGGCTTCGTCGGGCTGATGGTGCCGCATTTCGTGCGGCTCTTTGCCGGCAGCGACAATGTCCGGGTCATCCCGTTCTCGGCCTTCTTTGGCGCCTTGACGCTGATCATGGCCGACCTCGTGGCCCGCGTCATCATGGCGCCGGAGGACATGCCGATCGGCGTCGTTACCGGCATTGTCGGCGGCATCGCCTTTGTTGCCATCCTCACGCGGCGCGCGTAAGGCGTGCATCGACATTGGGCATGCATGGAAATGGGCCGGTCCGCGCCTATGTCTTAGCGCATGTCTCCTTGAATCGAACTCGATTTAAGGACAAAGACATGCAGAAAATCAAAGTGCTACAGCGACCATTGCGCGTCTGATAAGACGCGCGGCGCTGTAGCGCATGCATGGCTGCCCGATCAGGCCTCGAAAGGGGCAGGACCGGCAGAAGAGCGGTGCGAGGGAGCAAATGACGAACGAAGTTGAAATCTGCACGCCGGATGACGTTTTGAGCTTCTGGTTCGGCGAGCTCACCTATGACGACTGGTTCACGATGAGCGGCGAACTGGATAAGGCCTGCATTCGTCGTTTCCAGGCATCGCACCTGGCGCTTGCCCGCGGGGTCAGCGAGATCTGGCGCGCAACGCCGGAGAACCGGCTGGCGGCGATCATCCTGCTCGACCAGATGCCGCGCAACATGTATCGCGGCACGCCGCTTGCCTTCGCGACCGATTGCCTGGCACTGCACGAGGCGAAGCTTGCCGTCGGCATCGGTGCCGACATGGCGATCAAGCCGGAAGCGCGCGCCTTCGTCTATCTGCCGTTCGAGCATTCGGAAAACCTGACCGACCAGACCATGTCGGTGAAGCTTTTCACCGAACTCGGCGATGCCGACTATCTCGACTATGCCATCCGCCACCGCGAGGTGATCGAACAATTCGGCCGCTTCCCGCACCGAAATGCGCTCCTGGCCCGCGTCTCGACAGACGCCGAGCTTGCCTATCTGGCACAGCCCGGCGCCGGCTTCTGACGAAAAATCCGGCGCTGGAGCGCAATTGGCGGCGTCTTTTGCATCTTTCCGCCGTCTTTCGTATTCACACCGCATTGTGACGACCACTGACGCGATTCCGCACCATGGTCTCAACCTGCAAGGATCATGAAATTGCGTTCTGTCGGAAAATTGCCTGCCATTCTCGTCTGCCTGCTGGCGCTTGCCGCCGCCGGCCCGGTCATGGCGCAAGGCACGACGCAACCGGCACAAGGTACGACCCAGAGCGCAACTCAGCCAGAGCAGAAGGCGACGCCGGCTCAGCCGGCCCAGACCGCAACGCAACCAGCCGGCAAGGCGGCGGCACCCGCGCAGGATGGTGCGCAGCCCGCTGACAAAGGCGCGGCACCCGGCGGCGCGACACCCGGCGCTGCCACCCAGCCGGCCGCGACGGCGGTTCAGCCGGCGCAGACGGCAACCCCGCCGGCCGGCGAGGCGGTTCCGGAGGATGCCACGCCGCCGGCCCAGAGCCAGGCGGCCGATCAGCTTTCCAAGGCCGCCGAGGATCTCAAGCGGCTGACGGACCTCGTCGACAAGGCCAAGGACGACGACATCGTGCTTGCCGACCTCAAGGTTCAGGTCGACGCGCTCGCCAAGCAAATCATCGGCGTGTCGGTCTCGACCCGGCCGCGCCTCGACGAAATCAAGGGGCGGCTCACCGAACTCGGCGATCCGCCGGCCGAGGGACAGCCGCCCGAAGCCGACATCGTGACCGCAGAGCGCAAACGGCTGATGGTCGAGCGCGGCGCCATCAACGCGCTCACCGGCGAGGCCGAGGGTCTTTCGATCCAGGCGACGAAGCTTTCCAACACCATTACCGCGACAAGGCGCGCGCTGTTTTCCAACACGCTGCTGAAGAACACCGAAGTCTCGACCGGCATGTTCGACGACGCTCTGACGGCGACGGCGGACGAAACGCGCGTGCTCTCGCGCAGTGTCGGGAGCTGGCTGAGCTTTGCCTGGAACTACAAGCGCGTGCCGCTTTTGACGGCGCTGTTCCTGTCGCTGCTGGCGGCGCTCGTGTTCCTTGCCGGCAGCCGCAGGCTCTTTCGCCCGCTGATCCAGCATGACATTACCGATGAGGAGCCGAGCTACTTCCGCCGCCTGTCGGTCGCCTTCTGGTCCACGCTAATCCCGACGATCGCCTCGGCCGCCTTCGCGATTTCAAGCTTCCTGTTCCTGCGCGGCTTCAACGTGCTGCGCTCCGACATCGCACCGATCATTGCCATTACGCTGGGGGTGGCGGTGGTGGTGTTCTTCGTGACAAGGCTCGCCCAGGCGGTGTTGTCGCCGCGCGATGCGCGCTGGCGGCTCGTCAGGGTTTCCGATCGCGGCGCCAGGATGCTGATGATCGCGATCTTCGCCATGGCGCTGGTCAACGGTCTTGATTACCTGTTCGGCGGCGTCAGCGAGGCGCTCGGCTCGCCGGTGGTGCTGACCGTCGTCAAGAGCTACATCGCCTCGATCGTCATCGGCCTCATCATCATGGCGTCGGCCTGGATCAAGCCGACGCTCAGAAAGGACGAGTCCTTCGATGCCCATGGCCGCGCCTGGCCGCGGCTGGTGTCGTTCGCGCTGCTTGCGACCGGGGCCTTGCTGATCATTGCGGCCGTCTCCGGCTATGTCGGTCTCGCCCGCTTCATCGCCACGCAGATCATCATCACCGGCGCGATCCTGGTGACGATGTATATCGGCATTCTCACCGGCCGGGCCGTGGCCAAGCAGGGTGCGTTTGCCGAGACGGCGGCCGGGCGCTATCTCGAGCGCCGCTACAATCTGGAACAGGTGGCGCTCGACCAGATCGGTCTTGCCGCGGGCCTCAGCATCTATGCCCTGGTCGTGATGGTCTTCATCCCGCTGATCCTCTTGCAGTGGGGCTTCCAGGTCGCCGACATCGAGTCCTGGGCCTACCGGATGGTGACCGAGATCAGGATCGGCTCGATCACCATCTCGCTAGTCGGCATCCTCGCGGGCGTCCTGTTCTTCGCGCTCGGTTTTGCGGTCACCCGCTTCGTGCAGCGCTGGATCGACGGCAACATCATGGCGAGAAGCCGGGTCGATGCCGGCGTGCGCAACTCGATCCGCACCGGCATCGGCTATACCGGCGTCGGCCTTGCGTGCCTCATCGGCCTCTCGGCAGCGGGCATCGATCTCTCGAACCTCGCGCTCGTCGCCGGTGCTCTCTCGCTCGGCGTCGGTTTCGGTCTGCAGAACATCGTTTCGAATTTCGTCTCGGGCCTGATCCTGCTCGTCGAGCGGCCGTTCAAGGTGGGCGACTGGATCGTCAGTGGCACGACGGAAGGCTTCGTCAAGCGCATCTCGGTACGCGCGACCGAGATCGAAACCTTCCAGCATCAGTCGATCATGATGCCGAACTCGCTGCTGATCAACGCCTCGGTCGGCAACTGGACGCACCGCAACAAGCTCGGCCGCTCCGAAATCGCCGTCACCGTCACCTATGCCAGCGATCCGCGCCGGATCATGGAACTGCTGTCCGAGATCGCCGCCGCCCATCCGATGGTCTTGAAGAACCCTTCGCCGACCGTCGGTTTTACCGCCTTTGGCGACGAGCGCATGACCTTCGAGCTCCGGATTTACGTCGCCGACGTCTTGACCGGCGGCGGCGTGCGCAACGACCTGCGCGTGTCGATCTACGAGCGTTTCCGCGACGAGCGGATCGGCGAGCCGTTCCCGGTCAAGATCGAGGACGTGCCGGTCGAGGACCAGACCGGCATCGAAAGCCACCACCCGGAAGAGGTGGGCGAACCGAAGGGCGCCACCTCCGCCGAGGCAAGAGCGTCGGCCAAGGCGACGGCTTCAGGCAAACCGGCTGCTTCCGCAGCGCCGCTCAACGAGGAACGCGAGGCAGAAGAAACGGGCAGTCGCCGAACCGCCAGCCGCCGCGCAAACCCGAACCGCTGATAAACGGAGCGTTCAGCCGCTATTCAGCCGGCGTGCCATAAAAAGCATGCAATTCTTCTGGTGACCGATTACGTTGTCATCGGCTGAAGAGGTGGCCGGCGCAGCGTCGCGAAACCGACGGGGCGGCCGGCTCGGCGAGAGGGCGGCGCTTCGGGCGCCGATGGGCAATGAAGAAATCTGTGATTGCTTTGCTTTCCGGCGTACTGGTGGCCTACGTGCCTATGGCAGGCGCGGCCAGTGCCGCGACGGTCACGAACAAGGACAGCGAGACCGCCGTCCTGGTCGTCGTCGAGGGCGAAAGCCGCATGGAAGTGGCGATCGCCGCAGGCGCCACGGAGATGATCTGCCCGAGCGGCTGTTTCGTGACGGCGCCGAGCGGCGACCGCATCGGCCTGCAGGGCGACGAGAATGTCGAGATCGTCAACGGCAATGTCGTGGTGAAGTAACCGGAAACCAGCCACTGAAGGGCGCGGACTCTTCCGCGCCCCTAGAGCGCCGTGCGTTCAGACGAACGCGCAAAGGACGCTCTAGTACTTTGATCGTAGAGCATCTTTCCGCTTCAAGTGATTCCACTCGGACGCTCTATAGCGCCGCAGTTTCAGACGAACGCACAAAGACGCTCTGGCTCTTGAAGTCGAGAGCAGTTTTCCGCTCTCAATGTTTCCACTTGAGAGCGGAATGCATTGGCGCCCACAGCTAATCACGGCGCGCCAATCCCATTGGATGGCGAATGAACCGGCACTCCCGCCCGTCAATACGACGAGAGACGGGGTGGCCCCGGCGAATGCCTTTGCCATCCCATCGAAGCGCATTGACACGACCCATGCCCGGTAGCACGCTCGGCTGTTCGGCCGACGTTGCTCGCCACGGTCGTTCGCGCATTGCGGGAGGGGAACCATGCCATTCCTTCGCATCGCCTTGGCCGTCCTATTGGTGTTTTGCGCCTCGGAGGCGGTTGCCGAGAAGCGCGTGGCGCTGGTCATCGGCAATTCCGCCTATCAGCATGTGGCGGCGTTACCCAATCCTGGCAATGACGCTGCCGACATGGCGGCCAAGCTCGAAGGGCTCGGCTTCGAGGTGGTGACCGGTGTGGATCTCGATCTCTCGGGCGTGCGGCGCGTATTGCGCGATTTCGTCGGCCGTCTCGATGGCGCCGATCTGGCGCTGTTCTACTATGCCGGCCACGGCCTTCAGGTGGATGGCGAGAACTACCTTGCCCCTGTCGACGCCAAGCTCGCCTCCCATGTCGATCTCGATTTCGAGGCGGTGCCGATGAACCTGATCCTGTCGGCGATGGAGCGCAGCACCAGGGTCAATGTCGTGCTGCTTGATGCGTGTCGCGACAATCCGCTTGCGGTCAATCTCGCCCGCTCCATGGGCACCCGATCGGCCTCGGTCGGCCGCGGGCTTGCCAAGGTCGGCACCGGCATCGGCACGCTGATCGCCTTTGCCACCCAGCCCGGCAATGTCGCGCTCGACGGCAGCGGGCGAAACTCGCCCTTTACGTCGGCGCTACTCCGGCATCTCGGCCAGCCGGGACGCGACATCACCCGCGAGCTGATCGAGGTGCGCCGCGACGTTCTTTCGGCAACCGGCGGCAAGCAGGTGCCCTGGGACAATTCCTCGCTGACCGGCGAGGTGGTGCTGAAGCCTGCCGATGGCGGCCAACCGGCGTCGGTCAAAGAGCCGGCGACGGATCAGACCGCCGAGCTTGCCTATTGGGACACGATCAAGGATGGGACGGACCGCGATCTGTTCGACGCCTATCTGCAACAATATCCCGATGGCGCTTTCGCATCCCTGGCGAGGGCCAAGATCCGCATCATCGAGCGGGTCTCTGCCCCGGCAACCGAGGGCGTGACCGAGGTGCCCTCCGGCCAGGCCGTGGCGGCCGTCGATCCGGCCGCAGCCGCTGCGGGCACCGACGATCGCGCCTTGACCCGATCGATCCAGCAGCAGCTGAACCGGCTCGGCTGTCAGGCCGGCAGCGAGGATGGGCTGTGGGGCGCCGGCAGCCGCAAGGCGCTGGAGGCATTTGCCAGGCACAGCAAGCTTGAACTCGCGACGCTCGAACCTTCCAGCGACGTGCTCGAACGCCTGAAGGCCGAGAAGGCGCGGATATGCCCGCTTGCCTGCGCGCGAAACCAGGAGGCAAAAGACGGCCGCTGCGTGACGATCCGGCGCGAGGCCAAACTGCCCGAGCCGAGTGCGACCCAGGGCACCGCCAAGACACCGGCGAAGAGCACCGGCACGCGAGCGATCAGCCCGCCGGCCGAGCTGAAAAAGAAGAGCTATGCCGGCTGCCCCGACAATGCGGACGTTGCCTTCCGGCAGATGTTTTCCCGCGGCTCTGGCCGCGGCAGGACGACGATTACCGCCACGCACTCCTGCGGCCGCACCTTTGCTTGCCACCGGGCGGCGCGGGGCCAGCCCTGGGATTGCGGCTGGCGGTGAGGCTGCGTGTAGGCTGGCGCGGTGCGCGCTCGGCCGGCGTTGGCTGAGGTGCCTCAGCTTCGTCCGCCGAGCGGTGCTCTCGCTGCGCCGCCCCCAGACTGCGGTGCGTCGGCCCGTCCGCCGCCTTGCTCACGGCTGCTGAGGCAGAGATGAATGGAGGCGGCGGCGAAGAGTAGCAGCGGTACGCTCGGGTAAAGCGTAAGGAAGCGAAGCGAGGTGTCGATCGTCTGCAGCAGATTTCTAAGGCCGAGCCCCTTCATCCCGAAAAACAGCAGCCAGAAATGAGATAGAAGGCCCATGAACCCGATCGTCGCGAAAAATGCGAGCAGCGCGGCCCACAGGCGATAGGCTTTGCCATAGCGCTCCGGCCTCGGCTCCGTAGGCTCTCGGATGAAGGCGAGGGCAACGAGGGCGATCACAGCCGCCAGGAGCGAAGCGGGTGTCGGTACCAGGCTCAGGCGAACGGCAAAGGCGGTAATCCAGCCTGGGTCGAACATCAGGCCGAAGGGAATGTCTGCCAGCACAAGGAGAGTGATGGAGGCCGCGACCTTGCGGGGCATCCCGATAGCTTTTGTCCGCGCGGCGCATACCGCAGCAATAGCGGCTGCAAAGATCACCCACGCAATTGCCTTCGAGTAGACGGCGAGGACAACGGCCAGCATGCCGGCGGCCGGGGAGCCATTTGCGCCCAGGGCATGGACGAGCCAGTACACCAGGTAAGGAAGGGCCAAGAAAAAGCCAATGAGCAGCGCAAGCCATATCCCCCATGCCCGCATGTAGCGCCAGCCGCCTTCAGTGATTGCCACCAGAAACTCTCCCTGTGTTCGCTTTTGTCCGATAGCATTGACAGGGAAATGTGAAGGCCAATCTCAAATAGAGGTTGCAATTTTATCTATCTGCGTTCCTTTGCGTGCCTCGTGCGCCGATCCTGAGCACTTGCGTTGCTTGGCCGCATTTCAGGGCTTGATTTCATCGCGGCTTGCGTAAGGATCGACACCACGTTCAAGCCGGCTCCGGCAAGGGAGGACTCCCCATGAAACTCCAGCTTATCCGCAACGCCACGCTCAAGCTCGACTATGCCGGCCATACCGTGCTCATCGATCCCTTTCTGGGGCCGAAAGACAGCCTGCCGTCTTTTGCCGGGCGCTCGCCCAATCCGACGGTCGAGCTGCCGGTCGATATCGACACCATCCTGGCCGGTGTCGAACTCGTCATCATCTCGCATCTGCATGAGGACCACTTCGACGACACCGCCAAGGAGCGGGTGCCGAAGGGGCTGCCGATCCTCTGCCAGCCGGGCGACGAGGAGGCGATCCGTGCCGCCGGCTTTCGCGACGTCACGCCGCTTTCCGACAAGGCCAGCTGGCAGGGGCTGACGCTGACCCGGCGCGATGGCAGTCATGGGCTCGGCCCTGTGGTCCAGGACATGGGGCCTGTCATCGGTTTCAGCCTTGAGGCGAGGGGCGAGCCGACGGTCTACTGGGCCGGCGACACGGTTTTCTACCCGGCGATCGAGAAGACGATCCGCGAAACGAAGCCTGACATCATCGTCACCCATTCCTGCGGAGCGAAGTGGGATGGCGATCTCATCGTCATGGATGCCGAGCAGACGATCAAGGTCTGCGAGACGGCGAAAAACAGCACCGTCATTGCAACGCACATGGAGGCGCTGGATCACGCGACGGTCAGCCGAAAGGAGCTGCGGGCAGCAGCCGATGCCCATGGCATCCCCTTGACGAAGCTGGTGATCCCTGATGACGGCGACGTGCTGACGCTGATACCGCCGGTGGTCTGAGCAATTCCAGGAAAAGTGCGAAGCGGTTTTCCGTCCGGAATTGCGGAGATACCAAGCAATTCCAGGAAAAGTGCGAAGCGGTTTTCCGTCCGGAATTGCGGAGATACCAAGCAATTCCAGGAAAAGTGCGAAGCGGTTTTCCGTCCGGAATTGCGGAGGTTCCAAGCAATTCCAGGAAAAGTGTGAAACGGTTTTCCGTCCGGAATTGCGGCGATCCAGAAGGCCGGCCGCGCTTACGGGATCGAGAAGATACTGATCTCGTTGGTGATGCCGCGCAGAGCGACATTGTGCGACTGCGGATTGAGGCCGCGGTCGCTGAGCAGGCCGGAGGTGCGCGGGTCGTCGAGCACGGAGCTGGTGGCGAAGATCTCGCGCGAACTCGCGAGATGCTGGACGCGCGAGGCGATATTGACCGTCTGGCCGAAATAATCCTGGCGCTCGTTGAGGTTGACGGCGATGCACGGCCCCTCGTGGATGCCGATCTTCAACAGCAGATCCTCGGAGCCCCGGTCCTCGTTGAGCTGTCGCATCGCCTCGCGCATGCGCATGGCCGCGGCAACCGCGCGATCCGGCGTCGGGAAGGTTGCCATGACCGCGTCACCGATCGTCTTGACCACGGCGCCGGCCTCGGCGGCAACGATCTCGTTGACGGCGCTGAAATGGGTCTTCACCAGATCGAAGGCTGCGAGATCGCCGACCCGTTCGTAAAGCTCGGTCGAGCCGCGCAGATCCGAGAAGAGGAAGGTGAGGCTGGTGATCTTCAGCCGCTGGTCTACGTCGATCGTGTCGGTGCGGTAGATATCGCGGAAGGTCTGGTTGGACAGCAGCCGCTTGGCGGTGAGGAACGGGCGCCGACGGCCGAGAATATCGTGCAGGGTGTCATTGGCGATACAGACCGAGGGCAGGGTGCGCACATCCGTATGGTTTTCCACTTGGATGCGCAGCGGACCCGGCTGCATGGTCAACGCCTCGTCGTGGCGATGGCCGCGATCGAAGACGAGCGACAGCGTCCGCCGCTCCTTGGTCGGCTCGCCCTTGACGTCGATGAATTGCGCGGCATGGGTCACCGGCTCGAAGACGATGATGAATTCCGCCGGCATCTGCAGCGAGATCACCGCCTTTTCGCCGGGCGGCAGTTCGAGCGCCTCGATCATGAAATCGTCGACCTGGGCCTCGTAGTCGTCCTCCGGCAAATCTATGCCGGAGCCCCAGTAGATCTGGCGGAAATATTCGAGCGGCGGCAGCTCGTGCGGGTTGTGGGCCTCGATGTGGCGTACCCGCGGGTTAACGGTGAAGGTCACTTCCACCATCTCGTCGAGCGTCGGCTCATAGCCGGCGGCGCAGAGCGAGCAGGTATAGGTGTCGCTCTGCACGGTCTTCAGCGAGGTATTGCTGTCAAGCACACCGCCGCAGCCGGGGCAGAGCACATTCCACGACAGCTCGAAGAGCCCGAGGCGTGAGGCATGCAGGAAGGCGGCGATGACCTTTTCTTCGTCCAGCCGATGTTCGGCGGCAAAGGCGAGCGCATTGACGCGGCAGAGCTTGCGGTCCGGCGCTTCCCGGACAAATCGCTCCAATACGCCGGCGATGTCAGGCTGCACGTTTTGGCGCAGCATGTCGAAGAGAGGCTGAGCGTCACTCATGATTGCATCCTACACTGAAAAGAGCCGGCGGGGCAGCCGGTTTGTCGGCGGGGTGGACAGGCCGCCTGGTGACTGATCTGCGCACGAGAAATTTGCGAGTGATCCTTTGATGTAACCGTTACGTACTTCCCGTTATTGACAGTGCCATGCAATTGAAAGGCAGACGGCGCCGTGAATCGCGCATCGTTCTGCGAGCGCCTTTCTCGTGCCTTCATTCCGTTCGTCGCACAGTGCACACGACGGCCGCAAAGGAGAACCATCCTGATGAGAGTAGCCCTCAAATTGATCACGGTTGCGCTTCTGGCGCTCGCTGGTCCGGCGGCAGCCGAGGGCGCCTCCGAGCGGGAGGCCTACCAAATAGCCAAGGATGCCTATGTCTATGCCTATCCGCTGATGCTGACGCATGCCACTGTGCTGAGGAACTCCAACTTCGCCGAGCCTGTCGCGGGTACAACTGCAGGACCGGTCAATGACTTTCACCACGCGCGTGCATTCCCTGACGCGGGTGACAAGCTTGTCATCCGCATGAACGTCGACACGCTCTACTCGGGCGCTACGCTTGACTTGAAGGCCGAACCGATGGTGATCACGGCTCCCGCCACCGATCGCTATTTCCTGCTGCCGATGCTGAGCCTTTGGTCGGATGTATTCGATGTGTTGGGCACGCGTACGCTCGGCAAGAATAGCGCCCGAAATTTTCTCGTTGCTGGACCGAACTAGAGCGGTGACGTTCCTGCGGATATGGAGGTCATCAAGAGTCCTACCCGCTATCTCTGGATCATCGGCCGTATCCAAACGAACGGCAAGGCGGACTATGAGAACGTTCACAAGATCCAAGACGGTTTTAAGGTGACGCCGCTCTCTGCCTTGGGCAAGGGCGACTATGTGCCGCCGAAAGGGACTGTCGATACCAGCATCGACATGAAATCACCGCCGCCGCTCGTCGTGGACAAGATGGATGCGGCGACCTACTTTGGCCGTTTTGCCGAACTGCTGAAGGACAATCCACCGAACCAGGTCGACTATCCGATGATCCATCGCCTTGAACGGGTGGGGTTCAAGGTTGGCCAAGACTTCGACCTGAAAGCAGCATCGGACGCCCTGCGAAAGGCAGTCGAGCGTGGCTACGCCGATGGCAAGGCCCTGGTGCAGGCTGAAGGCAACAAGGCCGGGGGCGTCGGCGGCGAGGGATGGATCTACACCATGCGCAGCGGCGCCTATGGCGTGGACTATCTCTACCGCGCCGCAATCGCGCAATGCTGCCTCGGCGAGAACTTGCCGCAGGATGCCGTCTATCCGGCACTCTCGACCGACAGCGACAGGCGGCCGCTCGATGGCAGCACCAATTACGTCCTGCACTTTGACAAGGGCAAGCTGCCGCCGGTCGATGCATTCTGGTCTGTGACAGCCTATGACATCGAGGGCCACTTCATCCCCAACGAGCTCAAGCGCCAGGCGATTGGCGACCGCGACAGGCTCGTCACGAACGCCGACGGCTCGGTCGATCTCTACATCCAGGCGAAGTCTCCTGGAAAAGACAAGGACGCCAATTGGCTGCCGGTCGGCAAGGCACCGTTCACCCTGCTCATGCGCCTCTACTCGCCGCGCGAGGAATTTCTTGAAGGCAAATGGCTTCCGCCGGAGGTTATCGCGGTTCACTGAACCTTCCGTCGGCCCGCATGTCTGGGGGCCAGTGAACGACGACGTCGGACGTGCTCCGCCGATCGCCGCTCAGGTGCCCGTAGCCTTGCAGATCTGCGCGCGGGCACTGGAACGTGGCCGCGTCGGCGTCCGGTTATCTCTAAGCCGCCTTGCGGTCGCGGCCGAAGGGATCGCCGAGCACCGATTCCGTATGCAAGGAGGCCAGCCATCCACCGTCCTTGCGGATCCAGGTGGTGGCGTCGGCCGCCTTTATCGTCAGAGGCTCGCCCTCGACTTCCATCTCCTCCGTCACCGTGTAGGCGATGACGGCGACGTCCTCGCGCGGAAAGATGACGCTGACGTCGTCGAGGCGAAACGCGTTGAGCTTCCAGGAACCTTCGGCCTGGTCGGCCATCCTGCGATAGTCATCGCGGGTAAGAATGGCCGCCCCTTGCGCCCCCACGACGATCGACCGTTCGGGCAGCATGGCCACGGACGCCTCGGTATCCTTCTCCAGGATGGTTCGCCAGAATTCCTGTTCGAGATCGATGATCTCCTGTTCGTCGGCATGTGCCATGGTTTGATTCCTCCGTTTACAATTTGCAGAAGCCATGGGACGGACAAAGGTTCCGACCAAAAAGACCTCGCCGCATAGCGCGCATTTTTTGCGCGACCGCGTGAGATCGAAGCCGAACCGCCCCGCGGGAACCCAACACCCGCCTCTGTCGTTTTCCGGATCCAGCAGTTGCGAAGCAGGATGAGACACATGAGGATCTTCTCGGGAAAATGCCTCTGCGGCCAGGTGCAAGTATCGCTTCGTGGCGAACCTCTGCGCGTCGGTATCTGCCATTGCATGGATTGCCGGAAGGAAAGCGGTTCGGCCTTCACCTTCTATGGCATCTGGCCCGCGGATCAATTTGAACGTACCGGCGACACGTCGGAGTTTCAGGGACGGTGTTTCTGTCCCGGTTGCGGGTCGCGGGTTTTTTCGGTCGATGCGCGTGAGGCGGAGGTCAAGCTCGGTATCTTGTCCGACGCGCCGACCTCGCTTAAGCCGAGCTACGAGCTCTGGATCAAGCGGCGCGAGCCATGGCTAAGGCCGGTCGAGGGGGCCGAACAGTACCAGGAGGATCGCGAACGGGCAGCCGACGAAGGGCCGGTCGACACGCGCTACTAGAGCGCGCGTCACCGTCAATCTGCCATCCCTTAATTAAGCGTCGATTCATCGGTGGAATTGTGCTTAAGATCAAAGCGTTACTGCGCTGCTGGCATGTCGGGCCGAGGTATCGCCTGAGAGCGCGGGTCGCTGGGGGAGTGAATGTCGGCACGGCCTTTCCTGAAAATCTCCGCGCCGCTCAACGGGCTTTTGGCGGCGGCGGGGCTTATTACGGTCGCGGAGCTGACGGCGCGGGATATTGGCCTGACGGCCAAGCTGTCGCTGGAGCTTGTGCTGGCCGGTATCTGGGCCATCTATGTTCTGCAACTGGCCGATACGGTGATGCGGCAGCGGGCGAAGGACGATCGCGGGCGGACGCCCGAGCTCATCATCGATCTGCTTGCCGTCGTGGTTCCGCTTGCCGGATTTCTTCTCGCTGGCCCGCGTGACCAGAGCCTTTATTGCGGTATCTGGCTGTTGAAGCCGCTGCGTCATTTCACCTTCTTCCGCCTGCTTGGCCGGGTGGTGGCGCGGGCGGCACCCAATCTCGTCGGTGTCACCTCGGTCTTCGGCATCGTTCTCTTCGGCGCATCGCTTTTTGCCTATCTCATCGAGCGCGATATCCAGCCCGACAAGTTCGGCAGCATTCCCCAGGCCATGTGGTGGGCGGTGGTGACACTTTCGACCACGGGCTATGGCGACGAGATTCCGATGAGCTTTGCCGGTCGGGTGCTGGCGGGCCTCGTCATGATGTGCGGCATTGGCATCTTCGCGCTGTGGGCCGGCATTCTTGCCACCGGCTTCTTCGAGGAGGTGCGCCGCCAGGATTTTGTGCGCAACTGGCAGCTGGTTGCGGCCGTGCCGTTGTTCCAGAAGCTCGGCTCGGCCGCCTTCGTCGAGATCGTGCGGGCACTGCGCCCGCGGGTGGTTCCGGCGGGTGCCATCATCTGCCGCAAGGGCGAGGCGGGCGACCAGATGTTCTTCATCGTCGAGGGCCGCGTCAGCATTACGACCCCTTCGCCGACACCCATCGAACTCGGCCCCGGCAGCTTCTTCGGCGAAATGGCGCTGATCACGGGCGAGCCGCGCTCGGCGACCGTCAGCGCAGCCACGGAGGTCTCGCTGCTGTCGCTCTATGCGGAGGATTTCCAGATGCTGTCGAGCAGCAATCCGGAGATCGCCGAAGTCATCCGCAAGACGGCGGAGGCGCGGCGTGGCGGGACGTCCAGGGATTGACGGGATGGTGGCATCCGGCGGCCCTCGTGTCATGCCGGCACGCGACCTCGTTATTTCGCCGGTCGCTCATTAACACCAGAGAAAGCCTTTCTCCTCTAGCATGGCGGCTGCAAGTTACAGTGACTTTGCGGGCACGAAGAACGCTTGGGCGCTGTAGGGGAACACTCTTTCACATAGGCGTTCAATGTCGTTTTTTGGCATTTCCGGAATGTATTATTCCGGCGAATCCCTTGCCCAGCACCGTATCGTGCTCGCCGAGGACTCCAACCTCTTCTCGTCGATGGTTTCGAAGCGGCTGAAAGAGCTGTTCGACATCGATGTCATCGTCTGCCGCGACTATGACGATTTGCAGTTCGCGGTCGAAAACGCGACTTTTCCGGCGTCGCTCGCCATCTCCAACATCAACCTGCCGGGGGCGGAGAACGGCGAGGCGCTCAACTATCTGATCGACATGAGCGTGCCGACCGTCGTTTTCACCGGTTCCTTCCAGGAGTCGACGCGCGAGAAGATCCTCGCCAAGGAGATCGTCGACTACGTTATCAAGGATAGCGTCTTTGCCGTCGACATGTTGGCGGAATCGGTCTGCCGCTTCCTCACCAACCACAAGCACCACGTGCTGATCGTCGACGACAGCCCGACCGCGCGCGCACTTCTGACGACGCAGCTGAAGCGCTACAATTTCCGCACCAGCCCGGCCGACAGCGGCGCAGCCGCGCTCGAACTTCTCAAGAGCAATCCCGATATCGGCCTCGTCATCACCGACTACAACATGCCCGATATCGACGGATTCGAGCTGACGCGGCGCATCCGCGGTTCCTACGGGCCGCATCAGCTGCGCATCATCGGTGTTTCGTCCTCCACCAACCGGCTCCTGTCGGCGCGTTTCCTCAAAGCGGGCGGCAACGACTTCATCGTCCGTCCCTTCGTCAACGAGGAATTCTACTGCCGCGTCAACCAGAACCTGGACACGCTGACGAAGATCCGCACCCTCAGTGAAAAGGTTAGGGTTCCGGCGCAGGCTTCGGCCTGATACGAGAAATAATCCCCAAAATTTTGTTGCAATCTGCGCGAAATCCCGCGCGCAGGTTGCTCCATTAACGAAATTGCAATCCGATCGGTCTTCAATCCGCCCCAGCAGGAGCGGGGAGCCCGGTCACACCAGACCACGCCGGCCAATGGGTCGGTGCGGTCAGTGGCAGGGTCTATTCATATATTCGGAGCCAGCGTCACCCCCTTCAAGGGAAGCACGCCTGCGGCTCGAGAGGGGTTGCAGGGACGTGAGATTGCGCCGCACGCCAGGCCGGCTGAATTCTGTGCAAAAGCACAGCGACAAGCGCATGCTCCTTGTCGAAGATTCCCGGATGTTCGCGACGGCGCTGAAATACGGGCTCGAGTCCGTCCATGGCATCCGCGTCACCCATTGCAGCTCGCTTGCGGCGCTCAGGGAAACGCTGGAGCAGGCGCCGGAAAGCTTCTCGCTCGCCGTGCTCGACCTCAACCTGCCGGACGCGCCCAATTGCGAGGCGCTCGAATTCGTCCTCGACAATCAGGTGCCGGCCGTCGTCTTCACCGCGGCCTTCAACGACCAAACGCGCGAAGAGATACTCGGGCGCGGCGTGCTCGATTGCGTCATCAAGCATCAGCCTGAATCGATCAACCTCCTGATCGGCGCCGTCGACCGTGCGCTTACCAATGGCAAGACGACGGCGCTGCTTGCCGATTCCGATGCCGCCTCGCGCAGCGAGCTTGCCGGTATCCTGAGAAGGCAGCGGATTTCCGTCTGCGAGGTCGCGTCCGCTGCCGATGCGCTGCAGGTGCTCGACAGCGGCGAGGCGGTCGATCTGGTCGTCACCGATCTCGATCTCGCCGACATGACCGGGGCAGCACTTCTTGCCGAAGTGGAACGCCGGCAGGGCGATGGCGCGCTGCCGGTGATCGGGCTTTCCGACAGCGGCGACCGAAGGGCGGGCGCCCGCTTTCTCGAAGCAGGCGGTACCGACTTCATCCAGAAACCGTTCCTCGAAGCGGAGTTCAACGGCCGCATCGCGCAAGCCGCCAGCATCCAGAAGCGCCTGCAGACGCTGCAGCGGCAGGCGGCCAGCGACTATCTCACCGATCTCTACAACCGCCGCCATTTCTTTCTTGCAGGCCCGCGCCTGGTGGAGCAGTGCCTGAGGCGCGGCGAGCCGACGGCGATCGCCATACTCGATATCGACCATTTCAAGCGGCTCAACGACACCTACGGCCACGAGATCGGCGATATCGTGCTGAGACACGTGGCCAAGCGCCTGGCGGTGCTGGTGGGCGAGGAGCACCTGCTTGCCCGCCTCGGCGGCGAGGAGTTCGGCATCCTCTTCAACGGCTGCGATGTGCGCCGCGCCTTCGCCTTCTGCGATGCGCTCAGGCTGGAGCTGGCGAAATCGCGGATCGTCGCCGACGACGAGGAACTGACGATCACCGTGTCGATCGGCCTTGCCACCATCGAGACGTCGGAAGCTTTCGAAAACTATCTGCACGCCGCCGATCAGTTTCTCTATATGGCGAAACATGCGGGGCGAAACCGGGTGATCTCGGAATTGGCACTGCTTGACGCGCTGGCGTCGTGAAGTCTCTGGCCGAGCCGCAACCCTCCTCCAGAAATATGATGCGCTCCGTGTCGGCTTGGAACGAAGTCGAACGTCCTTTGGTTACCCGCACATGATCAAGCGGTACGAAGAGGAGCCGACTGATGACGAATGTTGTTTCAAATCTCTGGTTTGCGAAGGAAGCGCGCGAGGCGGTCGACTTCTATATTTCCCTCGTTCCCAACTCGGCGATCACGCGCATCACCACCTTGCCGGCGGAAAGCCCGAGCGGACCGCCCGGCAGCGTTCAGGTCATCGAGTTCATGCTTGGCAATCAGCAGTTCATGGCGCTCGAAGCCGGACCGCTCGACCCGTTCAACCATGCCTTCTCGATCATGATCCAGTGCGACAGCCAGGAGGAGATCGACCGGCTGTGGAGCGCGATCCTCGATAACGGCGGAGAACCTGAGCAATGCGGCTGGATCCGCGACCGCTGGGGCCTCTGCTGGCAGATCGCGCCACGGGTGCTTGGCGACATGGTCGCCCATTCGGACCGCGAGCGCGCCAAGCGGGCGACGGAGGCGATGCTCGGCATGATAAAACTCGACATCGCCGAACTGGAGCGCGCCTTCCACGGTTAGGGTCGCACTCGTTTGTGGGGCTGGTCCTTGAGCGGAGGGAACGGAGAGCGAGGCGCTTCCAACGGCTCCGGAGGGCAGCTCCGAGGCGACTTGTTTACGCAACCATGAAGCGCTTTCTGTCGCCATGACATCTACGCGTTTATTAGCGAATCTTCTATATGAGGGGAAGGGCAGGCCAGCGCGGAGGCGCGCCTGGATGCGGAGAAGCCGATGGGGAGGGGACGACGTGAATTCGCAGACTTTTACGAGTTTTGATGGTCGTATCGGACGCCAGACCTGGTGGTTGGCGCAGATCGTTGTCTGGATTGCGACGGCGGCGGCAATGTTCGCCGGAGCGGCGCTGTTGGCGCTTTCGGGCGTCGATAACTATGCGGCGGGCTTCAGCCTCATGCATTCGCTTGTCTTCATTATCCTCATCGCAAACCTCTATTTCAGCTTCACCGTCAACACCAAGCGCTGGCACGACCACGGTCGCTCCGGATGGTGGAACCTTGCGCTGTTTGTCCCGGTCGTCGGGCCGCTCCTGGGCCTTGTGATGCTGGGCTTCCTTGCGGGAGAAGAGGGCGACAACCGCTTCGGTCCGCCGGCCGTCACAGGCGCCGAAGAGCCGAGCCAGCGGTTCGGGCGCGCTTAGCCATAGCGTGAAGTTGGCAGGCGCGGCTGCGGCGTTCTATTTCAGCTTCTGCGGATAGATCGTCTCGCCGCGCTTCAGCATCTCGACGAAGGCCTCGATCTTCTTTTTGCGACCGGCCTCGGTCTTCATGTTGTGGGTGCGGAAGGCGAGCGCGAAGCGGTTCTGGGCGCTGAGCTTGGCGAGCATTTCTTTCGCCTTGGGCTCGGCATCGATCGCCGCCTGCAGGTCGTCGGGGATTTGCATGTCCTTGCCGCTGGCATAGGCCCGATCCCAGCGGCCATCAGCCTTGGCTGCTTCCACCTGGCGCAGGCCAAACTCGGTCATACGGCCTTCTTCGATCAGCCGGGCGACATTGTCGACGTTGATCTTGCTCCAGATGCTCTTCTTGCCGCGCGGCGAATAGCGCTGCAGGAAGCTCTTGTCGTCCAGCCCCTTGCGCACGCCATCGATCCAGCCCCAGCAAAGCACCACATCGATCGCTTCCTTGGGCGTGATCGAGGCTAGCCCGGAGTTCACCTTGTGCGTCTTGATCCAGACCTCGTCCTCGCTCTGATGATGGGCGCCGAGCCAGTCGTAGAAGCACTGCAAATCCCTGAATTCGTGGACTTTGGCAGGATTGATTTCGACGGGTGCCATAGGAAGCATTGCCTCTTGTTCTGAAACGCCAGCCATTCAACCCAAAAAGAAGGAGCGTGCAAGCGGCGCGACGACGCAAGCCAAACGTGTCACAGGCAAAACGAAAAAGGGCGGATCGCTCCGCCCTTCGACTGGTCTTTATGTCGGTCTTTACCGCGCCATCTGCAGCGTCAGCTTGCGGTCGGCGCGCTCCTGCTGCGGCGAGCGGTTGTAGAGTTCGCGATAACACTTCGAGAAATGCGAGGCGGAGACGAAGCCGCAGGCAACCGCCACTTCGACGACCGGCATCGACGACTGGATGAGCAGGTGCCGGGCGCGGTCGAGGCGGATCTCCAGGTAGTAGCGGGCCGGCGACCGGCCCATTTCCTGGCGGAAAAGCCGTTCGATCTGGCGGCGCGAGAGATCGGCGCCCTCGGCGATTTCGAGCAGCGACAGCGGCTCGGCGAGATTTGCCTCCATGAGTTCGATGATCGACAGCACCTTGGCGTTCTGCACGCCGAGGCGGGCGCGCAGCGGCAGGCGCTGGCGGTCATGCGGCCCGCGCACGCGGTCGGTCAGCGCCTGCTCGCAGACGCGGTTGACGAGGTTCTCGCCGAAATCCTGGTCGATCAGGTTCAACATCATGTCGAGCGAGGCGGTGCCGCCGGCGCAGGTATAGATGTTGCTGTCGATCTCGTAGAGGTCGGCATAGACGTCGACCTGCGGGAAGCTTTCGGAAAAGCCCGGCAGGTTTTCCCAATGGATGGCGCAGCGCTTGCCCGTCAAAAGGCCGGCAGACGCCAGCACATGGGCGCCGGTACAGAGGCTGCCTACGGCGACGCCGCGGTTATAGACCTCGCGCAGCCAGGCATTGACCGACTTGTTGTTGAAATCCTCGACATAGATGCCGGAACAGACCAGCACCATCGATGGGCGGTTCTCGCCGCCGAGAAACTTGCGCTCGTCGGCGAGCGACGAGTTGACCTCGAGCGCGATCCCGCTCGACGACAGGACCTTTTCGCCGTCGGACGAAGCGAGGCGCCAGGTATAGGCCTCGTAGCCGAGCATGCGGTTGGCGATGCGGAGCGTTTCGATCGCCGCCGAAAAGGGCAGCATGGAAAAGTTCGGCACCAGGAAGAAGACGAGAGAACGCTTTTTGGTCAGTGGCTTGTTCATGAGGCTTCCCATGCTTGGCGATGGCGTATATTCGTCGCTTGGAAGATACTCTTCGGCTTGTCTGTTTGCGACATTGGCATGGAAAGCAACGACCGCAAAGAGATTTCGCATTGCGACATCGGGCGGCAAGAGGCGGTTCCGCCGGTCTTTCAGGCTTTTGTAAGGAAAGCGACAGTTTTTCCAGGGCTCTTGACGTTATCTGACAAGAACCTCCAGAGATACGCAACAATCGCAAAGCGCGCGCCAAGGTTGCATCTTCCGATTGCGACGCTTTCGGCGTCCAGTGCCGCGGTGTCGGTATAAGACAAGTCTCGCTCAGCTGGCGATGCATTGGACGTGTCGCCACGACAACCCAGTCCCGCGCAAGAGAATCCGCCGACAACACTCTCAGCCTGTTACCGATCTCCAGCGAGCGGATCAAATCAAATCGCTAACTTGAAATCCTCCACGATTCAATCAGATCGGGTTCTGTGCGGAGGCGGCAGGCGCCGATTGTATTAGCAAATGTTAAATGGTAGCGATCATCGTTGGGCGCAATCACCGATGGCGCCAGACGGCTTCACAGCTTGGCGATGCATCGCGCTTTGCCGGAAGGGGCTCTGTACGCATGTGGTTCGAGTTGCAGGAGGCTATGCCGCTATGACGCAATCGGAAAACGTACGGGTCTGGGCCAGCCGCGCTTTCATGGATTCGACACGGATCAAAGGCTTTACTGCCGATCCGCTGCCGTCGGGGATGGGCCTCGGCCAGATGGCCGAATTGAATGAAGCCGGCGAACGGATGTCTGCGGAGCATTTCCCAAAGGAGATCTTTGCCAAGTATCCGGACAAGAAGGAAAAGAAGCAGGCGCATCTCGTGCTTGCCGCAGGAGTGGTGGTGGTTTCGGCGGCCTGCGCCAATGTGCTGCGGCAATTCGGTCTCGGCCATTCCTCGCTCTATCCGATCAAGCTTTTCCAGCATGACCGCAAGACGCCGGTGGAGGGCGAGTATTTTTGTCTCAACATCGGCGAGCGCAAAGAGGCTTTCCTGCGCCAGCATTCGCAAAGGGTCATCGAATTCGGTGACGGCACATTGAGCATGTCGCCAAACCTTCAAGACGACGAAGTGGCCGTCGGTCCGGCCGCACTCGAGGGTTCCGATCTGTGGGTAAGCCCTCCCTTAAATCGCATATTTTTTCTGAGCGACCGCCTTACGCAAGCGCTGCGAGAGGCAAAGATGAGCAGGGTCTTTGGCTTCCGCACCTGCCGCATTGTCGAAGCGGACTAAACCATCGGCGGGCAGCTCTCGCTCAGGAAAGATGGGGCGCAAAGAAAAAGGGCACCGCCTTCTCGGCAATGCCCTTCATCGTATACGGCTGCTCGACCCGCCGAGGCAGGTCAAGCCGTCATTCATTGTTCGGTCTTATGCACCGCATCGTCTACCGACGGGAAGCCGATATCCTTCAGGGTGTCATAGGACAGATTTTCCAGCGCCCGTTCCTGGCGGTGACGCTTCCACGCTGCCCAGGCACGGACGCGCAGGTTGAAGAGACCCGGAAGGGACGAGTGGGAGGATGCCCGTTCCGAGGCCGATGAAAACTGAATGTTGGACATTTCATGGCTCCTTCTGAGTTTCTCAGCAGGTCGCGACCATAATCGTATATATGGCGCAACCTGATCTATCATTCCAACGAATATGTTTGATGCTTTCCATCAAACTTGGTGATTGATTAGCGGGTCCGCAAACATCACGTCGTCGCGGACTCTCTTCGGCAGTTTTGCCAGTTCGCGCCGGGCTTCCACCCGATTTCGTGCGATCTGCTTTTCGCGTCTCTGCCGGACAACGCCGTCGAGTACGGCGATCACTTGGGTAAGGGTGTTGAGGACCATGTCGTTGCTCCTTCGATCCTGAATCTGTACCACTACCTGCGACGCGGGGCTGTTACACAGGGAACTCTTCGAAGCGGCGATAACAAGCGCGGCGGCGGACATGGGCTTCTCCTTCCTTCGTCGTCCTTGAGCTTGACTATCGGTCATTGCTGATGTTCAATCAAACGAAATGAAGTGAACTTATCTTTCAGTTTTTCTGATCGAGGATGCCGCCATGAACATGATGATGCGCCACGCGCTTCCGCTTCTTGAAATGGACGTGCTGAAGACCTTTGTCGCCATCGCCGAGACCGGCAATTTCACCACCGCCGCCGAAACCGTCTACCGCACGCCGTCTGCGGTCTCGATGCAGATCAAGAAGCTCGAGGAAATGCTCGGCAGTACGCTCTTCCTGCGTGACGCGCGCTCGGTGACGCTGACGCCGAAAGGGGAAATGCTGCTCGGCTTTGCCCGCCGGCTGCTGTCGCTCAACAATGAAACGGTGTCGCGCTTCCTGCTGCCGGACATGAATGGCGTCGTGCGTGTCGGTGCGCCGGAGGATGTCGGCGAGCGCATCCTGCCCGAAGTGCTGAAGCGTTTTGCGGAGTCCTATCCGAACGTGACGATCGACGTGTCGATCGGCATGAGCAACGCCATGCGCAAGAAGGTCGACGAGCACCGGCTCGACATAGCCATCTTCAACAGCCTCACCGAGGGAACGCCGAGAAACGGCGAAATCCTGATGCAGGAGAAGCTGGTCTGGGCCGGCGCCAAGTGCGGCAACGCGCATCTGAAGGATCCGCTGCCGGTATCGATGTGGGAGGATGGCTGTGTCTGGCGGGCCGATGCGGTGGAGAAGCTGTCACGCGCCGGCCGCAAGTTCCGCATTGCTTTCTTGAGCGCCTATACGACCGGCCAGCGTGCTGCCGTTCTCGCCGGCCTCGCGATCGCGCCGCTGCCGCGCTACCTCGTCCAGGGCGAGATGGTGCAGCTTGGCGAGCGCGACGGCCTGCCGGATCTCGGCCACTACAATATCGGCCTGCAGGTGATTACTGACGCGCCGGCACCGGTACTGGCCGTTGCCGATCATGTGCGTGACGCTTTCGCCGACCTGCAGATGCAATAGGGAGGTCGCATGCGGTTCGCCGCCTTCCGCCCCCTGTCTTCCACCCTTCGGTTCTTCTCGCGGGGCGAACAACCTTGAGCGACCATCCACGCCCCGTTCTCGATCCAATCGATCGCCTCTCGGAAATCATCTTCGGGCTGCTGATGGCGCTTTCCTTCACGGGAACGATGAGCACGGTCACGGGCAGCGAGGGTGGGGTCAATGCCGTGCTCGTCGCCGCCCTCGGCTGCAACATCGCCTGGGGTATCGTCGATGGCGTCATGTATGTGCTGACGACGGCTGTCGAGCGGGTGCGCCGCCGCGGCTTCCTTGACGCCCTCCGGCGCGAGCCGCTTGCCCGCGCCCGCGAAATGTTCCTGGAAAGCCTGCCGGACGACGTTCGCCGCGTGTCCTCGCCAAAGGAGACCGAGGCGCTGCTGCTCCGGGTGAGGGCGCTTTCCTCCGATCCCAGGCACAGGGCGGTCACGGGGCATGACCTGAAAGCGGCCTTCGCCATCTTCCTGCTCGTCGTCACCTCGACGCTGCCGCCTAGCATTCCCTTCCTGTTGATCGACGATGTCGCGCTGGCGATGCGCGTTTCCAACGGTATTGCGCTCGTCATGCTCTTCGTCGTCGGCGCGCGGCTCGGGCAATACACGGGCCGTAGCCCCTGGCCGATGGCCTTTGCGATGACGGCGATCGGCGCGGTGCTGGTGGCGGTAACAATCCTGTTTGGCGGTTAGCTTTCGCCGCAGGCGCCGCGCTCGGATCAATCGCAACCGGCGTTGTGGCGCGAAGCAGCCGTGGCGTCTCGACCGAAAGGGCCGGTTCCTGGTCTGCTTGCGGTGCCGCATTTTCGAAAGCGGACGCGATGCTCCAATCGATCGTCACCCATTGACGTGGGCATTTTTCTTCACAATAGGGTCAAGCCGACGAATGTGGCGAGCGCCAGCCACACACCAACAGGAGTGTAACCGTGAGCGAACCGACCGTAGCAGATGCAACCAACCGCATTTATGAATCGCTCCAGGCGGACAATGCCGACATCGACGTGCATATTGCGACCCTCAAGGCAGCGTTGGCGCGGGCGGGGTTGAAAGAAGCCGTATTCGACCCGGCCAGGCTCGTGCAGAACAACCGTTCCGGCAGGAAGCTGATGCAGGCATACTTTCGCCAGCGCGGCGTGACGGTGAAATTTTCGGCTGAGTGAAGCCTTCGCACGACGTCAAACGGGGCCTAGCGTGACGGCTGCTTGATCACCCTCGCTGCCCCGCGCCCGCGAGAGGTTTCTCGATAACCTACCGGACGACGCGCCGCGTATCCTCGCCCAAGGAAACCGAGGCGCTGCCTTTGAGGGTGAGGGCGCTCGGCCACGATCCCAGGCACAAGGCCGTCACGGGCCGCGACCTGAAGGCGGCTTTCTCCATGGCCGCGATCGGCGCGGTACTGGTGGCGGTTACGATCGCGCTTGGAGGGTAGCTTTCGCCTGAGGCGCTTCGCTAGGCCAAGCCGGCGCTCCAATTCATGGAGTCGTCGGCGCCGGTCATGCGTCAGATTGAGGGGCTTGAACTACCCCTCACGGTCGTGCGTTCCCAAGGACCTTATCGGCCCGAAGCGGACATTAATAGTCGCCTCAGATCTCCAGGTAGAGATCCCGGTTCAGCAGTTCAAAGCTGTCATCGGTGGTATCGAGAGTACCATCCTGAAGATAGCAATAATCGCCATTCGCTTCATCGAGAAAGCTGAACCCGTTGTCGCCGTAGGATACATAAATCCCAAAAAGATCTCTGGTAGGGATTTTAGCGATATAGAGCGAGGTGGAACGTACTTCTCTGCCTGCATATTTGCTGAGCGAATCGACGGTGAAAACCGGGTAGGAAAAATCCGTGTCAAAGCCATCACGTTCGCTCAGTTGCGGCTCTTCCTGTTGTCGTCGAAACGTCATTTCGCCATCGGAAAACGAGATGGAGTACCAAGAGCCCTCGATTTTGAAAAACAGTAGGACGTGTTCAGCCAGAAGCTCTCCATCCATGTAGAACGCGCATCTGCGAAACTCCTCTATCGTCCTGCCGGCCAGCGTCTTCATCATCTCAAAAACTCAGCGATTTCTCGGCAATCAGCGCAGCCGGTATTTCCCTTGCTATGTCGCTCGCCACCAACCGTCAAACAACGGCAACTCGGCATGCCCGCAAGTGGTGCAAAGTTGCCGTCCCCTCTTGGCTCAGTCTTCGGCACTGCGTAGGCGCCTGACCGGCGAAGCGCCGAAAGGCCAGACGCTCAGGTCCTGATCGGCGCCTGGCGGATGTGGATTTCGATCAGACGCTTCAGTTCAGCCAGATCCCTGGCTTCCAGCGCATCGACCATCAGGTGGTGCTCGCGCGCCGATTGCTCGATGCGGGCACGCGTGCGCCATTGCGAAACCGGGGCCGATACCGTTCGCTGGCGAATTTCGGCGACGACGTCGACAAGTTCGGAGTTGCCGGCAAGAAGCAGAAGCGCGCGGTGAAAGGCGAGGTTGGCGTCGTAGTGCTCCATGATGGAGCCTCGGAACGACATTTCGTCGAACCGACGGGCAAGCCCACGCAGCTCGGCAATGGCCGCAGGCGTGACATTGGCGATCATCCGGTCGGCGACGCCGGTCTCCAGGATCACGCGGATATCGCTGATCTCCCGCGTGCGCTGGTCGTCAAGTTCGTAGACCTGATAGCCGCGGTTGGGATTGTGCTGCACCAGCCGTCGCTGCGACAGCCGGTCGAGTGCCCGGCGCACCTCCGGCCGGGTGCAATCGTAGCGGCGCTCCAGGTCGATCTGCTTCAGCCAGGTGCCCGCCGGCAATGTCCCGGTCAGGATGTCGTGCAGCAACAGGTCGGTGACATCCTTCTTCTCCTCGGGCTTTTCCTCGGCCGCCAGCATTTCCGTCAGATCGTCGCTCATTCCTGCCTTACACTCTCTCTTGCCGCATGGTCTTCCTCGCGCCTCACGTCGCCTGCGCGTGGCTCACGTCGCCTGCTGCGGCGAAATTGGTTCCATTTTTGGAGAAACTATGATGCTGCCCTGGACAATTCAATGCGCCAGAACGGCTTTCCTTGTCCGCCTTTCGCTGTTGTGCACATCGGTGGAAATATTTCATGACCCTCTTGTGTATCCAAAAATGTTATCATAAATTGGCGCCAATTCTGGTTACTATTGTTGCGGAAGTTAATAAACGATGAAAAATGCCGATGCCGTCTGGGACCTCCTTGAAGCCAAGCGCGAGCGGTTTTTCGTGCTCAGCGACCGGGTCTGGGATACGCCGGAAACCAACTACGAGGAGTTTCGCTCGTCGGCCGAGCATGCGCGCCTCCTGGAGGCCGAGGGTTTCCGCGTGTCGCGTGGCATTGCCGGCATGCCGACGGCGGTCATGGGCGAGGCGGGCGAGGGCGGACCGGTCATCGCCATTCTCGGCGAGTTCGATGCGTTGCCGGGCCTGAGCCAGGAGGCAGGTGTTGCCGAGGAACGGCCGCTCAGCGAAGGCGGCAATGGCCACGGCTGCGGCCACAACTTGCTCGGCGCCGGTTCGCTGATGGCGGCCACCGCCGTCAAGGATTACCTCGCCGCCAACGGCATCAAGGGGCGGGTCCGCTATTACGGCTGCCCGGCGGAAGAGGGCGGCTCTTCCAAGGGTTTCATGGTTCGTGCCGGCGTGTTCGACGATGTCGATATTGCGATCTCCTGGCATCCGGCGCCCTTTGCCGGTGTCAACAACCCGATCTCGCTCGCCTGCAACGAGCTCGACTTCCGCTTCAGCGGTCGGGCGTCGCATGCGTCGGCGGCACCGCATCTCGGCCGCAGCGCGCTCGATGCGCTTGAGCTGATGAATGTCGGGGTCAACTATCTGCGTGAGCACATGCCGTCGTCGGCGCGGATCCACTATGCGGTGACGGATACGGGCGGCAATGCGCCCAACGTGGTCCAGGCCCGCGCGAAGGCGCGCTATCTCGTTCGCGCCCGCAGCCTGCCGGAGCTACTTGACCTCGTCGAACGCGTCCGCAGCGTGGCGAAGGGTGCGGCGCTGATGACGGGAACGACGGTCACGGACGAGATCGTCAGCGGTGACGCCAACCTGATCGGCAACACGCCGCTCGAGGCGCTGATGCATCGCCAGCTCGAGCATCTGGGGCCGCCTCAGTTCGATGAGGACGACCGCAGGATGGCGGCAAAATTCCAGGAGACCTTTACCGGCGAGGATATCGCCTCCGCCTTCGAGCGGTTCGGCCTGAGACTGCGCCGCGGCATTTCGCTCTGCGACACGATCTTCCCGCCGGAAAACGGCGCCGGAACCCTCGTCGGCTCCACCGATGTCGGAACGGTCAGCTGGGTGGTGCCGACGGTGCAGATGCGCGGCGCAACTTACGCGATCGGCACGCCCGGCCACTCCTGGCAGCTGGTCGCGCAAGGCAAGCTTCCGGCCGCCCACAAGGGCATGGAGCATGCGGCAAAGGTGATGGCGAGCACGGCGATCGAGCTGATCCTCGATCCGGCGCTCATCGCCGCCGCCAAGGCCGACCACGCGGCACGGCTGGAGGGCACGCCCTTCGTCAATCCCATCCCTGATGATGTCGACCCGCCGATCCCCGGAGTGAGCCATGGTTAAGTCATCGGTCGACAAGCGAAGGGAGGCGCTGCGATGACTGGGCCCGGTTTCCTTGACATCATTAGCTTCGGGCCTGACGGCTGGGGGCCGGCGCTGGCGGCCGGCGCGTGGATGACGATCCTGATCGCGATCGCAGGTTTTGCGATCGGCGGCGTCATCGGCACCTTCGGTGCCTGGGCGAAAATTTCAGGTGGTCCGCTGCTTCGCTCACTTGCCGAAGCCTACACAACCCTCCTGCGCGGCATTCCCGACCTGCTGGTCATCTATCTCTTCTATTTCGGCGGCAGTGCCGTGGTGACGGCCGTCGGTCAATTGTTCGGAGCGGAGGGTTTCGTCAGTTTCCCGGGCTTCATCGCTGGCGCGCTTGCGGTCGGCATCACCTCGGGCGCGCAGCAGACCGAGGTCTATCGCGGCGCCTTTCGCGCCGTGCATCCGGGCGAACTGGAGGCGGCAACCGCCTGCGGCATGGGGCGGCTCCTCAAGTTCCGTCGCATCACCGCGCCTCTGACGCTGCGTTACGCGCTGCCCGGCCTCGGCAATGTCTGGCAGGTGGTGCTGAAGGAATCGGCGCTGGTCTCGGTCACGGGCGTCGTCGAACTGCTGCGCCAGGCGCAGATCGGCGCCGGATCGACCAGCCGCCCGTTCGACTTCTTCTTCATCGCGGCGATGATCTATCTCGCGATTTCCACGGTCTCGGGCCTCGTTCTTCAGGTCACCGAACGCCGGTTCTCGCGCGGCGTCAGGAGGGGCTGATGGATATCAAATTTGCCCTCGAAACCTTCTGGAGCTTGGCGGCGGCCCTGCCGCTGACGCTTGAGCTTGCCGCCACGTCGATCGTGCTCGGCTCGGTGCTGGCCCTGGGGCTGGCGCTCGCGCGTCTGTCAGGCATTCTCGCGCTCGATCTCTTTGCCCGCGTCTATGTGTTCCTGTTTCGCGGAACGCCGCTGCTCGTGCAGATCTTCCTGATCTATTACGGTCTCAGCCAGTTTCCGGCCGTGCGCCACAGCATTTTCTGGCCGATCCTCCGTGAACCCTACTGGTGCGCGGTGCTGGCGCTGATGCTGAACACGGCCGCCTATGCCAGCGAGATCATCCGCGGCGGGCTGCTTTCGGTCCCGCACGGCCAGGTCGAGGCGGCGCGGGCCTGTGGCATGGGGCGCTTCATGATCTTCCGCCGCATCGTCATGCCGCAAGCGCTTCGCCAGGCGCTGCCCGGCTACGGCAACGAGATGATCTCCATGGTCAAGGCGACCTCGCTCGCCTCGA
>Ga0102591_1000939_pt1 | contig 45275 bp, 36 predicted proteins | sample AraplaCol_mCL_r2_2_FD_76860 | JGI IMG/M metagenome (GOLD analysis project Ga0102591, IMG submission 76860) | Arabidopsis root microbial communities from North Carolina, USA - plate scrape MF_Col_mCL_r2 (SPADES assembly) (version 2) | ecosystem: Host-associated > Plants > Roots > Endosphere...
CCTGTCCCCGTGCGCGCTCGATCTCGGCGCGCGCCTGCTCCACGGCGACGTCGAAGTCCCGTGTGTCGAGTTCGAGCAGCACGTCCCCGGCCTTCACGTGCTGGTTGTCGTTCACGCGCAGCACCTGCACCGTACCGGTGACGCGCGGCGCCACCGGGTGGATGCGCCCCGTGACATAGGCGTCGGTGGTCGTCTCCGTCCGGTCCAGCCAGAAGAAAAGCAGGACCGCGAGGGTGCCGAGGACGAGCAGTCCACCGATGATGCGAAGCGCGTGTTTCATGGGCCCCTTCCCTGTCTGTCAGGCGCCACGCTGCCATCACCGTGGCGAATGGGCTTGGCGAATCCTGAGATTTCGCCGCGGCGCCCTCGTCATTGACCATCCGCTATTTACGTTCCTATATTGCGGTCGCCCCCCGCCCAGGACTCTCCCCGTGCGCCTTCGCCTCCCCGCCGCGCTGTTCCTGCTCGTCGCTTCCGGATCCGCCGGCGCCGCCGACCTCGTCGTTTCGGCCGCCGCGAGCCTGACCGACGCCTTCCGTGCCGTCGGCGCGGCCTACGAGGCGAAGCATCCCGAAACGCACGTGGTGCTGAATTTCGCGGCCTCGGACGTGCTGCTGCGCCAGATCGCCAGCGGCGCCCCGGCCGACGTGTTCGCCTCGGCCGACCAGACGGCGATGGACAAGGCCGCCGCGGCGAAGGCGATCGACCCGGCCACCCGCCAGGATTTCGCGCTGAACCGGCTCGTGCTGATCGTCCCGCGCGGCAACCCCGCGAAGGTGTCGGGAACCGGCGACCTCGCGGGGCCCGGCGTGAAGCGCGTGGCCTACGGCGACCCCGCTTCGGTCCCGGCAGGCCGCTACACCAGGGCCGCGCTGGAGCAGCAGAACCTGTGGCCGGCCGTCGCGGCCAAGGGCGTGCTCGCGCAGAACGTGCGCCAGGCGCTCGACTATGTGGCGCGAGGCGAGGTGGAGGCCGGATTCGTCTTCGCGACCGACGCGACGGTGGCGCACGATCGCGTCGTCGTCGCGGCCGTCGTGCCGACACCCACCCCGATCAGCTACCCCATCGCCGTCGTGGCGAGTTCGAAGCAGCCGAAGGACGCGGCGGCGTTCGAGGCCTTCGTCCAGTCGCCCGAAGGTCGTCGGATTCTCGCCGGCTTCGGCTTCCAGGCGCCCTGACCGGCCGTGGACGGCATCTGGGTCCCGCTGGCGTTGACGCTCAAGGTCGCCCTGTGGGCGACCGCGATCAACCTCGTGCTCGGCGTCGCCGTGGCCTTCGGGCTGGCGCGCTGGCGCTCGCCCGCGCGCGAGGTGGTGGATTCCGTACTCACACTGCCGCTGGTGCTTCCGCCGACCGTGCTGGGTTATTACCTGCTGGTGCTGCTGGGCCGGCGGGGCGTGTTCGGCGCATGGCTCGACCGGCTCGGTATCGAACTCGTCTTCACGTGGCAGGGCGCCGTGATCGCCTCGACGCTCGTCGCGTTTCCGCTCGTGCAGAAAGCGGCCCGCGCCGCGTTCGAGGCCGTGGACCCGCAGCTGGAGGATGCCGCCCGGGTGCTCGGACTGCGTGAGATGGCCGTGTTCTTCCGCGTCTCGCTGCCGCTGGCCGCGCGGGGCATCACCGCGGGCGCGCTGCTCGCCTTCGCCCGTGCGCTCGGCGAATTCGGCGCGACCCTGATGATCGCCGGCAACCTGCCGGGACGCACGCAGACGCTTTCCGTGGCGATCTACGCCGCCGTGCAGGCAGGCGACGATCGGACGGCGGGCCTCATGGTGGCCGTGGTGTCGGCGACGTGCGTGGTGGCGCTCCTGCTGGCGGGCTGGCTCGCGCCGGGACGCGCGCGGCGGGTGCGCTCATGAGCGTCGACATCGCGATCCGCAAGGACCTTCACGCCGACGACCGGTCGTTCCGGCTGGACGTCGCGTTCCGGTCCGAGCACCGGCGTATCGTGCTCTTCGGGCCGTCGGGCGCGGGCAAGAGCCTGACGCTGCGTGCGATGGCGGGCCTGCTGTCGCCCGACGAGGGCCACGTGCGCGTCGACGGCCGCGCGCTCTTCGACCGCGACGCCGGTGTCGATCTGCGCGCGAGCGAACGGGGCGTGGCCTACGTGTTCCAGGATTACGCGTTGTTCCCGCACCTGACGGTGGCGCAGAACATCGGCTTCGGCCTGCATCGCGGCTGGCTCAATCCGCGTCGCGGCATCCACGACGCGCGAGTGCGGCACTGGATCGACGCGTTCGAACTGGCGGGCGTCGCCGGGAGTTACGCGTCGCGCATTTCCGGCGGCCAGCGCCAGCGCGTCGCGCTGGCCCGCGCGCTGGTCGCGGAGCCGCGGCTCGTGCTGCTGGACGAACCGTTCGCGGCGCTGGATCCGGCGTTACGCGGACGCATGCGCGCGGAACTGCTGGCGCTGCAGGCCCGGCTGGACCTCCAGTTGCTGGTGATCACCCACGATCCGGCCGACGTCGACGTGCTCGACGGACACACGATCGAGCTGCGGGACGGACGCGTCGCCTAATCGGTGACGCCGAGGATCACGGCCGACGCGTCGAAGACGGTCAGCACGGCCGATCCTTCCGCGAGTGCCAGGCCGTTCACGGCCTCGCGGGTGACGATCGCAGTCATGCTGCCGCCGCCGTCGAGCCCGATCGAGACCTCGCTGTTCACCGCGCCGGGCACGATCCGCCGGACCGTCCCCGGCAGGCGATTCGCCGCGGACACCCGCAGCCGGTCGTCGGGCAGGGCGAGGATCACCCAGCTCGCCTTCACGAGCACGATCACCGGACGACCGGCCGCGAGCCCGAGGCTGGCGGTGCTGTCGCGGGTGACCGTGGCCACGACGGTCGCGCCACCGTTGAGCTCGATCTGGACGGTATCGTTCACGGCGCCTCCGGCGACGTGCCGGATCGTGCCGGCCAGCTGGTTACGCGCGCTCGTTCTCATGGTGAATCGCCTCAGCAGGTGGAGGTCGTCGCTCGCGTCTTCGCCCAGCGTCGCGAGCCGGTCGACGAACCGGCGGTGTTCGGCCTCGATCGCGCGGAACGACGCGATCAGGCGCTCCGCACGTGGCGTGAGGGTGGCGCCGCCGCCGCCACGCCCGCCGGTGGAGCGCAGCACGAGCGCCTCGCCGGCGAGGTTGTTCATGGTTTCCACCGCATCCCAGGCGCCCTTGTAGCTCATGCCCACCGCCTTCGCAGCCGCGGTGATCGACCCCGTGGCACCGATCTGCGCGAGCAGCTCGACGCGGTCCACGCCGCCCCAGCGACGGGCGCCGTCGGTCAGCCAGAGCGAGCCTTCGTAGTGGAGCATCGTGTCACCGCGAGCCGGAAGAACTCCGCGGAGTTTAGGGCCTGTGGCCAGGCCCTGTCCGCGACGGGGTGCTCTCGTGGGATCATGCCGGATTCGCGGGCCCATGCCCGCCCGGACCGAGTGCTGTGGTGGCGGACAAGCAAGAGACGAACGGCGCGAAGGCCATCGCGCTGCGGGCGATGAAATACCTCCTGACGTTCGCGATCGTCGGCGGCGCGGCGTTCCTGCTCCATCGATACATCGGCCGCATGGCATGGCACGACGTGCGGGACGCGATCGACCGCATTCCCCGCTGGCACGTGGCCTGCTCCATCCTCGCCATGCTCGTCAGCTGGAGCTGCCTCACCGCGTACGATGTGTTCGCGGTCGAGACCGTCGTGCCCGGCAAGGTTCCCATGCGCATGAAGATCTTTTCGGGCTTCACGACGCACGCGATCTGCAACGCGCTGGGCTTCCACGCGATCACCGGCACGGCGTTGCGCTATCGGCTGCTTTCCACACAGGGCGTGAGCGCGCCCGACGTGGCCCGCGTGGTCGGTCTGGTGGGTTTCGCAGTGGCGCTGGGTTTCGCGGGCGTCACGTGTCTCGCACTGCTGCTCGAGCCGTCGATCGCGCATGGCTGGGGCCGCTGGCCCGGTGTCGTGCTGGTCGTGCTGTTCGCGCTGCTGCTGCGCTGGCTCGCCGGCAAGCACGACGAGCTGAAAATCTGGAAGTTCAGCACGCCCGTGCCGTCGGCACGCTCGGCGACGGCGCAGATCGCGATCGGCGTGGTCGAGATGATCGCTGCCATCGCGACCATGTATTTTCTGCTGCCCGCCGACATCGCCGGCAGCTTCCTGGACTTCGCGCCGATCTACGTCGGCGCGATCCTGGCGGGCATCATCAGCAATACGCCGGGCGGCATCGGCGCGTTCGAGGCCCTCACCCTGGCGGCGTTCCCCCAGGAGCAGCGTGCGCAGGTGCTCGCGGCGCTGCTGGCGTACCGCGTCATCTACGGCTTCGGGCCGCTGATCCTCGCATCGGTCGGGTTCGGTGCCTTCGAAGTGCATCGACGCTTACGGAGGCGCGCATGAACATCGTGGGGAGACGTGTACTCGTCGTCGCGGCGCTGGTGTGGTTGGCCGCATGCGCGCCGCCGCATGCGCGTCGCACCGATGTCCTTTTCTGGAACGAGCCACAGCGCGAAGCGAACTTCCGCGCCATGGAGACCCTGTACGCCAGCAACGTCGTGCACCACGGCGAGGCGCATGCGTTGCCGCCCGGCGCGGCGCTGCAACCGGTGTTCGATGGCGGCGGTACGCTGGACGCGTACATGGCGGACCATCATGTCGCCGGCGTGATGGTGCTCCAGGACGGCAGGATCCGTCTCGAGCGTTACGGTCTCGGCGCCGATCCGGCGACGCGCTGGACATCGTTCTCCGTCGCCAAGTCGTTCACGTCCACGCTCGTGGGCGCGGCACTGCGCGACGGCGCGATCCACAGCCTCGACGACAAGGTGACCCGCTACATTCCCGAACTCTCCGCCGGCGCCTATCGCGACGTGACGGTGCGCCAGCTGCTGTCGATGACGTCGGGCGTGAAGTGGAACGAGGACTACGCGGACCCGCACTCCGACGTGTCGATGATGTACGAAGGCAAGCGCGAGCCCGGGGTGCCCCTGCTCGTGTCGTACATGTCGCACCTGCCGCGCGAGTTCGCGCCTGGCGCCCGCTGGTCCTACAAGACGGGCGAGACGGATCTGATCGGCATCCTCGTCACGCGCGCGACCGGCAAGACGCTGGCCGCCTATCTCGCGGAAAAGATCTGGATTCCCTACGGCATGGCCGCGGACGCCATCTGGCTGAAGGACGATGTCGACGGGACGGAAGCCGGCGGCTCCGGTGTATCGGCCACGCTCGGCGACTACGCACGGCTGGGGCAGTTCCTGCTCGATGGCGGCATCGCCGGTGGCAAGCCGGTGCTTGCCGACGGCTGGCTCGACGCGGCCACGCGATCGCAGGCCGACATGCACGTGCCGGGCCGGGGTTACGGCTACCAATGGTGGACCTACGCCGACGGCACGTACGAAGGTATCGGCATCTTCGGCCAGCTACTGCACGTGGACCCGCGCCGTCATCTCGTGATCGTGCAATTCGCCGCGTGGCCGGTCGCCACCGACGACGCGCAGGCGAAGGCCAGGGCGGCATTCGTGCAGGCGGTCAATCGCGCGGTCGACGGTCGATCGGATTAAACTGGCGGTTCCCCGCTGGACGTGTCCCCGTATGGCCCTCGACTGGAACGACCTCATCTGCACTCCCGATAGCGACGCCATCGAAGCGCTTGCCGCGTCGTGGAGCTGGCGTATCGGCGACGCGTTCACTCCGCTGCTCTTCACGGCGCTGGGCGACATGTTCTACGAGGCCGACGAGGGCGGCATCTTCTGGCTCAACACCGGCACGGCGGAGCTCGAACGCGTGGCGGAAAGCGTCCCGGGCTTCAACCAGCTCCTGCGCGAGGAGATCGCCGACGACTGGCTGCTGCCACCGCTGATCGAGGCCCTGATCGAAGCTGGCAAGACGCGCGCGGAAGGCGAGTGCTACACGTACGTCACGTTGCCGGTGTTCGCCGAAGGCGAGTACAGCGTCGAGAACCTGAACCCGGTATCGGCGAAAGAGCACTTCGAGCTGACGGGCTCCGTGTTGCAGCAGCTGCAGGACGTGCCGGACGGTACGAACGTCAACATCGACATCACGCACTGAGGCTCAGGCGAACCAGTCGTCCTCGCGCTGATGGCGGAGGGCGACGATCGTGACGTGGGCCTTGTGACCCGGCACGCTGCCCGCGCACCGCACGCACATCGTCAGCAGCCGGCGGCCCGTGCTTCGAGCAGACGGCGCTCGCGATCGTTCCGCGTGAGTGCGGCGGCGCGGCGAAACGCATCGCGCGCCTCGTCCCGACGATCCAGCCGGAACAGGAGGTCGCCCAGCACGCTGGGCAGCAGGTGGTAGCCGCGCAGCGTCGGTTCGTCGACGAGGGCCTCCGCGATCGACAACCCGGCGGCCGGTCCCTCGGCCATCGACACCGCCATGGCGCGATTGAGCTCGACGACGGGCGACGGCACCACGGCGACCAGTTCACCGTAGAGCGCCGCGATGCGTGCCCAGTCGGTGTCTTCGGCGCGCGCGGCGCGCGCATGGCAGACGGCGATGGCGGCCTGCAGCGCGTAGGGGCCACGGGCGCCGCCGAGCCGCCCGGCGCGTGCCAGCGCCTCTTCGCCGCGATGAATCAGCAGGCGATCCCAAAGGCGGCGATCCTGATCCGGCAGCAGCACCGGCTCGCCATGCGCATCGACGCGCGACCGTAGCCGCGACGCCTGGATTTCCATCAGCGCAACGAGACCGTGCACCTCGGCTTCGCCGGGCACGAGTTCGGCCAGCACGCGCCCGAGGCGCTGCGCCTCTTCGCAGAGGGCCGGGCGCAACAGATCGTCGCCGGCCGTCGCCCCGTAGCCCTCGTTGAAGACGAGATAGATCACGTGCAGGACGGCGGCGAGCCGTTCGCCGAGAGCCTCGCCGCGCGGTACCTCGTAGACCACCGCCGGGTCGGCGAGGCTGCGCTTGGCACGCACGATGCGTTGCGCGATGGTCGCCTCCGGCACGAGAAAGGCGCGTGCGATCTCGTCGGTCGACAGGCCGCCGAGCAGCCGCAGGGTCAGCGCCACCTGCGCTTCGACCGACAGCACAGGGTGGCAGGCGGTGAAGATCAACCGCAGCATGTCGTCGCCGATATCGTCGTCGAGCCGATCGATCAGGCGGTCTTCGTCGGATTCGAGCAGCCCTTCCATGTCCTGGCCGAGGGCTTCGAGCTTGCGCCCCGCCATGCGTTCCCGGCGAATGCGATCGACGGCGCGATGTTTCGCCGTCTGCGTCAGCCACGCGCCGGGATTCTTCGGAACGCCTTCGGTGGGCCAACGCTCGAGCGCCACGACGAGCGCGTCCTGGGCGAGCTCTTCGGCGAGCCCGACGTCGCGCACCATGCGCGCGATGGTGGCAATGAGCCGGGGCGACTCGATCTTCCAGATCGCGTCGATGGCGCGATGGGTATCGTGAACCGTCATGGCCACGCATGACAGCATCCGCCGCCATGCGTGGCAAGCCGCGTCGCGGCAATCAGGACGCCACGGGCATCAGTTCTTCCATGCGGTAGAGCTCGCGGATCTCGAGGCGGGCCTGGTCGCCGTCGGGAAACGGAAACGATTCCGTCCAGGCGATCGCGTCTTCGATGGTGTCGACGCGCAGGACCCAGAAGCCCGCGACCATTTCCTTGATCTCGGCGAACGGACCGTCGATCACCGTGGCCTTGCCCTTCGCGAAGGCGACCCGCTTCGCATGCCTGCTCGACGAGAGCCCATGCCCGGCGATCAGCACGCCCGCCTCGGCGCCCGCGCGGTTGGCTTCGGCCATGCGGCCGAGCAGCTCCGGACCGGGATTCCAATCGGTCTCGCTGCGCTCGTTCGCCTTCAGCATCACCATGTAGCGCGGACGTGGCGAATCGTTCTCGCTGGGATCGCCGAAACCGGAAAGACCGCCCGGACAACCGATGGGCCGGATGTCGATCCGCACGTCGCCACCCGCATCTTCGGCAGGCCAGTCCTTCACCCATCGCACGGCGTCGTCCATCGATTCGGCGTCGATGATGCTGAAGCCGGCCACCAGTTCTTTCGTTTCCGCGAAGGGCCCGTCGACGACGATGGCCTTGCGGTCCGCGCCGAACGTGACACGCACGCCCTGGCGGCTCGGCTTCAGGCCTTCGCCCGCCAGGAACCGTCCCTCGGCCGCCAGCGTGTCGACGTAGTCGCCCATGGCTTCCAGGAGTTCGCGTGTCGGCAGCGTTCCGGCTTCGGTGTCGAGGTCGGCCTTGCGCACGATCAGGAATCGCATGCGGCACTCCTCATTTCGACGGGGGAGACGGCTTGTCGCCGGCATTGACCATCCACGGAATCCCGAACCGGTCGGTCAGCATCCCGAAACCCTTCGCCCAGAACGTCTCGCCGAAGGGCATGGTCACGGTCGCGCCTTCCGACAGCGCGTCGAACACCTGGTGCCCGCGCTCGACGCTGGGGAACCCCAGGGAGATCGAGAAGCCCTTGAAGCCCTCGCCGGCATCCTTGGGATTGTCGGAGCCCATGATGATCTGTCCATCGACCGACAGGCTCACGTGCATGATCTTCTCGCCCATGGCGGCGAGCTGTTCCGGGCTCGGGCCGCCGCATCCGGCGTCGTCGCCCGGCGGGGAGGGCGGCATGTCCTTGAAGCGATGCATTTCGACGATGCTGCCGCCGAGTGCCTTCGCGTAGAAGTGAAAGGCTTCTTCGCAGGTGCCGGCGAAGAACAGGTACGGCTGTACGGTCATGACGATTTCCTTGTGTCGTTGGTTAAGGGGAGCGGGCCGCGACCTCGGCGCGCAGGCGTGCTTCCTGCGCGCTAGCCTCGGCGGTGAATTCGGGGCCGAAATCCTCGGCGTCGAAGATACGGCGGATCTCGATTTCGGAGGTGCCATCCTCGAAAGGGTTCGGGGCGCGCTTGACCCATTCGATGGCTTCGTCGAGCGAGCGGACCTGGATCAGCCAGAAGCCGGCGACGAGTTCGCGCGGGTCGGCGAAGGGTCCGTCGATCACCTCGCGGGTGTCGCCGGAAAACCGGATGCGGGCGCCCTCCCGGCTAGGGTGGAGGCCTTCCGCCGCCAGCAGCACGCCGGCGCGGACCAGTGATTCGTTGTAATTGCCCATGGCCGTGATCGTCGCCTCGCTCGGCATCTCGCCTGCCTCGGACGCGCTCGTCGCCCGGAGAATCGCCATGAATCGCATCGCACGCACTCCTCGGCTGGCCGGGGCGATTCCCGGCTTTTCAAGGAGACGTCGATTGTGCCCTGCCCGGATCGACAAGGGCGACCGACATTTTTTCAACCCGGCCCGCGGCCCGTGCGAGGCTCAGACCGCGCTCGCCGGCGCATCGAAGATCGCCCGCACGCCGTCCGGCTCGAAGCGGATCGCCGGCATGCCGGCGGGACGCCCGGCGACCTTCTCGATGAAGCACGTGCCAAAGCCACGACGAGCGGGCATGGACACGAGCGGGCCCCCGCGCTCCTTCCATTCGATACGCGCTTCGCCCCGCACGCGCGAGGGGTCGAACGACCACTCGATGGCGATGGTGCCGTCCGGTACGGAGAGGGCGCCGTACTTGGTGGCGTTGGTCAGCAGCTCGTGCACCGCCATCGTGACCGAAACGGCCGTCTCGGGGTCGACCACGAGGCCCGGGCCGCCGAAGCTGACCCGCTCATGGTCCGGGTCGTGCGGCGCCACGGCACCGGCGACGACCGCCTCCAGCGCCATGTGGCCGGAGGGCCGGCAGAGCAGCAGGTCGTGGGCGCGCGCGAGGGCGCGAAGGCGCGTGCCGAACGCCGCCAGCGAACAGGCCAGCGGGCGGTCGTCGCGGAAGCTCTGGATCGCCATGGCCTGCACCACCATCAGCAGGTTCTTCATCCGGTGGTTGAGGTCGTCGATCACCACGCGCTGCGCGCGCGCCGTGTCGCGCAGTACCGCCACATCGTCCGGGGATCGGGTCGCGTCGTTTCTCATCGTCGGGCGAAGATAAAGGAATAAGCCCGCGCGTTACACGACGTTACGCAACCGCCGTGAGCCAGGTCACGCGGCGGACGATCCGACGCGAATTTGAGATTTGTTCCATTGCGCATTGGGCAGAAAACGGACCGGAGCCTTGCCGCGATATGCCAGAATCCGGTCGTCGCCGTGGCCCGAACCACGCGCACGATGGGCATGGGGATACGCAATGACGTTCGGCTCGCCGCTCACGCGGCGGGTTGGCGTTCACGTATCCGTGGCATGGCGCTGGCGCCGTCTCTCACGCAATGGACTCCGGACATATGGATCTGCTTCGCTTCCTCGCACTGCTGCCCCTGCGCCTCGTGCGCGGCCTTTTCCATGTGCTTGGCCGGGTGCTGCGGCCCCTGTTCGGGAACATGGCGTGGTCCGCGCCGGCGTGGATGCCGGCGACCGGGCGCGTCGCCCGTGCCCACCCGCTGAAGTTCGCCGGCACGTTCGCCGCCGCGATCGCCCTCGTCGCGGCTGGGTGGTTCGGATGGCACTGGTGGCAGAACCGTCCGCGGCCGGCCGAACCGAACCGGATCACCTTCGAGGTGGCCGCGCCCGCCGTGACGGACTACGACCACGTCCCGGCGGTGATCCGCCCGTTGACGGTGACGTTCTCCGGCTCCGCGGCGAAGCTGGAGTCGCTGGGTAAACCGGTCACCGACGGTATCGCGATGGACCCGAAGCTGCCGGGCCAGTGGGCATGGGAAAACGACCGCGTGCTCCGCTTCACGCCCGCCGGCGACTGGCCGGTCGGCCGCAAGGTCGACGTGCGGTTCGACAAGGCGAAGGTGTTCGCGCCGCAGGCGCTTCTGGCGGACGACCACCTCACCTTCGCCACCGCGCCGTTCACGGCACGCGTGGTCAATGGCGAGTTCTATCAGGATCCGCAGGACCCGACGCGCAAGAAGACCATCGTCCAGCTCGGCTTCAACTACCCGGTCGACGCGGCCCAGCTGGAGAAGCGCATCGCGCTCGAACTACGCAACGGCAACGAGAAGCGCGGCGACGCGCTGAAATACACGGTGACGTACGACGAGCACCGCCTGAACGCGTTCATACATTCCCAGCCGCTGCAGTTGCCGCGGGACGACGGCTCGGTCGGCCTGCGTCTCGACGACGGCGTGCGCAGCAGCCGCGGCGGCGACGGCACCGAAAAGCCGGTGGAGACATCGGTGCGGGTACCGGGGCTCTACAGCCTGAAGGTCGACGACGTCACGGCCACGCTGGTGGACAACGAACGGTTCGAACCCGAGCAGGTCGTGGTGATGCAGTTCGGCGGCCCGGTCAGCGATGCCGAGCTGGCGAAGAAGCTGCACGTGTGGGCGCTGCCGCTGGACGACGACAAGCACTACGCGATGAGCAGCATCGGCGAGGCCGACCTGCGCGGATTCACGCCGCTGAAGCCTGAGGTCGTGCCGACGGAGAACGACTGGTCCGAATCGCAGAGCTTCCGCTACCACGCGCAGCCGGGTCAGCGGATCTACGTGCGGATCGACAAGGGGATGACCTCTTTCGGTGGCTACGTGATGCCCAGGCCGCGCACCGACCTGCTCACCGTGCCCGACTACCCGCGCCTCCTCCGCTTCATGGCCGACGGTTCGCTGCTGTCGCTCACCGGTGACCGGCGCCTGTCCGTGGTCTCGCGCAACATGCCCGGCATGCGCATGGAGATCGGCCGCGTGTTGCCCGACCAGCTGCAGCACCTCGTCTCGCTCAATTCGGGCAGCTACGCGAAACCGGAAATGTACGGGTTCACCCAGGACCACATCGTGGACCGCTTCGTGAAGAAGGTCTCGTTCCCCGACGAGGGCCCGGGGAAGGCGCATTACGAAGGATTCGACCTCGGCCAGTACCTGGCGGCCGGCAAGCGCGGCGTGTTCCTGCTCAAGCTTTCCGGATACGACGCCAAGGCGGAACAGGACGCTCGCGAACGCCGTGAGAAGGCCGCTCGCGAAGCGGCCGCCCGCGAGGCCGGAAGCGACCCCGACGCCGCCGCGGCCGACGCCGCGCGGGACGACGACAACGACAGCGCGCCATACGACTGGCCGCGCGACGAGAGACTCGTCGTCATCACCGATCTCGGCGTGATCGCGAAGAAATCGCTCGACGGCAGCCAGGACATCTTCGTCCAGTCCATTCGCAGCGGTTCGCCGGTCGGCGGCGCCTCCGTGGCGGTGATCGCGAAGAACGGCAGCACGCTGCTCACGCAGACCACCGGCGCCGACGGCCTCGCGCACTTTGCGAACCTCAAGGGTTTCACCCAGGAAAAAGCGCCGGCGATGTACGTAGTGCGACAGGGCGAGGATCTCTCGTTCCTGCCGGTCACCTCGTACGACCGCTCGCTCGATTTTTCGCGGTTCGACATCGGTGGCGAGCCGAATGCGCACAGCCAGGGCCAGCTGTCGGGCTACCTTTTCTCCGACCGTGGGATCTATCGCCCCGGCGATCTTTTCCATATCGGCATGATCGTGCGCGCCAACAGCTGGACGCGCAGCGTGGCCGGCATGCCGCTGATCGCCGAGGTCGTCGACCCGCGTGGCACAACGGTGCGGCAGCAGGCCGTGTCGATGGACCCCGCGGGTTTTGCCGAGCTCGAACACACGACGGCCGAGACGTCGCCGACGGGTAACTGGACGGTGAACCTGTACATCGCGAAGGACGGCAAGCCGTATTCGCAGATCGGCAGCACGACCGTGCAGGTCAAGGAGTTCCAGCCGGATCGCATGAAGGTCTCCGCGAAGCTCTCGTCGGCCGTGGCGGAAGGCTGGGTGAAGCCCGCGCAGCTGAAGGCGCTGGTCGACGTCCAGAACCTGTTCGGCACGCCCGCGGCGGATCGCCGCGTGGAAGGCTCGCTCGTGTTGCGGCCCGCGTTCCCGTCGTTTCCGAGCTACAAGGACTATCACTTCTACGACATCCGCCGCGCGAAGGAAGGCTTCGAAGAGAAGCTCGCGGATGCGAAGACCGACGACAAGGGCCACGCGGAGTTCGCGCTCGACCTGTCGCGCTACGCCGATGCCACCTACCAGCTCTACTTCCTCGCCAAGGCGTACGAGGCCGAAGGCGGCCGGAGCGTCGCGGCGGCCACGCAGGGCATGGTCTCGTCGAACGACTGGCTCGTGGGCTACAAGTCCGTCGACAACCTCGACTACGTGAGCCGCGACGCGAAGCGCTCGGTCAACCTCGTCGCCATCGATCCGGCAGCGAAGCGCATCCCGCTCGGCGGCCTGAAGCAGGCCATCGTCGAGACGCGCTACGTGTCCGTGCTGACGAAGCAGGACTCGGGCGTGTTCAAGTACGAGTCGAAAGCGCGCGAGACGACGGTCTCGGAAACGCCGTTGTCGATTCCCGCCGCCGGCATCGACGTGACGCTGCCGACGGACAAGCCGGGCAACTTCGCGCTGGTCGTGAAGAACGCCGATGGCAAGGAAGTGAACCGGGTCGCCTGGTCCGTGGCGGGCGAGGGTAACGTGTCGCGCTCGCTCGAACGCAACGCCGAACTTCAGCTCACGCTGTCGAAGAAGGACTACGTGCAGGGCGAGGCGGTGGACATCGCCATCCGCGCACCGTATGCGGGCAGCGGCCTCATCACCATCGAGCGCGACCGCGTGTACGCGCACGCGTGGTTCCACGCCGACTCGACCAGTTCGGTGCAGCACATCACGGTGCCGGCGGATTTCGAAGGCAACGGTTACGTCAACGTGCAGTACGTGCGCGACCCGTCGTCGGACGAGATCTTCATGAGCCCGCTGTCGTTCGGCGTGGTGCCGTTCTCGGTGAACATGGATGCGCGTCGCAACGGCATCGCCGTGGCATCGCCTGCCCTGGTCAAGCCGGGCGACACCGTGACCTTCCATGTGACATCGCCGGTGCCCACGCGCGCCGTGGTGTTCGCGGTCGACGAGGGCATCCTGCAGGTCGCCCGCTACAAGCTGGGCGATCCGCTCCAGTACTTCTTCCGCAAGCGCATGCTGGAGGTCTCGACGTCGCAGATCCTCGACCTGATCATCCCCGACTTCGGCAAGCTCATGGCGATGGCCGCACCGGGCGGCGACGCGGACGGCGCGGTAGGGCGTCAGCTCAACCCATTCCGCCGCAAACGCGACAAGCCCGTGGCGTACTGGTCGGGTATCGTCGACGTCGACGGATCGCGCGACCTCACCTATACCGTGCCGGATTACTTCAACGGCAAGCTGCGCGTCATGGCCGTCAGCGTGTCGCCGGAGAAGATCGGCATCTTCGAAGGCGCCACCACGGTGCGCGGCGACTTCGTACTGTCGCCGAACGTGCCGACCACGCTCGCGCCTGGGGACGAGGCCGAGATCAGCGTTGGCGTGGCCAACAACCTGACCGGGCTCGGCGGCAAGGAGGTCCCCGTCGCCGTCGCGCTCCGGGTCGGCCCGCAGCTGCAGGTCGTGGGCGACGCGTCGCGCACGCTGACGCTCGGCGAGATGCGCGAAGGCGTCGCCATCTTCCGCGTTCGGGCGACGGACCGTCTCGGCTCCGGCAACATGACCTTCACCGCCGGCTATAACGGCAAGTCGGCGAAGCAGGCCGTCGATCTCTCCGTGCGTCCCGCCTCGCCGCTGCGGACCGACCTCGTCTTCGGGCGCGTGGACGCGCGCGGACGGGGCGACGTGACGGGCCTGCGCGACATGCACGACGAATACGCGCGCCGCGACGCGGCCCTGTCCACGGTGCCGCTGGTGCTGGCGCGCGGATTGGCGGCCTACCTCGTGGACTTCCCGCACTACTGCACGGAGCAGGTGATCAGTGCGGCGATGCCCGCCCTCGTGCTCGGCAAGCGGCCGGAGTTCGGCGACGTAAAGCCCGCGCGGATGCTGGATGGAGATGTCGCGCCGGCCGATCCGGTGGCCGCGTTGCTCGACACGCTGCGCGCGCGACAGAACGGGCAGGGTGGTTTCGGCCTCTGGACCGCCACGCCCGATACGCACGCGTTCGCGACCGACTACGCCGTGCACTATCTGGTGGAGGCGGCCGACCGTGGCGTCGCCGTGCCCGGCGACCTGCTCGCCTCCGCGGACAACGCGCTGCGCCAGATCGCGTCCGACGACACGGACGATTCGCTGGCCGCGATGCGCCAGCGCGCGTATGCGATCTACCTGTTGACGCGCCAGGGCAACGTCACCACCAACGATCTCGCATCGGTGCAGCGTCGCCTGCAGGAAGTGCATCCGAAGGAATGGAAGGGCGACCTCGCCGCGGCATGGCTCGCGGCCTCGTACCAGATGCTGCACCAGGACCGTCTCGCGGCCGACCTGATGGCGGCGCCGCGCAAGCTGCTCGGCAGGAAGCCCGCCGACGAAACGTACGCGTATGCGGAGTATTACGACGCGCCGATCCGCGACGCCACGGTGCTGTACCTGCTCTCGAAGCATTTCCCCGAGCAGGCGAAGGCCCTGCCGCCGGAGACGATCGAGAACCTCGTGCGTCCGTTGGGGAAGGGGCACTACAACACCTTGTCGTCGGGCATGATCATTCTGGCGCTCGACGCGTGGGCGAAGGACGCGGGCGGCGACGTTGCCCGGCTGTCGATCGGCGCGGTGGCGGCGGACGGCAAGGTCACGCCGATCGGCGCGCCACGCGGCGCGCTTGTCGATGGTCGTTGGGCGGCCGGCACGCAGCGCCTGCGCATGGTCGACGATGCCGATGCCACCGCGTGGTACGCGGTCTCGCAGACGGGCTTCGACCGGAAACCCGCGACCGAGACGCGCAAGGACGGGCTCGAGATCACGCGTGCGTACACCGACGCGAAGGGCAAGGCGGTCGACACCGTCAACACCGGCGACGAGATCGACGTGCACCTGCGCATTCGCTCCACGCGCGACGAGGGGGTACCCGACGTGGCCATCGTCGACCTGTTGCCGGGTGGATTCGAACCGGTGCTCGATACCGCGCCGCCGGCGCCGGCCGAGGTCGCCGCCACGAGCGAGGACGACGTATCGGGCACGACCGGGGAAGGCGACGAGGGCGACGAGGGCGATGAAGCCGGGGAAGCGACCGACGAGACGCCGACATGGCACTCGCCGATCGGCACGGCGGCGTCGACCTGGACGCCGCAGTACGCCGACGTTCGCGAGGATCGCGTCGTGGTCTACGGTTACGCAAGCCGCGACGTGCAGGAATTCGTGTACCGGATCAAGGCGACGAACGCAGGCAGGTTCACGATCCCGCCGGTCTTCGCGGAGTCGCTCTACGACCGTGGCGTGCAGGCGCGCGCACCGGGCGGCGGTGCGATCTCGGTGGAGCGGAAGCCCTAAGCGACCGTGTCGTGACCTTCGTCGCCCGCCTTCGCGCCATCACATGGCACAACGCGCTCGTCGCCGCGCTGCTGGTCATTGCCGTACCCATCGCGGTACGGCTATGGCCGCACGATGCGCTGCGCCTGTCGTTTCCCTCGTCGACCGCCGTCTACGACGCGAACGGCCACCTGCTGCGACTGACGCTGGCCAGCGACCAGCGCTACCGGCTGTGGGTGCCGCTGGAGGACGTCGCGCCGGCCATGGTGGATGCCGTGCTGCTGCACGAGGATCGCTGGTTCCGCTGGCACCCGGGCGTCAGCGCGTGGGGCCTGGTGCGTGGCGCGTGGATGACGTACGCGCGCCGCGCGAGTCCGCAGGGCGGTTCGACGATCACCATGCAGCTCGCGCGACTGATGTGGCGTCTCGACACGCGCAGCCCGACGGGCAAGGTCGTCCAGGCGCTGCGCGCGGTGCAGCTCGAACTGCTGTATTCCAAGCACGACATCCTCGAGGCCTATCTCAACGCCGCGCCTTATGGCCGTAACGTGGAAGGCGTCGGCGCGGCGAGCCTCGCGTACTTCGGTAAATCGCCGGCTCGCCTCAGCCTGCCCGAAGCCCTGACGCTGGCCGTCATTCCCCAGGAGCCCGCCCGCGGTCTGCCGGGCGAGGCGAACGGCAGCGCGGTGATCGACAAGGCGCTCAAGGCGGCGCGCGACCGTCTCTTCGCACGCTGGGTCGCGCGGCATCCCGACGATGCGCAGGCCCGCCCCCTGTTCGCCCTGCCGCTTCGCCTGCGCCCGTTGTCGCGGCTGCCCTTCGAAGCGCCGCATTTCGTCGAGCAGGTACTCGCCGCGCGGCGACTCGACGGCGACGACGAGATGCGCGTGACGACCACCCTGGATCTCGGGCTCCAGCACAGTCTCGAGCGTCAGGTGCGCCAGTACGTGGCGCGCGCCGGCGATCGGGGCATCCGCAACGCCGCGGCCATCCTCGTCGACACGCGCGACATGGGCGTCAAGGCGATGGTGGGGTCCGCGGATTACTTCGACGGCGACATCCAGGGGCAGGTAAACGGCACGCTCGCCAAGCGCTCGCCGGGTTCCACGCTGAAGCCCTTCATCTACGCGCTCGGCTTCGACCAGGGCATCCTGCATCCCGAAACCGTGCTGCGCGACGTACCCAGTGCCTTCGGGCCGTACACGCCGGAGAACTTCGATGGGCACTTCCTCGGTCCGGTGACCGCGACGCAGGCGCTCGTGCGCAGCCGGAACATCCCGGCGGTGCAGATCGCCGCGAAGCTCGCCCACCCCTCGCTGTACCAGTTCCTGCGCGACGCGGGCATCTCGCGCATGGCGAGCGAACAACATTATGGTCTTGCGCTGGTGCTCGGCGGCGGCGAAGTCACGATGCAGGAGCTCGCGGGCTTGTACGCGATGCTGGCCGATCGCGGCGAGCTGCGTCCGCTGCGCCTGCTCGCGGGCACGCCGAAGACGAAGGGCACGCGCATGCTCAGCGAGGAGGCGAGCTTCATGACGATGGACATGCTGCGCCAGAACCCGCGACCGGACGACGTCGTCGCGGCGCAGCCGGCGCGTCTGCCGGTGTACTGGAAGACCGGAACGTCGTGGAGCTTCCGCGACGCGTGGACGGCCGGCAGCTTCGGGCCCTATGTGCTCGTGGTATGGATCGGCAACTTCGACGGCGCGGGCAACCCGGCGTTCGTGGGTGTCGACGCCGCTGCGCCGCTGTTCTTCCGGATCGCCGATGCGTTGCGTGCCGAGCGTCCCGGACTCGCCGAGCCGATTCGCCGCAATCCGGCGAACCTGCGTCGCGTGCCCGTGTGTATCGCGAGCGGCGACCTTCCCAACGCATGGTGCCCACAAGTGGGCTCCACCTGGTTCATTCCCGGCAAGTCGCCCATACGCGTCAGCAACGTGCATCGTCCGGTGATCGTCGATACCGCGACCGGCAGGCCCGCGTGCCCGCCGTACGACCCCGATCGCACACGGACGGAGGTGTACGAGTACTGGCCGTCCGATCTCGCGCGGGTGTTCGCGCAGGCCGGGATGCCGCGACGTGCCCCGCCGCCCCTGCCGGATTGTCAGGGTGGGGGCCAGCTGGCGGGCGAGCCACCACGGATCACGTCGCCGACGCGCGGCAGCAGCTACCAGATCCGCGCGTCGCGCCTGGGAAGCGAGCGGATCGCCTTCACGGCCACCGTCGACGCGTCCGCGCATCGCCTCTACTGGTTCGTGGACGATGCCTTTCTGGGCAGCGTGCCGAATGGACAGGGGTTGATGTGGGCGCCCGACCGCACCGGACGTTTCCTCGTGCGCGTGGTGGACGACGCGGGCCGCTCCGATGCGCGCCCGCTCGTCATCGGGCAGGCTGACTGAGTTTTCCCTTACACCTGTGCAGGCGGGCTCCCTAACTATGCGCCGAATCGGCAGGGAGCCAGTGCGGCCGTCAAGTTCGCCATCCGCACGGACGATAACCGGGTCCGGGCACCTTCCGCGGAGTATCACGACCCATGGCATTCGATCCGTTCGCACGACTCCGCCACGCGGCACGGCGCTCCCTGGGCGTGCGCGGAAAGATGGACGCACTCAACCGCACCCAGGCGGTCATCGAATTCGCGCTCGACGGCACGATCCTCGATGCGAACGCGAACTTTCTCTCGGCCATGGGCTACGAGCGCGCGGACATCGTCGGGCGCCATCACCGCATGTTCGTCGCGCCGGAAGAAGTCGACTCGCCCGACTACGCCGCGTTCTGGCAGCGCCTGGGCTCCGGCGAACCGGACGTCGGCCTCTATCGGCGGATCGGCGCGGGCGGTCGCGAAGTATGGATCCAGGCCAGCTACAACCCGGTGCTCGACCGTGCGGGCCGCCCGGTACGCGTGGTGAAGTTCGCGACCGACGTCACCGAGCAGCGCCTGCGTGCCGCCGACATGGAAGGACGCCTCGCGGCGATCGACAAGGCGCAGGCGGTCATCAGTTTCACGCTCGACGGCATCATCCTCGAGGCCAACGACAACTTTCTCGCCACCATGGGTTACGAGCGCGACGAGGTGCTGGGTCAGCACCATCGCATGTTCGTCACGGCGGCCGACCGCGCCAGCGCCGCGTACCTCGATTTCTGGGAAAAGCTCGGTCGCGGCGAATACGACGCAGGCCTCTACCGGCGCATGGACCGCCGTGGGCGCGAGGTATGGATCCAGGGCAGCTACAACCCGATCCTCGACATGGCGGGTCGCCCGTTCAAGGTGGTGAAGTACGCCACCGACGTCACGACGCAGACCCGCGCCTCCCGTACGTTGCACTCGTCGCTGGCCGAACTCGCGGACACCGTGCCCGCCATCGCGGCGCAGGCACGCGCCACCAACGCTCTGGCGAACGAAGCCAGTCGCTCGGCCGCGGACGGCGGCGCGATGGTCGAGGCGGTCATCTCCACCATGTCCGCTATCCAGGACGGTGCACGCGACATCGCCGAGATCGTTTCGATGATCGACTCCATCGCGTTCCAGACGAACATCCTGGCGCTGAACGCGGCCATCGAGGCCGCGCGTTCCGGCGTGCATGGCAAGGGCTTCGCGGTGGTGGCGCAGGAGGTCCGCACGCTGTCGCAACGCAGTGCCGAGTCCGCCCGCGAGATCCGCGCCCTGATCGAGGGCACGCTCGAACGCGTACGCGAAGGGAGCGAACGCAGCGGCGAAGCCGGCGTGGCGATGCGCGACATCCTCGCCTCGGTGGGCACGCTGCTCGAGCGCGTGTCCGACGTGGCACAGGCGACCGACCGCCAGGCCGGTGGCATCGATACCGTGCGCCGGGCGGTGGCCGAACTCGCCTGACGGCAGTTACGTCGCGTCGGGTTTCGGGGTACGGTCGGGCTTCCAGACCGGAGGCCCCCATGAGCAGCACGATCATTCCCTGCCTGCGTTACCGCGACGCGCCGGCCGCCATCGATTTTCTATGCCGTGCCTTCGGTTTCACGGCGCAGGCCGTGTACGCGAACGCCAGCGATCCGACGCTCGTCGATCATGCCCAGCTGACGTTCGGTAGCGGCATGGTGATGCTGGGCTCCGTGCGCGACGACACGCCTTTCAGCCGCCACATGGTCCAGCCCGACGAGATCGGCGGGCGCGAAACGCAGTGCGCGTGCATCACCGTGATGGACGTGCGCGCCCATTACGACGCCGCGAAGGCCGCAGGCGCCGTCATCGTCGACGACTACGACGAAAAGGAATACGGCGGCGCGGGTTACTCCGCACGCGACCCGGAGGGTCACCTCTGGTACTTCGGCAGCTACGATCCCTGGGCGTCGCCCTAGGCCTCAGCGCCGGCCGCGTTCCACCATATAGAGTCGGATCTCGTCTTCGGCGATTTCCGCGAGCGCGCGCAGGCATTCCAGCTGCGTGCTGTCGAGCCGCCGCGGCGTGCGATCGAACACGCACAGGGTGCCGACGACCAGGCCATCGGGCGCGTGCAGGGGGCAGCCGGCGTAGAACCGTACGTAGGGCTCTCCGGTCACGGCCGGGTTGTCGCGGAACCGGGGATCGTCGCGGGCGTCTTCCACGACGACGAGCTGCTCCGTCACGACGACCTGATTGCAGAAGGCGACATCGCGCGACGTTTCGCAGGCCTCGATCCCCTGTCGCGACTTGAACCACTGCCGCGTCGCCGTCAGGAGCGAGATCGCCGAGAAAGGCGTGCCCGCCATGATGGCGGCCAGCCGGGTAATGCGATCGAAGGTCGGCTCGGCATCCGTATCGAGAAGGCCCGTGCGGCCAACGGCGCGCAGGCGGGCGGCCTCGCTGGGCGCCACGGCGTAGGTGGGCGAGGAAAGCGGACGCAGCTCGTGCGTGGCGGTGTCCGGTGCCGCACTGGCCATCGCCGTGCGCTCTTCCAGGAGCCGGAGCACGGCCTTCCGCCGCATCCGGCGGTGGCCCCCCGGCGTCTTCCAGGATTCGACGGCCCCGCCTTCGATCCACTTCTGTGCCGTGCTGACCGAAATCCCGAGCAAAGCGGCCGCCTCCCGGGTGGTCAGGGCAGGGTCGTGCTCGTCGGCAGGAGAGGGCGTGATGGTGGACAAGGCGCGCAGCATCCGTCGGGTAAACGGACCGACGCTATCACAGGGCCTCGCACGAGACGCCTGGCACGACGCGCGCCTGCCCGCCCGGCCTCCGCCACGATGCCCTGTACCGGCGACAGGCATGGTGTCATTTGCCGAAAACGCGCATCCCCTTGTGGTCGATTCGCCTGAATTCGCGATGTCGGCTGGCCCGCTCATCTGGACGCGGTGTTCCGAGGTGCAGCCACTCAAGGGACGCGACTTCATGAGTGGCAAGCCGCTGCGTCGTATCGGTCAGTGATGCGCTGACGGGTCGCCCCCCACCGTCACCATGAAGCCTCGCAGCCCGGGGGGGAGGTTTCCGGCCGCCCAGGAAAAATTCCGATTTTTGAGGAAATTTCTATATTGCGAGTAGGGGTAATCCGACAAACTTCTCTGGCGCTCGCGGTGTCGAGCTCGGCTACGCGATGCGCGGGGAGACCCGTGTCTCTCAAGGCCGACGTTTCCCGAAGGAAACGTTGTTCAAACATGAACGCTATCAAGGTTAATCGGATGAACCTCAAAATTATGACTTCCGCCCTGCTGCTCGCCGGCATGGCTGCTCCCTCCGCTTTCGCGTCGACCGGTGAAATCCAGTTCACCGGTTCGATCTCGAACGTCACCTGCTCCGTCAGCGGCGGCACGCCGGGCACGGACGATCCGAACTTCACCGTCGACATCGGTCCGGTGAGCGCGAAGGATCTCGACAACGTCGGTGACGTCGCCGGCGTGATCGGCTTCCGCATCTACATCGGCAAGACCGGTGAAGCCGCGTGCGCCAACGGCACCAAGGTGTGGGCGACCTTCGAGAACGGCTCGACCGTCGACCCGGCGACGGGCGCGCTCGTCGTCACCCCGGGCGCCGGCAGCGCCACCGGCGTGCAGATCCGCCTGTTCGACAAGCTGAACGCGCCGATCGACATCCTGGGCAACAGCCAGAACGATGGCGTCAAGGAAACCGTGGCCGACAACCAGGCGATCCTGGTCTACGCGGCGGGTTACGAGGCCGTCGGTGCGGTAGCGGCCGGTGCGGCCAACAGCTCCGTCATCTACACGGTCCGCTACGAAAGCTAAGCATGGAGTCGATCGCCGGCGTCGCCGGCGATCGATGTACGTCTAGAAGGAACGGCAGCATGAGACAAGGAAATATCCGTCACGCATTCGCGGCGATCGCACTGGGTCTGTTCGGCTCCGCGAACGCGAGTGTCGTCATGAATGGAACGCGATACATCTATCCGGCCGACGCACGCGAGATCACGGTCAAGGTGTCCAATGTCGGCAAGGTGCCCGCGCTTACGCAGGCGTGGATCGACGACGGCGACGCGAAATCCACCCCGGAAACCGTGGACGTGCCGTTCAACCTCACGCCGCCCCTGTCGCGTGTGGAATCGGGAAAGTCGCAGACGCTGCGCGTCGCCTACACCGGCGGCGATCTCCCGTCCGATCGCGAATCGGTCTTCTGGCTCAACGTTCTCGAAGTGCCGCCGCAGGCGGAGCGCGAGCCCGGCTCCAGCACGATGCAGCTGGCAATCCGCTACCGCCTCAAGCTCTTCTTCCGTCCGAAGGGGCTCAAAGGTTCGGCCGAAGCCGCACCGTCGACGTTGACGTGGACGCGTGCCGCGGACGGCAGATTTTCCGTCACGAATCCTTCGGCATTCCATGTGTCGTTCAACGACCTGAAAGTCGTTTCGGGTGGCACGGGGCGGGACGTCGAGCCCTTCTCCATCGCGCCACGCGCCACGGTGACGTTCGAACCCAAGGAGCCGCTCGCGGCGGGCGGGGACGTTCGTATCGACTACCAGTTCATCAACGACTATGGCGGTTTCGTCACCGGTAGCAAGGCAGTCGGTGCGCCATGATCGAACCACGCAGCATTCCCCGGCGTCTCGCGCGCCGGCCGCTCGCGCTCGCGCTGACGCTGCTCGGCCCAGCGACCGCCGGCGCGGCAGCGATCGATCCGATCGGCCCCGATCCCTCGCCCGACCCGGGCATTCCGCAGGCGACCTTCAACGCGTCGTTCCTGCATTCGTCCACCGGCGGCGTCGATCTGTCGCGCTTCGAGCGGGGCAACGTCACCCTGGCAGGCACGTACCACCCCACCGTCATCGTCAATGGCGAGACGCTGCCTGGCTCGAGGCCCATCGCCTTCCGTAACGTTGCGGAGAGCGACAGCGCCCGTCCCTGCTTCGATCGCGCCATGCTCGTCGGCTTCGGCCTCGACACGGAAAAGCTACGTGTGCGTGCGGAAGCCGACGACGGGCTACGCGTGCTCGACGATGCACCGTTCTGTGGAGCGCTCGCCGCCTACATACCCGATGCGACGATCGATTTCGACGACGCGGAGCAGGTGCTGCGCATCGGCATTCCGCAGGCCTTCATGCGCGCCAACGCACGCGGCTACGTCGCGCCGGAGTTCTGGGAGCAGGGCGAGACCGCGGCGTTCCTGAACTACAGCGCCAATACGTTTCAGGTCCGTCGCGACGGGCAACGTTCGACCAGCACGTTCCTCGGCGTCAACGCGGGCGCGAACCTGGGTGGGTGGCGACTGCGACAGTCCGGCGCGTTCACCATGACGTCCGGCCGCCATCAATGGCAGAACACGCTTGCATACGCCCAGCACGACCTCACCGACGCGCGCGCCCAGCTGACGGTCGGCGAGTCGTACACGAGTGGCGACATTCTCGACAGCGTGCGAATCCGTGGCATCGGCATCGTCAGCGACCAGCGCATGCTGCCTGCGTCGCAACGTGGGTATGCGCCGGTGATCCGTGGCGTCGCGGAGAGCAACGCCCAGGTCACCGTTCGTCAGAACGGATATGTCATCCACAGCGCGTCGGTGGCGCCGGGCGCCTTCGAGATCGACGATCTGTATCCCACGGGATACGGCAGCGATCTCGACGTCACCATCACCGAGGCGGACGGCCGCACGCGGCACATCCTCGTACCGTACACGTCGGTGCCGCAGATGGTGCGTGAGGGCAGCTCGCGCTTCGGCGTCTGGGCCGGGCAGGTCGACGAGAACAGTGTCAGGGAGACACCGTTCATCGCGCAGGCCACGGTCCAGTACGGCTTCACGAACCACGTCACCGGTTATGCCGGAACGACGGCGTCCAACAGCTACTGGTCGGGTCTGGCCGGTGCGGCCGTGAATACACCGGTAGGTGCCTTCTCGCTCGATGTCACCGGATCGCGCGCGGCCTTTCGTCGTGACGGGGTCAGGCGCGGCGTGAGTACGCGCCTCCGATACACCCGGAATATCACGAGCACCGGCACCAACGTCGGCGTGGCCGCGCAACGATTCTCGACGCGCGAGTACTTCGGCGTCGTCGACGCGGCCCAGCGCCGGAGCTTCTTGCGCAAGGGACTGCCGACCGAGGGGCTGGCCGGCGAACGTAGCCGGTTCGACGTGTCGATCGGACAGACCGTCGATACCGGGCGCCTCTCGCTGACCGGCTCGCTCATCGGCTACTGGAATGCACGCTCGCGCAGCGTCAACTACACCGTCGCCTACGGCAACACGTGGCGGTCGATCAACTACAACCTGTCCGTCCAGCGCTCGCGCATCGGCGATCTGTTCGGCGGCGACACGACATGGGCTGCGAAGCGCCGCGCGGGTACCGATACCACGGTGTACCTCTCGGTGTCGGTGCCGCTCGGTTCGGCCTCCGCCGCGCCGCACCTCAGCGTGTCGCACAACCGGGGCAACCACGGCGACGCGAGGACGCAGGCGAGCCTGATGGGAACCGCCGGCGAGGAGGGCAACGTCAACTACACGCTGACCGCGAACCGCTCGGAGACGCGTCAACGCGACGCCACGCACATGGGAAGCGGCAGCGTCGGCTATCGCGGCCCCTTCGGTACCTACCGTGCCGGCGCGAGCCGAAGCGGCACCGGCGCCACGCAATACTCCCTCTCGGCGGCGGGTGCGGTCGTGGCCCACCGGCACGGTGTGACGTTCGCGCAGGAACTCGGCGAAACCAACGCCATCGTGCATGCACCGGGCGCCGCGGGTGCTCGCGTGGAAAGCCATGCCGGCCTCCGCCTCGACCGGTTCGGCAACGCCATCGTGCGCAGCCTGCTGCCATACCAGCTGAACGCCGTGTCGATCGACCCCCTCGGGGCATCACACGACGTGGAGCTGGAGAGCACCACCGAAACGATCGCGCCGCGGGCCGGCGCTTTCGTCCGGCTCGACTACCGTACATCGATCGCCGACTCCCTGCTGATCCAGGCACGCGGTCCGGAAGGCCGCCCGCTGCCCTTCGGCGCATCGGTGTTCGATGCGGACGGGCAGGCGGTGGGCGTCGTCGGACAGGGCAGCAAGATCTTCGCGCGTGGCGCCATCGCCGGAAAGCGGCTCACGGTGACGTGGGCCGACGGCGAAGCCGGGAGTTGCCGCATCGACATACCCGCGACGCTCGACACCTTGGAACACCACGGCACGCACCGGGCGATTCGCTCCGAATGCATGGCTAACACAGAGACGGCACTCAAGAAAGCCGCCTGAAAAAAAGAAAAAGGGTGAGTTACGGGTGCGGAGGCGCCCGTTGGCTACAAGCGTCGATACCGACCATTGAAGGCCGGTACGGCGTCTGAACGACGACCTCACAATGGAACAGGGAAATCCCAGCGGACCCACCGCTGTCGTGAAAGAGCGCGCGCGGGAAAAACTCCTGCGCGATCTCGGCGACACATTCATGACCGCATTCAACGACCCTCGCACGGTCGAGATCATGCTCAACGCCGACACCCGTCTCTGGCAGGAGCGGCTCGGCGAAGGCATGCGCTGCATCGGCTCGATGCGGCCCAGTCAGTCCGAGGCCGTCATCAAGACGACGGCCGGCTACTACGGCAAGGAAATCACCCGTAGCAATCCCGTGCTCGAGTCCGAGTTCCCGCTCGATGGTTCGCGCTTCGCCGCCCAGCTGCCACCGATCGTCACCGGCCCCACGTTCGCGCTGCGCAAGAAAGCCATCGCCATCTTCAGCCTCGACGACTACGTCGCCGGCGGCATGATGACGCACGCGCAGCGCGACGCCCTGCTCGGCGCCGTCCGCCTGCACCGGAACATCCTCGTCATCGGTGGCACGGGCTCCGGCAAGACCACGCTCATCAACGCGCTCATCCGCGAAATGGTCGCGATGGACGCGAAGGAACGCGTCTTCATCATCGAAGACACCGGCGAAATCCAGTGCACTGCCGAGAACTTCGTGCAGTACCGCACGTCGTTCGACGTCAACATGACGCAGCTGCTGCGCACGTCGCTGCGCATGCGCCCCGACCGCATCCTCGTGGGCGAGGTACGCGGACCGGAAGCTCTCGATCTGCTCATGGCCTGGAACACGGGCCACGAAGGGGGCGCCGCCACCCTCCACGCCAACGATGCACGCGCCGGCCTGTCACGCCTGGCGATGCTCATCAGCATGCACCGCGATGCGCCGCGGCCCATCGAGCCCTTGATCGGCGAAGCCGTTCACCTGCTCGTCCACATCACGCGCACCCCCAGCGGCCGTCGCGTCCAGGAAATCGTCGCCGTCGATGGCTACGAGGATGGGCGTTATGTGCTGCGTCCCCTTTGATACCGGAGCCTTCATGATTCTTCGTCCCTTTTCCATCCCGTCATTCAGCAGTACGACCATCGTGTGGCTGTTCGTACTCGCAGCCGCCCTCTTCGGTATACCCGATATCGCCATGGCAGAAGCGAATCTTCCTTACGAGGGAGGCCTGACGAAATTCCAGGAATCGCTCGAAGGCCCCGTTCCCTTTGCCATATCGCTCGTTGGCATCGTGGCCTGCGGAGCGATGTTGATCTTCGGCGGTGAAATTAGTGGTTTCATGCGAACGATGGTGTTCCTCGTGCTGGTGATCTCGATCATCGTACAAGCCGGTAACATCGTTGAGCTCATGGGCGGTAAGCGCCCGCCCGCTACATCGTACGTCCGCCCGCAGATCGCTTCCTGGCCGGGAACGATAGGTTAATGGCGGTCCGTACCGTTCCGATCAGGCGAGCAGGTAACCGGGACAACCTCGTTCTGGGCGCCGACCGCGAGCTCGTGATGATGGCCGGGCTCTTGGCCGGGGCGCTCATTTTCTCGGCTCACGAGCTGAAAGCCGGCATCTTCGGCGTCGGCATGTGGTTCTTCGCCCTCTACGCGCTCCGCGTGATGGCGAAGGCCGACCCGAAGATGCGCTTCGTCTACATGCGCCAGCGCCTGTACAAGAAGTACTACCCGGCCCGCTCGACGCCGTTCCGCACGAACGGGCCGGCCGAAGAGCGGCAGTACCGATGATGGCCGGCATCATCACGGGGATGGCGGTCGTCACCGCCATCCTCGTCATCCTCCTCATCACGCGTATCCGTCGACTGGATGCCGAGCCCAAGCTCGACTACCGTCGCCCGCACGGGCAGGCGGTGGCCGATCTGCTCAATTACGCCGCCGTGGCCGACGACGGCGTGATCGTGTGCAAGAGCGGCGCGTTCATGGCGGCGTGGATGTTCGAAGGCGACGATGCCGCGAGCAGCACGGACGAGCAGCGGGAAAACGCCTCCATGCGTGTGAACCAGGCGCTCGCGCGTCTGGGGAACGGCTGGATGCTGCACGTCGATGCGGTGCGCAAGCCAGCGCAGGGCTACTCGGACGCGTCGGCGTCGCATTTTCCCGATCCCGTCTCGGCGGCGATCGACGAAGAGCGGCGTCGGCTGTTCCGTAGCCTGGGTACGACGTACGAGGGCTACCTCGTGATGACCCTCACGTACTTCCCGCCGCAGATCGCGCAGCGCAAGTTCGTCGAGATGATGTTCGACGACGACACGGAGGTGGCCGGCAGCACGGAGCGCACGCGGAGCCTCATCGCGGACTTCCAGCGCGAGTGCCGGAGTTTCGAGAGCCGGCTGTCGGGCGTCTTCCGCATGGATCGGCTGAAAGGTCACGTGCACGTCACGGAAGAAGGACGCCGCGTCACGCACGACGATTTCCTGCGCTGGCTGCAGTTCTGCGTCACGGGCCTCGATCATCCCATCGCGCTCCCCGACAACCCGGTCTACATCGACGCGCTGGTGGGCGGGCAGGAAATCTGGACGGGTGTCGCGCCGCGTATCGGGCGACGTTTCGTGCAGGTGGTGGCGATCGAGGGATTCCCGATGGAATCCTACCCGGGCATCCTCGCCTCGCTCGCGGAATTGCCCAGCGAGTACCGCTGGTCGAACCGATTCATCTTCATGGACCCGCACGAGGCGCTGCGGCAGATGGAGAAGTTCCGCAAGAAGTGGCGGCAGAAGGTGCGTGGCTTCTTCGACCAGATCTTCCAGACCAACACGGGCTCGGTGAACTACGACGCGCTGTCGATGATGCACGACGCGGAGTCGGCGATCGCCGAGATCAACAGCGGGCTGGTGGCGCAGGGTTATTACACGAGCGTCGTGGTCGTCTCCGACGACGATCGCGCGCGGCTCGACCGCTCCGTCCGGCAGATCGAGAAGGCGGTCAACGCACGCGGCTTCGCGGCCCGCATCGAGTCGGTGAACACAATGGATGCGCTGTTGGGCAGCTTCCCCGGCCACGGCGTGGAGAACGTGCGGCGACCGCAGATCAACACGTTGAACCTCGCGGACCTGTTGCCGAGTTCCACGATCTGGACGGGTCAGGCGACGGCGCCCTGCCCGATGTATCCGCCCAACGCCCCGCCGCTGATGCAATGCGTGACGCAGGGCGCGACGCCGTTCCGCCTCAACCTGCACGTGAACGACCTGGGTCACACCTTCATCTTCGGACCGACCGGTGCGGGCAAGTCGACGCATCTCGGGCTGCTCGCCGCGCAGTTCCGTCGTTACAAGGACATGTCGTTGTACTGCTTCGACAAGGGCCGGTCGCTGTATCCGCTGGTGAAGGCCTGCGGCGGGCTGCATTTCGATGTCGCCGGCGACGACGACACGCTGGCGTTCTGCCCGTTGCAGTTCCTGGAGACGAAAGGCGATCGCGGCTGGGCCATGGAGTGGATCGACGCGATGCTCGCTCTCAACGGCGTGCAGACCACGCCGGCACAGCGCAACGAGATATCGAGCGCGCTCATGTCGATGCATCACTCGGGGGCCACGACGCTCTCGGAGTTCGTGCTGATGATTCAGGACGAATCGATTCGCGAGGCGCTGAAGGTCTACACGGCGGATGGCAGCATGGGGCATCTGCTCGATGCATCCGTGGACGGGCTTCGGCTCTCCGACTTCGCGGTGTTCGAGATCGAGGACCTGCTCAATCTCGGTGACAAGTTCGTGCTTCCGGTGCTGCTTTACCTGTTCCGGCGTATCGAGACGTCGCTGAAGGGACAGCCGGCCGCGATCATCCTGGACGAGGCGTGGCTGATGCTGGGACACCCCGTGTTCCGGTCGAAGATCCGCGAGTGGCTGAAGGTGCTGCGCAAGTCGAACTGCGTTGTCGTGATGGCGACGCAGAGCCTCTCCGACGCGGCGAACTCCGGCATCCTCGATGTGATCGTCGAATCCACGGCGACCAAGATCTTCCTGCCGAACCCGTACGCGCGAGACGACGACGCGTCCGCGCTGTACCGACGGATGGGACTCAACACGCGGCAGATCGAGATCCTCGCGACGGCGGTTCAGAAACGCCACTACTACTACATGTCGGACAAGGGACGTCGTCTCTACGACCTGGCGCTCGGCCCGCTCGCCCTGGCGTTCATCGGGCATACCGACAAGGAATCCATCGCCACGATCCGCACCCTCGAAAACCGTTACGGCGACGCGTGGGTGCACGACTGGCTTCAACTCAAGGGCCTGACACTGGCGGACTACGGAGTCTGAAGATGATCCAAAAGCAGAAGAAGAGGAGGGTGCAACGTACGCCTTCCGAGGGACTTCCCCATCCCTATCTGAACGCGAAGCGCACCTGGAACTCACACGTCGGCAGCCTGATCGCGTCCCGCACGCTATGGCAGGCCGTCGCCCTCATCAGCCTGCTGGTCGCCTTCGCGGCGGTCGGCGGCGTGGTCTACATCGGCAGTCAGTCGAAGTTCGTGCCGTACGTGGTGGAGGTGAACAAACTCGGCGAGGCCATGGCCGTCGCGCCGGCATCGCAAGCCGGCAAGGTCGACCAGCGCATCGTGCGGGCTTCGGTGGCCGAGTACATCGTCAACGCGCGTACGGTCACGCCGGACATCGCGATGCAGCGGCGGGCCATCTTCAAGGTGTATGCCCTGATGAACCCGGGCAGCCCGGCGACACGCAAGATGACCGCTTACCTCAATGGCAACCCGGAAACCAACCCGTTCAAGCGAGCCGCGAAGCACACGGTCAACGTGGAGATCGTCTCCGCCATCCCGCAGACGTCCGCGACCTGGCAAGTCGACTGGATCGAGACGCAGCGCACCCGGAAGGGCGAAGTCGTCGGCAAGCCTTACCGGATGCGAGCCATGTTGAACGTGGTCGGCCACCCGATGCCGCCCGACGTCAGCGACGACCAGATCCGCCTGAATCCGATGGGCATCTACGTCTCCGATTACTCCTGGACCAAGCAGTTCTGAGGAAGCATCCCCAATGAAAAAAGCCCTCATGGCCGCCGCGATGACGACGCTCGCGGCAGGCACCGTCACGGCCACGACCGAGACGGAACTCGCCAACCAGTTCTTCGCCAAGGAGAACCCGGACCTCACCGCCCAGGAAAAGGCCGGCCTCGACATCTCGCACAAGTGGATCGCGAGCACCGCGGCGTCGGTCAAGCCCGTGCCGGGCCCCGATGGAACGATTCGTTTCCTCTACGGGCAGTCGCAGCCGAGCATCGTCTGCGCGGTGTTGCAGGTCTGCGACGTCGAGCTGCAGCCCGGTGAGCAGGTCAGCTCCGTCAACGTCGGCGACGCCGTCCGCTGGATGGTCGAGCCCGCGCTTTCCGGCGCAGGCGACGAGGCGGTCCAGCACCTCGTCATCAAGCCGCTCGACGTCGGCCTGGAGACGTCGCTGATGGTGACCACCGACCGGCGAACCTACCACCTCCGCCTCCGTTCGCACCGCACCGAGTACATGCCGCGCGTCGCGTTCACCTATCCGGAATCGGCCGCGACGAAATGGGCCGCCGTGAAGAAACGCACGGTGAACGCGCAGGCCGCCAAGAAAGCCGAGGGCGGCAAGGAATACCTCGGCAATCTCGACTTCGGATACCGGATCAGTGGCAATGCGCCGTTCAAGCCGGTGCGCGTCTACAACGACGGCGTGAAGACGATCATCGAGATGCCGAAGACGTTCGCGCAGGGCGAGGCGCCGACCCTGCTCGTGGTGCGCGAGAGCGGCAGCGTGTTCAAGAAGGACGACGAGGTGATGGTCAATTACCGCGTGCAAGACGGCCGTTATATCGTCGACACCCTGTTCGAGAAAGCGGTGCTCGTCGCCGGCGTCGGCATGGGCCAGCGAAAGATAACGATCGAGAGGCGCCGATGAGGGCGCGCTATGTCCCCATCGTTCTCGGCGCCGCGGTGCTGGCCGCCTGCGCGCATCGCCCGCGCAAGGTGTACATGGCGGACAACGACCCGTTGCTCCACGCCATCGTCGCCGACGTGTCGGCCGGCATCGGCGACGTTTACGAAGCGGGCGAGACGATCCTCATCCCCACGCGAGCGATGACCGGCACGTTCAACAACGCGCTGATCGCGGCGCTGCGCCAACAGGGCTTCACGTTCCGCGCCGACGGCGAAGGCGAGCCGTTCGACTGTCGCGTGGACGTCTTCGACGGTCCGATCTATCGGGTCGAAGCGCGCGTGGGCGAGACGACGTTGTCCCGGTTGTGGGTGCTCAACGGTGCCGACGCCTATTCGGGCGGCGCCTGGGCCAGGACGGAGTGAGCACCATGGAGAACCGATCCCAGGAACCGGATGGCACCGGCTTCGACACCGACCGCGCACCCCTCCCGGGCGACGCCCCAACGGGTGTCCGCCGTGTGAACAACGTGCCGTTGCTGATCATCGGCGGTGTGCTCCTGATCTTCGTCGTGCTCGTGACGATGGTCGCGGTGCAGCGCGGCGAGAAGAAACCGGCGGAAGTCGTGGACGCGACGCTCGGGGAGAACGACCAGGTGCTCGATCAGATGCTCGCGAACGGCGCGCTCGGCGGCCTGGTGCCCGATCCCGAAGAGGAACGGGCGCCATCGTTTCCCGTCGCCCGCGTCGACGATCCGGATGCTCCGCCCATGCCACCAGCCCCGGCCGCCGCGCCCGCGGAACCGGACGAGATGGCGAAGGAAAGGATGAAACTGTTCCGGACCGCCATGCAGTCGAAGACCGAGGTAGCCAGGGCGGCGGCCGCGCCACATGCCGCCCCCGGCAAGGAAAAGGACGACGACGTCGCGCAGACGCCCGAGGCGACCGAGCCGGACAGGCGGATCCCCGTGGCCGCCGACGGCGACTATGCGCGTTTCGACCGCAAGCAGGCGAAAGGCGCACCCGTCGACCGCTGGCGCCTCGACACGGGTGTGGAAGCACCCCGATCCACGTTCGAGTTGCGTGCGGGCACGGTGATTCCGGCCACGATGATCTCCGGCATCAACTCCGAACTTCCCGGGCAGATCGTGGCGCAGGTCAGTCAGGATGTCTTCGACACACCGACGGGACGCTACCGGCTGATTCCCCAGGGCTCGAAGCTGGTCGGTCGTTACAACCATCGCGTCGTCATGGGGCAGTCGCGCGTGCTCGTCGCATGGCAGCGCATCACGTTCCCCGACGGCAAGGCGATGGATATCGGCTCCATGGAGGGCACGGACAGCGCGGGCTATGCGGGCTTCAAGGACAAGGTGGATCGCCATTACCTGCGGCTCTTCGGCTCGGCGATCCTCATGTCGGGCATCGCGGCCGGCCTCACCTCGTCGCGCGTCGATCCGTCCAACGACCCTTTCGGCTCGTCTAACGCGGCGACTCTCAGCCAGAACCTCGCGCAGGAAATCGGCGAGGTCGCGACGAAGATGATCGAACGGAACATGGATATCGCCCCGACGCTGCAGATCCGCCCGGGATATCGCTTCAACGTCATGGCCGTGAAAGACCTCACGTTCGACAAGCCGTACCAGCCGTTCGACTACTGAACGGCACCACCCACCGCCCGCCAGAGGCGACGATAAAAGGAGACAACATGAAAACAGGGAAACGACGTGTAGCGCAGGGCGCGATCTTCGCATTGGCCGCCGCGGTGGCCTTGCCGTCGCACGCGGTGATCGTCTTCGACCCGCTCAATTTCCTCGCAAACGTGGGCAGCAAGCTGCTACTCGCGAAGATTAGTCACCAGCTCGAGGATTCGAGCAGCGGCACGGTGAACAACAACACGTGGAACACGGCCATCCACTCGGAACAGACGAATCTCAACACGAAAAACATCTGGGACATCGACGTCCAGAACACGACCATCGATGCGAGCTTCACCTGGATCATCAACAACAACGGCGGCGGCGAGATCATTCCCATTCCGAAGGAGCTCAAGGATAAGCTCGACGACATCATGAACAAGCAGAGCGTGGACTCGTATACGGCGCACTACCGGTCGCTCGACGAGTATCGAAAGGCCCCCGTTCTGGAGTACGGCAACGATACCGTCGTCGAAGCTACCCGTGCGCGACGCGCGGCCAATACCGCGCTCGCCCACGCCGTCGTCAGCCACGAGACCGAACTCGAGCAGGACGCGGTGGCGCTGAAGACGCTGCAGGCGAAGGCCGAGGAAGCGGTGAAGACCGGCGGCCGCAACGCCCAGATACAGGTGGGCAACGCGCTGGCCGCGTCGCAGGTGAATCAGCTCACCAAGCTGCGTTCGATGATGGTCATGGCCGAGGCGCAGCGCGTCGCCGAGGCCCAGGCGCGCGCGGACAAGGACGCGCGCGCGGTGGCGGTCGGGATGCACATGCGTGAGGGGCTCGGCGATATGGCGCGCAACAGCATCGCCCCCGCGCCTAAATACTGATCCTCCGTCGGCGGCGCCGATAACGCGCCGCCTCTTTCCTCCCCTTCGTTCCGGCGGCGATGCATGCAGTTCCGTTATCCGACCACGTTCGTCCTCTGCGCCCTGACGGTGCTCTTCGCTCCGGAGGCGGCCGCCGATATCCCGGTGAAGCCGGGTGAGGTCGTGAGCACGATCTACGACCTCTTCAAGAACCATTCCTTTAACGACTCCATCCTGGCGGCGGCGCAGCGCCTCTTCTGGGCGCTCGCGGGCATCAGCCTGGTGTGGACGATGGGCATGCTCATCGTCCGCCAGGATCTCGGCGAGCTGCTGATGGAGCTGCTGCGTTTCATCATCGTCACCGGCATCTTCTACTGGCTGCTCGTCAATGCGAGCGAGCAGGATGGCGGGGGCGGGTTCGTCGGCGACATCGTCGAATCGTTCTTCGTGATGCTCAACGAAGACACGTCCGATGAGCTGATCAAGAGCAAGGCCAACGGCATCCTCTGGCAGGGTCTGCACGTGTTCTACAACGCCGTCTACGAGATCGGCGAGGGCGCCGGCAGCGATCAGCTGCTCGCCGGACTCATGGCCCTGTTGATCCTGATCGTGTGCGCGGTGATGGCGTCGCAGTTCCTCGTCGCCATGGTGACCGCCTGGATGCTCGGGTACGCGGGCATCTTCCTTCTCGGCTTCGGTGGCGCGCGCTGGACATCGCCGATCGCCATCAATTTCTACAAGCATGTGGTCGCCGTCGGGGCGTCCCTGCTGGTCATCACGCTTATCGGCAAGATCGGCGCCAACTTCCTTCAGGAACTCTCGTTCGACTCGAACAGTCGTCGCGGCGAGCAGTTCTCGCAGTTCACCTATCTGGGTCTGATGCTGGCGGCGTCGATCCTGATGATGGCGCTGTCCATCAAGGTGCCGCAATTGATCCACACGCTGGTCACGGGGTCGAGCCTCGGTCTGCTCGCCGGGTCGGCCGGTGCCGCGGGCAGCGCCATCGCGAGCGCCGGCAGCGCCGCTTACGCCGCGGCGATGGGTCGGACGCCAGGAGGCGGCCCCTCGGGCGGTGGTGGCGGGGCTCATCGCAGCGAGTCCGCCATGGACGCCGTGCAGCGCTCGGCGTCGGCGGCCGGCGGCATGGTCGATCCGTTCCATGTGACCACGGGAAGCGATCCCTTCGGCGTGCCGCGCCGCGGGGATCCGCATCGTGGCGGCGGTTCAAGCGTTTTCGGCGGTTCGTCGGCGGGGCCATCGGCGGCCACGGAAACCCTCACCCGGGCGGCCGGACGGAGCACGGTGGACGACACGCCATGGTCGGCGCCCGCCGCGAACGAGCCCCGGCAGCCGGCGTCCACCCGCGGATCGACTGGTGCGCCGCGCCCTGCCGTAGCGGCGCGCGAGTCGACGCTCGCAGGCGAACGCCAGGACAACGTGCGCGATGCGGCGACGTTCGACGCCCTCACGCCTCATGGCGCCGTCGATGGGCATCCCCACGGCCCATTGCCGGACGGGCGCCATGGTGTGCCCGACGACCGCGACGTGGGCCCGACGCACACCGCGGCGTTCGACAGAGCGACGACGCTCGACACGCGGCGGACCATGGAAGACGACATCGCGTCGACGACCCACGTCGACGCCGCCACGATCACGCGCCGTGACCCGGGCAGGGAAACCGTCGTAGATACGCGCGAAACCATGACCCGCGGTGAGGCACCCGCCACGCATCTCGACGCGGGCACGAACCCGTTCATCGATACGCACGGAACCCCGAATCGTGGCAAGGCGCCGGCAACGCATCTCGGCGATGCCACGACGACACGCCACGATGTGGGCGAGGAAACCGCTGTCGGGATGCATGGGACCGCGAACGGCGACATGGCGTCGACGGTACGCGTCGACGAAGGCCTGGCGATGGACCATAAGGGCAGCACGGACGCGACGATCGACACGACGATGAACGCGAAGAACGACCTCGCGTCCAGAACGCGCGTCGATGAACACAGGTCGACGAGTAAGGGCGTTCGCGAGACGACGATCCGTGACACGACAGACGTTGCACACGGCCCGCAAATGCCGGACATGGCATCCGATGTCACCGCATCCTCATCCACGGTGTCCGGGCTACAGACGCGCATCGATAGACCGCCCGTGCAGGATCACGCCGTGGATGGCGCCCACGCGACGCCCGCGATCGAGGTGCAGCACGGACAGGCGAAGGACGGCGAAGCGTCGGGGCCGGATGCGATGGCGTCCGGAGTCGATCGCGCGATAGCGACGCCGGAACACACGGAGCGTGGCTCGCGCGACGCGATGACGATGCCCGTGGTGGAGCATGGGTCGTCCGTGTCGGATCGTGGGACGTCCTCACCCGCATCGGGCCATGCGATACCGCGGGAGCTCGATACGGGCGAACGGGCGCGGCCGGAAGGCGAAGACGACATGCCGGCGCAGGCGCGCGCCGAGCGTGCGGACACGAGCGCGACGCCCGTGCACGCTGGCGTCGATACGACGATCCAGGGCGACATGACGGCGGCGCCGTCGTCGACGGAGGTTCGTATCTCCGTGGACGAAGGCGCCGCGGCGAAGACGGCGGACGAAACGGCCATGCGAACCTTGCCCGCTCACGAGGCGTCGAGTCCGCATGACGACACGCCGGAGACGAAGCGGGCGCGTCGCATCGAGCGTGGCGACCAGGCGACGCGGGAGGCGTCTGCCGGGGACGTGACGCCGGCGGAGGATCCGTCATGATCGAGACGCTTCCGGACATCCCGCCGGCGCAGCAGGAGATGGTTACCTGCGCACTCGGTGCCGCGCTGACCTACGACGTGCCGGCGAACATCCTGCTCGCGGTCGCCGAGAAGGAAGCCGGAAAACCCGGGCAATGGGTGCGCAACGACAATGGCACCTTCGACGTCGGGTCGTTGCAGTTCAATACGGCGTACCTCCGCGATCTTTCTCGCTACGGCATCACCGCTGCCGATGTCGCGGCACCCGGCTGCTATTCCTACCTGCTCGCCGCCTGGCGAATACGGGGGCATCTGCGCAAGGACGCCGGCGACGTGTGGACGCGCGCCGCCAACTACCACTCGCGCACGCCGACATTCAATGCGCGCTACCGGGCGGATCTCATCCGCCGGGCAGTGCGCTGGACCACGTGGCTCGATCGCCACTTCCCCACCCACGACGCCGTCGTGGGCGCCGACCTTACGGAGAGAGGTACTTAATGATGAATAGGGGTCGACCCCATGCCATGCGGCCACTCGCGACAGGATGCCTTCTGATCGCCGGTGCCATCGCGAGCTCTACCGCCCACGCGAATTGTCAAATGGCAAATCTCGCCACCTACCATATCGGCCAGACGACGTTCGTCGACGTACACAACGGCGTGGCCGAGGGCGAGGTGGTCCGCACCGGGAGCGCGGACGGCGAGGGCAAGGTCCTGCTCGTCTGCGAGGCGGGCGATGCCCATTTTCGCGGTCGCTGGCAGAATGGCCAGACCACGACGGACCCGGTGCCGCTCACCGTCCGTGGGAGGCCTTCCGGATTTGGCATCCGGCTCACTCTCCAGGAGAACGGCGGCGGTCCGATCCGCACCTTCCCGCACGATTTCACGCAAACATTCCGTCAGGGCGAGACCGTCACCAGCAACGACGATGTCGTTGGCTACGAAATCGTTCGCCTGAGCGGACCCGTGGAATTTGGCAACGTGGATCCGGGAGCGATCGCGCAAGCGAACGTCGAGCAGCCGGACGGCGAGCTCGTCGTGTTTCGTTCGATGGAAATCTTCACGATGATCTTTCGCCGGCCCGCGTGCAGCATCTCCGCGGAGACGCTGAATCAGACGGTGAAGCTGGGAGATTACAACCCGAGCAACTTCGCGACCGCGGATCGCGCTACGCCGTGGGTGGATTTCAGGCTCCGCGTCGAAGAGTGCCTGGAGCCCGTCGGCATGATCGCGAAGTTCACTTTCGGGATGCCTTCGGATGCGGATGCCGACCTTCCGGAGGTCTTCTCGATGGCCGGATCGGGATCGAAGAACGTGGGCCTCGAACTCGGCGACGAGGATCACCGTACGATGGAGCCGGGCAAGCCCATACAGTTGAACGCGCTCGGCACGGGCAAGGACTTCGTGTTCGCGGCCCGCCTCCGGGAAACACGCCCGTCGGTCGAGGGCGGGGGCGCGTTCGTCCGGCCCGTGCGCGTGCAGGTCGATTTCAACTGATCGACCGCGCGGGCCGGCGAGGCCGGCCCGCGTCCATCTCAGTATTCGGCAACAAGGCGATGGAACGGCTTGACCAGGCGCACGCCATCGGCGTCCCAATCAGTCACCGCCGTTCCATCCACCGTGACCGCTACCGGCTTCACCCGATCCGGCCAGAACACGCGCACCGCCGTGCCCTCCGCGATGCCCTTGTCGAGCGTCACCGTGAACGTCTTTCCATCGCGGCGCGCCGCCATGGTCAGTGTGCCGTAGGCGACCGGCAGGCGCGAAATGGCGAGACCCTTGCCGGCCACCCACGAAGGCGGCGTGCCCGGCAGAAGGTAGAGCCCGTCGTCGGCCTCGCGCATCAGCATGCCGAAGATCGTGCGCGCGTACTCCGAGCCGATCCACGTATGCGGCATGTCGCCGAGGTAACCCGGATGGCGAAGGCGCGAGTGCACCACTTCCGCCCACATGTTCCACTCGGGCGGGCGCCGGTCGCCGACGACATCGGCAAGCAGTTCCTGCGCATCGGCGGGCCGGTCGAGGTACACGTACGTCAGCACGTTGCGCAGTTCGTACGGCGTGTACGCATAGAGCTCGCCGGGTGCCTTGCGCTTGCGCACGTCGGCGAGATACCGATCGAACGTCGTCACCAGCGCCTTGTGCGGCAGCACATCCATCTGGCCCGCCGGATCGAGCGCGATGGAGACGCTGGTCGGGTCGCCATCGCCGAGATCGGCCGCCGCGGGGATGGTGTCGACGCCCTTCCATGCCATCGTCGCCTCGATCGATTTCCTCAGCGATTCGCGCAGCGCCGCGTACTGTTCCCGCGCGTACGAGGCGAGCGCCTTGTCGCCCCACTGCTCGGCGAGCCACGCGCCGTCGTGCCAGCCCTTCAGGGCCCAGTAGTCGTCCCAGTAGCTGTGCGTCGGGCTCGAATAGCCTTCGTGGCTGATGGACGGCGCGATGATGCCGTGGAAGCGCTCGGGTCTCGGCAGGTCAGCCAGATAGCCGGGCACCATCGTGCGTTCGCGGAGCGCCTGCATGAAGTGCATCGCCGCGCTGACCTTGGGAAGGTAGTTCTTAACGCTGGCCGGGCCACCGCCGAAACGCGCGACGTCCGCGACGAGGTTGATGAATTCGCCCTGGCTGTCGTACTCGATGTCCGATCCGAAGCCGGTGTTCACGGTGCCGTCGGCGTTGAGGATCGGCGACACCAGTCCGTTCTCGTGCACGGCGTGCGCCGCGTACCAGTCGAGGTAGTCGCGCGCGGTCTTGACCTCGCCCATGCGTAGAAGAATCGACGCGGTCGCCGCGCCGTCGCGGATGAACGAGCGATTGTAGTTGCGTGGTCCGGCCTGCATCGCGTGGCCGGTCTGGTTCACGAGCATGTACGCCGCCTGCGAACGCAGGATGTCGACCAGCGACTCGTCGGGCAGCGACAGGCCCACGCCGCCGAGCCGTTTCTGCCATGCGGCGGATACCCGATCCGCCGCGCGATCGAAACCGTCGGCGGTCAGCGCCGTGCGATCCACCGGCGGCGGTTCGGGCAGATGACCCTTTGCGTCGGCGGGCGCGTTGCCGAGCGGAACCGCGACGACCACATCGCGCTGCTCGCCCGGTGCCAGGTGCACGCGATAGTCGAGCAGGCCAGCGGCAAGACCGTCGGCGTCGTGCGCCTCGCGCGCGTCGGGCACGGTCCCCGCGGCGACCTGCGCCGTGATCTCCGTTTCGCCGTGGTCGCCGAACGGCGCGGCGCCCGCGGCGTCGACCGGTGTGAGCGAGGCGAGCAACGTGCGGCCGTCGACGCGCACGTCGGTGTGCGCACCATCGCCCTGGATCGCGATGTCGTGGATGGGCGAAGGGCCGCCGTTCTGCCAGGGCGGATTGATCTGGATCGGGCGCACGACCAGCGAGAGCGTGCCGTCGATCGTCGTGGCGCCTTCGTTGCGCAGGCGATGGCGCAGGAGCACCACGGGCTGCCCGTTGCCCTCGACGGCGATGGCTTCGCTCGTCATCGTGAGTCCCGGCTGCACCGTCCAGGCGACGGACGGCATGGGCTTCCATCGGTCCCGCAGCGCGTGCCGTCGTTCGGCGCCATCGGATACGGCCGTACGGCCGGAGGCGTCGCGCCAGATCGCCTGGATCTGCGGACCGCCCTTGAATGGCTACAGGTTGCCGTACTCGTCGAAGATCGACTTCTGCAGACCCGCCGGCACGCCGACCGCGGTCCAGTACACCTGCTGCATGTGCAGCGACGAAGGGAACAGCGCGGCGTTCTCGCGCGACGCGGCGATCTGGTAGCGCTTCATGGCCGTCATGACGCGCAGCGGGCCGAGGAAGCGCAAGCGCTTCACCCGTGGCGTGGCGTTGCCCTTCGCGCCCACGACGAGGCGCAGGGCCGTGAGGGGCCGCGACGCGCGCGCGGCGAGGTACGACGTGTCGCCGACGCTGCCCGGATCGCTGTCGAGCGTCGACCAGTGGCCCTGCGCATCGCGGCCTTCCAGTGTCGCGCCGTCGCGCGGGCCGTCCCACGACACCTCCAGACCCGCGATGTCGATGGGATGGGGCAGGCCGATGTCGAGCTGACGGGCCCCCTTCGGGCCCTTGCCCGCGATGCCGCGCGACGTGCCGTCGGCCCAGAGCGTCGCGCCATCGTCCTTGCCGTCGAGGCCGGCGACGCGCGCCGCCTGATCGGCGGAGAACGGCTCGAATTCGAAGACCGATACGCCCCAGTCGGCCGTGCGGGCGGGCGCGGCCAGACGCACGTAACGGGCTTTCGTGGCGGGGAAGACGAGATATTCGGTACCGCCGGGGGAGTCCGTCACGGTGTAGACCGGATGGAAATCCTTGCCGTCGATCGACGTCTGGATCGAATACGCCGCGGCGAACCCGCTGTCCCAGTGGATGCGCACGCCACCGACGTTCGAGACCTTGCCCAGGTCCACCTGGAACCAGTGCCCGGGGCTGAAGGCGCCGCCCCAGCGTGTGGTCTCGTCGCCATCGATACCCTTGGCCGGCGCGAGGGCGGGCACCTGCTGGGACGAACTGCTGGCTTGCCAGTCGTCGCGGGGCGGCAGGCCGTCGGCGGCGAAGACGGGCGACGCGAGCAGCGACGCGAGAACCAGCGCGAGGCGCGTCGAACGAGGGAAAGGACGGGCTTGCATGGGGATATCCTCCGGAGAGGTCCTCAAGCCTAGGCACGTAACGGGATGTAACCAAGCCTTCGGCGTTAGAATTCGTGCTCCCGATCGCCAGAAACGTCTACCCATGCGCAATCCGTTGCAGGAACAGCTCCTCAAGGCCGGCCTGGTCAAGAAGGACAAGGCGGCGAAGATCGTGCGCGACCAGGCGAAGCAGCGCCAGGGCAAGGCGCCCGCGCCGGCCGTCGACGACCAGGTCGATGCCCGCCGGCTGCAGGCCGAACGTGCCGAGCGCGATCGTGCGCTGGCGGCCGAACGGAACGCCGAGGCGCGCGCGAAAGAGATCCGCGCCCAGGTGCGCCAGATCGTCGAGACGACGCGCGTCAAGCGCGATGGCGACGTCGCCTACCGCTTCACCGATGGCGGGAAGATCGCCACGGTGCTGGTCAACGAGAGCCTGCGCGCGCAACTCGCCTCCGGCGCGCTCGCGATCGCGCGCCTCGGCGACGGCTACGAGCTGATCCCGCGTGGTCCGGCCGACAAGATCCACGCGCGCTCCACCGACACCATCGTGCTGGACCACGGGCGCAAGGAAGGCGACGCCGCGCCGTCCGACGAAGAGGTCGACGACTACTACAAGCAGTTCGTCGTGCCCGACGACCTGATCTGGTAAGAGGCCACCCGATGTCGATACTCGTCACGGGCAGTGCCGGCCACCTCGGCGAAGCGCTCGTCCGGCGGCTGAGGGACGATGGCCGTCATGTCATCGGTCTCGATATCAAGCCCTCGCCCTTCACCGACCTGGTGGGCTCGATCGCCGACGAAGGCTTCGTGCGCGACGCGATGGCGGGTGTGTCCGGCGTCATCCACGCCGCGACGCTGCACAAACCGCATGTCGCCACGCATTCGAAACGCGATTTCGTCGAGACGAACGTCGCCGGCACGATGGCGTTGCTCGAAGCGGCGGCCACGCAGGGTGTGCAGTCGTTCGTGTTCACGAGCACGACGAGCGCGTTCGGCGCCGCGTTGTCGCCCGCGGCCGGTGAGCCGGCCGCCTGGATCGACGAAGGCGTAATGCCGATCCCGAAGAACATCTATGGCGCCACCAAGATCGCGGCGGAGGGCCTGTGCGAACTCGTCGCGCGCAACGACGGTTTGCCTGTGCTCGTGTTGCGCACCTCGCGGTTCTTTCCGGAAGACGACGACAACGCGGGCGTGCGCGCCGACTACGACACCGCGAACATGCAGGCCAACGAGCTGCTCTACCGCCGCGCCGACATCGAAGACATCGTCGAGGCGCATCTAAGGGCGCTCGAGCGCGCACCGGCACTCGGCTTCGGACGCTACATCGTCTCGGCGCCGCCGCCGTTCTCACGCGACGACCTGGCGGCGTTGCGTGCCGACGCGGGCGCCGTCGTGCGGCGTCTCTACCCCGAGGTCGATGCGCTCTACGCGCAGCGCGGCTGGAAACTGCTGCCGACGCTCGACCGTGTCTACGACAGCTCACGCGCTGTGCGCGATCTCGGCTGGCGTCCAAAGCGCGACTTCGCCTTCGTGCTCGACTGCCTGCGCCGCGGCGAGGAGTTCCGCAGCCCGATGGCCCTGGCGATCGGCAAAAAGGGTTACCACGACACAACGTTCGAGCACGGCCCGTACCCGGTGGTTTGACCTGGCTCCCACCAAAAAAGCTGCCGGTGTTCTGTGGAGTCAGGCGAACTTGCGTTCGTGCCTCAGCAGCCAATCCTTGCGCCATAGCCCACCGCCGTACCCCGTGAGCGACCCATCGGCGCCGATCACGCGGTGGCATGGAATGACGATGGCCAGCTGGTTCGCGCCATTGGCTCGGGCCACGGCGCGGACCGCCGTGTGCCGCCCGGCCGAGGCGGCGATCTGCGCGTAGCTGCGCGTCGTCCCCGGCGCGATGGCCATCAGTTCGTCCCAGACCCTGCGGGTGAAGACCGACCCATGCAGCCCGAGCGGCGTCTCGAACACGTGCCGCGTTCCGGCGAAGTAATCCCGCAGTTCCGCGTCGATGCGATCGATCACCGACGTGCGCCCGAAGGTAATCGTCGAGCGCGTCGCGATCCGGAGGCGTTTCAGTTCCGTCGGCAGCGCCGTGCGATCGAAGAATTCCAGCAGGTGGAGCGCATGCGCGTCGGCGACCGCGAGCATGCTGCCGATGGGCGTCTCGATCCAGTCGGCTTTCAGCAGTTCGCGGCCACGCAGGTCGGCGGGGCAGTCGCCGAGCAGGCGCACGATGGCGTCGCGGAAACCGCTGCCCGACGCGTAGCCTGCCGCCTGCTGCGAATCGACCACGCTGGCGCCCGCGACGAGCCTGTCCATGCCACGCCCCGCCCGGCGCAGGCGCGCCATGTCGAGGAAGGTCAGGCCGAGGTGGCGCTTGAAGCCGCGCCGGACCGTGGACGGGTCGTATCCGAGCCGGACGAGGTCGTCTTCGGACCAGACGCGCTCCGGCTCGTTCTCGAGGTGGCGAAGCAGGGCGGAGACCATCGGCTCGCGCTCGCCGACCGGGTCCAGCGGGCGGCAGCGCAGGCACGGGCGGAACCCGGCCTCGAAGCAGGCAGCCACCGAATCGAAGAAACGGGTGTTCTCCATCAGCGGCTTGCGGGCGGGGCAGGTCAGCCGGCAGAAGACCCCGGTGCTGGTCACCCCGACGAACACGTGGCCGTCGTATGACGGGTCGCGGTCGAGCAGGGCCCGGTAGAGGGTCTCGTGGTCGGGGAGGTCGAAGAGCATGGGCGGGAGGTTACGCCGGCACGGCGCACGATGCCGCCGGAAATCGGGCGGCTATATCGGTGGGAGCCAGCAGGCTGGCTCCCACCCGCCGATCAGGCCTTGTTGCGGTCCGTCTCGAACGCCTTGTTGATGCGCAGGGCGAGCAGGGTGCAGGCGACGCCGGACAGCAGGTAGACGCTGACCGCGCCGAGGCCGAACCGCATGGACAGGCCGAGGGCCACGAGCGGGGCGAAGGCCGCGCCGATGAGCCAGGCGAAGTCGGACGTCAGGGCCGCGCCGGTGTAACGGAAGCGCTTCGAGAAGTTGGCCGTGACGGTGCCGGCGGCCTGGCCGTAGGAGAGGCCCAGGAGCGCGAACCCGATGATCAGGAAGGCGTCCTGCGCGATCTTGCCGCCGCCGAGCAGCCAGGGCGAAGCGATGGCGAAAAGGCCGATCAGCACGGCCATGGTGCCCAGCGTGTTGCGGCGGCCGACCTTGTCGGCGATGACGCCCGAGGCCACGGTGGCCAGGATGGCGACGAAGGCGCCGACGATCTGGACGATCAGGACGCTGTCCACTTCCTGGGTCTGGTGGACCGTGATCCACGAGAGCGGGAAGATCGTGACGATGTGGAACAGGGCATAGCTGGCCAGGGCCGCGAAGGCGCCGATGAACAGGTTGTAGCCCTGCGCGCGGAACATGTCGACGATGCCGATCGGCTCCAGCTGGCCCTCTTCGAGCAGCTGGGTGTACTCCTCGGTGACCACCAGGCGCAGGCGCGCGAACAGCGCCACGACGTTGATGGCGAACGCCACGAAGAACGGGTAGCGCCAACCCCAGCCCAGGAAGTCCTCGCGGGACAGCTGGGTGTTGAGGAACAGGAACAGCGAGGCCGCGATCAGGAAGCCGGTGGGGGCGCCCAGCTGGCCGAGCATCG
>Ga0102591_1000940_pt1 | contig 45274 bp, 37 predicted proteins | sample AraplaCol_mCL_r2_2_FD_76860 | JGI IMG/M metagenome (GOLD analysis project Ga0102591, IMG submission 76860) | Arabidopsis root microbial communities from North Carolina, USA - plate scrape MF_Col_mCL_r2 (SPADES assembly) (version 2) | ecosystem: Host-associated > Plants > Roots > Endosphere...
AAGGGGGTTCTCACGCTGGAGAGTGGCCAGATCCTGTTGGCCGGGCGCGATGTCACCCATGCAGGACTCGACGAACTGCAGAAGCTGCGCGGAAATCGCATGGCCATGATCTTCCAGGAGCCGATGACCGCGCTCAATCCCCTCATGCGGGTGGGCGACCAGATTGCAGAAGTATTCGAGTTCCACGGAAAAGCGCTAAGCCGTGACGCGGTCGCCGATCGCGTGCTGGCTTTGCTTACGGACGTCCGGCTACCCTCGCCCGAGACGTTGCGGCATGCCCACCCGCATCAGCTTTCGGGCGGCCAGCGTCAGCGCGTGATGATTGCGATGGCCCTTGCCATGGAGCCCGGCCTGATCATCGCCGACGAACCTACTACGGCACTTGACGTTACGTCGCAGGCCCAGGTGCTACGCTTGCTCAACGAACTGCGCGGCCGCCACGACAACGGGGTTCTGTTCATCACCCATGACTTCGATGTCGTGGCGGAGATTGCGGACCGGGTCGTGGTCATGCAATCGGGCCGTATCGTCGAACAGGGTACGGCGGCGGAAGTGCTCGAGCACCCGCGTCATCCTTATACCCAGCGTCTGCTCGCTGCACGCCCGCGTGGCGACTTCCGCGCCGTGGCGCGCCCACCTGCAGCGGCGCCTGTCCTTGAGGTACGGGATCTCGCCTTGCGCTTTGAAACGAAATCGATTTTCAAGTCGAAGCGCCGAAGCGTGGACGCCCTCGGCGGCGTGTCATTGAAACTGGAGCGCGGAGAGACCCTCGGCATTGTTGGCGAATCGGGTTCGGGAAAGACCACGCTGGGACGTTGCCTGGCGCGTTTCGCAACCCCCACCTCCGGCGCGATCCTGCTCGATAACCAGCCGATCTCCGCACTCCGGGCGGGAGATGCGCGCAGTTACTGCAAACGCGTGCAGATGGTGTTCCAGGACCCGTTCCGCTCCTTCAATCCGCGCAGGACTGTTGGACGCACACTCGCCGAAGGTCCCATGAACTTTGGCGCGGACCGTCGGCAGGTCCATGCGCGCATGCTGGAGCTACTCGATCTGGTCAGCATGGACCCAAGCGCGCTCGACCGTTTTCCGCACGAATTCTCCGGCGGTCAGCGGCAACGCCTGTCGATTGCACGAGCGCTGATGATGGAACCGGAAATCCTGATTGCGGATGAAGCCGTTTCCGCGCTCGATGTGTCCGTTCAGGCGCAGATCCTGGACCTGTTCGAATCGATCCGCGAGCGCCTCGGCGTCAGCATGATCTTCATCACGCATGACCTTCGCGTCGCCGCACGCCTATGCCATCGCATTGCAGTCATGCAGCGCGGCAAGGTGGTGGAGATCGGAACCGCGCGTGACGTTTTCCTACGGCCCTCTACCCAGTACACGCGTGAACTTATAGCCTCCATTCCAGGCGAATCGGCAGCCGGGCAAACGACCCTTCGCGAACTCATGTAGGGTGATCTTCGTTAACGCTATTGCACCCGCTCATCATCGCCTGACGGAGCCACGTTAACGCCGGGTCATTGTCCTTGCGAGCGTGCCAAGCCTGCTGATATGCGATCTTGGGGAGATGGAGCTCCGTCGGAGGCGAAAATTGCCGGAGCCCCCGCAGCAATCGCTGCGGACCTACTGCACGACGCGCAATAGTCAGGACAAGATCAGTTTTTGGCAACAACTCAACTGCGGCACTCCAGTGTGGCAATGCCACCGCGATTCGTCTCGTCATTCCTTTGGAGGCAAGTACCCGATCGATTTCATCGTTCGCATCGGGCCTCATCGCAACCATGACATGGGGGCGATCCAGCCATTCTTTCAGGGACAAGCCACGTCGTTCTGGAATGGTTGTCTTGTCCGCCAAGCAGATGAAGTCGTCCACGAACAACGTTTCGATCTGGATTTCCTGAGGGGGATCGGGAAACACGCCCAATGCCAGATCCAGTTCACCGTCAACGAGTTGAGTCAGCATCGCATCCCTGCTGGCCTGACTGATGGCGAGGTCAAAGCCGGGGGCATGCTCCCGAACAAATCGAACCAGGCTCGGCAGTACCAGACGTGCTGCGTAATCAGAAAGTGACAGTCGAAAGCTCCGCCTGGCCTGCAACGGATCGAATTGAGGTGCGCCCAGCAACGTATTGAGGCTACTTAACGCCTCCGTCAGTGGCTGTATCAACCCCCTGCTGCGCGTTGTCAGCTCCAGCTTCCCATCTTTTCGAACCAGCAACGGGTCGTTGAAATGCTCGCGGAGTTGCGCCAATGAATGACTCACAGCAGGCTGACTCTTGTGCAGCCTCAGTGCTGCTCTGGTCACGTGTTTCTCCGTGAGCAACGCATACAAGGTAAGCAACAAGTTCAAATCCATGCGGCGCAGTTCATCCATACGGCGAATGGTACACGTGCATGCAAACGATTTCCATCCGTGATTCATATGCCCGACTATTCAAGCGTTAGCTTTGACGTGCGAGGGAGTCGCAAACATGAACAGCAAGATGGCTTTGATGGCGTTCACCTCTTTGGGAATGGCCTTGCTGGCGGGAGCAGTCCTGCCTTTTCAGGCCGCCGCAAATGCAAGTGTGGGGCGCGCCTTGGGCCACCCCTTCTGGGGCGCGACGACGTCGTTATTGATCAGCCTCGCCGTGATGGTGCCGATGTTGGTGCTGGCTAAAGCCCCCCACCCAAATTTCGCAAACGCTTTTCAAGGGCCTTGGTGGCTTTGGATCGGTGGTGTTCTTGGAGCCGTCTATGTGGCCAGCGCTACGGCTCTGACGCCCAAGCTGGGCGCCGGTGGCTTTTTGGTGGCAGTGGTCGCGGGGCAAATGGCGACTGCGGTGGTCGTGGACCATTTTGGCCTGATGGGACTCGAGCCGAGGCCGATCAACCTGATGCGCGTGTTTGGTGTGCTCCTGATTCTTGGCGGTGTGTTCTTGATCCAATCTGGTGGAGCAAAGAGTCGAGTCGCCGTATCGGCGCCCGTGCATACCCATGTCACTGCGCCCTAAGCCAAGTCATTGATTTACCTCCTCGCGCAGCTACGCGGAACCTCTCAAAAGGAAATGAAAATGAACGAAATCAATACAAGCAAGCTGGGGCTGACCGCCGTTGTGGCCGCTGCCGCCGTGAGCCTCACTTCCCCGGCCAGCGCCTCGGACTGCCGTACGAAATCTTGGAACGTCTGCACGTGCAGCGATGGCGACGCGACAAAGACGAACGGCGAGTTGGCGAGCATCGCCACTCCGGTCAGATCTTTGGTCGGCGAGTACGGCAGTTTCGGATAGAGAAAGGGATTGAAACTGAGGTTGGACACGCCGGCAAAGAACAGCGTGTAGCCGTCAGCCGGCTGTCCCAGCACGTAAGAGACGGCTAAGGTGCCATTGGCACCCGGCTTGTTCTCCACCACTACTGGCTGTTTCCAGGTCTGCCCGAGCTTCTCGGCCAAAGCGCGCGCCAGTACGTCGTTGCCTGTGCCGCCAGCCTGCGGAACCACTAGTCGGATCGGCTTCGTTGGAAATCCCTGCGCGCAGGCTGCTGCCGCCAGCGCCAGCGACGCCACTGCCACCGCCCATCTGCAAATTTGTTGCACGTTCATATCCCACCTGAGTCGTCATGTCGCCGCTACCAATAGCCACGATGGCGATTAATGTACCATGTGGTACACGATACGGCGAAATTGGGGTTTACGCGAAAGCGTGGGCGAAATCCGAGGCGGGAATGTGACGGGCAGCGGAACCTATATGACTCGGCTACGCTCGGCAAAGGCGCGCTTCGAGACCAAACGATGGGGAAGCACTCGGCGTCTGCACGATGACTATCGCGACAACGGGCCGGTCACCCAGAGCTATTTTTTCTTCGTCGACTTGCTGGGTGCGGCCATCTTGCTAGCGAAATACTTTAGCGCTGCCGTAGTGCCCTTGCGGTCGCCAGTTGTGATCAGGTCGAGCAGCAGACCGCGAATCGTGGCCACTTCGACGCGCGCGAACAACCGCGCCTCGTCCGCGTCGATCTCCATGGCCTGCTGCAATCGCTCGGCAATCACCGCCGTCCAACTGCCGATGACATCATCCAGGAAGTCACTGAAGCGTTCGCGATCCCGGATGGCTCTGCCATAGATCTCAAACAGCAACTGCATGATCGGGAGGTAGTTCGACGCGGAATAGCGGTCCCATGCCCCAACCATGGCAGCCTCTGCGTCCAGCCCCTCGACCAGCATTTTCTCGCGCGCTTGCTGCTCTGCATGGCGCACGCGAAACAGCAACATCTGCCAAAAGCCGTCGGCAGAGCCAAAATAGTAGATCAACATGCGATGGCTGGTACCGAGGGCATCCGCTACGCTTCGCAACGACAGATCGCCTAGGCCGTTCTCGAGAACATGGGCAGTTGCCGCATCCAGCAATTGGAGGGCTTGCTCGCTGGTCGAGCGGTCAGTCGCCGTGCCTTTGGTTCTTGGCATGCTTCGCTTTGGGTGTCAGGAAACACTGGAAAGCTCAGAATGTACCACGCAGTACAGTGACAAAAGCGCGTGGTTGTTCGGCAGCATTCGGGTGTCCGCCATTGAGCCATCGATCTAGAATGCCGATTTTCCGCATCCGGCTGGCGGAGTCTGGAATCCACCATGAAACTCCATCAATTGCGCGCTCTTGCCGCGGTTGCCGAGACCGGCAGCATCCAAGAGGCTTCCCGCGTGTTGCATGTCACCCAACCCGCGTTAAGCAAGGCCATCAAAGAGCTTGAGGCCAGTGTCGGAGCCACACTTTTCGTGCGCAGCAGCAAAGGGGTTCAACTTACCCCAACTGGTCAACGGCTGGTAACTCACGCCCGATTGATCGGCGAGAACGTGCGCCGGGCACGCCAGGATATCGAGGACATGCAAGGGGTCGTCGCTAGTGACATCGTCGTCGGCGTGACACCGGTGACCGCCCTGCTGCGCTCAGTGGGTGCCTGCCTGACCGCGTTCCGACGCGACCATCCGCACGCGCGGCTTCGGGTTCTCGAAATGCGCCCCGCCCAGTTGCTCGAACAACTCCGCGAAGGCACGCTCGACTTCGCTCTTACCTCGCAGTCGCTGCCGGTGGATCGCGGACTTGATTGTACCGAGGCCTGCCGCGTGCCGACACTCATTGGCGGTCGCAAGGGCCATGCGCTTCGCGCGGTGCGATCGCTACGAGACCTCCTCGATGCAGACTGGATGGTGCTCGATCCTCTTGGCGACCCACATAGTCCTCTACACCGACTCTTTACCGAAAATGGCCTGCCGTTGCCAGAACGCGTGGTCGAATGCAACTCGATGACCCTGGCCCTCGAGATGAGCCGGCTCGATGACACCCTGCTGTTGCTTTCAGAAGAATCTCGCCGCAGCCGTTTCCTGGTAGAGACGATGGATTTTCTCGACGTCGTCGAACCGATGCCAGACCGCACCATTTCCCTAGTGGCACGTGATCGGCACACACTGACTTTTGCTGCCTCGCGCCTGCACGATGCCCTGTTAACGGCGCTACGCGCCGACTTTCCACCGTCCTCCTGAGCTCTCCGGGGTATGCGCCGCGGCGATTACCAAAGTTTATACCCATGAAAAAAAGCGGCGTGCTTTGTGGCGTCGCGGCTCCTAACATCGTCCGAACCAGCACATAACGATGACAAAAGGCGGCGCACTTGCGACCGCCGGGACGCAGTACCACGAGGAGCCTCATGAACGAAGCCAGTCTTCCGCTGGGCAGCGATGCCACGGCGGGCCCCCACACGTCCTCTGCTCAGGTCACTGGCACGCGCAAGCATCGCGCCGTCGTGGCCGCCGCCATCGGCAACGGCCTCGAAATCTATGATTTCACGGTCTACAGCTTCTTCGCCGCCATCATAGGTCGGTTGTTCTTTCCGACGAGCAGTCCGATGGCGTCGTTGCTGCTGTCGTTCGCCACGTTTGGCATTGGATTTGTCATGCGACCGTTGGGTGCTGTGCTGATCGGCGGCATGGCAGACAAGCGGGGTCGCAAAGCCGCGCTGACGCTCACCATTGGCTTGATGACCGTGGGTACCGCACTGATCGCCTTTACACCCTCGTACGCCAGTATTGGCGTGAGCGCCACCGTGCTCGTGGTCCTTGGGCGGCTGCTGCAGGGCCTGTCGGCTGGCGGAGAGGTCGGCGCGGCGTCGGCCTTGCTGATGGAGTCAGCCAATCAAGGCCGGCGTTGCTTCTTGGCGAGCTGGCAGGCCGCGACGCAAGGGGCCGCCGCGTTGCTCGGCGCCCTGACGGGGGCGGCAGTCTCGGGATCGCTGAGTGCCGAGGCACTGCAGTCTTGGGGCTGGCGGGTACCGTTCATCATTGGGCTGCTGATTGCCCCAGTGGGAATCTACATCCGTCGCCACCTCGAAGAAACCCACACGGAAACACGCGAGCACGCGAGCTTGCGCGCCGTGATCCGCGAACATGGTCGCACCCTCCTGCTGGGCATCTTGCTGATGACCAGCAGCACCTCGTCGATGTACATCATGGTGTTCTACATGCCGACGTACCTCGTCAACACCTTGCACATGCCGCAAGTCACTGCATTTCTTGCCGCATGCGTGGCGGGGGCGACCATGCTGATCATGGCGCCGCTGTTCGGCCGCCTGGCAGACCGCCTGCCGCGTCGCAAGCCGCTGCTGATTGCCAATAGCATCGTATCGATGTGCCTGTTGATTCCGAACTTCGCACTCCTCTCGTCGGGGCCGGGGCTAGCGCTGACGCTGTGTTGCATTGCACTGTCGGTCACGATCGGTTCGGTGGGCAGCGGCGCCGGCGCTGCGATGATGATGGAGGCGCTTCCCCGCCATCACCGCGCGACAGGCATGTCGATCATGTACAGCGTGGGTGTGACCGTCTTCGGTGGCTTTGCCCCTCTGATTGTCACATGGTTGATCGCCACCACAGGGAGCCCCCTGGCGCCAGCAGGTTATTTATTCTGCGCCATTGTCATCAGCTTTGTCGCCTTGCTGCTGTTCCCGAGCCATCCCAACCGCGAATAAGCACACGATGAACCAGAACACTTTGAACTCCATGGCCGACGCTGCTTCTCTCTCCGTATCCAGCGCGCTGGCAGATGCCGCCGAGCGTTTCTCGCGCCTGCGTCAAGACATTCATGCGCACCCAGAGTTGGGGGCCGACGTGCCGCGAACCGCCGGCATCGTCGCAAACTTGTTGCGCGAGTGGGGATACGACGTTTATACCGGCATTGGCGGCCACGGTATCGTCGCGCAGTTGAAAGTCGGCGACGGCAAGCGAAGCATCGGCATGCGCGCGGATATGGATGCCCTACCGCTCCAGGAACGCACGGGGCTGCCTTATGCAAGTCAGATACCCGGCCATATGCATGCATGCGGTCACGACGGCCACACGGCCACACTCCTGGCGGCGGCCGAGTATCTGGCGACAACGCGGCAGTTTGATGGCACACTGAACTTGATCTTCCAACCCGATGAAGAAGGCATGACTGGCGCGCTGTCGATGATGGAAGATGGTCTGTTCGACCGATTTCCCTGCGACGCCATCTACGCGTATCACAACGCACCGGGACTGCCCGTGGGTAAGGCCGTCGTGCAACCCGGCCCCCAAGGCGGATCGTCGGACCGTGTGACGGTGACGTTCCGAGGAAAAGGCGGTCACGGCGCGATCCCGCACCGCGCCACGGATCCCACTCTCGCGTTGGCGTTGACGGTAGTGGCGCTGCAGGGAATCGTGTCACGCAACGTGGCGCCTGTCGATGCCGGGGTGATTAGCGTCGGACAAATCGAAGCGGGTACCACTTACAACATCATCCCGGAATTCGCTACACTGAAGTTGAGTGTGCGGGCTACTGTCCCTGCTGTGCGGGAGCTGCTCGAGCAGCGCATCCGCGAAGTGGTTACGTACCAGGCGGCGTCGTGCGGCGTGACCGCAGAGATCGAGTACCAGCACCTGGTACCGGCCATCTGCAATGCGCAGACCGAAGCAGCGATCGCTCGCGCGGCGGTGGCGAGTGTGCTAGGGGCGGACAAAGTCATTCAAGTTCCACCGTCGACGCAAATGGGCAGCGAAGACTTCGCATGGATGCTGGAGAAAGTACCAGGCTGCTACTTCGTGCTCGGCAACGGCACCGGACAGTGGGTCGGGTGCTCAGTGCACAACGATGGCTATGATTTCAACGATGCGTTGATACCCTTGGGCGCGGCGTGTTGGGTAGCACTCGTGCAGGGGTATCTCATCACAGACGATACCTGAGTTGCCTATCCACGGCGATACGTTCAGGTGGTGTTATGCAAGGCGCTAAGGGTCGTTAGTCGAATCAGCCCCCTGGCAAATCTCTGGCCGCGTACGCCCAAGGCAGAGATCGGCCAGAAGCGGCCGGTCGATAGGAATGCGAAGAAACGCCTCGCTCGACAAAAAAAACGGATTGAACGACACTCGCGATGCACTTAACTAATCAGCTTACGTCTCCCATCGTCACAGACAAATGAATCTATCGCTCAATCGCATCATGCTCTACGTGAGAAACATCGATAACACCTGCCTTTTCTACGCGCGCTATTTTGGCTTCTCGGCTGAGTCGCACGACAGCGACCGAGTCGTGGAGTTGAAGTCTCCGCATGGAGGAGCGATTCTGATGGTTCATCAAGCTGCAAAGAGCGTCAAGACGGGACAAGCCTCTGTGAAGCTGGTTTTTGACGTGGAGGACGTCGAAGGCTTTAAGCAGCAGTGCTCCGCGCGCGGGCTTCAATTTGGTTCTACGCATAAGGCCGACGGCTATTGCTTCGCGAACGCAAAAGATCCAGACGGCAACTCCGTTTCGATTTCGAGCCGCGCGTTCGCCAACCGCTAAGCCTCGTCTGGCCCGTACGAGTGCAGATCTCGGGGTGCGAATGCGAAGATTTCCTGGGCTGGTACAAGGCCAATGTAGATATAGCACAGGACTTCGAGTGACTGCTTCCGGGATAGCCGTAAGACCGCTAAGGGTCGCTCTGCGACGGTCGCATCTTTTGACACGGTTGACTCCCAATTGCCCACCAGGAACTGGCAGCTACCGACTACTCTCCTCGGCGAAAATAGCGACACGGCGCATGCCAAAAGCTATACCAAATAATTGCTCGGCACATCGCCCGCCAACGATGCATCACGTAGCCCGAACGATTGGGACAAAATATGCTGGGCGAAGAAGAGTGCCGTTGCAATCTTGGCCTCGGAGAAAGCCGGATCATCTGCCCGTCTCGCGTCCGCGACGAGCATGGCGCGGCCAAGCTGCCAGCCCGAGAAGACAATGCCGCATAGCTTCAGGTACGGCACGCTGCCGGCAAACACAGCATTCGGGTCCGACTTTGCATTGGCAACAACGAATTCAACTACGGCCTCCAACGCGGCACGCCCCCTAGCCAGATGCTCCTTCACCGTCGCAAATGCGGCACCTCCATGCTTGCCCAGGGCCGCTTCGGTTTCGGCAATGCTGGCGCAGATGGCGCGCGCCACTGCACCGCCGTCGCGCACGGTCTTGCGCCCCACCAAGTCGTTCGCCTGGATTGCTGTTGTACCTTCATAGATCGGCAGGATGCGTGCATCACGGTAGTGCTGGGCAGCGCCGGTTTCCTCGATGAAGCCCATGCCGCCATGCACTTGCACGCCGAGGCTGGTCACATCGATCGATAGTTCAGTGCTCCAGCCTTTCACGATCGGCACCAGGAACTCGTAGACCGCCTGGTTCTGCTTGCGCACGGTCTCGTCCGGATGATTCTGCGCAGCGTCGCTGGTAGCGGCAGCCACGTAAGCCACCGAGCGGGCACCTTCGATCAGACTGCGCATTGTCATGAGCATGCGCTTGACGTCGGGGTGGTGGACGATTGCCACCGCCTCGCGCGCCGAACCGTCGACCGGACGGCCCTGCACACGCTCCCGCGCATAGGCAACTGCCTGCTGGTAGGCGCGCTCTGAGACGGCGATGCCCTGCATTCCAACCGCAAATCGCGCCGAGTTCATCATGACGAACATGTACTCCAGGCCGCGATTTTCTTCACCGACCAATGTGCCAATGGCACCGCCATGGTCGCCGAACTGCAAGATCGCGGTCGGGCTGGCCTTGATGCCCAACTTATGCTCGATCGATACACAATGCACATCATTGCGCGCGCCCGTGGAGCCATCCGCATTGACCAGGAACTTGGGCACGATGAAGAGCGAGATGCCCTTCACACCTTCCGGCGCATTGGGTGTGCGGGCCAACACCAGGTGGACGATGTTGTCCGCCATATCGTGTTCACCGTACGTGATGAAGATCTTGGTGCCGAAGACCTTGTAAGTCCGGTCGCCCAGCGGCTCGGCACGCGAGCGTACCGCAGCCAGGTCAGAGCCGGCCTCGGGCTCCGTCAGATTCATCGTGCCAGTCCACTCGCCGGAGATCAGCTTCGGCAGGAATATCGCCTTCTGTTCCTCAGATCCCGCTGTCAGCAGCGCCTCAATAGCGCCATCGGTAAGCATCGGACACAGTGCAAATGACAAGTTTGCCGAATGCAACATCTCCTGGCATGCCGTCGCCAGCAACTTTGGCAGTCCTTGCCCACCAAATTGCGGCGGATGCAGTATCCCTTGCCAGCCCCCTTCCCCGAACTGGCGAAACGCGTCACTGAACCCTGGCGTCGAAACCACCGCGCCTTCACTCCAGTGGCTTGGTTCAAGATCACCAATGCGATTCAGCGGTGCAATGACCTCCTCACTGAACCTGGCCGCTTCCTCCAATACTGCGCATGCGACATCCCATGATGCGTCTTCGCATCCAGGCAGCGCGTTAACAGTCTCAAAACTCGCGATCGCGTCTAAAGTGAAACGCATCTCTTTTAATGGTGCGCGGTACGTCATCGGGAACTTCCTCTGTTGGGGGTAGATCGCCTCAGCGCCGGAATTGACTGCGAACTCACGCAACTCCGATTTTTGCCAGCCCTTCCGTCATCCGTGGCAGGCAGCGCCATTGTTTGGTCTGCAATATCGACTATTGAATCAGTCGCCGCCCGGCTTGATAGCGCATCGCGAAATGCCAACCCAGTTCTGCCATGGGCCCAGCCTTGCGGCCGGTTTCAACCGCATCAGCGGCCGCCGCATTGCCTTGCCGCGCCCTCTCTGCGATGCCGAACATGATGGCAGCCAGTCGGAAGAGGTTGTATGCGATGTAGAAATCCCAGTGCTCCATACCAGCGGTGCCATTGGCTTCGATATACCACTGCATATATGTCGTTTCGCTCGGTATCCCAAGGCTTGGGAGGTCGAGATCGGCAACTCCGCGCCATAGCGTTGACGGGATGTGCCAGCTCAGGCAGTGATAGGCAAAGTCGACGAGCGGATGTCCGAGTGCCGACAACTCCCAATCCAATACCCCGATGACTCTCGGCTCGCTCGGGTGGAAAACCAGGTTGTCCAGCCGGAAATCACCGTGAACGAGACGTGTCTCTTCAATTTCAGGGATGTTCCTCGGAAGCCAGTTCATCAGCGCTTGCATGGCAGAACTGTCACCGGCGCCCGTGGTGCGGCACTGACGCGTCCATCCAGCAATCTGGCGCGCAAGGAAATTGCCGTGCGGACTGTAATCACAGAGTCCAACCTGTTCGACGTCAATGCGGTGGAGGGAAGCCAGTACGCGATTCATCTCTGCGTAAATGGCGTTGCGCTGCTCGGGCTGCATACCCGGCAACGACTGGTCAACCAGCACCCTGCCGTCCAGGTACGCCATCAAATAGAACGGACTGCCCACGATGGCCAGATCCTCGCTGTACAGGTGAACTTCGGGGACCGGCACGGCGCTCCGTCGCAAAGCACGCATCACGCGATACTCCCGGTCGATGGCATGCGCCCTGGACTGGATTAACCCTGCGGGCTTCATGCGCAGCACATATCGACGCTCGCCAGACGAAACCAGATACGTGGGGTTGGACTGACCGCCGGTAAGGCGCGTGACGCTGAGCAATGCATGGTCTATCAGTCCGTGCTCATGTAGGAGTTGTGCCAGCGCATCCCAATTGCCGTGCGTCGTATCGTTCATTGGAACGTGTCCTGGATGATGTTGAGCGTTGCGTGGTGCGTCACAACGTGCTGACCAGATGCCCGCCGTCGACGGGCAACACAGCGCCGGTGATGTAGTCGGATGCCTCGGACGCCAACAGAAGCAGGGCGCCATCAAGCTGTGAGGGCTGTCCCAGGCGCCGCTGAGGAATACGCCGGATCATCGCTTGGCCGCCTTCCGTCTCGAAGAAGGTGCGATTGATGTCCGTGGCGAAGTACCCAGGCGCGAGTGCGTTGACGCGAATGCCGTGACGCGCCCATTCAAGTCCGAGCGATCGCGTCAGGTGAATCAAACCGGCCTTGGCGGCCGTGTATGCGGGAAGCTGCTGCGCTGCCCTTATCCCGAGGATGGACGCGATATTGACAATGGTGCCGGGCCGGTTTGCTTCTCGCATCTGTTGTGCCGCGTACTGCGTCACACGCCAGGCACCTGAAAGATTGGTATCGATGACTCGTTGCCATTCCTGCTCCGTCGTTTCCAGCGCGGGGCCTGTCGTTGCAATACCAGCACTGTTGACGACAATTTCGACGATACCCAGTGCTTGCTCAGTCTTGAAGAAAGCACCGGACACGGAATCGGCGTCGCATACGTCGAGTTGCACGACGCAACCGCTTCCGCCCATTGCGAGAATTTCGTCTTTCAAACGGTCCCCTTCTGCCACGCGCCTGCCTCCGAGCGCCACCCGGCATCCTGCCTTTGCAAGTGTCAATGCGAAGTGACGACCGAGACCACTAAACGCGCCTGTGACAAGAGCTACCTTGCCCTCCAGGTCGGAAAAGACAGGGGTAGAACGGGGTGCGGAAGCCATATTTTCAGTCTCCTTCGAAACGGTATGCGGAGCGGATACTTTTCAAGAGGTTGGTTCGTCACCCGCTCCCGAATGGTCCGCACAGATTAAGCGGCCGCATTCGAGCGGCCAGCCACCCTGATGGGGAGGCCCCCCTATAGGGGAGCCCCGGCAGGCGCGGCCCTCCCTTATCGGGGGGCTGGAAAGTGGGTCCATGGCGCTTACGCTGCCAGAAATCCGGCGGCCTTCGCACCAGCATGCCCAGACCTCAACGCATGCTTTCCCGCCCGCCGCCACAACGATCGAGGAGTCTCTCCGTGTCACGGCCCATTCCTATTCCCCGCACGCCATCCGCGTACGCCTATCCACTGCTCATCAAACAGTTGTTGCACACCCCCCTGGCGGTCAACCCAGAGCAGGAGGTCGTATATCGCGAGCAGGTTCGGCATTGTTACTGGACAATGCGGCACCGGATCGGCCAACTGGCCAGCGGCTTGCATTCGCTCGGCATCGAACCCGGGGATACGGTCGCAATGATGGACTGGGATAGCCACCGCTATCTCGAAGGCTATTTCGGCATCCCGATGATGGGCGCGGTGTTGATGACGGTAAATATACGGCTCTCGCCTGAGCAGATCGCCTACACACTGAATCACGCACGGGTCAAACTGCTGATTGTCCACGCAGATTTCCTGCCGGTAATCGAGGCGATCCGTGGGCAACTCGAATCCGTCGAGCGCCTGGTTCTGATCGGTGAAGAAACACTCTCAATCGAGAACACTCCGCTACCTGAATGCTGTGTCACGGAGTACGAAGTGCTTCTGAACGCGTCTCCACCCGACTATGGCTTTCCCGACTTCGACGAGAACGCGCGGGCGACAACCTTCTACACAACAGGCACTACAGGGCTGCCCAAGGGCGTGTACTTCAGCCATCGGCAGATCGTGCTCCATACGCTTGCGACCATGGCCGCGCTCACGAGCGCCCCGAGACAGGGACGCGTGCATCGAGACGATGTTTACATGCCGCTCACGCCGATGTTCCATGTGCATGCCTGGGGGATGCCCTACGTAGCCACGGCTCTCGGCATGAAACAGGTTTATCCGGGACGATATTCCGCGGAGCACCTGTTGCAGCTGATACAACGCGAGCGTGTGACGTTCTGCCACGGCGTACCCACGCTACTGCACATGATCCTCTCGCACCCCGATTCACCCGGAGTCGACTTGAGCGGCCTGAAGATGATCGTTGGTGGGTCGGCACTGCCACGCGGCCTGGCGCAGACCGCTATCGATCGCGGGATCGATGTCTTTACCGGCTACGGCATGTCCGAGACGTGTCCCATTCTCACGCTGGCGCAGGTCAAAACGACGCTGCTTGATGATGTCGAAACCGCGCTCGACGTGCGCACCAAAGCTGGACTACCAATCCCTCTTGTTGACCTGCGTATCGTCGATGAAGGTATGCGGGATGTCGCTCACGACGGCAAGGCCAGTGGTGAAATCGTGGTACGGGCGCCATGGCTCACGCAAGGCTACCTTGGCAACCCAGCAGAGTCCGAAAACCTTTGGGCCGGTGGCTACCTCCATACCAACGATATCGGCGCCATCGACAGCGATGGATATCTGCAAGTCACGGACCGCATCAAGGATGTGATCAAGAGCGGCGGCGAGTGGGTGTCGTCACTCGAACTTGAGGACCTGATCTCGCGTCACGCCGCGGTCAACGAAGTGGCTGTCATCGGGGTAAAGGACGCGCGGTGGGGCGAGCGTCCGCTGGCGTTGATCGTACTCCGGCCAGGGCAGACGGTCAGTACCGCCGACATTCAGGGTCATCTGCACGACTTCGTCCGTCGCGGCGTCATCTCAAAGTATGCCGTCCCGGACCGCGTGCACTTTGTTGACGCGATCGAGAAAACAAGCGTGGGAAAGATCAACAAACGTGTGCTTCGCGAAAAGTACCAGACCGACCTGCCCGCTCCAGTCTCACATCCATAGCTGCGGCAGTCCTGCCAGGCGTGGAAGGTGCGTTTTCACTACTCATACAACTCAGGAGACAAAGCCATGCAACATCGCACTACTACGGAGCGCATCCGGCGCCACCCCAGGTTTGGCGAACTGATCCGTCGACGCTTTCGACTTTCTTTGACGATGCTGATCCTCGTTCTAGTGCCCTATCTCGCGTTGATGCTTGTTGTCGCGCTGGAGCCGCAGCGACTGACTCAGTCCCTTCAACCCGGCACATGGCTCAATCTTGGCATCGTCACTGCCGTCGGCATCGTGCTGCTGGGTTGGGGCACGACATGGTTCTACGTACGCCGGGCCAATGGTGAGCTGGAGACGATAGCGCAACAAATCCTGTCGGAGGCCGCCCAATGAATATTCAGGCCATCGCGATGTTCCTGCTCTTTGTCGCGCTCACCCTCGGCATCACATACCGAGCCGCTTCACGCAGCCGGACAGCCAACGACTTCTTTACTGCCGGTGGTGGTATCACCGGCACACAGAATGGACTCGCCGTAGCTGGCGACTACATGTCAGCCGCCACCCTGCTGGGCGTTGTCAGTCTCGTCTATGCACGTGGTTTCGATGGACTACTGTACATCGTCGGCTTTTTCATTGGCTGGCCGGTGATGCTGTTCCTGATGGCCGAGCGGTTACGCAACCTCGGAAAATTCACCTTTGTGGATATCATCTCGGACCGTCTCGACCCGGTCAGCACGCGCTGCGTCGCTGCCGGCAGTAGCCTGGTGGTCGTGCTGCTCTACCTGATCGTACAAATGGTAGGCGCTGGCGAGTTGGTCCAGTTGCTGTTCGGCATCGACTATGCTTACGCCGTGGTCGGAGTGGGCACGCTGATGATGATCTATGTGACTGTGGGTGGCATGGTCGCGACAACGTGGGTCCAGATCATCAAGGCTGTGCTACTGATGTTTGGCGGCTCTCTGCTGATGCTGCTGTCCTTGGCACACTTCGATTTCAGCTTCGAAACCCTTGCCGCCAGGGCGGTTGCTGTACACCACAGCGGCGCTGCCCTGCTCGCCCCCGGCACGCTGTTCGCCGATCCAATCTCCGCGCTTTCCCTGTGTATGGCGACGGTACTCGGCCTGTCCGGGCTTCCGCACATTCTGATGCGCTTCTTTACGGTGCCGAATGCGCGCGAGGCGCGCAAGAGCGTGCTGGTGGCGAGCACTTGTATCGGCTACATGTTCCTCGCCATGTTCGCAATCGGGCTCGCAGCCATCGTCATTGTCGGCACTGACCCTCAGTACTTTGAAGGCGGTCAAGTCGGAGGGAAGTTGCTCGGCGGTAGCAACATGGTCGCGATGCATCTCGCCAGCGCAACCGGAGGCAACGTGTTTCTCGGGTTCCTGGCGGCAGTCGCATTTGCCACGATTCTCGCCGTGGTTTCGGGTCTGACGTTGGCGGGCGCCGCCGCGATCTCACATGACATCTACGCCAGTGTATTGTGCCGCGGCACCGCCACCGAGGCTGCGGAGATCGCCGTCACCAAGAAAGCCACGTTGATCATCGGCGTCATCGCGGTGCTGTTGGGGATCGGCTTTCGTGGGCAGAACCTCGCGTTCCTGGTCGCGCTTGCATTCAACGTTGCAGCCTCCGCCAATTTCCCGGTGCTGGTACTGTCGATGTACTGGCGCGGCCTGAGCAGCCGTGGCGCGGTCTGGGGCATCGTGGCCGGCCTGGTGTCATCGGTCACGCTCGTCGTCCTCTCCCCTGCAGTCTGGAAGAACGTGTTGGGACACCCCACTGCCATCTTTCCCTATGATCATCCTGCGCTGTTCACAGTCCCATTTGCGTTCCTGATCACCTATCTGTGCTCGCGCTTCGACACCAGTGCGCGAGCGAAAGCCGAGCGACAGGCGTTTGACGCGCAACTGGTGCGCGCACATACCGGCCATGGCGCTGCGGCCGCTGCCAAGCACTGACGCCCAGCACCCAACAGCGACGGCCATCCGTGATGGATGGCCTCAGCGCGCTTCACGAATGAACCAGGACAATCCATGCATTTTCCTTCGAACAATATCCCCGAGATGATGACGGCCGTCGAGATCACGCATCCTGGTGGCCCGGAAGTACTGGTGCCCACACGGCGACCTGTGCCTGTGCCCGGCCCGGGCGAACTACTGATCCGTCATCAGGCGGCTGGGATCAATGGCCCGGATGTATTCCAGCGCAAGGGGCTGTACGACCCGCCTCCTGGCGCCTCCGACATTCCCGGTCTCGAAGTCGCAGGAGAAGTTGTGGCCATCGGCGCTGGCGTGACAAGATTCCAGGCAGGTGACCTCGTTTGTGCATTGATCCCTGGGGGTGGCTACGCTGAATATGGCGTCGCCAACGAGCACAATACGCTGTATCTACCCAAAGGCTTGCGACCGGTGGAAGCCGCTGCCATGCCGGAAACGTTCATGACGGTATGGCTGAATCTGTTCCAGAGGGGGCAGTTCAAACGGGGCGACTCGGTGTTGATCCATGGCGGCGCATCCGGCATCGGTACTGCGGCCACCATGCTCAGCAAGGCTTTCGGCGCGGCGAAGATCATTACCACCGTCGCCACGGCAGCGCAACGCGACGCCAGCCTCGCCCTCGGCGCTGACTATGCCGTCAATTATCTCGAAGAGGATTTTGTCGACGCTGCCATGCGCGTCACCGACGGCAAGGGTGTTGATATCGTAGTTGATATCATCGCCGGCGATTATGTCCCCAGGAACTACGCCGCTGCGGCCATTAACGGGCGTATTGTGCAGATCGGCGTCATCAAGGGCGTAGCGAAGGAAGTCGATCTCTTCCCCATGTTGACCAAGCGACTCACACATATTGGCTCGACCCTGCGCTCGCGCTCGCCTCAGGATAAGGCCGACATCATCCGCGAACTCGAAGCCCGGGTATGGCCTCTGATGGCGGCCGGAGCGGTGAAGCCTGTCATTTACCGAACCTATCCGCTGGAGCAGGCGCGGGCCGCGCACGAACTGATGGACACTGGCACTCACATCGGCAAGATCGTCTTGACGATGGGCCGGTAGCGGCAGCGACGGACGTGAACGACGCCATCCACGTCCGGCTGGTGACACCCTCGTGGGCGCGCGCCGACTAGTTCCGCGACGCGCCACGTTCCGCGACCCAAGGCAGATCACGCCCCAGGCCACTGCGGACAGCCTGAATTCGGGAGTTCACCTTCAGCTTCTCAAAGATATTTTTCAGATGCCATTTCACGGTTTCTGGTGCAACACGAATAGCTCGGGCGATCTCCTTGTTAGAAAGCCCCCTCGCCACGTGGTCCAAAATTTCCACCTCGCGGGCACTCAGCCTGCTGCCGGTCGTCGGCTCTGGCTGATACGGTGATACGGTGTCGGAGACAATGTCAGGTGCACTGGCTGATGCATCAAAGCCGGCACAGAGCCCGTTCACATACCAGGGCTCCACGTCTGCTGGCGGGCTCGCCATTTGATGCAGGCCCTCAAGGATCTCACGCGCCACCGGCCCGGCGTCAAGAAACACGCGATGCAGGCCGTTTTTCTGACCGAATGCGACCGCATTCGCCATCGCCCGCAACGCCTCCTCACCCTGCCCGGCGGCATGGAGTGCGACGGCGAGCACCACCGAAATTTGCGCTGTCAGGTACTGCATGCCTGTTGTACGCAGCTCCGCCTGCACGCTTTGCAGGATATGCGCAGCTTCGTCGGGGCGGTCACAAGCCACAAGCAGGCGGCAATGGGCTACCTGAAAGCGCTGCCAGGTCTCCAGGTAGCTGCCCTGCAGTGTCGTTGGCTTCGGCCCCACCAGGATTTCCAGTTCGTGGCCAATCCGCGCAGCACGGGTCAAATCGCCAGACCGGATGCTAATCCGAATCGCTTCGGCCTTACACGCAACCTGCATGCGCATCCATTGCCGGCTCCTGGCAACGGCTTCCGCGTCTTCAAGCATCCGGTAAGCCTCGTCCTGCTTGCCGGCAAGCAACTGCAGCCTTGCCAGGGTCACGCAGAAGCCAACCAGCGGACCCAGTGAGCACGATTGCATGGCAATCTCGAGCCGCCCTTCCAGCAATTCCGCAACACGGGCCAGATCATTCCATTCGTAGTGGATGGCTGCGAGGTAGCCGACCGGGAGTACCGAAGCGGCGGACTGCCTGCCGGCACGGGTATTGGACTCGCGCAGAACATCTTCGAGCGTCTGGACAGCCTCGCCTAGCCTGCCTTCCACAAACAGGCTGAGTCCGATCATGCTCTGCCGGTACACCGCCGCATAGATTGGCGCTTCTGTCCCGATACCAAAGCTCAGCTTATGCCGCAACCGTTCGACCTCATCGAACCTGGAGGCATAGCTGAGCCCGAAGATCAATGTTGTCAGGCCGATGCCCTCGGCCCACGAACCTGCCGCCGGACCAAGCTCCAGAACCTCTCGCCCCATTTCCAGGGAACGTTGACTCTCATCCGACAGGCCAGCGATTAGCGCCTTGACCGCTTCCAGCTCGACACGCACTACCGCGGTCAAAGGAAGCTGCCCGCTCCCGATGTCATCCTCCACTGCCTGCAATGCAGACCTGGCCGCAACGGTCTCCATCGTCAACGCAAGTGCCCAGGCGTGCGCCAAGCGTAGGCGCAGCCGGCCGTGCACCGCCTCTGGGGGCAGCTTGGTCACCCAGCTCAGGACGATGCGGACGTCACTGGCCTCAACCAGATGCATCGCGCATTCCTCTACCCAGCCGGCGGCGCGGCCGACATCTCCGGCCGCCAGGGCATGCTTGACTGCTTCCGTCCAGAGCGATTGCGCCGCAAACCATTCGCTGGCTCGGCGATGCAGTCCGGCTACCAGATGCGGTTGCTCGCGGACCAGGCGTTCTCTCAAGTAATCGGCAAACAATGCATGAAAGCGATACCAGTGGCCTTCGGCATCCAGCAGCCTGACGAACATATTCCGTGCGACCAGCCAGTCCAAGCTGGAACGTGCGGTATCGGTGCCGACTACCGCATTGCACAGGGACACGGACATACGTTCTAACACCGAGGTCTGCAGCAGAAAAGCCTGCAGTGGCTCCGGGATATGAACAAATACGTTTTCGTTGAGATATGCATCGATACTGCGCCGGGCGAAAGGCAAGCGGCCTGCCAGGACGCCAGTCGAATCGTCCGCACTCCATGCGAAAGAGGCCAACTGCAAGCCCGCCACCCAGCCTTCCGTCGCCTGCAACAGCAGCTCCATCTGAGTGGGGCTTGGTACACGGCCTGCTACAGCCGAAAAAAAATCCTGTGCCTCCGCACCGTTGAAACGCAGGGCTTCCGCATCCAGCTTCAGCAGTTGACCTCGTGCTTCGAAATAGCTGAGAGGCAAGGCTGGCTCACCACGCCCGGCAACAAGAAGGTTCAGGTTCTCCGGCGCATAACGCAGCAACCGAAACACGGCTTCGTGAATAGTGGGCGACGCCAGCCGGTCGAAATCATCCAGTACCAGTAACACTCGCCGAGGCTGCGCCGCGACCGCATTGAGCAGTTCGGCAAACATCGCGTCGGCCGGTGCCAGCGGATCCGGCTCCAGGCGGCGCAAAAAGGAACTGCTACCCTCCGCTAACGTGCCACCACTGGTTTCAGTGCAGCCTGTTTCGAAGGCATCCCTGGTTGCAGCGAGCAGGTAGGCACCGAACTGGAACAGGTCGTCGTCATCATGGTCGATGCTCAGCCAGCCAACAGCCCAGCCCTCCTCCGCCAGAACTGACTTCCACTCACTCAACAGCGATGTCTTGCCGAACCCGGCAGGAGCGGTCAGCACTGTCAGCTTTCGCTCCATACCAGAGCGGAGCAGTGCAATGGCGCGCTGACGCTTGATGTAGTGGCGCGTGCGCGGCGGGACCAGCTTGGTCTGGATCATGGCTGGTGGCCATTGTGGCTGGTTCGCTGCGATAGCTGGTGAGGATCGGGACATCAGACGCGCTGTTAGTTGGTGGGGTTCGCTAGACGATCACATCCCATTCGTTAAGTCTGCCCAAGTCGCACCATCTCGACGGCAGACTCAGGTCTTACGGTGCGGTAGCGATGTGAGTCGGCGACGATGACTTCAATCATCTGCTTGGCAACGCTCTGCGCCACCTCAAATACCGCAAGCACTGCTATCGAATACCCGTCGCACTACGTGCGATGGGAACGTGTGCCACCGGCCCGGTCTCTGCCGAGGTGACTGCGGGTACCACTACGGTAGATGATCGCCCAAACGAAAGGCGGGCCACAAGCGCATGGGAGTCCAACAGAGGGGGGGAAGGCGGGGGGCTCTCCAAGCCATGCCATTTTCTCGCTATTGCCGAGCGTCCATTGTGCGGCGCCAAAGACTCCTGCGCTTTTGCAGAACCCTGCTTCGACATCGCCTACATTGCTAAGACCTGACTCTGGCTGCCCCCCCAAACAGGGAGGCTTCTTGCTATCGCCGCAACGATGCGCGGATCATTGCGTTAGCGAGACTTGTTTCTCCATCTGCCGAACCAGCAGGTGCGAGATACATTCAACCAAGGAATCCCGCCATGTCGACTCTCTCACGACGTTCGTTTGTCCAGTCTATCGGTGCCGCCACGCTTGCGCCAGGAGTCTTGGTTGCCTCTGCGGAGGCAAAGGCTGCGGTCGGAATCTCCACCCCGCCCCTGGGGGCCGCCGCGAACTATGCCGACTACAAGCATATCCTGGTCGCCCAGGATCGCGGTGTAGCCACCGTTACATTGAACTATCCTCCTTTCAACCTCCTCGACGAAGTTCTGTCGGAGGAATTCGACCGGCTTACCCGTCAGCTAGAGCAGGACGCAAGCGTACGAGTGGTGATCCTGCAGAGCGCCATTCCAAAGTTCTTTATCGCGCACTCCGGCCTGCACCGTGTCGGTTCGGCGCCAAAAACCACTTCGAATACACGCACCTTCCGCCTTACCCAGATGCTCGGGGAGCGCCTGCGCAACATGCCGAAGGCGGTGATCGCCAAGGTCGAAGGCATCGCCCGAGGTGGTGGATGCGAGATCGCGCTGGCTGCGGACATGTGCTTCGGCGCGATCGGCAAGGCTGTGTTCGGCCAGCCGGAAGTCATCTGCGGACTCGTCCCAGGAGGCGGTAACACGCAACGCCTGCCGCGGCGCATGGGACGTGCCCGCGCTCTCGAAGTACTGCTGGTTGGCGGAGATTTCTCCGCGGAACTGGCTGACCACTACGGTTACATCAATCGGGCGCTGCCGGCCGGGGAATTGGGACCATTCGTAGACAAGCTCGCACGCCGCATTGCGACCTTCCCACCCTCCACCATCGCCCACCTGAAAGCGGCGGTTGACATGGGGTCCGACACATCCTTCTCCGAAGGGCTGTTGATAGAGGCACACGAGGCCGATCTTTGTGTCGCCAACGACGCCATACAGGCGCGCGTGAAAGCGATACTCGCAGCCGGCGCGGAAACCTACGAAGGCGAACTTCATTTTCCCGACCTGTCCGCGAAGCTGCCGCCCGCCGACTAGGCGATCCAAACATGCCTCCAGACATTGATTTGCCCGCCAGTGCGCGGAGGCCTCGGTACAAGCGGGCAAGTGCAGGAAACGCAGCAAGGCATCCGACATACCTGGCACATGCCGTGATTGATGCTTTTCTCTCGTATGGCGTAAAAGCCAGTGGAAATTAATCTCTAAAGCGCGTTCTTACTTAGAAGGAAGGTCATCATGACAACCCAGACAGACAGCAAGGAACCCACGCCTGATCCAGCCGAACACAAGGCGTTTTTCCCTTCCCCCTACTCGCTCTCACAATTCACTTCGCCAAAATCGGATCTCTCCGATGCGAACTATCCGGATGCGTATCATGGGGGCCGCTGGAAAGTACTGCTAGTCGCTGCGGATGAGCGTTACCTATTGACCGGAAGCGGTACTTTTTTCTCCACTGGCAACCATCCGATCGAAACACTCCTTCCCATGTATCACATGGACCGCGCAGGCTTCGAGTTCGACATCGCCACTTTATCCGGCAATCCCACCAAGTTCGAATGGTGGGCGTTTCCCTCGGAAGACGACGAGGTAAAGTCTTTCTACACTAAATACGAGAAAAAATTCCAGCAACCGCTCAAGCTTTCCGACGTAGTAACGTCCCTGGACAAGGATGCGAACTACATCGCCGTCTTCGTGCCCGGAGGGCATGGTGCTCTGATGGGGCTACCCTTCAGCGCAGATATGAAAGCCACCTTGCAGTGGGCGATGCAAAACGACAGATACATCGTCACGCTGTGTCACGGTCCTGCCGCTTTACTTTCCGCGGGCGTCGACGAACCTGACGGTGGAGATCTCTTCCGCGGCTACCGCATCTGTGCATTCCCCGATAGCCTGGACAAGCAGACACCGGACATTGGCTACATGCCTGGTCCATTGCGCTGGTTCTTCGGCGAAAAGCTTGCTGCGATGGGGGTTGAAATCGTAAACAAAAACATTGATGGCAGCACGTTCCAGGACCGGAAACTCCTCACGGGAGACAGCCCATTCGCGGCCAACAACCTTGGCAAGCTGGCTGCACGCACATTGCTGGACGAAGTGCAGAAAAACAGTTGAACGCTAGCTCTTGCACAGCCAGGGAAGTGCCGTTCCCAGGCATTTGATTTCCGCATCCTCTCGTAGAATTGATTCTCCTCTTGCCGCGGCGCGTAATTCAAAAAATCGCGCCGCGCAGTTTTCCGTATGACATGGCGACCACGGGCCGCTAGCGTGCCCTCGCTGCGTTTCAAGACGCAGGGCTGCCAATAGTCCCGTTTCCTCCAATCTGCCTGCCCTATTGGTCGATGTCCCAGAACGGCCAGAAACCGCCATTTACGCTCGTAGCATGGGATGACCGCCTCCCTACCCAGAACGGTCATAGCTGCAAGCTCTCTACCGCAATCTCGGGAACGACAGTCTCACGAACGCGCGTCTTGCTCTATCCCTGTGTGTCGCAGGTAGGCGCGCTGCCCAGTAGGTCGCGATCAATCCGAAGCTGAGGGGCTGATCACGGCTTGGTCACGCCTCATGGATCGGCAGGCTCCATTGCGCTTTTCCAACTAATAGCTCGGCGTTGACCGTAAAGGTCCGGGCAGTGGGCGATGCATAGACGGCAACCTATTTTCCCATCCTGCTAGTAGACGTACTTGATGCCGAAATGACCACCGATAGAATAGCCGGTGTGATCGAGGCTGACACTGCTATCAATGGCTACGAACGCGTTGATTTTCTTTGTTATCTGGCTATTCACGCCAACCTTGAACTGCCCCCACGAACCGCCCAGCAGCGAAGTCGTCGTCGTCGGGTTGTTGCCTTGCAAGTTGGTGAAGGTCGTCTTCGCGTTCCTGTCGCCGAGTTGACTCCACAGGCTGAACTCCCCGAAGAGCTGTGTCTTGTCGTTATTGGTGGCCGTCCAGTCCTTTGACACTCTCGCGCCGAGACGGCCATAGAGTTCATTGGTCGGTCCGAACGAGATCAGTGCCGCGGAGTCGGCAGTGCTACCGATACTGACGCGTTGATAGATCAGCGACAGCTTCGGGGTAATCGCCCAGCCATGGCCGAGTCCGAATTGGTAGCCGGCTTCAGCTTGCGCCGTGGTGCTGTTGCCGCTGGTCGAGATGTTCGAACCACCATGGGTCGATGCCTTTAGGTTTCCATACCAGGCTTCCTGAACGGCGAGGTCCGTGTAGAGGCCATTGCCGTACAGATGAGTCCAGTAGACTCCCACCGCATAGGCGTCATAGGCCACTCTGCCTGCCCTACCTCCCTCGATATCCCGAACGGTACTGTCCCAGCGGCCATAGCCAAAGTAGAGGCCGGCCAAGTCACTGGCCGTGCGCACGAGATCGATACCGGTCTGGATACCATAGAGTCCGTAGTCATAGGCCGGCGTTCCGTTGGCATTGGAGGCGCTACCGCCCTGATTGCCAAGCTGCCCAATGATTCGGGCCCACAGCGTGCCCGAGCATGCGCCTAAGTAACCTTTGTCACCAGCACCTTTGGTCCGGGCGTTGTCCTCATCGGTGCAAACGATAGCACCGGCAACACGGGCGGCCGCCTTACTCATCAGAGCGAGACCGCCGGTGCTTACCGACGAGCCGATCGTTGAGTCCACTACCGTCTCGGGACGAAGCGAGGAGCGCAAGTACCAATCGCCATCCGCGTTGTCTACCCCGTTCTGAACGAGTTTGTAGTGGTAGGCGCCGGCAGCGACCGGGCTCAGGAGGTTTCACCGGTGCCCCTGCCTTGCGCGAGGCCAGACACATCAGGACGACATAAGGAAACACCGCCTGCTTGACGCCGAAGCTGCCGCCTGAGTCGCGCGGCGCCACATGGCGCAGGCGATTGGCCTGCACGCCCAACGCCATCGCCATCACGGCGTGCAGGGAGAACGGCCCCATGAAGTTCGATGTCACCTGGTAGCCTTCGTTACCCGGCAGATGTTCGGCAACAACCACCCCGCATTCGATCGGCGTGCAGGTGCTGCGTGGGTAGTGGGCCGTCAACGATACGCGGTGCGGCGCTGCCTGGAATGCGGCCTCCGGCTCCCCATAACGGAAATGACGATCGCTGACGATGTTGCTGTCGAGCTTGGGATGGAGCACCGGTGCGTCCTCGGACGCTGCGGCCTCGATGGAAACCAGCGGGGGCAGCACCCTGTACTCCACTCTCAACAGGTCAAGCGCGTCTTCTGCCAGCGCGCGACTTTCTGCCACGACAACTGCCACCGGCTCCCCGACGTATCGGACACGGTCCATGGCAAGCGCCCATTGCTCCATGGGCAACTTCACGCCGACCACGAAGGGCCGGGACCAGGCGGGAAGATCGGCGCCGGTCAGGATGGCGCGCACGCCCGGCGCCTTGAGTGCGGCAGCGGCGTCGATGACGCCCAGTTCGGCATGCGCATGAGGCGAGCGCAGTACCGCAGCGTGCAAGGTGCCGGGCCGAACGCCGAGGTCATCGGCAAACCGGCCCCTGCCACTCAGGATGGCGGGGTCTTCAAGGCGCTCCATCGGCCGGCCAACGTGCCGCGCCAGCGATATCGCCTGTGTCTCCTGTGCCGTGCCGGTCATGTCGCCAGCATCGAATCTCTTCATTTGCTACTCCAGTCTGCGGGTCAGCTCCGGGCCGATGGGCCACTGGAACCGTGCAACGTCAGACGGAGATTAGAGAGATTGCGATATAACGACTAATATTGTTTTTTGATTCGGTCCATCATTTCATATGATATGAAGAACATATGCTTTGAGACATCCTCAACGCCTGGAAATAGGCGGCCACGGCGCATCGCCGCAAGCGCGTCTATATTCTGCGCTAGCACGCGTCATCATAAATATTGATGTATTCACCAAATAATGACTGATATCGGCAATGGACCTTAAACAGATTCAGTACTTCTTTGCCTTGTTCGAAGATGGGTCGGTGACCCGCGCGGCCAAGCGCCTGAATATCGTGCAGCCGGCACTGAGCATGCAGATTGCCCGACTCGAAGAAGAGTTCGATCAGAAGTTGTTCGAGCGCATTCCACATGGCATGGTCCCCACGCCAGCGGGCCGCATGATGTATCGCCTGTTCCTGCCGATCATGCGTGACATTGCCGGCGCCCGGCAGCAGATGATGCAGCGCGAAGAACAGATGGCGGGGCACATCACCATTGGCATGGTGGCCTCGGAGACCGAGAGCGTGCTGGTGGATTCGCTGGCACGTTTCAACCAGCGATATCCGAACGTGGAGGTGTCCGTTGCGGACGGCATGAGTGCGGCGCTGATGGATCTGGTTGCCGCAGGCCAACTCGATGCAGCCGTGCTTCATTTGCAGCGCGGCCGCCCGTCGCTCCAGGTGCTGCCCATGCACGACGAAGAAATGGTGCTGGTGGCAAGTGCCAGTCACGGCCCGGTGCTGCCGGAATCCGTGGAGATGGCAAGGCTCCCCGCCCTGGAACTCGTGCTACCCACCAAGCGGCACGGCCTGCGCGTGGTGCTCGACACCGCCACTCAGGCCCAGGACGTCACGCTTTCCCCCAAGTTCGAGATCGATATTCTCGGCACCATCGTGCGGTTCGTGGAAGCCACGCGTTTTGTCACAGTGCTTCCGCGCATTATCGTGCAACGTGCGGTGGATGACGGCAGGCTGCGCATGCACACCATCGTCGCACCGCGCATTGTCCGCCATCTCGTTTGCGTCAGCCATCCACTCAGGCCACTCAGTACTGCAACCGAAGCGTTGATTTCCATCGTCACAGAGGAAATCAAACGCGTATGCGGCGTGCCTGAGTCCAAATAGCGCCGCGCGCATGAGGCCAGGTGTTCCTTCGCGGGTCTGCCAAGAGGCAAGGGCATGCTCTCGGCGGGGATGGATTCGGAGTTCGACTCTGCCCGCGCCGAGCGGCGCGGGGCTTCTCACTGGTTGCCCAAGTCCACAGATACGCGTCGCGGAAACCCGCTCCAAAAAACAAAAACCCCGGAAGACCGCGATCTTCCGGGGTTTCGCCGCCTATACAGATGTACTGGCGGAGACGGAGGGATTCGAACCCTCGATCCGGGTTTTAGCCCAGATGCTCCCTTAGCAGGGGAGTGCCTTCGACCTCTCGGCCACGTCTCCCAAACCTGCGTTGTGCGAGGGAGGCCACACAACGAAGCGCGTATTCTAGCGAGGCAGGTGCGAGTGGTCAATGAATTTTCGATGACTCGTGACAAAAATCACCGCATTCGTCATCGCATTCCAGGACCATAAACCGCGAGGTCCCGCCACGCCAGAAAACTTCAGAACCGGATCACGCCTGATCGAGTTCGAACACCTTGTGCAGCGCGCGCACGGCGAGCTCCATGTACTTCTCGTCGATCAGCACCGAGATCTTGATTTCCGACGTGGAGATCATCTGGATGTTGATGCCCTCTTCCGACAGCGTGCGGAACATCTTGCTGGCGATGCCAACGTGCGAGCGCATGCCAACGCCCACCACCGAGACCTTCGACACCTTCGGGTCGCCCGAGATATTGGCCGCGCCGATATGGGCCTTCACGCTGTCGTTCAGGATCGTCAGCGCGCGTTGATAGTCGCCGCGCGGCACCGTGAACGTGAAGTCGGTCTTGCCGTCCACGGACTGGTTCTGGATGATCATGTCGACGTCGATATTGGCGTCGGCGATCGGGCCCAGGATCTGGTAGGCGATGCCCGGCTTGTCAGGCACGCCCAGCACGGTGATCTTGGCCTCGTCGCGGGCAAAGGCGATGCCGGAGATGACGGCTGCTTCCATTTCAGAATCTTCCTCAAAAGTAATCAGCGTGCCCGAGTGCATTTCCTGCTCGAGCGGCAACAGGGGGTCGGTCAGCGACGACAGCACGCGCGTCTTCACGCGGTACTTGCCGGCGAACTCCACCGAGCGGATCTGCAGCACCTTGGAGCCCAGGCTGGCCATTTCCAGCATTTCCTCGAAGGTGATCTTGTCCAGTCGGCGGGCGTCCTCGACCACGCGCGGATCGGTCGTGTACACGCCATCCACGTCGGTATAGATCAGGCACTCGTCAGCCTCGATGGCAGCGGCAATGGCCACAGCCGAGGTGTCCGAACCGCCACGGCCCAGCGTGGTGATATTGCCGTCGTCGTCGATACCCTGGAAGCCGGTGATAACCACCACCTTGCCTTGCTCCAGGTCACCGAGGATGCGCTCGTCATCGATCGATTCGATGCGGGCCTTGGTGTAGGCCGAGTCGGTCTTCACCGGCACCTGCCACCCCGTGTAGCTGACCGCATCGATGCCTTCGCCGTGCATGGCGATGGCAAGCAGTGCCACGCTGGCCTGCTCGCCCGTGGAGGCCAGCATGTCCAGCTCGCGCGGGTCCGGCTGCGCGGAAATTTCCTTGGCGAGCCCAAGCAGGCGATTGGTCTCGCCCGACATGGCCGAAGGCACCACGACTACGCGGTGACCGGCGCGGTGCCACTTGGCTACGCGCTTGGCGACATTCTTGATGCGTTCCGTGGAACCCATCGAAGTGCCGCCGTATTTGTGAACGATGAGAGCCATCTTCTATCGACGCCAGCGGTTGTGCAAACCGTCGAAGATATACGATCCGGGCTTGCCAGTAAAGGCGCGGAGGCCGAAAACAGCCCTGAAAAAGCCCCGTATTTGCAAATTTTCTTGTGAATAATTTTCACAAGAAGGATTCACAAGGCGTGTCCGGCGCGCAAGGACGGCAGTTCTTTCCACTCCACTCGCCAGCGTGGCGCGCGTGCTGCGTCTGCTGGCCAGCGCCGCTGCATACCAAGGCCGGCGACCATCACGAGCACCGCGTCGGCAGCCGTTCCGCTCCAAAGCAGGGGCAGAAACGTCCGACGCCAGGCAGGGACTCCCGCCTCCTGGTAAGCCTGCTTGAGCGCGCGGGCCGGGCCGCCGGGCCGCAGCACGATGCGCTCGCCGCCCGCCCTGGCGGCAAGGCGCAGCGGCTGCTCCATCACCGCCTGCGGCACACCAAAATCGTCATCGCGCGTGATATGGAGTTCGCCACGCCACGCTGGCACCACGATGCGAGACTCGCCTCGCCAATCGAACAGGAACGGCGCGGGCGTCTCGGCCGGCACGGCACGGCAGGCCAGCACCCGATCGCGAAAGCGGCGCAGGACGAGGCCGTCGTGCGCGATGGCCGGCTCGCCGCCGCCATGCTGGATCAACTGGGCCCGCATCGCGGCCAGACGTGCGGTAGTGGGCGGCTGCGCGCCGAGGTCACGCAGCCAGTGGCGCAGCACTGCATCGGCATGTTCCGATGGCAAGGCGCGCAGGCCAGACAGTTCGAGTTCGGAAAGGGTGTCGGCGTCGCGACCGGACTTGACGAGGTGCGCGAGCGTGCTGGCTGCCTGTGCATCGAGCATGGCAGCAGCCTGCCCGAAATGCGCAGCGGCCTGCACCACGTTGCCATCGAGACCAGGAAACGCCTGGCGTAGCTGTGGAAGCTGGGCGCGCAGCGCATTGCGCGCGAAGCGTGTATCGGCATTGGACGGGTCATCGATCCACGATAGCGACTCGGCCGCGCCATACGCCTCGATATCCGTGCGCGGCACATCGAGCCAGGGACGCAGCAACTGCACGTCGCCCTGCGCGTCGAGCGGCCGGCGCGCCGGCATGCCGGCCATGCCCGCCACGCCGGTTCCACGAAACAGGCGCAGCAGCACCGTTTCCACCTGATCGTCGCGATGATGGGCAAATAGCAGCAGCGTGGCACCCTGCTCGCGGCACATGCGTCCCAGCGCCGCGTAGCGGGCACGGCGCGCGGCAGCCTCGATGCCCTCACCCGCTTTCGCTTCCACCACAACGCGTGCGGTCAGAAGCGGCACCTGCCAGCCAGCGCAGAGTTGCTCGCAGAACGCGCTCCACGCATCGGCCTGCACCTGCAGTCCGTGATGGACATGCAGCGCGACGAGACGCACCAGAGGCAACGACTCGGCCAGTGCGGCGCGTGTGGCGTGGAGCAGTGCCACGGAATCGCGGCCGCCTGACAGCGCCACGGCCACCGTCACTGGCGTTGGACCGCCAGAAACAACAAAGGCCGCACCGGCCTGGAGAGCCTGTGCGACCTTTGTGGTCAAAGATTGTTCAGCGTTCACTTCACTCCTGGACGCCGGTTTCCTTGAACTTGCCATACGCCATCAGGCGTTCGTGGCGGCGCGCCTGCAGCTCCTTGACGCTCATGCCCTGGAACTGACGCAGCGACTCGGCCAGCGAGCGCTTGAGCATGGCGGCCATGCCCTTCGGATCGCGGTGCGCGCCGCCCAGCGGCTCGCTCACGATCTTGTCGATCAGGCCCAGCGCCTTCAGACGATGCGCGGTCAGGCCCAGTGCCTCGGCGGCTTCCGGTGCCTTCTCGGCAGTCTTCCACAGGATCGACGCGCAGCCTTCCGGCGAGATCACGGCGTATGTGGCGAACTGCGTCATCTGCACGACGTCGCCCACGGCAATCGCAAGTGCGCCGCCCGAGCCGCCTTCACCAATGATCGTCGCGATCAGCGGCACACGCAGGCCAGCCATCACGAAGAGGTTATGGCCGATGGCTTCGGACTGGCCACGTTCTTCGGCATCGATGCCCGGGAATGCGCCCGGCGTATCGACGAACGTGAAGATCGGCAGGCCGAACTTGTCGGCCAGTTCCATCAGGCGCTTGGCCTTGCGGTAGCCCTCGGGCTTCGACATACCGAAGTTGCGCAGCGCGCGCTCCTTCGTGTCACGACCCTTCTGGTGGCCAATCACCATGCAAGCCTGGCCGTTGAAGCGGGCCAGGCCGCCAACGATCGACAGGTCGTCCGCAAATGCGCGGTCGCCATGGAGTTCGTGGAAGTCAGTGAAGATCTCGCGCACGTAGTCCAGCGTGTAAGGACGCTGGGGGTGGCGGGCAATCTGCGCAACCTGCCACGGGGTCAGGTTGGCGTAAATATCCTTGGTCAGTTGCTGGCTCTTGCCAGCCAGCCGCGAAATCTCTTCGGAAATGTCGACAGCCGAATCGTCCTGCACGAAACGCAGTTCTTCGATTTTTGCCTCGAGCTCGGCAATCGGCTGCTCGAAATCCAGGAAGGTAGTTTTCATAAAGCGCGGACCTGTCTGTGAAGGGGCGCATTCTACCGGAAAATTTGCCGGTTACTGCCACCCAATATGTTGATTCTTATGCGCTTTTAGCAGGAATCAACGCCGTCACTACAACAATAAGGGCTTACCCGGTGCCTAATACGTCACGGGTAAGGGATCAAGGCTACGCCACATGTACCACGTGGCAACCGTTCGCCAGGGCTCCCAGTTGGCCGCCACCTCGCGCGCTTCGCTGCGCGTGACCGGCTCGCCACTGAAATAATTGGCCGAGATCGCGTTGATCAATCCTACGTCGTCGAGCGGTAGCACGTTGGGACGCGTCAGGTTGAACATCAGGAACATTTCCGCCGTCCAGCGACCAATGCCACGGATCTGCGTCAACTCGGCGATCACGGCCTCGTCATCCATGCTAGCCCAATCGTCGACATGGACACTGCCCGACTTGAAATGCTGGGCCAGATCCGTGATGTACTCGGCCTTGCGCTTGGACAAGCCGCAGCCAGCCAGTTGCTCGGTGCCCGCCTTCAGGAACTGGGCAGGCGTCACGCGCGGACACAGCGCCGCCAGCCGGTCCCAGACGGATTGCGCGGCCTTGACCGAGATCTGCTGGCCGACGATGGCTCGCGCCAGCGTGATGAACGGATCGCCGCGCGACACCAGATGCGCGGGGCCGTACGTCGGAATCATCTTGCGCAGGATGCGGTCGCGCTTCATCAGGTCGGCGCAGGCTTCGTCCCAGTAGGCGGGACGCTCGGCGTCGATGACGGTCTCGACCGGTAGCGGAACGGCATCCGCTTCGGGCAGCGCTGGCTTGCCTCGCGTGCCAGCCAGCCTGGCAGCCTTCGCGACCGGCGCTTTCGGCGCCTGCCGGGCCGCGGCCTTTCCGGCAGGTGCCGGACCGGTAGCGGCAGTCTTTGGCTTGCGCGCGGCAGCGTTCAAGCACGCCTCCACTCGGTGGCGCCGCCCGGCTTGTCTTCGAGCACCACGCCGGCCTCCAGCAGCTCGGCACGGATGCGGTCTGCTTCGGCGAAATTGCGCCCGGCCTTGGCGGCCTTGCGTGCGGCGATCTGCGCTTCGATCTGCTCGCCGCTGAGCGCGCCCGCCACGCTGCCACCTTGCAGGAAGGTATGCGGATCGCGTTCCAGCAGGCCCAGCGTGCCCGCCAACGCCTTGAGCTGGCGCGCGGCCATGGCCGAGTGGGCGCCACTGGTGCGATTGACCTCGCTGGCCAGGTCGAACAGCACGGACACGGCGATCGGCGTGTTGAAATCGTCGTTCATCGCATCGGCAAAGCGCTTCGCATGGGCTTCTTCCCAATCCACGGCGCAGCCGCCGGGCTGCGATTCCTTGAGTGCCGTGTAGAGGCGCGTCAGGGCATGGCGGGCGTCGTCCAGGTGCGCATCGCTGTAGTTCAGCGGGCTGCGATAGTGCGCGCGCAGGATGAAGAAGCGCACGACTTCGGCATCGTATTCCTTCAGCACATCGCGGATCGTGAAGAAATTGCCGAGTGACTTCGACATCTTCTCGTCGTTCACGCGCACAAAGCCGTTGTGCATCCACATATTGACGAACGGCTTGCCGCTGGCCCCCTCGGACTGCGCAATCTCGTTCTCGTGGTGCGGGAACTGCAGGTCCGCGCCACCGCCGTGGATGTCGAAGTGCTCGCCCAGCAGCGTGCAGCTCATGGCCGAGCACTCGATATGCCAGCCCGGACGCCCGCTACCCCACTTGGAGTCCCACTTGCTTTCGGGCGGCTCGCTTGCCTTGGCGGACTTCCACAACACGAAATCGAGCGGATCCTGCTTGGCGTCGTTGGCGCTCACGCGCTCGCCAGCGCGCAGGTCTTCCAGCGACTTGCCGGACAACTTGCCGTAGCCCGGGAACTTGCGCACCGAGTAATTCACGTCGCCGTCGGCGGCGTGGTACGCCAGCCCCTTGGCCTCCAGCTTCTCGATGATGTTGAGCATCTGCGGCACGTACTCCGTGGCGCGGGGCTCGTAATCCGGACGGATAATGCCCAGCGCAGCCGCATCCTCATGCATGTACTGGATGAAACGGGTGGTCAACTGCCCGATGGTCTCGCCGTTCTCGGCGGCGCGGCGGATGATCTTGTCGTCGATATCGGTGATGTTCTGCACGTACGTCACCTCGTACCCGGCGGCGCGCAGCCAGCGGTGCACCATGTCGAACACCACCATCACGCGCGCGTGGCCCACGTGGCAGTAGTCGTACACGGTCATGCCGCACACGTACATGCGGACCTTGCCGGGTTCGATAGGCACGAGAGGCTGCTTTTCACGCGCGAGCGTGTTGTAGATGTTCAATTGCTGCATGAAGCGGATAGGAGTAGGTGACAGCGGTAGGTGACGGCGCGAAGAACACGTGCGCCATGGCGCGCAGGCCCCATATCTTACCGGAAGCTTTCGGGTCCGGCCGGGGCGCGGGCCGCGCTGCGGACCGGCAACCCAGCGGCGCGTGCTGCACGCCGCGCCGCTTTGCTAGAATGCCGCGGAGTATAACGAACCGCCACGATCTGCCTCTACATGCGCCTGCCTCTGCCCATCCTGCACTTTGCCGCTGCCCGCCGTGGCGCCTCCCTCTCCGCGCTGACCGGCGCCCTGGCGATGGCTGCCACGCTGACGGCCATGCCGGCCGTCGCGCAAAACGGGCCGGTGTCGCTGGAGGCCCCCGCCGCGCCGCCTAGCGGGCTGGCATCGGCAGATCCCGGCATGGCGCCCGCCCAGAAAGCCGTCAACGACAAGCGTTACGAAGACGCCATCAAGGGTTTCGACAAGGTACTGGCCGAGAATCCGCGCAACGTTCAGGCCCTGTTCCAGCGCGCATGGGCCCTGGCCAAGCTGAACCGCGACGATGAAGCCGTGCAGGCATTCTCCGAAATGGCACAGGATTTCCCCGAACTGCCAGAACCGCATAACAATCTTGCCCTGCTCTACGCCAAGCGCGGAGATCTGAAGCGCGCCGAGGCCGAACTGCTGTTGGCGTTGCAGGCCAAGCCAGACTACGCCATCGCGTCGAGCAACCTGGGCGACGTCTATCGCCGGCTGGCCCAGCAGGCCTATGGCGAAGCCGTCCGCCGCAACCCCGCAGATACGCGTGCCGCCGCCAGCCTGCGCCAATTGCAAGGCGCGGAGGCTACGTCCGCCGCACCGGCCAGCGCGCCCGCTGCGGCGCCTGCTGCGCCCGCGTCGCGCGGCAAGACTCCCGCTGCACGGTAATCAGCCGCCGGGTTCTGCCGCCTCCCTTTTTAGCTCTCTCTGATCGACTGCTTTTGTTCTGAATTCCGGAGTCCAGACATGACCTTCTCCCGCCGCTTTTCCCGACGCATGGCCCTCACCGGTGCCCTGGCCGCCGCAATCGGCCTCAGCCCGCTGGCCGCCCTGGCCCAGGGCGCCAGCCCGGCAGCCGCCGCGCAGAAGACCGAGCGTGTGCAGTTCACCACCAGCGCCGGCAAGTTCACGATCGAGGTGTACCCCGACGCGGCGCCGAAGACCGTGGCCAATTTCATGGAATACGTGAAGAGCGGCTTCTATACCGGCACGATCTTCCACCGCGTGATCAACGGCTTCATGGTCCAGGGCGGCGGCTATGACCGTGACATGAAGGAAAAGCCCACGCGCGCCCCGATTCCGCTGGAGTCCCAGAACGGGCTGAAGAACAAGACGTACACCGTGGCCATGGCGCGCACATCGAACCCGAACTCGGCAACCGCCCAGTTCTTTGTCAATGTGGTGGATAATCCGAACCTCGACTATCCGCAGCCCGATGGCAACGGCTATGCCGTATTCGGCAAGGTGGTGGAAGGCACCGATACGATCGACAAGATGAAGACCACGCCGACCACGGCCTACGGCGCCATGCGCAACGTACCGGCCACCCCGATCGTGATCGAGTCCGCCACCGTCGTCACCAAGTAATATCCGCAACCCGAACACCGAACACCGAGAGGTAACCCCATGAGCAAGGTACAACTCCAGACGACGCAAGGCGTCATCACCATCGAACTGGATGCCGAGAAGGCCCCGAAGTCGGTGGAGAACTTCCTGTCGTACGTGCGCAAGGGCCACTATGACAACACGGTCTTCCACCGCGTGATCAAGAACTTCATGATCCAGGGCGGCGGTTTCGAGCCGGGCATGAAGCAGAAGGACACTGATGCCCCGATCGAGAACGAAGCCGGCAACGGCCTGAAGAACGATCGCTACACCGTGGCAATGGCCCGTACCAACGCGCCCCACTCGGCTACCGCCCAGTTCTTCATCAACGTGGTGGACAACGATTTCCTGAACTTCAGCTCGCCCACGCCGCAAGGCTTCGGCTACGCCGTGTTCGGCAAGGTCGTGGAAGGCACTGACGTCGTGGACGCCATCAAGGGCGTGCGCACCGCCAGCTCGGGCTTCCACCAGGACGTGCCGATGGAAGACGTCGTGATCCAGAAGGCCACGATCGTCGAGTAATTCCGGCAACCCGTGCCATCCGATTGCGGGCATGCCGCTCGTGGTGAACAAGTCAACACGCCCATCCGACACGCATGACCGCAACCACCCACACGCCGGTGGCCGCACCGATTCCGGTGCAGGCGCCGGCGTGGTTCATTTCCGATCTGCACCTGACCCCTGGCATGCCCCGCACGCTGGAGGCATTCGACCAGGTATTGAGCGACGCCGCGCGACACGCGGGCGCCTTGTTCATCCTGGGCGATTTCTTTGAATTCTGGGTCGGGGACGAGGAGACCGACACGCCGTTCGCGGCATGCGTGGCCGCTGCGCTGCGCCGTGTGGCCGACACCGGCCTGCCGGTCTACCTGATGCATGGCAACCGTGATTTCCTGATCGGCAAGCGCTTTGCCGCCGCCGCAGGCGCCACGCTGCTGCCCGATCCCTCCATCATCGACTGCGCCGGCCGCCGCGTGGTACTGAGCCACGGCGACATGCTCTGCACCGATGACGAGCGCTATATGCGCTTCCGGCGCTGGACACGCAAGCGCTGGGTGCAACGGCTGTTCCTGATGTTGCCGCTTTCCACGCGGCTTGGCATTGCGCGGCGCCTGCGCGCCGACAGCGAGGCCGGCCGTGCACGCCAGCCTGCCGATGCACCGCCGCCCACCTATGGCGATGCCGCGCCCGAAGCAGTCGAGAAATTGCTGACAGACAGCGCCGCCAGCACGCTCGTCCACGGCCACACGCACCGGCCGGCCCTGCACGCGCACACTGGTGGTGAACGGTGGGTGCTGACGGATTGGGATCTCGACGGCCGCCACCCACGTGCCGCCGTGTTGCAGCTCGGCGCCAGCGGTTTCAGCGTGCTGCCGCGCGCCTGACTACTTCATCATCTTGCGCAGTTCGCTGGCATCGAAACGGTCGTTCGGGGTGTTCTCGAGATGTTCGCCAAGGCGATCGAGCGCGGCCAGCACGGCCTCGATGCGGTCATGCTGCTTGGCCGCATTGTCGATCAGGCTCTTGAGGGCCAGCGACACTGGATCGTCCGCATTCGGCGTGATGCCGTAGGCCGAGAACTCCTGCTTCGCGCCCTGCTGCGAGGCCGGCGCATCGGGCATGATGATGCGCGCCGGAATACCTACCGCAGTCGCACCGGGCGGCACCGGTTTCAGTACCACGGCATTCGAACCCACGCGGGCGCCATCGCCCACCTCGAACCCGCCCAGCACCTTGGCGCCGGCACTGACCACCACGCCCGTACCCAGCGTCGGATGCCGCTTCTGCCCCTTGTAGAGCGACGTGCCGCCCAACGTCACGCCCTGGTAGATCGTGCAGTCATCGCCAATCTCGGCAGTCTCGCCAATCACCACGCCCATGCCGTGGTCGATGAACACACGTCGTCCCAGCTTTACCGCCGGATGGATCTCGATGCCGGTCAGGAAGCGCGACCAGTGCGAAATCCAGCGCCCCAGCCAATGGAATCCGGACCGCCAGCAGGCATTGGCCACGCGGTGGAACATCACGGCATGCAGGCCCGGATAGCAGGTCAGCACCTCGAGACGGCTGCGCGCGGCGGGGTCCCGCCGCATGATGGCGTCGATTTCTTCCTTCAGGCGAGTGAACATCTTTGTCGTGTCGTGTTGCCGCGCCGATGCGCCATCCATGCAAGAGCACGACGGTCGCCGGCGCGGTCATAAGCGGTAAGCGGGTACTGCGCTCTGTGCGGCCGTGGGGGGACGGTCCGGTCGCATGCGAGCAGCGAGTGTAAGAGATTTGCGAGCCTGCCGCCGCCCCTGACGCTGTCAGGGCCTTTGGGGTCGCAGTGCCCTCAACATCGATCCGGCAGCCGGCAACAGCCGCACGACCCCAGATGGCGGGAGGCGCCTCGGGTATCGTCGTGCGGTGCGAATGCCGGGTAGAAATTCACGGATGGATGTCCTTGTCGATATCGTCGTCAACCTGCCCTGCAGCGTCCGCGCCGGCGGGCTTGCCGCCCGTCAGCAGCATCCGCTTGGCGATGCCGCGCAGGATGTTGACCTCCTCGCGCTCCAGGCCGGCGCGGGCAAACATCCGGCGCAGGCGCGGCATCAGCTTGCGCGGATTGGCAGGATCGAGAAACCCGATGGCCGCCAGCCCCGCCTGCAGATGCCCGAACATCGATTCGATCTGCTCGGTCGTGGCAGGCTCACCAGAATAGCCGATATTGGGCGTGGCGTCCGAGGCCGCCTCGCCGCGCGGCACTTGCCCATCGAGCAGCGCCAGGCGCATTTCGTAGGTGATCAACTGCACCGCCTGCGCGAGATTCAGCGAGCTATAGGCCGGATTGGCCGGGATATGGGTCACGGCGGAGCAGCGCAGCACCGCCTCGTTGGGCAGGCCATAACGCTCGTTGCCGAACACGAAGGCGATCATGGCTGCGTCGTCCGCACCGGCCAGCACCGTGTGTGCCTGCGCCGCCGCCGCACGCGGCAGCAGGCGGGGCGGGCCGAATTCACGCTGGCGCGCCGTCATCGCGACGGTAAAGGCCGTTCCGGCCAGCGCGGTCTCGATATCGGGGACGATACGGGCGCCCGCCAGCACATCGTCCGCGCCACTGGCCATGGCCACGGCATCGGCATGGGCCAACACATCAGGCTCGCGCGGCGACACCAGCACAAGGCCGCCCGGCGCTGCACCGAAGCCCATGGTCTTCATCGCACGCGCCACCGAACCCACGTTGCCCGGGTGGCTTGTCTCCACGAGCACCACACGGACCCGGGAAAAAATGTTTCCCGGATCACACGATGCCGGGGATGCCGGATCTGGTCCGGCCGATTGATTCAACGCTTCAGTCATTTGGGATGGCCCGTCGTCACCGATTACCGCATCGAGGCGTGCGGCGGGCCGGGTTTCCTATACAATGCTGCCTTCAATTTGCGGCGCGTCGCCAGAACCGGCGGCGCCCCTCGTTCTTCTACAATCCGTTGTGTTGTTCGGCCAACGCCGGGCATTCGCGCATTCCTGACCACCATGCTGGCGGGGACGCCGCGCGATCCATGCCTTGCTGCGCCGTCTGGAGAGATTCATGCATCCGATGCTCAATATCGCCGTCAAGGCGGCCCGCAAGGCGGGTTCCATCATCAACCGTGCGTCGATGGACGTCGACCTGGTGCGCGTTTCGCGCAAACAGCACAACGATTTCGTGACCGAAGTCGACCGCGCAGCCGAAGCGGCGATCATCGAGATCATCAGCACCGCCTACCCCGAGCACGCCATTCTAGCGGAAGAGTCCGGCCAATCCTGGGCCGAAGGCGAAGAGCAGAGCGAATTCACCTGGGTCATCGACCCGCTCGACGGCACGACCAACTTCATCCACGGCTTTCCCCAATACGCGGTTTCGATCGGCCTGCTGCACAAGGGCGTACCCTCGCAGGCGGTGGTCTACGACCCCACGCGTGACGAACTGTTCACGGCCAGCAAGGGCGCCGGCGCGTTCCTGAATAACCGCCGCATCCGCGTGACGCGCCGCGACAAGCTGGCCGACTGCCTGATCGGCACGGGCTTCCCGTTCCGTGATCTCGACGGCATGGACGAGTACCTCGAAATCTTCTCGCTGATGACGCGTAGCTGCGCTGGCCTGCGCCGCCCGGGCGCCGCAGCGCTGGACCTGGCCTATGTGGCCTGCGGCCGCCTGGATGGCTTCTTCGAAACCGGCCTGAAACCGTGGGACATGGCAGCCGGCATGCTGCTGATCACCGAGGCCGGCGGCCTGGTGGGCAACTACGCTGGCGAATCGCGCCAGATGGAACAAGGCGAAGTGCTGGCCGGCAACCCGAAGGCATTTGCGCAGATGGTGCGCCTGCTGACGCCGTTCTCGCTGGACAACGCCAAGCCGAAGCTGAAGCCGATCCAGGACTGATCTTCGCCGGGGGGGCGCCGTCAGGCGCTCCTGTCGAGGGTACAGGCCGTGGGCAGGTAGTTCTGTTTGAAACCATCGCTGCCGCCTCGCACCGCGCAGTTCCACGTCCCATCGGTCAGCCGCCCCACCGTGATACGCGTGTTGCGGGCGGCCACATGCACATCGCCATCCAGCAACACCACGATGGCACCAGACCCATCCGCGTTGAACACGAAAGTATTGGGCGTGGCGGTCAGCGGCGACTGGATATAGCCCAGTGCGTCCCTGGCATCGGGGAATGCATGCACGCCGTGCTGCAGCCGCTCCTCCACCGGGATCTTGTAGGCCGATGCCTCCCAGAACGCTCGCGCCACCTGCGCCTTGACCGTGTAATCCTGGTAGGTCGGGATGGCAATGGCGGCCAGGATCCCGATGATAGCCACCACGATCATCAATTCGATCAGCGCAAAACCCCTTTCGAGCCTGCCGCGCTTTCTTTCGGATTGTTCCGGCCCCATTCCCGCTTTCTTGCTGCGCATACGTACTCGTCCCGTTGTCGGCGTTTTGTTGGATTCGTGCCGGTGCCTGCGGTCCTATCCAAGCTTTGTGCCATGTCTGAACGACCCCGGAAGTGACAAATTCTGTCCGCCGGTCACGTCGCGCGTACCTTCGGGCTGACAAGTTCGATGTGCGCTGCCGGACCAGGTGACAAATCCCGGCATGCTGCACTTCGCCACGAAGCGTCCCACCAAAAATTCGTCAGAGGTGAAACGTCTCATTCAAAAATGAGAATCCGCCGCATGGGCCGAGGGTTGGCCAGGCAGTAAAATGCCGCTTTGCGCCACGGAAGGAATGGCTTGGCCGCGCGGATGTCCCGAGGCATCCGGACGTACCGCCAGCCATCCCCGATGTGGCAACCGATACACCGGCGGCCCTGCCAGACCGCCCGCGAGGAACGCATGTCCGCAGAAACCCTTTCCAACCTTCCCGCAACCGACAGCGCCACGGTCGGCGACAACTGCTCTGACGCCGTTGACGCAATAGCCACCCAAGGCGACTCGGCTGTCCCGGAACATTCCGAGAAGCCGGCCAAGACGGCCAAGGTGGATAAAGCGGCCAAGTCCGGGCAAGCCGAAAAACTCTCCCCGATGATGCAGCAGTACACCGGCATCAAGGCGGACCACCCGGACACGCTGCTTTTCTACCGGATGGGCGACTTCTACGAGCTGTTCCATGACGATGCCGAGAAGGCCGCTCGGCTGCTCGACATCACGCTGACCGCACGCGGCCAGTCCGGTGGCGTACCCATCCGCATGGCGGGCATCCCCTTCCACTCGGCGGATCAGTACCTCGCACGACTGGTCAAGCTGGGCGAATCCGTGGCGATCTGCGAGCAGATTGGCGACCCGGCCACCAGCAAGGGGCCGGTCGAGCGCAAGGTCGTGCGAATCGTGACGCCGGGCACGCTGACCGATGCCGCGCTGCTGTCGGACAAGGTCGACTCGTTCCTGATGGCCGTCCACCAGCAGACCACGCGACGCGGCGTCAGCAAGACCGGTCTTGCATGGCTGAACCTCGCCAGCGGCGAACTGCGGCTGATGGAATGCGATGGCGCGCAACTGTCGCGCGAACTGGAACGTGTCCGCCCCGCCGAACTGCTTTACGCCGATGGCATCGAACTGCCCGCCCTGGCCTGTGCGCGCACGCGGCTGCCCGAATGGCATTTCGACCAGGAAGCCGGCACGCGGCGCCTGCGCGAGCAGATCGGTGTCGCCAGCCTGGAGCCGTTCGGCTGCGCAGGACTTGGCGCGGCACTGGGTGCTGCGGGCGCGCTGCTCAACTACGCGGCAAGTACGCAGGGCCAGTCCTTGCGCCACGTGCAAGGCGTGACCGTCGAGCGCGAATCGGAGTTCGTGGGCATCGACACCGCCACGCGCCGCAATCTCGAACTGACCGAGACGCTACGCGGCGGCGAATCGCCCACGCTGTTCTCGCTGCTCGACACCTGCTCCACGACAATGGGCAGCCGCGCGTTGCGGCACTGGCTCCATCATCCGCTGCGCGATCCCGCACTGCCACGTGCCCGTCAGCAAGCCATTGGCGCGCTCATCTCACAAGACCCCGACGCTGTCCGGTCGCATCTACGCAAGCTGTGCGACGTCGAGCGCATCACGGCGCGGCTCGCACTGCTGTCGGCACGGCCGCGAGACCTGTCGGCCCTGCGGGATACGCTGCGTGGCCTGCCGCTGGTACAGGCCAGTGTCACCTTGGCCGATGACGCCGCGCTGCTGGCCGAGACGCTCGAGGAACTCGATGTCCCGCAAGACTGCCTGGATCTGCTGGCGAGCGCCGTGGCAGACGAGCCGTCGACCGTGATTCGCGACGGCGGCGTGATCGCGCGCGGCTATGACGCGGAGCTAGACGAACTGCGCGACATCTCAGAAAACTGTGGGCAATTCCTGATCAGCCTGGAAACCCGCGAGCGCGAACGCACCGGCATTTCCAATCTGCGCGTCGAGTACAACCGCGTGCATGGCTTCTATATCGAGGTCACGAACGGACAAGCCGACAAGGTACCCGACGACTACCGGCGCCGCCAGACGCTCAAGAACGCCGAGCGCTACATCACGCCAGAACTGAAAGCCTTCGAGGACAAGGCGCTGTCGGCGCAGGACCGTGCGCTGGCACGCGAGAAACAGTTGTACGAGGCGCTGCTCCAGACGCTGCTGCCGCATATCGGCAGCCTGCGTCGCGTGGCCGCCGCGCTGGCGCGTCTCGACGTGCTGGCCACGCTCGCGGAGCGCGCGCGAACGCTGGACTGGACACAGCCGGAACGCGTGACCGAGAACGTGATCGACATCTCGCAGGGCCGGCATCCGGTGGTCGAGGGCCAACTGGCGGCGGAGTCGGTCGCGTTTATCGCCAATGACTGCCACCTCACGGAGGCGCGCAAGCTGCTGCTGATCACCGGCCCGAACATGGGCGGCAAGTCGACGTTCATGCGCCAGACCGCGCTGATCGTGTTGCTGGCCTGCGTGGGCGCCTGGGTGCCCGCACGCCGCGCCGTGATCGGTCCCGTCGATCGCATCTTCACGCGCATTGGCGCCGCCGACGATCTGGCGGGCGGGCGCTCGACGTTCATGGTCGAGATGACCGAGGCCGCCGGCATCCTGCACAACGCCACACCGTCGAGCCTTGTCCTGATGGATGAAATCGGACGCGGTACATCGACGTTCGATGGCCTGGCACTGGCGTGGGCCATCGCGCGGCACCTGCTGTCGCACAACCGCAGCCATACGCTGTTCGCCACGCACTACTTCGAATTGACGCAGCTGCCGCAGGAGTTCCCGCAGGCCGCCAACGTCCACCTGTCCGCTGTGGAGCATGGCGACGGCATCGTGTTCCTGCATGCGGTGCAGGACGGTCCCGCGAGCCAGAGCTACGGCCTGCAGGTGGCGCAGTTGGCTGGCGTGCCACAGCCGGTGATTCGTGCCGCGCGCAAACATCTGGCGTGGCTCGAACAGCAGTCGGCCGATGCCACGCCGACACCGCAGATGGACCTGTTCGCCGCACCGGCCACGCCGCTGGACGACGAGATGGAAGTGCCCGCGCCGATGCAGACACAGGTCATGGGCGAATCTTCCGCTGCGCTCGACGCGTTGGAGGAAATCGATCCGGACAACCTGTCGCCGCGCGATGCGCTGGAAGCGTTGTACCGCCTCAAGACGCTCGCGCAGTCCGCTACCCGGCCATGACGGCACCTTGCCCGACTGGCTCGACCTGCCATGGCCGGCGCGCGCTCGGCGTCGCGCTCCTGACCGTCGTATGCAGCGCGTGGCTGAGCATACCCGGCCCGGCCTACGCCGCTCGTACCACTGCGGTTCGTCCCCCGCCCGCGCCGGTGGTCCAGCCGACGCGTATCGGACTGATTGCCGACGTGCCGCAATGGCCGGAGGCCGAGACTGACGCCTCTGCGCTGTTCGATCTGATGAACGCCCGACAGATGGCGCTGATCATCCATGCAGGTGGCATCAAGGGCGATACCGAATCGTGTGCGGACACCATCCTGGGTGCGCGGCAGCGCGTGCTGGATGACTCGCCTGCGCCGCTGCTCTTCGTGCCCGGAGAAACCGACTGGGCCGAATGCCACAAGCCCGTCAACGGCAAGTTCGACGCCGTTGAGCGCCTGAACCGCCTGCGCGAACTGTATTTTCCGGTGGACACGACGCTGGGCCGTCGAACGCTGCCGGTGATCCGGCAGTCGGACCAGGCGATGTTCCGCAGCTTCCGCGAGAACGTGCGGCTGATAGTGGGTGGCGTGATGGTAGTGGGCCTGAACCTGCCCGGCGACAACAACCACTATCGGAGCGAGGGCGGCCGAAACGGCGAGTTCGAGGACCGTCGCGAAGCCAACCGGCAATGGCTGCATCGCGCGTTCTCGGTGGCCAGGCAACGCGACCTGCCCGGCATCCTGGTGGTGGCGCATGCCGACCCGGAGTTCGGGAATGGTTGGGAAAAGCGCGGCAAGCCGTCGCTGCTCGATGGCTTCATGCGACGTGGCACCCGCGACGGCTATCTGGAATTCAAGAATCAGATGCGCGAACTCAGCGCAAAATTTCCGGGACAGGTGCTGCTGATACACGCCAGCGACAGCGGCTTCAGCATCGACAAACCCCTGAAGGACAAGGACGGCAAGATCCTCGGCAATTTCACGCGCGTATCGCTCCCGATCGGGACGCCATCCCGTTGGGTCGAATTGACTGTCACGCCCAACACACGATCGGTTTTCCAGGTGACGCTGCAGGATGGGCCGAAAAACAACTGACCAGGATCAAACGAAGTGGATGGCTGACAAACAGTCTGTGCAGCCAAGCAAAAAGCCGGCAAATGCCGGCTTTTTGCTTGCTTCTTGCGATGACCTGTCGCGTATCGCCCGGAAGATTCGTAAGGGAATCGAGGGTGGATCAGTGCAGCGTGCGCGGGCTTTCGCCTTCGCCGTCGTCGTCTTCGTCAACGACTTCGATGCCCGAGGCACCGTGGGCGTGGCCATGCTCGACTTCGTCGTCGGTGGCTTCACGCACTTCGGAAACTTGCAGCCAGAAACGCAGGGCCATGCCGGCCAGCGGGTGGTTGCCGTCAAGCACCACCTTGTCTTCCGCCACATCGGTCACGGTGTAGACGATCGTATCTTCATCGTCGCCGTCTTCGGGTACGCCCTCGAACTGCATGCCAACTTCGAGCGGCTCGGGGAAGCGGTCACGCGCTTCCACCTTGACCAGTTCAGCATCGTAGTCGCCAAATGCGTCTTCGGGTTCGAGCTGCAGCTGGGTTTCGAAACCGACGTCGTGGCCGTCCAGCGCTTCCTCGATCTTGGGGAACGTGCCATCATAGCCGCCGTGCAAATAGACCATGGGCTCATCGGACTCTTCGATCAGATTGCCCTGCGCGTCCGACAGCTTGTACATCACGGACACCACCGTGTTCTTAGCGATTTTCAATTCTTGACTCCATGAGCGATTCCGCATTATACGCGCAGGCCCTGCCTGCGGGACCCAT